>Ga0114951_10006264_pt1 | contig 10599 bp, 7 predicted proteins | sample AM7aDNAmetaG_FD_88677 | JGI IMG/M metagenome (GOLD analysis project Ga0114951, IMG submission 88677) | Freshwater microbial communities from Finland to study Microbial Dark Matter (Phase II) - AM7a DNA metaG | ecosystem: Environmental > Aquatic > Freshwater > Lake | place: Finland: Lake Alinen...
AGCGCTCTTAATATCTACGGCCTGACCGAGATTATCGGGCCGGGAGTTTCCCAGGAATGTATGGAGAAGGCAGGCCTGCACTTGCAGGAGGATCATTTCTTCCCTGAAGTTATTTCCCCGGATTCTCTGGTTCCCGTAGAAGAAGCACACAAGGGTGAACTTGTTCTCACAACCCTGACCCGCGAAGGGACCCCTATGATACGCTTCCGGACCAAAGATATAACTGCGCTCAATCACGGAATCTGTAAATGCGGCAGGACTACGGTGAAGATGGACAGAATAACCGGCAGGTCGGATGATATGATGAAGATTCGCGGCGTTATCGTCTTCCCCTCCCAGATAGAAAAGGCCCTGCTGGAAATACCGGGTATTGAACCGCATTACAAGATAATAATCACCAGGCCGCACCAACTGGATGAACTGGAAGTCCAGGTGGAAACCTCAAAAAAAATGTTCTCGGACGAAATCAGACATATAGAAGAAATGAAAAACAACATTGAGTCCCATGTCGAACGAGCTATCGGTATAAGGATAAAAGTCGCACTGGTGGAACCGAAATCGATACAGCGGAGCGAGGGCAAAGCTCGACGGGTATTTGATATGAGGAATATGAAATAGCCCGTCTGATGACACAGATGAAAGTGAGATGGCACAGATAAAAACACAGATAAGAGCACAGGTTAAGAACGCGGATAAATAATAGGATAAGATACAAAAAGCAAAATAAAGCAGATAATTTTGATGATGGGGTATCATCTTTGTCATTGGATAGGGAGAGTATATATGGTTATTGAAATGGATAATATACTTACAGCAAGGATTATCGGGTATTGTTTCAAATTGCACACTGAAATAGGTCCGGGGCATGTCGAAAAGGTTTATCATAATGGGCTGATTACAATTTTAAAAAAAGAAAAAGTTGTCTTTGAATCAGAGAAGCGGTACAAGTTGTTTTATCAGAATGAGGTAATTGGCAGTTTCAAAGCAGATTTAGTTATTGAGAACAAATTGATAGTTGAATTAAAGTCTTTGGAACGAGTTATACCGGAGGTTTTCTACCGCCAGACAGTCTCGTATCTTAGATCAGCAAAAATACCGCTTGGTCTTATAGTAAACTTTGGCACAAACAGATGCCAAATAAAAAGAATCGTTGTGTAATCTAATATTTAACTGTAATATTATATAAACAGCATAGCGCTCTATCTGTGCCATCTCACTTTCATCCGTGTCATCAGTTTTACTGGAGGTAAAACATGCATGTTAAGCAGGTTTCTATTTTTCTGGAAAACAAGAAAGGCCGGCTGCTGGATGCTTTGAAGGCACTGGCAAAGGCGAAGATAAATATAAGAGCGCTTTCTGTTGCAGATACGGCGGATTACGGGATTCTGAGGATGATAGTATCCGATGTTCCCAGAGCTAAGGCAGCTCTAGAATCCGCAGGATTCACGGTAAAAGAAACTGAAGTAATTGCCATAGCCGTAAGCGACCAGCCGGGCGGCCTGGCCAAGATCCTCGAAGTGTTGAATAATGCGGGCTTGAATGTGGAATATGTATACGCCTTTGCGGAAAAACATGAAAATGATGCGATAGTGGTTCTTAGGACAGAAAATATCGAACTCGGAATAAAGACCCTGACAAACGCCAAAGTAAAGATACTGGAGCCGAAGAAAGTATATTCAATATAAGTCCATAAAGTTTATAAAGTTTGTAAGGTTTGTAAAGTCTAGAATCTTTGAAGTATATTAATTGTAAAGCGTAATTTAAAAATTTTGCAATTACTTAATATATTTGTCTCCACTAAAAAAGACCTTATGAACCTTATTAAATTTACAAACATTACCAACCTTATAGACTTCTTTTTTCAAAAGACTTTACAAACTTTACTAACGTTAAAAACTTTATGAACTCTTTCGCTATCTTTTACGCGAAAGCACACACGGTCTTCTTGCTATTATTACATTCACCCCGTTTTCCTTTCCTAATTTTTCTTCTATCAAGGCTGTCGCGGCTTCTACATTTATCGGGTCTATAACGGTAACCGAGGTAACGCCGCTTGCTTTACAAAGATCCTCAAGAATTACTCTGGGAACTTCCACGCCTTTAGCCGTCACACCCGTTAAAGGTGTCGGCTGGTGGCCTGTCATGGCAGTTGAGGAATTGTCGAGTATCAGCACCGTAATATTAGCCCTGTTGTAAACTGCGCTTATCAAGGCCGGAATACCCATGTGCATAAAGGTTGAATCGCCGATTACACAGGCAATGCGTTTTATTCCCTGCCCGGCTATGCCGGCGGCTTTAGAAATGCTGGCCCCCATGCAAAGGCAGGAATCCAAAGCTTCCAGTGGCGGATTACAGCCCAAAGTATAACAGCCGATATCTCCGGCGGTAAAAACAGGTTTGGCCGCTTTTAGCGCTTTATAGAGCTCGCGGTGACCGCAACCCGGACACAGCACAGGAGGCCGGCGTGGCAGATCTTTAACCTCTGCCCCTTTTACCTGCTTCTTAAAATATTTAGCCAAAGCATCGGGTCCGGTTTCTCCCACCCGGTTAATTTCCCCGGTAATTTTTCCCTTAACCTTGCCGTGAAATTTTCTGGCTATTTCTTCAACAACCGGCTCCCCCTCTTCGAGCACAATAACTTCCTCAAGCCCGCTGACAAAATCCTTGACCAGGCTTTCAGAAAAAGGATAAAAAGATATCTTTAAAACCGCGTATTCATCCGCATATTCCATGGCATAGTTATAGGCAATGCCACAGGCAATAATACCTTTTTTTTGCTTATCTTTAAAAATACTATTATAGACGGCTCCGTCAGCCATCAAGCCCGTCTGCTTTTCCACCAGCTCTTTATGAAGCCTTACCACATTTGAAGGAACAGCAATAAGCTGGGAGGGATCTTTTTGAAGCGCAAGCTTGTTTTCCTCCCTGACCTCACCTTCAATAACAGGAGAAGCGGTGTGGGAGAGTTTAGTCAGACTGCGCAGCATTACCGGCATCTTGTATTTTTCCGAAAGATCAAAAGCCGCAATTATAAAATCTTTCGCTTCCTGGGAATCGGAAGGTTCAAAAAGAGCCACTTTTGCGAAGCGGGCAAATATTCTTGTATCCTGTTCGTTTTGCGAAGAATAAGCACCCGGGTCATCAGCAACCACTACAACGAAGCCGCCTTTATTGCCCAGGTAAGCTGAAGTCATAAAAGGGTCCGCTGCGACATTAAGTCCCACATGCTTCATCGAAACCATAGCTCTTCTACCTGTGTAGGAAGCACCTACAGCCGTTTCATAAGCAACTTTTTCGTTAACCGACCATTCCGCGCGCCCTTTAAAATTCTTTGCCAGGTACTCGAGTATCTCGGTAGCCGGTGTCCCGGGATAACTTGTGGCATAAGAAAGGCCCGCTTCTATAGCCCCCCTTGCAATTGCCTCATTACCCGTCATTAATTCTTTTTTTTGAGCCATATTTTTCCCCTTTCTTTTTCTAATATTTCAAATCTTTTCTAATATATATGAAAATCTCCTTAAAAACAAGCCAAAACTCCAAAGAGGATTTTTGGCTGATGACACAGATGGGTAACGAGATATCACAGATAGAACAAGAACTGATAGATTATCTAAACCGCGCCAAATATTTGGCTGGTTATTTTTATTTATCTGCGTCATCCAATCTGTGCTCATCTCGCTTTCATCTGTGCCATCTCACTTCCCATCTGTGCCATCAGCCCAAAATATGAATTTTATCAATTTTTGGGCTTGCACAATAGACCGATTCTGTTATAAAATCAGAGCAAAGGAAAAGGTGCGCATGTCTATTTATCGTGAACCGCTCTACTACGAACTTGCCTTCAGTTTCGTTAAGCCGGCAAAACAAATTGACCTGTTTGAAAAACTTATCAAGAAATACTCCGCACTCAAGGCTAAGTCCTTCCTCGATATGGGTTGCGGCCCTTCGCCCCAACTTCTCGAGCTCGCAAAGCGGGGTTATGCCTGCACCGGAACTGACCTCTGTCCGGATATGCTGGCGTATCTTGTTAAAAAAGCAAAAGATAAAAATTTAACTATAAAAACAAAAAAAACGGATTTTACAGATTTTATTTCAAAAGAAAAATATGATTTTGCCATGATGATGATGGGCACAATCGGCTATATTGACAGCGGCAAGAAACTTCTTTCACATCTTAAATCCGTCGGAAAATGCTTAAATCCCGGGGGCTTATACCTGATAGAGAATTTCAGAACGACCCGAAGCCGGGAGCATCTTTTTTCCCCCCAGACCTGGCTCGTAAAAAGAAAATATCTGACTATCCGTGTTTTCTATAAAATTGACATAAAAGACCGTCTGCAGGGACTGGAAACGGAAACCATTCTCCTCGAAGTCGAAGACCACGGAAAAAAATACCTTTTCAAGCAGCAGGCCAGCATCAAAATCTTTTCCCCGCTGGAGTTTCTGGAAGCCATCAAAGAATCTAAAATGTTCGATTTCCTGGGCTGGTTCAACCGGGAAACACTACGCAGTCTTGAAAAACCAAAGATAGGCAATTACACATTGCTTAGAAGGAAATTATAAATATTCCACTTGCGTCCGGTAATTTTTTAAAGTATTCCTTTTTTCAGAGATTACCATAAAGATTTTCCGGAGTAAGAATTTCAGGATACTTGACTCTTAAAACCTCTCTTAATTCCTGACAAAGATGACATTTGTCGGCATAATCTTCCTTTAGAACATATCCCATGGCACAGGCCTCGGCTGCGAGGCCAATTGGTCCTTTTTCTATTAGAACAGAAATAATAGGATGCGTCCCGGGATCATAATTGGAGATAATATTTTCTATTTCGTTTTTGTAAACATTTCCTATGGCAATCCCACATTCTTTTGTTACATTTCCAAACGGGTCTATACTTAGAAGATCAAATGTATTCTGCGCCCCATTCAGCCACCAGGGGACGACAGCACATTTTTCTTTTGGAACGCCCCTGCCTTTTTGTACTAGTCCTGCCAGTTTGCTGGCAGCTCGACCTTTGAAATAAACCGCGCCTTTATAGATATTTTTAGCAAAGGGAACCCGTCCAAGTCTTTCTTCTAATTCTACTATTAGCTTATTAGTTTGCATATCTAAGGAATTGGCGGAATTCTCGGAAACAAGGTAAGGAATTTCCATTACATATCTGCCTTCAAGCTCATCTAATGCTCTTATGGCAATTGCATTATTCTCTATTTTAATAAATTTAGCATGAAAGGCATCCACGCTTAACATTATTTCACATCCGATCTTAACCATTGGTTTTAAAAACTTAACCGCAGCTTCTTTGTTGTTAGCCCAGGAGGCATTTGTTTCAATGCGCGTTTGGCATCCTAAACCGGCCGCAAATTCTGCTATTTTGTGTGTCAAAACCGGGAATAACCCGGGTTCACCGCCAAGCAGAATAACAAGTTCCAGGTTATTCTTTTCTTTTAGTTTTAAAATCGTATTTTTCGCCATCTCAAGATTAATTGCCGGAGATTCATATTTTCCTGCCTGCAAATGACAATGATCACATTGCGCAGAACACTTATATGACACATGCACTTTTAAAACAGACATAGTTTTCTCCTGAGATAAACTTATGTTATGAACCTCTCCGAGCTTATGCTGCTAAAAACGCAGCTGATGACACAGATAAAAACAGATGGCACAGATACACGAATTAATCTAATAAATATCCTTCTATGATTTTAGACCTTATGGACTTTATGGACCTTTACAGACCTTTACGGACATTTACGGACCTTTACAGACCATTAACACTATCCCTCAACGATTTTAGACCTTATAGACCTTATGGACCTTTAGACCTTTATGGACCTTTACAGACCTTTACAGACCTTTATGGACTTTTAGACGCACTTTAAAGGTCTTACAGCCTTCCCCTAACCCCGTAGCCCTACCATAAACTCCCATTTACCGGCTCCGACTTCTTTCGGTTTTTGGCCCGGAAGAATGACCGTTGCCGTTGTGTTTGCCGGAATCTCCACTGAAGAGAAGAACTTCTTTCCTTTAAGCTTCCAGTTACTGCTCACCTTGCCGTACCGCGTCATCAGCTCGCATTTTACCCAGGCTATTTTAACCTTGTCTTCTTTGGTTTTTGTTTGCGGCTGCGGCCGGATTATTATATGTTTGTAACCGGGATTTTCAGGATCAAGTTCAAGACCCGCAACAGTATTATACATCCACTCACCTATCGCTCCGTAGGCATAGTGATTAAAGGAATTCATAGAAACATCCCCGAAACCTTCGGCCTTGGTATAGCTGTTCCACCTCTCCCACATCGTAGTTGCCCCCTGCAGGATGGAGTATAACCAGGACGGGTAGGTCTCTTGTAGAAGGAGTTTATACGCGATATCTTTTCTCCCGAATTTTGTAAGTACCGGGGCCAGCAGCGGGGTCCCCACGAAACCTGTGGAAAGATGCCACTTCCGTTTTTCAAGATCCTTGACCAGGCGATTCAAAGCATAAGGCCTCTTTTTTTCCGGCAGCAGATCAAAGCCCAGAGCCAAAAGGTAAGCGGTCTGGGTCTCACCGGTGACTTTTCCGTTAGGGGAAACAAACTCAAGGTTAAAGGCTTTTTTAACATTTAGGGCCAGCTTTGTATATGTTTTTGCATCCTGCTTTCTTCCCAGAACCTTCGCAATTTTCGAGAAAAGTGTGGAAGTGTACGCAAAATAAGCCGTAGCAATAAGATCTATGGGGTCAACGCTTTGGTAATTTTGCCTTCACATACATCCAGTCCCAGCCAATCCCCGATATTAGATTCCGAATAATTAATGAAGTTGACACTGCTTCTTCTCTGCCATTCTATCCAGCTCTTCATTGAATCATACTGTCTCTCCAAAATGCGCTTATCTCCGTAACATAAATAAACATTCCACGGGCAGATTATCCCGGCATCCGACCAGGCAGGGGCACACCAGCCTTTGGCCCTGATAACATCCGGAACAACTAACGGGAAAATTCCGTCAGGAGACTGCGAATCCGAAAGGTCAGCACACCATTTTGTAAAGAAAGCGGCTACATCGCGGTTAAAGGCTGCGGTACGGATAAAAACCTGGGCATCTCCTGTCCAGCCCAGCCGTTCGTTGCGCTGAGGACAATCCGTCGGAACTTCGAGGAAGTTTCCTTTCTGGCCCCAGACAATATTTTTCTGCAAACGGCTTACAAGTTTATCCGAACATTCAAACTTTCCGGTTGCCGGGATGTCGGAATGAATTACCATCCCTGATATATCAGTTTTTGAAGGTTTCTTTGCGAGGCCCGTGACCTCTACATATCTGAAACCATGAAAAGTAAAATGAGGTTCAAATATTTCAAGACCGTTTCCTTTGCAAATATACCTGTCAGTACATTCGGCAGAGCGCAAATTAGCAGTATAGAGGGTTCCGTCACTATTAAGCATCTCGCCGTACCGTATTTTGACGGCTCTACCGGCTTTTTCGTTAAGTTTTATTTCTGCCCAGCCCACCATATTCTGGCCGAGGTCAAATATATGAACGCCTTTTTTTGGCTCTGTTTGTTTTAGTGCCGGCAGTTTCTCCTGCTTTCTTACAGGCGCGTGGCACTTGGCTACAAGAGGGGCCTTAGGCGCCGCAAAAACAGAGGCTTTTTTCCAGGAAGAGTCCTTGCCTTCAACTTTGTCCCAGTTTTTCAGTTCTTTTTTCGCATCATAGGTCTCGCCGTTATATATATCTGATTTTAAAATAGGGCCGGTAGTTGTCTTCCAGGTAGAATCAGAAGAGAATACTTCCCTTTTACCGTCCAAATATTCGGCTTCCAATTGCAGGAGCAAAGATAATTGATGGCCGTAAAGATAATGCTTTTTATCCCAGACCAGGAAGCCCGCAAACCAGCCGTCCCCTAAAATAGCACCCAGCACACTACTGCCCGCAGAGAGTTCTGCGGTAACATCATAGACCAGGTACTGTATCCGTTTATTGTAATCGGTCCAGCCGGGGGTAAAATAATCCTCCCCGATGCGCTTGCCGTTTATATGCAATTCAAAGAGCCCCCGGGCCGTAACATAGACCCTTGCCTTTTTCACACCCGGCTTCAAAGAAATAACTTTACGGAGATACGGACAGGGCTGGCTTATTTTCATTTTTTTTACCGGCTTACCTATCCATTTTGCTTTCCAATCAGAAGGTTTAAGGAGTCCGAGTTCAAAAGAAGCAATATCGCTCCACGCGGAAACTTCGCCCGCTTTATCCCAGATGCGGACCCGCCACAAGACTGTCTGCCGCGAACTTAAATTTTTACCGGCATAAATAATATCCAGACTTTTATCCGTTTTTATCTTGCCGCTGTCCCATAAGTCCGGGTTCGTCTCCAGTTTTTGTAATGTTGAGGCGGCAACCAGCTGATAAGCCGTCTGGCACGCGCCGTTTCGTATATCGGAACTCTGCCAGGAGAGTCGGGGCGTTATTTCGTCTATACCGAGAGGATTATTAAGATACTCGCAGCGCAAATTTGAGACAAGCATTTTCTCTTCCCTCATTTTTCAACTCTCCTTTTAAATTAAACTTATGTTATATTTTACCGTGAGATTGTTTTCTTCAAAGTAGTTTATAACTACCCGGGATGTATTCTATATGGATTCTAACCCTTTTTGCTAACAGCAGACGAAATCTTATATCAAAGTGGCGAGATCTCGCCAAATATTGCCTGCAATATTTGGCGGAGAGCGCAGGATTCGAACCTGCGGTACCCTTGCGAGCACACTTGATTTCGAGTCAAGCACCTTCGACCAACTCGGCCAGCTCTCCGTAAAACCGATTTCTAATTGCTGATTAAAAACAACTAATGGCGGAAGAACTTTCGCTCAATACTCTTCCATATATGACAAGCAACTCTTCTTTGAGTTAATTATATCAAATCAGGCAATATTATTATAGAGGGAAGTGGGAAGTTAACTGGCTTTCAAAGAGAAAATCTGTTATAATTGATAATTATCGAAATAAAATACTAAAACCAGGTTGTTTCTCAAAAACAATTCTTCGGAGGGTTAGTATAATGGTAATGCAGCAGTTTACTAAACTGCCATCCGAAAGGATTTACAGGTTCGAATCCTGTACCCTCCGCCATTTTTTGACTACTTCTGAAAATGGCGAGAGCAATTGAGCAATCGACAATAGAAAATAAGCCACTTGAAAAGCCAAGCGTCTTGTTTTGATATGAAGGATTATAATTATGTCTTCAATAGCCTGAAACAAGGCTATGAAGACCAGCAAAATACGATAAAAGCCAGCTCAATTGCGTTCTATTGCTCTATTGTTCCAAAAAGCTTTTCTTTTCAAAGTCTGACAGTTTTTTATCTCTTATTTAGTGCTGAGCTTATTCGTTACTTCGCCGGCGAGGTCGAAGAGTTTCTTTTCTCTCTCCTGCCAGCCGATTATGAACTTGGCCCTTCCTTTTTTTCCCTCTTCAGCCATTTCGGCCCCTTGCTCTTTAGTGAAGTATCCGGTTTTTCTGGCTCCGGACCTAAAGAGTTCTGTCCATAAGGCCTCCGCCGGGAATCGTCCTTGAGCTATTTGACCGAAGTTTTTTATGGCTTCATCAGTGTCCCAGGTAGTCTTCCACATCGCTCTGTGATGTTCATCAAGGGCATCCTGGCATTTTTTTGCAAGTTCCCCAAGCTTTATTTTTTTTGAAGAATCGAGCAGTGTATCTTCAAGAAGAATCCTCGCCTCGCAGACCTGGGTACCTTCTTTTAAATATTCCAGCCGCGCAGTAGCAACTACTGAATCCGGCCCGGGGGCTAAAAACCAGTCGCTGATGTCGAGATTTCTCCAGTTGTTTTCCGGATAGCGGGCATAAACCGGCGCGGCGCGTTCACCCTTTTTATTGTTAAGCACGGGCCAATAGTCGGCGCCAATACGGCCTTCTCCGCGCAGTGCTCCTCCGGTAATATCATATACCGGCATTTCACGAATATCCATAGCCAGCCATTGATTTCTAACTCCGCCCCTGACATAGGCCGCCATAATTCCGGGATTTTGCCAGCCATACTTGCGCCCCTTCTCAATATTTACATTGTAAGTCAGGTTGGCAACAAAAGCAGCATAACCGATATCGGCTATCTTAAGCAATCCCTTGTTTCCAATAACTACATCATCTTTGGCTCCGACATGGCCGTGGCTTACCCAGGGCGCGTTTTTTGATACATCATTCCAGAAGGTCACTTCGGTTTTATTCGGCTGGATATCATTCATAAGTCCCAGCATAATAGCCTTTTCCAGACCGCGTTTTTTCATATGATTGATTATTTCTGCGAACATCGGCGCCCATTGAGCCTTACTTGCAGGGTCTTCGAAGCGGGCCAAAGTCAAAATTCCGGTCTCATTCGTCACCGGATCCAGGGTCGTTACACGCGGGCCCTTATTGAGCAGGGACTTGCGGTTCTCTGTTACTGCTTTTTGTACTTCAGGGTCAAAGGAATTTCCCCGGCCTATAATCCATTTTTCGTTTGAGGACATACATATATCCCAGACCTGGAAAACAATTATTTTTGGTTTACCGAGGGTTGCAACTGCGGTATCAATATATTTATCCATGACCCTGTAGTCATACTCATA
>Ga0114951_10006265_pt1 | contig 10596 bp, 5 predicted proteins | sample AM7aDNAmetaG_FD_88677 | JGI IMG/M metagenome (GOLD analysis project Ga0114951, IMG submission 88677) | Freshwater microbial communities from Finland to study Microbial Dark Matter (Phase II) - AM7a DNA metaG | ecosystem: Environmental > Aquatic > Freshwater > Lake | place: Finland: Lake Alinen...
AACCATGGTGATATGGATGCCAAATTCTATGATTTCCTGACGAATGGATTCAAAAAATCCATGAAGTGCGTGTTTGGCAGCAGAATATGCTGATCTTAGAGGAGTTCCGATCTTACCAACTACGCTTGATGTTACCACAATGTGGCCGGATCTCTGTTTTACCATCTGAGGTAATACGGCTTTTGTTAAGGCCACGACACTGAAATAGTCAAGGTCCATAACTTTCCGGTCGATGGCGATCGGTGAATCCATGGCTAAAGCCCGGCTGCTGATTCCAGCATTATTAAAAAGGACATCGATATTGCCAAATCGGGCAATCACCTGGTCGGCAAGTAATTGCACTTCGGTTAATTGATAAAGATCAGCTGGCAGAATTAGAATATCCTCATTGGCCAAGCCTGTTAGTGCAGCAACCCGTTTAAGCTCATCTTCCCGACGCGCGGTCAAAACCAATTTTGCACCTTCGTTTGCGCATATCTTTGCAAGCGCCTCACCGATCCCCGATGATGCTCCGGTTATCCAAACCGTTTTACCTTTTAATGTCTTCATGGGTTTAACTCTTTAGCGAAAATAACAATTCATTTGCAAGTATACCTTTATATTAGAGGATTGAAAAAAATGATCACATGAGCGAGCTTAATAAATCAAAAAGGATTACCGGAATTCAGCAGATTGGAATTGGGGTGTCGAACATGCATGAAGCCTGGAAATGGTATGCAAAAGTTTTTGGCATGGACGTGCGGGTTTTTGAGGACGATGCTGTTGCGGAACTTATGCTACCGTACACGGGAGGAGAACCAAGAAAGCGTCATGCCGGTCTTGCTGTCAATATGCAGGGTGGAGGAGGTTTTGAGATCTGGCAATATAAAGGCAGAATACCTGAAGCTCCTGCTTTTACCATTCAGATTGGAGATTTGGGAATTTTTGCCGCTAAGGTGAAATCGAAAAATATCCGCAAAAGTTACGAAGAACTCAGCGCGGCTGGCATTAATATGCCGGGAGGATTATGCACAGGGCCTGACGGGAAGGAACATTTTTTTGTAGAGGATCCTTACCATAATATTTTTGATGTTGTGGAGGGTGATTCCTGGTTCTATGACGATCATAAACACGGTGGCGGTACCTACGGTGCAATTATTGGTGTAAGTAATATCGACCGTGCCCTGGAGGTTTATTCAGGCATTCTTGGATATGATCATCCAGAATATGACAAGACCGGGGTATTTGAAGATCTGCAGTCGATACCTGGAGGGGTAGGAAAATTTCGGCGTATCCTACTCAGTCACAGTGAGAAACGTACGGGTGGTTTTAGCCGGATGTTTGGTGAAACGAAGATTGAATTGATCCAGGCGCTGGACCGGAAGCCCGAGAAGATTTTCAAGAACCGGCTTTGGGGAGATCTGGGATTTATCCACCTCTGTTTCGATATTCAGAGGATGGATTTACTGAAAACAGAATGTTCCCAAAAGGGATTTCCCTTTACCGTAGACAGTAATGTTAACCCGGGAGAATCATTTGATATGGGAGAAGCTGCAGGTCATTTCACTTATATTGAGGATCCCGACGGCACATTGATAGAATTTGTGGAGACACATCGTGTTCCAATACTTAAAAAGTTGGGTATATCAATCAATATGACCAAACGCGATCCATTGAAAAATTTACCCGACTGGCTTATTAAAGCCATGAGGTTTAATCGGTTCAAACAGTAGGAATTAGGCTGTGGGCATTTTGCCCTTTTCCATAAAAACATTACATTGCCTCTGAAAAATGTACCGGAGAGTAGTTTATGGTATTTGGGAAATCTTTAAAATTTAGAAATCTAAGCCATTCCAAGGTTGTTGCTTTCTTTTTAAGCAGCTGGGTTTTGGCCTTTATACTAGGAACTTTCATCTACCTTATCCAGAACTTCAAGCATGAGCCTTACCTTGCTAAACTGGTTGATTCCTCCACGCTTCTTGTAAATACAGATAACTCCCGGACATTTTATCAGGACCTGGATTCGGATAAAGAAAGTGAGGTCCTGACAATAACAAATTTGAATGATCATGAAAGCTGTCTGCTGGTCAGAAGTTTTCAGGGTGCGATTCTGGAACAGTGGAATTTTAAGGGGAATTATACTCGAGACCTGATGCAGCCTATACTCAGTGATTTTGATCACGACGGGAAGACTGAGGTTTCTTTGCTGACTCTGGATGGCAATAGGTTACTCCTTAATATTATTGAACCTTACGACTCATTAAGGGTTTTAGTAAGCAATCGCTTGGTGGATACAATCTCAACCCAATACGGTGATCCTTATGCATACATGCATTTTGCAAAGCCAATGGATCTGAATCATGATGGAAGTACTGAGATTATTTTTTCAATTTCCTCCGGTAATGCCAAACAGCCACGCAGGGTTTATGCCTATGATTTAAAAACCGATAAGCTTTGGTCAAGCCCTTTCAATGGTAGTCCGGTCGATGATCTCACCGTTTTCGACCTCGATCAGGATGGGCATTTTGAAATTACGGGCCGGAATAATGCTCCAAATAATTACAATGAAGATTCTATTGCCTTTTCTGACAAATATTCCTGGTTCTTTTTATTTGATGAAAAACTAAACTATAAAAGGACTCCGGTCAGGATGGGGCCTAAGTTTTCTCAGGTATTACCGATTTTGCTACCGGTCAAAAATGCCAAAGGTTTATTTGTTTATGTAAGGGGTAACCGCGATACTATTCCCTTCCTGGATTGGTATCGGGTTAATTCTGATTATAGTTTGACAAAAGAGAAATTTCCTTACCAGCAGATGTTTAAACATGCACCGGAATTTCTTTATGCTGCCAGTGGTCTTGGGGGTATATTTTATAATGGATTTGGGGAGTCGGTTTTCATCAATGCATCCGGAAATGAATTCGAAAATAATGACCTGCTCAAAAGGCCCAGTGCCCTCCAGATTATTAATCCTTCCTTCGGAGAAAAAGATTTCGAGTATTGCTTTTTAATAGACGGCGATTCGAGGAGTATCTCTTTCTTTTCGTCATCAGGAAAGAAGCTTTGTACAATTAATGCGGTAAGTTTTCTCAGTCCGCCGATGATTAACTGGATTGGAAAGATTGACGGAAGGTACCAGTTTAATCTTGCTGGTGGAAATTCTATACAGTGGTATGATATTCACAAAAATCCCTGGGTATACACACAATATGGAATCTGGATTTTATTTATTCTGTTAAGCTATGGATTGATTAAATTGATCCGACTGAACCAGATAAGTGAATACTCGCGACGTGAAAGTTTGAAAAGGGAAATTCTCGAGTTGCAGCTCATGACGGTCAAGAATCAGCTGGATCCGCATTTTGCTTTTAACGCACTCAACGGCTTGTCATACCTTGTACTAAAAGGGGACACAGAAAAAGTCTCAGACTTTATTGACCGGTTTTCACAATTATTCCGATTACAGTTGCATTCTTCAGACAAGCCGGTTGTAAAGCTGAGGAATGAAATTGATTTTTTAGAAAACTACATGGCTCTCCAAATGATCAGGTTTGGTGATCAGATTAAATTCAAGATGGAAATTCATCCAGATATTGACACCAATATTTTAGTTCCGAAAACCATCATCCAGGCGCATGTTGAAAATGCACTGAAACATGGGCTCCGACCTAAACTTCTTCATGATGGAGCTGTAGCTGGGATCATAAAAGTTTCCGTTCTTCCGTCGGGCGAAAATATTATGATTATCATTGAAGATGACGGAGTAGGAAGAGGAAACGGACATGCAGCCAGTATCGAAAATAACGGTAAGGGGTTGCAAGTGCTAGATCAGATTTACACGGCTGTTAATAAGCTGTATAAGATTAAAATATTACAGCATTTTGAAGATCTTTACGATCACAAGGGACAGCCGACAGGTACCCGGGTGAATATCAAAATAACCTACCGGTAAAAGTGCATTTCATCGATGTAATGCCATGAAAGTTCCGGCATATAAAATCGGACATCTTTCCCTTGCTTAATGGATTGCCTTATAAATGTTGACGAGATTTCCATCATTGGGGCGTTGACAATTTCAAATTGTGATTGGTGACCGGTGACAGGTGAAGAGTGACGGGGATAGACCAGAATCTTATATTTCTCCAGAATTTTTTCAGGTTTCTTCCACAGGTGAAAGTTGGGCAACTGATCGGAACCCATAATGAGAGTGAATTGTTTATCCGGATAGGATTGTTCCAGAAAATCCAGCGTATCAATGGTAAAGGAAGGCTTTGGTAGTTTAAATTCGACCGAGCTAACCATGAATCGCGGATAATCGCCGATCGCGCGCATCAGAAGTTCGCGGCGGTGGTAGTCGGCAAGAAGTTCTGTGTCGTTTTTAAAGGGGTTTTGTGGGCTGATCACAAACCAAACCTGGTCGAGGTCACTGAATTCAGCCATATAATTGGCTATCATCAGATGACCGTTATGAATCGGGTTAAAAGACCCGAAAAACAGTCCGATTTTATTCCTCGCCATGGATAAAATTGCTGACAACTTTTTCAGCTTCCCCGAGAGCTTTCTGTAAGTCGTTGTTAATTATAATGGTATCGAATTCCGGTGCTCGTGCCATCTCAGTTTTAGCTTTATCCAATCTTAACCTGATCTTTTCCGGTGAATCGGTTGCCCGTTTTTCGAGGCGCTCCTTCAATGCTTCAATTGAGGGCGGACTAATGAAAAGGGCCAGTGCATCCTCTTTGAAAATCTTTTTAATGTTTAATCCACCGACAACATCAACATCGAATAAAACCATGTGTCCGTTCGACTGGATCCTGATGATTTCGGATTTCAATGTACCATAGAAATGATCAGGATAAACTTCTTCCCACTCGAGGAAGTCTCCGGCTGACACTCTTTGTCGGAAATCCTCTTTCGAAAGGAAATAGTAATCTACACCTTCCTTTTCACCAACGCGCATCGCCCTGCTGCAGGCCGTTACGGAGAATTCAAGATCCAGCCCTGCGTTTAAAAGGTGGTGGGCGATAGTTGTTTTGCCAGCTCCCGACGGAGCACTCAGGATTATATATTTATGCGATTCTTGCATTACAGTACGTTGAAGCTCTGTTCTTTCAGTTTTTCAAGTTCGTCTTTCATTTCCACAACGATCCGTTGTATTTCTGAGTCGTTGGCTTTCGAGCCTATGGTGTTAATTTCACGACCTATTTCCTGGGAAATAAATCCCAGTTTACGTCCCGGAGATTCTTCGGTATTCAGGGTTTCAATAAAATAATCACAGTGATTGCCTAACCGCACCATTTCTTCGTTGATATCCAGTTTTTCTATATAGTAAATCAGCTCCTGTTCAAATCGATTCTGATCGACCTTGATTCTTTCCATAATATCCGTAATGGAAGCAGTCATCCGTTCGCGCAGGCGGTCAATTCTGTTCTTTTCAATGGCTCTGATGCGGGTTACTCCTTCAAGAATAATTCGTATCCTGGTTTTAAAATCATCTTCAATCGATCGACCTTCCTGCAGGCGAAATTCTTCGACCAGGCCAATACATTGCTGAATTGCGGCAAATAATTTTGTCCATTCACCCTCATCAAAGTCCTGCTTGTCCACCTTAATGACATCAGGCAGTCGCATGACCAAAGGCAATAAAATCTCATTTCCGGGCATCTGAATAGTGGGTTCCATCAGTTTTAGCTGGTTGATGTAATCGAGGATGATAGCCTGATTTATAGTTACATTGCGTTCATTCCCGGTTGATTCGAACCAAACACTTAGCTCGATTTTTCCACGCTGTAAAGTACGGCTGATCTCGTTTCTTACTTGATTTTCACCTTCCCTGTAAAGTGATGGTAACTTAATGTACAAGTCTGCCTGCTTGCTGTTTAAACACTTAATCTCGACATTTGCTGTTCTGGTGCCCAGCTCAGCAGTGACTTTTCCGAATCCTGTCATCGATCTGATCATAACTTGTCATGCAATTTCATGCAAAGTTAGCAGATTGAGCCAATTCAGTTGTTAGGACGGGATGATTAACTTTGGCAGTTGAATTTCATTGGGATTTTATTCAGAACGCCATGAGAAGAATATTTATTTTTTTAATTGTGATTGCGGGGTTGACTCTCCTGGCCACCCCTGTTTCAATCCAGAATATTGATAAGAAAATATGGACTCGGATTGATTCATTGGAAGCGCAAGGTTTATATCGTTCTGCTTTAAATTTGGTTGATCAGATTTATTCACAATCCAGGAACCAGGCAGATCCTCAGACAGAGATAAAAGCCCTTTTATATAAGTTGAAATACATACAGCAGTTGGAAGAAGATGGTCAACTTGCAGCAATTGGTTTTCTTCAGAAGGAGCTGCCCGATCAGAGGCTCGTACAGGGATCACTGAAATATAGCATAATGGCTGAGTTGTATTCCCGTTATTATTCCGCAAATCGCTGGCAGATCAGTCAGAATCCAATGGTGGACAATGGTTCTGATCAATCAGTAAAGAAATGGTCACCCGAAAGGTTTTATCAGGTTATTCTCGAAAGCTATAACCAATCCTTAAAAAATAGCGAACAGTCAGCTTCCGTCAGGGTTTCATCAATACCTGAAATATGGGCCGGAAATCTTGCTGATACCCTATACAACCCGGTATTAAGGGATGTGCTCATAAGCCGGTTACTTGATTTTCTCGATAATTCGGGTGATTTTACACTTCCGGATCTAAAGCCGGTAGAATTTTGTTCGGCCGAAATATTCTCAGATCCTTCCCGGTTTAGTTCCATGGGTAGGAAAATTGCAGCTGACGTAAAGAATCCATTTTCCCTGGCTTTAAAATGGTATGGTAAATGGGTTTCAGAGTCAACCGACAAATCATTACTCGCTGCTGATTTGCGGCGATTACGATATATGCATGAAAAATCATGCAATCAATCGAGAGATAGCCTATATGAAGCCGGTTTGTTGAGATGGGCAGTAAAAATGGGAAAAGATAGTGCCGAAGCCATAGTTTATGAGGCTCTTGCAAATTATCATCTTGACCGAAGCAATTTGTTTCAGATTAATGATCCCGATACTTTCAAATATGACAATGAAAGAAAACAAGCAGCTCGCTGGTTAATAAAGACCCAGTCGTGGCCTGAAACGTTAGCAGGGAAGAGGTGTCAAAATCTTTTAAATGTTCTCATGAAACCTGAATTATCTGTTCAGTCTGAGACTTATCAGGTTCCGATGTCATTGTTTCCTGTAAGCATTGAGTATAGAAATATCAAGAACCTTAATTATAAGATAATCAGAACCAGTGCTATAGCTTATTATTCAGATTGGGAAAATCTGGATCCATCAGAAAAATCAGCAAGGATAATCAGTTCAAAGATTTATGCCTCAGGAAAGATTGCCTTGCCCGAAGATGAAAAATTGAATCCACACCGGGCAAATGCGTTGATAAATCCCTTACCTGCGGGGTTTTATTTATTGGTGTTTTCGTCTCCTGATAATCTGCCGGCCTCTGATAAAATCATGGTGACGGTTCCCGTTTCAATATCTTCAACAACTCTTGTTAGCCGCCAGGGAAATTCAGGAAAAAGAACCTTTTATTTTCGGGATCGTGACAACGGATCACCTTTATCAGGTATTTCGGTGGTTCCATGGTACAGCTTATATGATCAGGATTCCAGACACACAATTTTAGAGAAGGGATCCAGAAAAATCTCCGGAGAACAGGGATTTTTGGAATTATCTGATGGAGGACCGGGTAGGGATGATCCTTCCCCAAAGGCCTATCGCCTTCAAATAATCAATAAGAATGACACCCTGATAACTCACGAATTGTTTTATCCTGGTTACAGCCAGGGAAAAATAAGTACGCGAACAAACCTTGTGTTGTATACTGACCGAAGCATTTACAAACCCGGGGATGAAGTTTTTTTTCGTGGATTGCTGATCGATTACACTGGCGATTCGATGTCCATACATCATGCTGATTCTTTAATTCTTAAACTTCAGGATCCACGATATCAGGTAGTTGGTGAAATGAGTTTTGAGGTAGATTCCCTCGGCGTATTTTCCGGAGCTCTTAAATTGCCTTACAAAGGTTTAACAGGCAATTACCTGATTCAGTCGAAATTCGGACAGGCCTTAATCCGTATGGAACAATACCGGAGACCCGCATTTGCTATTAAAATTAACCGTGATGCAAAAATCTTTCAGCCAGGCGATACGGTCAGTGTTTCAGGCAAACTGACTGCACTCTCAGGAGAACCTGTTGCAGGAGCTGAAATATCCGCCGATATTGACATCCAGCCAGTCAATGGACCAGGCAGGTGGGTGCCATTTAACGGACAGAAAATCAGGATTACGACCTGCAGGGCTGTATCGGATGCTAAAGGGATTTTTACCTGCAGATGGGCCTCTATTCCTGCAGAAAGCTCTCCGTTTGGCAATGGATCGATGATCAGGTACAGCATTAATTTGAAAGCTACGGATCAGAACGGCGAAACTCATCAGGAAGAAACCAGAATTGACTGTGGAATAGGTTCAGTAGGGTTAATGCTTAGGCTGAATGAGAAAATGCTGACTGTAGATTCACTCAGAACAGCGATTGGTGCAATTGGAACGGATGACAGAGTAATAAGTCTGCCTGTTAAGTTGGTCATCAGTAAATTAAAAGACCCGTCTCAGATCTGGACAGAGCCCTTTCTGCCTGAACCTGATCGTTTTATTGTTACTCCATCGGATTGGAAGAAAATGAAAATGCCACTACCTTTTAAGAATGAGTATCTTCCTTCAGCCTGGTCCGTAACCAATGTGGTTTATAATAAGACATTTGTCAATGATACAATTACTCCGGTTGTCATTCCGCCTGCCGGAAAATGGCAGGAGGGTTGGTATAAAATTGAGCTTGTTCCTGCAAATCCGGCAATTTGCAAGTCAGTTATCAGATATGTGCTGATTGAAGAACCAGATCCGGTAAGGATTGTCTCCTATAATCAACTTTTTGCGAGGGTTTCTGAGAAAAGTCTCAACCCCGGACAAATCCTTCAGCTGAATTTTGCTTCAACCCAAAGGAGTAATTTATTGGTTGAGTTGCAGAACTCTAAGGGTGAGGTGTTTTCAGATTGGTATGCTGCTGATAAAAATATCCAGAAGCGTGTTTGGAAGGTTACAAATGATTGGCAGGGTGGCGCACTTCTTCACCTAATCATCGTTGCATCGAACCGTGTGATTGAGGAAGATTTTCCGATTACTGTCCCCTGGCAAATATCGCAATTAACTATATCAGGATTTCAAAATCTTAAAAAAGTTAAACCTGGTGATGATATCAAAATTGATCTGATGGTGAAGGATCAGCAGGGAAACCCGGTCGTTGCCTCAGTGGCTTTGACTGTTTACGATGCTTCACTGGACCTGATAAATCCGCACAGCTGGCTCCAGGTAACAAGGCCTTCTTTTTTTGGCGGACCCTGTTTCCAGGGTTTAAATTCTGGTGCCAATGGTTCTGTGACTATCATTGAACCTTTTGTAAATATCGTAGACGTACCCTTTATCGAGCCGATTAATTTGAATTGGTTTGGACTTGGTTTTTATGGTATCAGCCGGATGGATGCTCCGGTCATGAAAATGGCAATGGCTCAACCGGAAGGCAGGAAAGGTGGCGACAATGGAGAGGGAGTTAAAGAAGTTATTGATATTAAGGATGTTAAGGAGGATGAGGGAGAGAGCACGGAGATTGTTTTCAGAAATGATTTCCGGGAGACTGCCTTCTTTAAGGGCGATATCCTAACTGATAAAAACGGGTTGGCTGAGGTCACATTCAAGATGCCTGAAGTATTTACCGAATGGAAGGTTTTGGTGACTTGTCATAACCGCAATCTCGCTTTTGGTAGTTTGGAACATCGCTTTAAAACTGTCAAAGATCTGATGATCAGATCTAATTTTCCTGAATTCATGAGAAATGGTGATACGGTTGATCTGGCAGCCAGAGTAGGGTGGTATGGCCAGGGGAGGATTAGCGCTGTCACCTCATTGAATTTAACAGACACCTCAGGCTTCCTGTTAAAAAGTTATCCGGATTTTAAAAGTAGTCTGACCAGTGGGACAACGGCTCCATTTACCTGGCAGTATACACCTACGAAGAATGATCCGGTTCTATATAATTTGAGCACTATAAGTCCGGCTCAGTCGGATGGATTAAAAGATACTATCAGTGTTCTTCCCGATAATGTTGAGTTGTGGAATGCACAGCCATTCTTTTTTGCTAAACCCGGCAAAAAGCAACTTAAAATTGATGGGAATCCTTTGGAGGCGGTATATGAGGTTACCACAACGCCTGCCTGGCAGATATTGCAGTCATTGCCGGTTGTTACCGGGCAGGAGCAGGATTGTTCAGCTTATTGGTTCAGTCGCCTTTACCTGGCATGCCTCACCGGCAGCATAGCTGATAAATTTCCCGGGGTTGCAGAAAAATTCTTAAGCGACTCGGTACCCGAGAAACAAAAAGATAGGATTAAGCAAATCAGGGAATGGATGAATCCTGATACCAGAAGACAGGAAATGGCCTATGTGCTTGAAAAATTGTCGAGCCTTCAGAATCAGGATGGCACCTGGCCCTGGTATAAGGGAATGGGAATTGATG
>Ga0114951_10006267_pt1 | contig 10593 bp, 7 predicted proteins | sample AM7aDNAmetaG_FD_88677 | JGI IMG/M metagenome (GOLD analysis project Ga0114951, IMG submission 88677) | Freshwater microbial communities from Finland to study Microbial Dark Matter (Phase II) - AM7a DNA metaG | ecosystem: Environmental > Aquatic > Freshwater > Lake | place: Finland: Lake Alinen...
GAAATATTATTTATACCCGCAATCATTTTGGGAGAATACGGATCATACTTTGTTTGATTCCAGCCCTTACCTTTTTCCGCGGCGCTCATTTTCCCTATTTTTGGCCCTGCCTTATACCCTGAATTCAGCATAAATACCAATGTTTGTGAATCTGGGTTTGACGTGTCCTTTAACTTCTCTGCTTCGTCTAGAAAGATCGTCGCACAATTATCATTAATACTTCTGATTATATAGGCGGGAGTAGAACCCATGAGTAATTCCCCGTTGAAAGCTATAAGTGAGCACAGCTCCAACATTTTGGATTTCCCAGAATTCATTAGTCCGTTGATGTTGAAATAAGGATAGGCTCTAAATTGCCTGTAGAAATATGTGCCCAGTAGCCATATGGCAATCACCTTGTACAACGATTCCGATTCTATATCTATGTAGTACTTAAGCAGTTCTGTTGTCTTAACGTAAGCGTCATACAAACCCGATGATCCTTTGAAGCCGTTAAGATAATTAGTAACCGATTCTCTGGACCAGCGACACTCGGTATCCGGTTTCCTGACTAAGTAATAATTGTTGCTCTTAACAAAATCCTCCAACTCTACGATTTTCCTATCGGAACTGACAATGTAAACCCCAGAGTAATATTCCTCGTCTTCCTTTGTGCTCAGCTTTAGCGTTATGTAGGCACATTCCTTTGTAAAGAATTGGGATGGGATGAACTCCTTCCTACCCTCGATTATCTCAAAGTCCGCAAACTCTAAAGAATCCCGGTCAAATGTTTTTGCACCTGATACTAGAGTAGCAAAATCAGCGTTTGGATACTTAACAAAATATTCTGAGACATCTTTAACGCCTACTTCTAACGGGATATTTACCAACTGAACTGATTGATTCTTTAGTTTCTTAGCTACCTTTACAGACTCCCTACGTCCGGGCTCGTCGTTATCGTACGCTATGCAAACCTTGTCGAATCTCTTTATTTTGTCTGCCCAATGGTCTGGAAATGTGCCACAACCTCCTGTACCTGATACTGCAACAAATCCCCGTTGGCGGAGCACAAGTGCATCAAGTTCACCTTCAGTAAGTATCAACAAATCAGCGTTTGCGCTTTGGAGTAGCTCAGCTCCATAAATTACAGCTGTCATTTCTTCGGTTGAATCCGGGCAAAAGTAGACATATTTGGGCTTATCCAAACTGTCTTGTTCTGGGGACCGGCGACACTTAAAGAAAAGCACCTCGTTTTTTGGACCGAATACTGGGATTGTTATTCTTTGCTCACCATATACTTCGGCAGTACCCAACATATAACGCTGTAGTGTGTCTTCAGAGAGCCCTCTTCCTAGCAGATATTCCCTGTGGGTAGGGGATAGGGCTTTGTTATAAATTTGGGCTAATTCATTAATAGTCGACATACATAACTCTCACCAAATTTTTACTGCTTACCTCGGCCTTGGGATTTCGGAAAGTGGTTTTTAAATCCTTCCCCAGGTATTTAGCCAAGGTAATCAAGTTGCCTTTGGCACCGCACTTAAAACAATAGTAAAGACCCGTCTCTTCGTTCATATACAGATGTCGGGAATGTTGCCTATACTCATCACAATCGGAAAACAGGCACTTTAAGGCCAGCTCGTGACCGCTGTGCTTAAAGTCGATATGCCAATCTCGTAAGTAGTCAATTGGCGGTTTACTAATTTTGTTATAATACATACGTTAATTGCTTACCTCCGGAGGCCTTGCCCTCGCAAAAGACACAAGACCTCCCTTGGTTAATAATAAATATCTACTAAAGTTTTGAAGCTAGTACCTTCTCAACTTTCTGGTATTGGATACCATCTTTTGTTGTCGGTTCTCCAAGAACTATGCGAGCGTTCTTCCCGACTAACGAATCCAATGCGAAATCTTCGTCTTCCTCGAGAACCCTACCCAAAACTGTTTCTGCCAAAGCCATCAGCTTAGTAGGTCCTTTTGGTGACTTTTGTATCTTCTTAGAAGCCAGTAAAGATTTCTCAACACCCTCGTACGCACCGGAGCTAATTGAGAAAACAATCTTCACGTAATCGCCAAAATTACCTTCTCCCAAAGAAAACGATTTTATTGTCGCCTCATATATATCCGGGGGAACTATTTTCTCGGCTTCATATTTGGTTACTTTTATTTTTGTTGTCAATGCGATCACCCCCTTCCCATGTATGAATTTGTACTTTCTCATCTTTTGAAATTTCAGTAATGATTACCTTGAAAAACGAAAACACCCTTTGGGCCTTAAGTCGGGCCTCGTCCTCTGGAAGAACAACTCCGAACTCGCTCCTGTAAATACTGGCAAATTGCTTAACAGCCGAGTCACAAAGCATAACTATCTCCCTTGGTACATCCTTCCCTTTATGTTTTTTATTGAATTGAAATAATCCCGAGGAGAAACAGAGGCGGTATTGTTATAAAAACTATTGATATAGGTTTGGAGCTCTTCGCTATCTTGAAAAATAAATGCGAACTTCCCTTCAGAGGTTAGCTGCAAATCAAATGACGAAAATCTCAAAGCTAAATACGCCGCTAGCGAGAGATCGCTTATATTAATGTTATTTTTCTGGTTAATTCTCATGACTCAACGGTCATGGTCGTACAGACTTAGCGTGTCAACAACTGAGTTAAGCCTTTGTTACGGGGTTTTTCTATATGAGCGCTATTTACAGAGTCTGTAACCGACCTATCCGAGGTTTACTACCAGTCGGTAACCTTTTAGGTCAGGAATAAAGTTGGAAATAGTAAAAACACTCTTAAGATCCCCAGGAACCTTTGTTCTTATAAAGTTATTTCTTGTAGAACTGAGTTTTTTATAGTCAAAACCAGCTTTGTGCTCGTTATTTATGAGCGAAATGATCTCATCTCTCTTGAGTAAACAAGTAAATGTAGTACCCTCGAATGAACCCTTTTCGGAAGCAAATTTAAGTACTGAGTCTATGAAGTAGTACTCGTCGCTTGGATTCTTATCCGTTTTCTTTAAGAAATTTATTTGCCTTGGAGCGGGCGCTGACAAGGGCTTGATATAAAGTACGAAGTCGGAGATATAGACAAATTTACTAAGGTCAGAGTATATAACCAGTTTTTTTTCCTCAGCAGTAGTTTTTAGATGGTTATACTTATCAAGAAGCAGCCCGAAATTTATTCTTTCTGCCAGTACGAACTCTAATAAGTATGAGTACTTTAATTTATTCCATTCATAAAGATCGCCTACCTTAGAATCGTTCAGGCTAACAAAATCTTTTAGTTTAATATTATTTTTAAGTACAACATTGTTGTTTAGAGTCAGGAGGGGATTATTTTTATCGTCATTGATGTAGTTTTGCAATATGTACTCTATGTCGTCCGTATAAATGCCTTCCGTCTCAAATCTGCCTCTCGATATTTCTATAATATTCGGCCTTACGTCACTATATTTATAGGCAAATTCCTCAAGGAATATTTCCAAAAATCTTATTGATCTTTTCATGTATGAAAGTTCGGCTGAGTAGGAAAATTCCTTTAGCCAGTCTTTTTTGTTGCCTATATTTTTTTTCATTTTAATTCTAATTCTTGGGCAGTAAAAAAACGGTAAAGTTTTGGTTCTAACCGTTCCAGTTATCTATCGTACTCATATCCCACGGCTGCATTCCTGTCAATCTTTCCTTAAAAACTGTGCCGGCGAACTCACCCTTTAAAAAGGTTGCATACTTAAGCACTGAGTCCAACAGCTTATCGGTAGGAATATCTGAAAAGTCACGCTTATCCAGCTCGGTCTTTAACAGTTCGAGATTTTTACCCAACACTTCAACTCGCTTTTGTTTTGAAACATAGTACTGCTCGTACAAGCTATCCATTTCTACCGCCTTTAGGTTAGAGATGTCTAACTCGAATTCTTTGGACCAGTTTATTAGGGATTGTTTTGATACCGCCAACTCATTAGCAATTTTCTCATAGCTTGTGCCTTTTGCTCTAAGTACAATAAAACGTTGTTTTGTTTCTGTATCAGCCATTTATACACGAATTATACCCGAATCTGGCCCTATAATAAAGAACATTTATCCTCAACATCCTAAATTTAGGGTAGAATGGTAGATAGTTAACCGAAAATTAATATTAAAATGAAACAACCCATTATTAATTCCCCTTACTTTGAACCAAGCCGTCACTATAAAGCTGATGAAAGAGGTATTACCGACGAAATATTAGAATATCGAAGACCAAGTAGCCTTTATATACCGGTCCCAAGAACAAGTTCCAAACAAAAGCAGCTAGACCTGAATATTTCTGAGGGGGCTTTCGGAAACGAACTCCAAAAAGAAAATGAATTTGTAAACAAAGTGAGACAAAAGGTTAGGGACTGGCGACTGAGCGGCTACAACGGTATAACCAAAACCACCCGGGATCTACTTCAGTATTGGCAGGACGATTCAAGAGAGAACAAACTGTTTTTCTGTCAAATTGAGGCACTTGAAACTCTAATTTATATAAACGAAGTCGCAGAAAAAAGCGGCGAAAACTGGATCATAAACAGCCTTAATAAGGCAAACACAGACTCTAACCCCGGTCTTTATAGGTTGGCATTTAAAATGGCCACAGGATCAGGCAAAACCGTAGTTATGGCGATGATAATTGCCTATAACACACTTAATAAAATTAGGTACCCACAAGATACGCGATTTACTGATGCATTTGTAGTTGTTACCCCTGGTATTACAATCCGAGACAGGTTGAATGTACTTTTGCCAAACGATCCGAAAAACTACTATAAGCAGCGTAATGTGGTACCCTATCAAGATTTTGAATTACTACAACAAGCAGTTGTTTTCATCACAAATTTCCAGCAGCTAGAGCTACGGCAGAACCCAAGATTTCAAATTGGCAGCGTAATGAAAGCAGCGGGCATACTGAAGGATGAGGCGATGAAGGAGACCCCTAACGCCATGGTGAATCGCGTTTTTAAGAGCGTTTCTAGTAAACCTAGAGTGCTTATTATTAACGACGAAGCGCACCACTGCTATCGAGAAAAACCAGAAGAAAGTAAGCTTACTGGGGACGACAGGCAGGAAGCCGATGAAAACAACAAAAACGCTCGCGTCTGGGTAAGCGGCCTTGAAGCATTAGTAAACAAAACAAACGTTAATGCGATCATAGATCTTTCAGCCACACCCTACTTTTTAAGAGGGTCGGGGTACCAGGAAGGTACGTTATTCCCCTGGACTATCTTTGATTTCTCCCTGCTGGACGCCCTTGAATGCGGTGTAGTGAAAATACCAAGATTACCCGTAGAATCTGATACGATTCAAAAAGACAGCGTGCCAGAATTCCGCAATCTTTGGCTCTACATAAGCGATGACCTGCCCAAAAAAGGAATGAAAACTGGAGACTACGATTTATCGGATATAGTTCTGCCAACAAAACTTCAAGAAGCACTGGAATCTCTTTACGGAAGTTATGAAACGTACTATCGCATCTATGAGAAACAACGAAAGGATAACCCGGACGTAATGCCTCCGGTCATGATAGTTGTCTGTAACAACACTACTGTGTCTAAACTTGTTTACGGGTGGATCGCAGGCCACGAAAGAGAAACAGCAAGTGGGAATATCAAAATTGAAAAAGGAAACCTCGAAATATTTAGAAACGAGGATGGGGTCCATTTCTACGAAAGGCCGAACACTTTAATTATCGATAGCGCGCAAATAGAAAGTGGAGAGAAAATCACTGACGAATTTAAAAGAATATTCTCTAAAGAAATAGACGATTTTCATAAGGAGTACAAAAACAAATTCTCTGGTCGCGACGAACCGTCGGACGAAGAGCTACTACGTGAGGTGATGAACACTGTAGGCAAGCCGGGAAAGTTGGGCGAAAGCATAAAGTGCGTTGTATCCGTTTCCATGCTCACAGAAGGCTGGGATGTAAACACTGTTACGCATGTTTTAGGCGTGCGAGCCTTTTCTACACAACTACTATGCGAGCAGGTAGTCGGCAGGGCTTTGAGAAGAGTTGACTACTCTGTCGACGCGTCTACCGGCCTGTTTTCCCCAGAATATGCTGAGGTATACGGAGTGCCTTTTAGTTTCTTAAAGGTGGAAGGAAACCCAACACCACAACCTCCAAAAGTTATACACAGGGTTAGAGCTTTACCGGAGAGGGAACAGTACGAAATTAAGTATCCTCGCGTTGATGGATATAGATACGAGTTGAATGAAGCAAAACTGGCGGCACATTTCACGGAGGAGTCAGCGACTGTAATTGAGAATGAACCCACGGAAATAACATTAGAAGGTGCGGTCGGGGAAGGGGTTGTGGAGAATCTTAAGAAAATCAAAGAGCGAAGGAGCGGCGAAGTTGCTATCAGACTTACCCAATCTCTTGTTAAGAAATATTATACAGATGCTGATGGAAATGAAAAATACTGGCTAATACCCCAGATACGAAAGATAGTAGATGATTACATAAACAAATGTGTCGTACTTAAAGATAAGATGGTAATCGGCTATCTCACAGTCGGAGGTATTTTTACGGGGGCCTTAACTAAAATCCAGCAAGCTATTATCATGGAAAATTTAGAGAGCCAGAGAGATAAAAAAATACTTCCTATTCTAGCTCCTTACGATACTGTCGGTTCCACAAAGTATATTGATTTTTTGACCACAAAAAATGTGTCCGAAACTATAAAAAGTCATATAAACTACGTTGTTGCTGACACAGAGGAGTGGGAACAGGGTGTGGCAAAAAAACTCGAGGAAATGCCAGAGGTATCTGCATATGTTAAAAACCAAAATTTGGGATTTACTATTCCGTATGAATATCAAGGTGTGGGCCATCAATATATCCCCGACTTTATTGTCATTGTCGAGCTACCGGACAAAACTAAGCTTAATTTATTGATAGAAGTAACCGGTAAGAAGGATGATAAGAAAGCCCTGAAAGTTAAAACAACAAGAGATATGTGGGTACCTGCTATAAACAACGCAGGACGATTTGGAAAATGGGATATTCTAGAAATACAAGATATTCATGAAACACAAAATTTAATTAGAGCTGGTATAAATAAGGGGTTTGGCTATATACAGATAGGAAATTTATTAAATAATAAGTAATTAAAATGCCTAAAAGAAAAATTGTACAACCAACTACTGCAGCACCGGTGGAATCTTACAAACACGAGGCAAAGCGAGTCAGAATCCCAACGCAAGAAGAATCGGTAAAGCTGTCTTCAATGGATAAGAGACCGGTAAAAAAATTATACGATTATGACCCTTCTTTAGACCCCCATCTGACGTGGGCCGGCAAATTGGAGCAAGGTTCAGAATTCGACGTAGCAACAGTCCCTATTTACGTACAAGAAAAAATTGCACCCGAGGCAATCATTGCTAGATTAAAAACCGGTGCTCAAGAAACGGCACAATTACTGTTATTTGGCGAAACTGCCGAGTCTCAATTTCATAAAGCCGTTGATTTTTATAAACACGAGGATAATTGGCAAAACAGAATGATTCTTGGGGATTCTTTAGTGGTCATGAACTCATTACTAGAGAAAGAAGGAATGCGCGGAAAAATTCAGACTATTTACATTGATCCTCCATATGGAATTAAATTCGGTTCTAACTGGCAAGTCTCAACAAGAAAGCGCGACGTCACAGATAATAAGCTTGAAGATTTTATTCGGCAGCCGGAGCAGGTAAAAGCATTTAGAGACACGTGGGAGCTTGGTATTCATTCGTACCTATCGTATCTACGAGACCGTTTAATTGTTTCTCGTGAATTATTAACCGAAAGTGGTAGCTGTTTTGTTCAAATAAATGCCGAAAATGTTCATTTAATTAGAGATGTTATGGACGAAGTGTTCGAAAGTAGAAATTTCATAGCGCAAATACCTTTTTCTACTACAAGCGGTTTTTCCAGTAGGTACATAGATTCTGTTGCTGACTACGTAGTTTGGTACGGGAAAAATAACGAACAACTAAAGTATCGTCAACTATATAAAGACAAGGTTGCTGGGGTTGAAGGATCTGCAGGTTACGATTACATCGAATTGCCGAATGGTGAAATTAAGTCGACAAACGAGTACATCGGCAAAGAAATTCCAGCAAACTATAAACTATTCACAAAAGGGGACATGCTTTCGAAAGGTCCGTCAGGAATTGATCAGGTTTTTAACTTTAAAGGGAAAGAATACAGGCCAAACGCAAACTCTCACTGGAAAGCAAAGTATCCTGAAGGACTAAATCGCTTAGCTGATTTAAAACGAATTGTTGTGACAGGCAACACGTTAAGGTACAAAAGGTATTTTGATGATTTTCCGGTATTCCCTATAAATAATATGTGGACGGAACAACTTTCTGAGCAAAATAAAAGCTTTGTTGTTCAAACATCAACTAAAGTTATCGAGCGAGCTATACTTATGACCAGTGATCCGGGTGATATTGTGCTGGACCCGACATGTGGTTCTGGAACTTCAGCATACGTTTCTGAGCAATGGGGAAGACGTTGGATTACTATTGATACGTCTCGTGTAGCCCTAGCCCTAGCACGAACCCGGTTGATGACTGCAAAATTCCCATATTACAAACTTAAAGACGAAAAAAGTATAAACACCGGATTCGAATATAAGACGGTACCTCACATAACATTAAAATCATTGGCTAACGACGAGCCTCCAGAAAATGAAATAATTTACGACCAACCAACTGAAAACAAAAATATTATTCGTGTGACGGGTCCGTTTACAGTAGAGTCTCTCTCTCCGCATAGGGTTTCTGATGCTCAAGAAATGCTGTCGTCAGAAAATTTTACGGAAACAATAGTAAGTAACCTTTTGAAATCCGGTGTGCAGACAGGGCAAAAAGGAGCTCGGGTGGATTTTGTAAATTTAGATATTATACCTAGTGGCCCCGAGGTGCAGGCCTTTGGTGAATACAAAACAAACGAAGGACTGAAGAAAGCTGCCGTCTCCATTGGCCCAGAATTTGGAAGTGTCGATGACGACTTTATCAGAAATGCCACTACAGTTGCGTCTAAATTTGCTGATCTATTGGTTGTGGCAGCAACCTCCTTTGAGGCATCAGCCTTTTCGGAGCCTACTCAGACCGGAACTCTCCAGATAATGAAAGTTAAGATTAACCCGGATCTTTCTATGGGAGATTTGTTAAAGAAAACCGGATCCGGAAATTTGTTTTTAACCTTTGGGGAACCGGATATAAAAGTCAGTGATACAAAGGATGGTCTTATTGTGGAAATACTCGGGGTCGATGTTTATGACCCGGTGAAAAGCGAAATGCGATGTAGTGGTTCTGGGGACCCTGACCACGACATTGCCGCCTGGTTCATTGATACCAACTATAGCGGAGAAGCATTCTTTGTAACGCACGCATATTTCCTAGGGGCGGACAAACCTTACGAAAAACTTAAAAGGGCGTTAAAGACAGATATTAATGAAGGAGCGTGGGAAGAACTGTATTCTACTGTATCCAGGCCATTTCCAAAGCCAACAACAGGAAAGATAGCTGTTAAAGTTATCAACCACTACGGAGATGAGGTTATGAAAGTCCTAGATATTAGTTAGTATAAAATACTATGCAAAACGGTCAAACAACTAAGGTGTCTCGCTCCAAAATAGACCTGTTTATCGAATGCCCCAAATGTTTCTACTTGGATAAGAAATTAGATATTAAAAGGCCTTCGGGACCTGGGTTTTCGCTTAACTCCGCGGTAGACGCACTTCTAAAGAATGAATTCGACGCTTTAAGAAAAGCAGGAAAGTCTCACGAACTCATGGATAGATATCATATAGAGGCGATACCTTATGATCATCCCGATCTGGATACATGGAGGACCAACTTCACAGGTATTCAATATCAGCATCCTTCCGGACTATTGATATTTGGGGCTATAGACGATGTTTGGATTAATCCAAAGAAAGAACTCCATATCGTCGATTACAAATCTACAAGCACAAAAGAGGAGATTGACTTAAATAGCGAATATAAACAAGGGTACAAGCGGCAAATGGAGATATATCAGTGGCTATTCAAAAACAACGGCTTCAGCGTGTCGGATATCGGATATTTTGTCTTTGCAAACGCTTCAAAGAATAGGGACAGTTTTGACGGTAAACTAGAGTTTGAGATGACTATTATTGAATATAAAGGTGACATCTCATGGATAGATCCCACTATTTTGGAGATCAAGAAATGCCTGGACTCTGACTCAATACCAGCCTCTAGTCCTAATTGCAAATACTGTGAGTATAACAAAATAGTTGGGCTAGCTTCGTTAAAATATAAGCCGAAACATACCAAAGCAGCACATGTATAGCACCTACGAATACAGTAACCTGACTCGTAAATACGGTCCCTTCTCAAGTTGGGCAATTTGGGATCACGAAAACGCTTTAGATAATAATGTAATAGGTCAAAACATTACCCAACTACATTCTAGGTACGTCCTTTTAGGGTTGAACATTTCTAGAAGTTTAAGCGGCAAACCCTGGACTAATTTCCACGGTAACTCTCATGATAGAAAAATAAAGTACGCATGTAACGATACCGTGCTGCGAGGTTCCTACATCACCGATATCTTCAAAGGAATACCAGA
>Ga0114951_10006268_pt1 | contig 10590 bp, 8 predicted proteins | sample AM7aDNAmetaG_FD_88677 | JGI IMG/M metagenome (GOLD analysis project Ga0114951, IMG submission 88677) | Freshwater microbial communities from Finland to study Microbial Dark Matter (Phase II) - AM7a DNA metaG | ecosystem: Environmental > Aquatic > Freshwater > Lake | place: Finland: Lake Alinen...
GCGCGATGACAATTATTGCGCCCAGGAAAAGTTTGACGGCCGGCATCTGTTGGTCCGTAAGCAGGATGACGACCTCGAAGGCATCAACAAAAAGGGATTTGTGGTCGGCTTGCCACAGACAGTGGCCAACGAACTGCGCAACGTCCCCGGCAGTTTCATTCCCGATGGTGAAGCCATTGGCGATGATTATCACGCCTTTGACCTGCTCGAATACAACGGCGAAAACCACCGGGTGCTGCCGTATCGGATCCGGCTGGCGCGCTTGATTGACCTGCTGCTGTTGACTCGCACAGACTTCAAACACATCCGATTAGTTCAAACTGCGTTTAGCACCCCGCAAAAGACCGAACTGTATCAGCGGCTACGGCGGGAGAATCGCGAAGGCATCGTGTTCAAGCGATTGGACGCGCCGATTGTGGCGGGCCGACCGAATAGTGGCGGGCCGCAGTTGAAGTTCAAGTTTGTCGCCACGTTGTCGGCGGTGGTCGCCAAGATCAACGTCCAGCGCAGCGTGGAACTCGGGCTGTTTCAAGGACGGAGTCTGGTTTCGTGCGGCAATGTCACCATCCCAGCCAATCATGAAATCCCCACGGTTGGCACCGTGGTAGATGCACGCTACCTCTATGCGGCAAAAGAAAGCGGCGTGCTGTATCAGCCGGTTTATCTGGGGCCGCGTGATGATGTTGACCCCGGCGAATGTCTGGTGTCGCAGTTGAAATTCAAGGCGGAGTAAAATTCACCCGGTCACACTTAATGGTGTGGCCGGCTTTTTATTTGTCGGTGCTGGCAAGTCCACACGTCTCCCCGGAAATGCGGGGGCGTCATACGCTTCACTCTGGGTTCACAGGGATCATTTCAACACTCAACCAAAGGAGATTCATCATGGCAGTTCAAACATTCCCGCTGGGCAACGTCGTCATCACCCCCAATGCGCTCGGTCAGCTTACCCCCGCCGACATCCAACTCGGTTTGCAGCGGCATCAGGCGGGCGACTGGGGCGAACTTGGTGAGGAAGACTGGCAGGAAAACGATCAGGCACTGCGCACCGGACTGCGTTTGCTATCCAGCTATCGCAGCAGCGGCGGCGCGACCTTCTGGATTATCAGCGAGGCTTCGCGCGCGGTCACCACATTGCTCATGCCGGAAGATTATTGACCGGCACGTTCACTGGCGATCCTTCATGGGTCGCCTTTTTTATTTGCCGGTTCCGGCAAGTCCACACGTCTCCATCAAAACGCTCCAGCGGCATACGCTTCACCATGGAACCACAGGGTTCATTCACAAACAAAAACAACCATAGGAGAAAAGTATGAACAACAAATCGTATGACCGTATCACCGAGCGCATCGTCAGCCTGCTGTCGCAAGGCACCGTGCCCTGGCACAAACCGTGGCATGTCCAGACCGGACTGCCGCGCAACCTCATCACGCAGAAGCCGTATCGCGGCATCAACGTGTTCCTGCTCATGGCGATGAATTATGAATCGCCCAACTGGCTCACGCTGCGGCAAGCCAACGCGATGGGTGGCCAGATCAAGCCGGGCGAAAAATCCTGCCCGGTCGTGTTCTGGAAACCGATGAAGGTGCAGGACAAGGAAACCAAGGAGGAAAAGAAAATTCCGTTTCTGCGCCTGTATCACGTCTTCAACGTGTCGCAATGCACGGGCTTGAAGAACATTCCGCCAGCGGACGACACAGCCTTCATTCAAACCTTGCCGGCGGAACTGGTGGCGAATATGCCGCAACGTCCCGTCATCAAGCATGGCATGAATATGGCGTCTTATTCCCCCGTCAGTGACGTGGTGAACATGCCCGACCGGGTGCGTTTCAAATCAGAGGATCATTATCATGCCACGCTGTTTCATGAATTGGTGCATTCAGTCGGCCATGAAAAGCGGCTGAAACGTGCCAGCATCATGGAGCGGAATGGCTATGGTTCCAATCCTTACGCCAAGGAGGAATTGATTGCCGAAATGGGCAGTGCATTTCTTTGCGGTTACGCCGGCATCGTGGATCAGACCATTGACAGTTCGGCGGCTTATCTCGAAGGCTGGCTGAAACAGTTGAAGGAAGACAAGACCCTCATCGTCCATGCGGCGGCGCAGGCGCAGAAAGCGGCGGACTTCATCCTTGGCCATAAACCGGAGTATCCGGCGGAAGCCATGATTCCCAAAATCTCGGTGCCGCCGAAACCGGCGGAGGTGTTGGCATGAGGGTGATCCATCCGCAGGAATTCAAGGTGATGTCCCTGCGTGATTGTCCCGTGCCCAGTGAAATGCTGGTGTGCGAGACGCCACGACAGGTGGTGGATTACTGGCGGTTGCACATCGCCACGGCACCGCACTTCAATCCCGAATGCGAGTGTATGGCGGTGTTGCTATTGAACACGCGCAAGCGGGTCAAAGGGCATCAGTTGTTGAGCATCGGCACGATGGACACGATTCTCGTGCATCCGAGGGAGGTCTTCCGCTGTGCGATTATCGCAGCGGCGGCTGCCATCGTGGTCATCCACAATCATCCCAGTGGTGAAAGCACCCCATCTGAGGCCGACATCAAAGTGACCCGCGATTTGACTCGCGCCGGTCAACTGTTGAAGATCGAGTTGATTGACCATGTGGTCATCGGTAACCAAAACCATACCTCGCTAAGAGAATTGGGTTACCTGGCTTGCTAAAAAACAACCCCGACCATTTTATGGCCGGGGCTTTTATTTGGTGGTGAACTGACACAAAAAAGTTCACAATTTTGACTCTGAAGTTTCGGGCTCATGGCGATTCAACGATGGGGCCGATACGCAGATAAATTTTAATCCACCGTGAACGAGAACAGCAATGCGATTTCAGCACCGGCACAATCCCGTTTTCTGGCTTTTTTTGACGAGTGCGGGGATCATTCGCTCGACAAAATCGACCGTGACTTTCCGCTATTCGTGCTCGCCTTGGTTTTGGTGGAGCGTTCCGTTTATCAAAATCAGATTTTGCCGGAGTTCAACAATTTTAAGCTCCGTTATTTTAATCACGAAGGCATCAATCTCCACAGCCGGGACATTCGACTGGCTGCCGGTCCCTTTTCATTGTTGTTGAATCCGGCCATCCGGCCGCAATTCATGGCGGAGTTGAGTGACATCATGGATCGGGTGCCGTTCACCCTTTTCATTTCCGCCATTCAGAAACAGGCCTATCTGGATCGACACGGCGGGGATGCTGCCAACCCCTACGATCTGGCCTTGGAATTTACGATGGAAGGATTGTTCCATTTCCTAGCCGCGCAGGGTGAGCGGCATCTACCCATCGTGGCTGACGCGCGTGGCAAACGGGAAGATAATATGCTGGAGCAGGTGTTTTCCCGCATGATGACGCAGGGCACCGTCAACATATCGGCGGAGCAGTTTCAGCAGCTGGATTGTCCGTTGAGTTTTCAGTCCAAGAAAAACAACATCCTAGGCGTGCAACTGGCCGATTTGTGCGCTCATCCGTGCGCACGGCATATCCTGAATCCGGCCAAACCAAACCGGGCGTTTGAAATCGCGCGGAAGCGCCTTTATCAGCGGGACGGGGTTAGTGGTTGGAAGGTGGTTCCCTGAAAATCAAATGGGCATCCCCCAGCTTTCGCCAAGAGACACCCACCGACCGAGAATTCTCAGTCCGCAGTCAGTATAGACCAGCGGCGGAAAATTGCAACCCCTGATCCGGGTCATATACCCGACCGCTACCGGCCGGGTATTACAATTGTTTCCGCGTCTGTGTTACAATGGGTTCATTATGAAAACAACCACCCCGAACCATGGCGCGCATCAAGGTCACCTGTAAAAAGTGCGGTAATATTTTCGATTGGAACGACCTTTGGCCGGATGGCTTGAAGCGTTGTCCGCTCTGCGGCATTTTGACCCGGCTCAATTATTTATTGCGTTGAAGGCGGCGGCGTCTGGCCAATTGCCCCTTGAATCCGCGCCGTCACATTGCTCACGCCTTCCGTCAGGCGGGCTTGCAGTTTATCGGATAACTGACCCAGCCGGGCCGGGCTGATGGGCACATAGTTCACCGCCATGGGGGTCCCGATCAGATTGCCGATGCTAAACTTGATTTGGGCCTCCGCTTTGTATTCCAGAAGTTTGAACAGAATCTGCGTTTCATCATCCTTCGTCTGTGCACACACAATCACGCCATTCCGGTAACCGGCGCTGGTGGCCAGATAGGTGGAGAAATCCTGTCGAAATTCAATCTGATATGTTTCCGGCAGGGGCGAGAAGTTTTTGGTGATCTGAAAGCTCGGCGGAATTTTTAACGCATACAAAATCGCGGTGTAAACCTGATCCACCGGCTTGGTGGTTTTGAACTCATGACTCGGGAACAGGTCGGCATCGCTGTTGTAACGAAGCGCATTTTTGAAAGCGAGGTTGCCATGTTCTAACCGCTCCAAGCGCAGCTTCTCCCGCTGTTCCGGCTCGCGGCGCTTGTATTCGGCCACCAGCGCCTTGGCTTCTGTATTGTCCGGAAAAATCTGCAGGGTCGTAGCCAGTTTATTTTGACCGCCGATGAAATCGCCCTGCAAGCCCAGTTGCTTCGCCCGTTGCAGGCTGCCTAAACCAGTGGCGTTTTGTTGCAACGCCGAAGCCTCCGCATCGCCGGGCTTGGCGATCAACGCCTCGCCGACGGACTTTAAGGCGGCATCATAATTTTCATCGTCCATGGCCTGCCGTGCCTTTTTCATGCTGCCGGTGTAATTGACGCTGATGAGATTGGTATGAAAGGAACTCGACTGATAGGCGGTAATCGTCAGCGGCGCCGCGACCGTTTCATAGCCGTCGTGTTGCAGCATGAAGATCCAGTCACCCGGCTTTAGTTCGTTCACCGTGAGCGGCGTCATGCCCCAATACCGGCCATCACTTGTTCGCACCGCCGCTCCCGGCGGTTCGGTTTCCAGCACCGCCGTGCCGTATAAAAATTCCAAGGCCAGTTGATTGGTGGTTCCCGCCGCAATGGTCACCGTTTGCGTCAGTTCATCCCGATGATGCTGGGCCTTCACTTGGTAGGTGCCTTCCGGCAATTCCCAGATTGAATACGGAAAGTTGACCGACTCGATGAGCTGGCCATCGGCCTGCATAAACTGGCCGGTGGCGTCCGCTTCGTTGCAGGTGATTTGGGCCGCGCCCAAGTGTGGCGCGATCTGCCACGACGTCGGCGCACCCCGCGTCACCGACACGTCGTCCGAGCGCGACCAGTGGGCGTAGCGCGACAGGATGACATATTGATCGGTTGGCACCGAGGAGGTCAGACCCGGACTATTGGTCAGCGTGACATTAAATTCCGGGCCGTGAATGTAAAGCATGGGAGTCGGTGGATTGACCGTCACCGCCAGAACCGACATCGTGCGTTTCAGATCAATGGTGCCGAGGTTATGCGCACCATACCAAATGAAGAAATTGGTGGCGTAAGTTTCCCCCTTGGGATGGGTTATGGAAAACTGATGTGTGCCCAGCGGAATTTTCTGACCGCTGATTATCGGCTGGCCGTCAAAGGTGACAGTCGCTTCCGGATAGGCAGCTTGTCCGGCTAGAGTGACCGTGAAGTTCAGCCGGGTTTTCTCCATCGCCAGTTGATGCTGATGGATACCAAACAGCACCAGCGCCAGCAGCGACCACCACACCAGCGGGCGCAGAACGCGCCGCCAATATTGCATCTGTGATTCTGAGGAAGTGGAAGCATTCGGCGTGGCCATAGTTTTATCAGTTTTTACCTTCAGATTGTCCCGCTGAGTTTGGCCGCCCGGAAGCAACTAAGGCGGTTGAAACAAAATCCCGCGACCCGATTTTTTGTTGACCAATGCCATTAGCATCCGTCATTCTGATTTCTAAATAGATAACTATGGCAACTCCCAACGACAAGCCAAAAAAGAGCGAAATCTTTCGCCAGGCCATGCGGTGGCTGATCGACTTCGTCTTCACCTTCAAAAACAAGCGCGGCGAAGTATTGGATTACAAACTGTCGCATGCGGACGGACTCAATCTTTCGGCCCAAGAATTTTATGCCCAGGTCGAAGCAACGCTGGCCGTCCGCAAGATTCCCGGCATGGAAATTTCCCGCGTGCATTTCAATGAAGGTGGTTTGTTGTCCGACCAACGGGTGTATCTGCGCCTGATGCGCGAACGGTTGTGCATTGATACCTGTGCGGCCCCCTTCGGCAATCTCTATTTCTTTTCCAGTCGCACAGTGTATGTGCCGGCCTTGATCCGGCTCTGGCATATCCTGGCCACCGGTTTTTTCTTCGGAGCCACCTTCTTCCTGCTGGCCAAACCTTTGGGTGCCAACTATGCGGTCATCGCAACGGTGGCGTTGGTGTTCGCGCTCGTCGGCGTGCTGCGCAACGCCGCCAGTGACGGCGGTTCTGATCTGGACACGCTTTTGCTCAAGATTCCCGTGGTAGGCACGCTCTACGAAAATTGGTTTCGCGTGGACACGTATTACCGGGAAGACACTCGCAATCTGTATGTCGATCTGCTGCCCAAATTCATCGATGAGCTGGCCCAGGAAACGTGCGCGGCCAAAGGGGTCAAACTGGAGCGCCGCTTTCAACCGGCACCGCCGGTTTCCGATTTGAACAAACCGCTCCCACCCGAGAAAAAGCCCGGCGCGGCTTGAGGTATGGCCTCGGTTCACCAACAACTGTCCGAGCAGTTTTATAAATGGGAATCACGCGGACGCGGCTGGCAGGTTTTCGGTGAACCCATTTTTCCCGAACCACCTTTTCAATCTTTCCGGGGCTATTGTTTGCCTGCCGCCCCAGTTGTGGATGACGGTCGCAAACCCACCTTCTTGAGTTCCCTGTTCCGCAAACCCACGCCGCCGCCCGTAGTGGAGGAAATCGAGGAGGAGCCAGAACCAACACCGCTGGTGCGAAATTCGTTGGTGGAATTTCAGGCCACCCTGCCAGCCGAACTCGACATCGCCCGCGAATCGTTTGAACTCTTTTTCCACAATCTGGCTTTGTGCCGGGAACCGATTGCGTTTGAGTTGTTGGGCAGCCATAAACGAGTGCTCGCCCAGTTCGCCGCCAGCGTGTCGGATGCGTCCCCGGTTCGGCGGCAATTGACGGCGCACTTTCCCGACGTGCAATTCCGGCAACTGGAAGGTGCGTTGGACAAGGCATGGGCTGACAGCACCGGTGACGAGGCGTTTGCAATCGAGTTCGGTTTGGAACGCGAATTCATGCTGCCATTGACCACGGGCAAAATAGATCCGTTCGTCGGCCTCGTCGGTGCCTTGGCTGAATTGCAGCCGGATGAACTCGCCTTGTTCCAGATTCTTTGGCAGCCGGTGCAAAATCCCTGGGCGGAAAGTCTCATCAACGCCGTGACGCTCCCGGACGGCAAGCCCTTATTCGTCAACGCCGCCGAACTGACGGGCGCGGCGGAAAACAAAGCGGCCAAACCATTGTATGCCGCCGTCGTGCGTATCATGGGACGAGCCGCCACTCTCGCTCGGCTGGAGGAGATCGCCTACGAAATGGCCGGCTCATTGCGCGTCTTTTCCAATCCGCAGGGCAACGCCCTCATTCCGCTGCACAACGACGACTATCCTTACGAAGAGCATCTGGAGGATGTCTTGCGTCGTCAGTCCCGGCGCAGCGGCATGATCTTGACCAGTGATGAGTTGACGGGCTTTGTGCATCTGCCCTCCAGCGCTGTGCGTTCGCCCGAATTATTGCGGGACGCCGGACGAACCAAGGCCGCACCTGACTTCGTGCGGAAGCCGACGGACTTTGTCATCGGTGACAACGAAAACAATGACGATCCCGTTTCAGTCTATCTCACCGCCGACCAGCGGGTGCGCCACACGCACATCATCGGTTCCTCCGGCACCGGCAAATCGTCGCTGCTGTTCAACCTGATACGGCAGGACATTGAGAACGGCGAAGGCGTCGGCGTGCTCGATCCGCATGGCGATTTAATCAATCAGATTTTGGGCATCATCCCCGACGACCGGATTGACGACGTGGTGTTGGTGGATCCCTCCGACGTGGAATTTCCCATCGGCTTCAACATTCTGTCAGCCCATTCCGAGGCGGAAAAAGAACTGCTGGCCTCCGACTTGATTGCCCTATTCCGCCGGCTGGCCACCTCCTGGGGCGATCAGATGGACACGGTGTTGCAGAATGCCATTCTCGCTTTCCTCAACAGTCGGCAGGGGGGCACGCTGTCGGACTTGCGCCTATTCTTGCTGGACACCAAAGGCACTGGCTTTCAAAAACAATTCCTGAAGACCGTTACGGATGATGAAGTCATTTTCTTTTGGCGAAATGTGTTCCCGGAATTGACCGGCAATAAATCCATCGGCCCAGTGCTGACCCGCCTGCAGGATTTCTTTTCCCGAAAGCCGCTGCGCAACATGGTCGGCCAGCCCCAGAACAAACTGGATTTTGCGGACATCATGGATAGCGGCAAAATCTTTTTGGCCCGGTTGCCGGAGGGTTGCGGCGCGGAAAATTCGTATCTGCTGGGCACCTTGCTCGTTTCCAAGTTTCAACAGTTGGCGATGGCGCGGCAGAGCCAGAAGGCTTCGGCGCGCCGGGATTTCTGGCTCTATATTGACGAGTTCGACCACTTCATCACGCCCAGCATGGCGGAAATTTTGAAGGGAGCGCGTAAATACCGGCTGGGGTTGACGCTGGCGCATCAGGAATTGCACCAGTTGCAGGATGATCCCAAGGTGGCCAGCGCGGTGCTGACCCAACCCTGCACGCGCATCGTGTTCAAGGTGGGAGATGATGACGCCAAGAAACTGGGCGAAGGCTTTGAATCATTCGATGCCAAGAGCCTGAAAAATCTGCCGAAATATCAGGCGATTGCGCGGGTGGAGCGCAATGACGCTGATTTTAATCTGGCGTTGCGCAAGCCGGAATTTCCCGATGAAGCGGAGGCACAAGTTCAGCGGAACAAGGTGATTGCGGCCTCGCGCGCCAAGTATGCCACCCCGCGAGCGGAGGTGGAGGCGGTATTGCTGGCCCGCATCTGGGGCGACAAGCCCCAGTCGCCACCGGTCGATGAAGCGGGTGTCACACCCGCAACCAAGCCATCACCACCGCCACCCGCACCGATTGCCGTTCCAGCGCCGCAAATGGTTTCGCCGGCAACCATCGAGAAAGTATTGCCGCAGCCATTAGTTACGGAAGTCGCACCGGTTACGGATTCGAGAGAAGAATCAAAGCCAGCCGTTATGCCCGCCGCTGCGGTCGCATCGCCCGCGCCACCGCCAGCACCGAAGCCGGCGGGTTCCGAAAACAAAACAACCAAAGAATCCGGGCGGGGCTTTGCCTGGCATCAGTCGGTGCAAAAGCGCATCAAAACTGAAGGGCAGAAACTCGGTTTCGCCGCCGAGTCGGAAAAACAGCTGGCCAAAGGTTCAATGCAGGCGGCCGACGTGGTCTTGCGCCGGGGACACGTGCACATTGCCGTGGAAATCGCCTCCGCCAGCTCCAATATCAATCATGAGTTTGCGAACGTTCAAAAATGTCTCCAGGCCGGGTTTTCCCGGGTGGTGGCCGTAGCCGGCGGACGAAAGTTTTTGGATGGGCTGGCGGCAGCGGTGCTGGGAGCACTGGGGCCGGAGACGGCCGCCAAGGTAGCCTATCAGACGCCGGATGAATTCATCGACGAACTGCGTCGGCTGGCGGCCGCCTCGGAACTGCCACCGCCCGCGCAACCGATGGCCGCCAGGGAAGTGCGCGGCGGTTTCGAGATTGAACGGACCTTTTCACCGGCCAGTCCGGAGACGCAGCAAGTCATCCACGCGATCGTGACCAGGGCGATCACCGCGCCGGACAAATCTTAACTATTATTATGGTTAAGACACTGGATCTGCGGAGGGTGTCCGCCGCGAACCTGCAAAGGAAAAAAGCCGCCTTGCGGCAAAACCTGCCGCCCCTGGTCGGATTGTTGCGGGCATCGTTCGTGAAGCAATTTCTGACGTGCGGCAAAAAGAACTGCCGCTGTCGCCGGGGATTCAAGCACGGCCCGTTTTTCTATTTCGTGCAGTCGCTGGGCACCGGGCGGGTGCGAAAGTTTCTTTTGAAAACTCCCGAGCAGCGGAAGCAAGCTCGCGCCGGCATCGCCGCGCATCGGAAATGGCAACGGCGATTGGCGGAAATTTCCGAAATTAACACCGAGCTTTTGCGGCGGGGCTGGGCTGAAAAAGGTCGCGCTGGAAACTTGTAAAATCCATATTTTACGGGCTTAAACCCGCTTCGCCCCCTTGCATAATGGCGGTGAATTTGATATAGTTATTTTGGCTTCTTCGGTTGAATTTCCCCCGGCGGCGCAAGCTGAATTGTGCTGCTCATGGGAGGCATAACCAAATTATCATAATGTTGTTCCTCCTCACCACTGGCTAGTGGTGGTGCTCATTGAAAACATGAATAAAAAATCAAACGTCGTATTAAAACCCGGGGACTTGGAAGCAATTGAGCAGTCCCTTTGGCACGCCGATCATTTCCGCGTGGTGCGGATGTGTGATGGCCAATCCCCGCAACCGGCGCAACGGTTCACGCCCGCCAGTTTCCTGCTGTTCGTGCAGAAACAAATCCCGCTGGCCGACCA
>Ga0114951_10006270_pt1 | contig 10587 bp, 9 predicted proteins | sample AM7aDNAmetaG_FD_88677 | JGI IMG/M metagenome (GOLD analysis project Ga0114951, IMG submission 88677) | Freshwater microbial communities from Finland to study Microbial Dark Matter (Phase II) - AM7a DNA metaG | ecosystem: Environmental > Aquatic > Freshwater > Lake | place: Finland: Lake Alinen...
AGAAGGGATTATCCCAATTTGAATTGTGTGTTGCCGATCAAGAGGAAGAATCCTGGACGAGGCAAACGGGGCGCGAAGGGTCCAGAGTTATCTTTGGAGCAGAAGGCGTTGAATAGGGAGCTTTCAAAAGAGCGAGTGGTTGTGGAGCATACAAACAGTCGGGTGAAAAAGTTCCATATATGGCTGATACGTTTAGGAACCGTTTAAAACATTATGATTTGGCGACAGACATCTTTGGCGGGCTTTTGAACTTTCGAATATCAGGAACATTGCTTATCTGAAAAGCGCCAAAAAAGGATTAAAACTCCAAAAAATGTCTGGAAAAATAATAACGACTAAGGTCTAATCATAGTTCCTATACAAAGCAGGATCCTCATGCAGGGTAATTAATTGATTAATCGTATATAACAATACTAAATATGGAACTAATTTTCAACCATAATGCACTCACCTACAAATAAAATAGGCTTATAGATTTACAGAACCGAGCAGTTATTCATTTGCCTAATGTCAACTGCTGGAGTATAATTCAGAAAGTTTTCGTATTTGTTTTGCCTCGGCCATAAACCGATTATTCCTCAGGATTTTGTTGGGTCTATCCCATAGTGAACCCTTTCGAGTAAATACTGAGATGGAATCAATCAGAAAATATGGTCTAGTATGCCAGTTTATTTTCTCCTGACTTATAGTATGCATTCCGGCTTTTTCTGCGAAAAGCTCGAATTTACTGGCAGTCATGCTAATAGCTCGCCACCCCGCGTTAAGTCCAAACATTTTTTGATTAATAATGGAAATAGGTTTATGAGAAGAACGAATAACAAACGTCTTATACTCACCCAAATTAGAGTGATGAATAAAACCTACTCCATTGGGTTTAAGCTTACGAGCGAGTTGCTCAATGTAATTTTCAAGAATAGTGTCTTCCGCATGTACCAGAGAATCAAAACTGAAGGCAAAATCAATCGAATCATCAGGTATCATTTCAAGGCTTTTCCCATCATTAACATGATAAGAAATATTGGGAGAAGAGGAAAATCGCTTTTTGCATTCAAGGATGCAAAGGTCAGACATATCAACCACAATTAATTCTTTGCAGAGATTTTTTAGAAATTGAGTCCATCTTCCGAATCCAGGAGCGATTTCCAATATTCTATCTGTCGGAACATATTCTTGTAAACGTGGAAATATAGAGAACCACCATTGGCTTTGGGCATTTCCCCAGCTTTTTGACCATTCATCTCCTGCATTTGTCCAATTCTGAGCATCACCCCAAAGGCTCTTATTTTCTTCAATTGTCGGCAACTTGATTTACTCCAGTTTTGTAAATATTAGTTTAATAACAAATAAGTGTTGTTCAAATAACTTGTTCTAGCTATACTAAACATTAGCATAAAATCAAATATTTTAGTCAAGTTTCCTTTTTGACCAAGCTTAACGAGTTTACACCAACAAAATTTTTGAGTTTAGGAAATTCTTTCACTTAGCAAATCTAAGTGATAATTGTTTAAAGGGATTTAAAGAATATTTGAAAATTTTTTCACTGCATCGCGGTAAGAGAATTCTTCTTCGATTGTTTTTCGTGCATTATTAGAGATATTTTGCAGGTCAGTTCTATTAATAATCTCCATAATGCGACTGACCATATTTTCAGTTGAATTATTTGATAAGAGAAAACCATTTTCTCCATCGATAATAACATCAGGAATTGCTCCAACTGATGAGGCTAAAACTGGAGTACCACAGGCCATCGCCTCTAACATTATATTGGGAAGACCCTCGGTAAATGAGGGCAAAACAAGCAATGTTAATTCATTTAAATAGGCTGAAAGGTCCTCATGTGATATCCAACCAACCATTTTCACTTTTGCCTGAATGTTATTTCCAACCAATAACGATTTAACCTCATTAGCGAGGTGCCCGTCTCCACCAACTAAAAAGGTGACATCTTTTTTTGCATCGATAATACCGGGAATTGCTTTGACAAAGTTTAGCACTCCCTTCTCTTCACTTAATCGACCAATGTAACCCACTAAACATGTCCTTTCCGAAATTTTTTTTCGCGCGTTAAATAAACCTAAATCAATAAAATGTTCAGGAGCAAAAAATATTTTTGCCTGGAATTGTTCAAGGCCTCTTTCTTTTATTATGCTTTTTGAATAGACTATTATCTTATTTGAAAGCATCATATTAAAAGTGAATTTAGCCTTCCTCATGCTTAAGATTTTTCCAAGTGCACCTTTTGTAACTTCCGCTACCTTGTAGGGATTCCCAACTAACATTACCGCAACTTTTTTTCTCAGCAATTTTGCGGTTAACATAGGCAGAAGAGCGCTCTCGGTACCGATAAAAAAGATTAGAAAATCAGCTTTCTTCAATTCGCTAGCTATTTTCAGCGAAATTTCAATTTGCTGGTATTCATGCAGTAGCAGTTTTTTCCAAAAGCTGCGTCCTCCTTCTCGATGCGCTACACCTATGATATTAATGTTACTTTGTGTTTTACCCACCATCGTGAAATTGCTTCCAGTAATAACATAGAGATCTTTTGATAGTGAGCATAATATTCGAACAAGATTCGAGAGGGGCACTTCACCAGATTTACCGAGTGGAGTAGTAACTACACCTATAATTGAACTATCTTTTGTTATTTTTTCACCCTATACACAGGTTATAAAGCACGCTCTCGTACTTTTGGGCCAGCAAAGGAAAATTGTAATGGCACTCGATAGCTTTTCTCGCATTATTGCCAATTGCTTTTCTCAGGTCATCATCATTGAGAAGCAGTTCTAGGCATCTTTCCAATTCCTCTTGATTGTGATACAGAAATCCGTTTTTGCCATGAGAAATTATGTCAGTAGTTCCTATATTTGCTCGTGCGATAACAGGTTTTGAAGAAGCCATGGCTTCCAGGACAACATTGGGATTAGCCGCCTCAAAGGAAGAGGGCAAAACAAAAACGGAGCATCGACTAATTTTCTCTAGGAGCTCAGTTCTCGGAAGCCAAGGATAAATTCGAACACGAGATTCGAGATTTTTCTCTTTTATTATGGCTCTAATAGTTGCTTCTTGTTGTCCTGAGCCTACAAGATAGAGTTGATGATTTGGATGCGAACATGCTATTTCTGAAAAAGCGTTTACTAGGCTTATGGGATTTTTATTCCAGTCAAATCGTCCGGCATAAATAATAAAATTCTCGTCCCCATTACTCGAAAAGTTCTCAGCGGATATTCCATTAGGTATCCGTTCGACACGTGTTTTTTTATTCGATGAGAGAAAATTTTCTATATATCTGTTGAGAGCAATCACGCACACTGAATTTTCTATAACATGATTTTCGACTATTTTCTTAAAATAAAATAGGGCACCGTTTAATTTATTGGCTGAAACGGAATAAGTCTTGAAGAAATCTAAGGCATCAGGACTGTGCATTATGTAAACTTTTGGTATTTTCACAGAACTCGGGAAAAATGCGGAGTTTCTGTTCATAAGACATAAGCAATCAGGGCTATTTTTTTCAATCAATTTAACCGCCTTCAATGAAAAATAAAGAGAGGAAATTATCTGTGCAAGATGTGAAATAAACGGAGTTGAATCGATTACTTGCCCTGTAAATTTTATGCTAAAAAGTTTTACGTTTTCAACAGTTTTCATCCCATCAACGGGGCTTCTTCTTAAAATGCTTACTTCGTGACCTCTTTTTGCTAGCTCACGACTAATGCCCCAAGTCTGCACTGAAGCACCTTTATTAACATTCGGATATTTATCGGTGTCTAAAAGTCCATCACCAATAAACATTATTTTCATGTGTTAGCCAAGTGTCCTATTATCAATCTGAATGTGTCGCAAGAACATCGGAATAAACTTTTTCAAGTTTTGGTAAAATATTTGTCCAGTCATAATTCTTGAAAACAAAAGATCGACCCATTTTACCCATCTCTTGCTGTAGCGATTCATCATTGATTAAACTGGCTATTTTTTCTGCAAGTTCTATTTTATCATCATACTTTACAGAGAGACCAAATTTACCTTTATTGATTACCATAGCCATGGGGGTATTACTGCTAACAATTATGGGTTTCGATGAAGCGGCAGCTTCAAAGGTAACCAACCCAAATGGTTCAAAATAACTAAGATATACAACAACTGAAGAGTCAACAAAGGCGCATATTTTTTCTTGTTCTGTCAATAATCCAGTAAATATGACTCGATTGGCAATCTCTAACTTTTGAGTTAATGACTTTAAATAATCGAAATATCCATCGTCGGGACCTGCAATAACGAGTAGCATATCTGTCTCTTTGTGCGTCTTAACCATATTTGAATAAGAAGTTATTAAGAAATCGATTCCTTTAGTTTTATTTAACCTACCCAAATACAGAATTATTTTAGTTTTCGCAGGTATACCGTATTTCTTTTTGAATAAGTTAGGTTCGGGTAAATTCACGTAATTAGATAGATCGATACCGTTGGGTATAATTGCAATTTTTTCTTTTGGAACGCTTAGATGCGTATATTGATCTGCTTCCTCTTTGTTAAAAGCGACAACTTTTGTTGCATCTCTCAACAAAAGACTACCGTATGATCGGTCATAAATCTGTTTAATTTTTTGTTGTGAACCTATTATGGGTAACGATCCATGAGCTTGCAATATGTAGGGCACCGAAAATTTCTCAGCATAATGGTGAACGATTAAATCTTGAAAGTTACGCCAAGAGTGTAGATGAATAACATCAAATTTGCGGATAATCTGCGGGAAATTGGTCGCCATCGAAAGAGACACATTAAAGCCACTGCACTTGAAAAGTCGAGGGAAGTAAATAGCATTAAAGTTTGTCTTTGTTTCACAAGGTGTATTCTGAAAGTCATGATTTCTATCAAGGGCACTTGTAGTACAAACAGTAATGTCATGTTTTTTCGATAGTTCTTTGGATATTGCATAGACTACCGAGTAAGTTCCCCCAAAACGTGGATTAAAGGTTGGAATTACCTCAAGTATTCTTATGAGTTCTTCTCCTTTTTTCCTTGCACATGCAAACAGTTTGGAAGAAACGGGATACCCTTAAACCCATCAAGCACTCGCTTAACATTCGAAATTCCATTTGCTTCTAACAGTGACTTTAGACTCCCGAAACAAAAACCGCATAGGTGTTGATTACCAACGTAATCTTGTTCACCATAAATATTTTGTATGTTTTTCCATGAAGGATCCAAAGCATAAAAAACCGCTCGAATTCTTAAATCAGGGCACTTAATTTCAAGTGTACCGCCTAAATCCAAAACGCGTATCCACTCAGACAAAACGTTTTGGACGTCTCTGTGACTAAAATGCTCAATTAAATGACTGGAGAAAACGTGATCAAAACAACCATTCTTAAAAGGTAACTTACGCGCATCAGCAACAACATCTACATACGAGGTTTTACGCATATCAAGCCCTATAACGTCTTTGGCCTTAGCATCGCCACAACCAATATCTAATTTCACCATTAAAATCACGGCAATATTACGAAGGAATCTAACCCAGCAACATATAAAGATAGGTTTTCCAATTTAACCCAGAAAAATTCTGTACAAAATATGCTCTGCTACTATCAGAGAATGCTTGAAAACTCTCACGGATAAGAAAAATTCGCTTAACCCACTCAGCCGCATCATCCTCTGGAGAAAGAAGATAGCCCGTTTTGCCATCACTAACAAATTCTGGCAGTCCTCCAACATTGCTTGAAATAATAGGTGTTCCATACATATAGGATGTAAGTATGACGGAGCTCTGAGTTTCTCTTTTGTACGGAGTAATTACAGCGATACTTTGTTTGATTAATTTACCGAATTCTTGATCGCTCAATCGTTTCTGCGAAATAACTTTGAGATTATCCAATGCATCATATTCAGAAGTCTTTATTTCATCTCTAGAAATAAGTAAGAACTGCAGATTTAGATTTTTATTTTCAGAGTATTTAATTATCTCTATGAATTTTTCAGGGTTTTTTGCTGGAACTGGTGGTCCAACAAAAGTGATGAATTGACGAGCATTAGCATCCATATCAGATTCACCCAAGTCTTCATATAGTAGAGGAATTTCCATTTTTTTACCTTGAAAACTGGGATATCTGAAGTTGAACAGTGAAGACGCCTCTTTTGACGAGACAATCGCTACATCCGTATGGTTCAAGAGTCTCGCCTGAAAAAATTCGAACAGGTTAAGCCAGTATTGGTGAAAGCCGCCATGTGCTTTTTTGTTTTTTACATAGGGCTCATGTACGTGGTAAACAAATCGCCCTTGATTTTTCCTCGTCATTTTAGCGATATATTGATTTAAGAAGTGGAAGTTGTGAAGGTAGACTAATTGTGGGGGTTCTTTTAGAAACGCTTTCTTGATAATTTGTTTATTTTTTAAGCTGACGGAATCTTGGATCATGGAAGTAATGCTTGTTGAATTACCAATGAAGATTGTTTTCTCTCTGATTTGAGGCGGCAACATCCAGTCATATTCATGGCTGAATAAATACTTAACAGAATAACCTTCTTGTTCGCAGGCTTTTCCGAACGCACAACAATGAGATTTGAAGATGGGACTGAACTTTAGGCTTCCCACGTAAATTGTCATTTTTTCAGTTTACCAGGGTTTTATTTAAAGTCTTTTTCATTGCCAAGCCAATGCGCTGAATGGACAAGTTATCTTTAACATAACTTCTGCCATCAGAGCCGAAAGATTCAGCTATAAGCGGATTATCCCTCAAGTAGATAATCGACTTAGAAAGAACCTCGAAATCTCCGGGTTTTATTACTATCCCAGAATTTGTTTGCATGACATAGCGACCTGGTTGACCACTTGAACAACACAGTATCGGCTTTCCAGCTGCTTGATACTCGTATAGTTTAGATGATATCCCAAGTTCAATCGATCCAATTCCATTCAAGGGCAAAATCAAAGCATCAGCATCTGCCATAATCTCCGCGACTTCATTTCGGGGTACAATTTTTTCAATCACCTCTACATTTGAAAGACCATACGCTTTAACTCGTTGGTGCAATTCAAACGCTAATTCGCCTCCGCCTTGAATAATAAACTTGACATTTGACGAATCAGACAGAGATTTGGCGGCCATTAACACTTGGTTAAAATCATAGGCGGGAGAAAATGACCCAATATATAATACTTTAAAGCAATTCTTGTTTTTTTGGTTCTTTTGCTTTTGCAGGTAAAATTTATCGATGTCTACTCCGGCAGGTATAATGGTGATTTTATTCCTATCAACACTGTATTTTTGTGTTAATATGTTAACGTAAGCTGGGCTGAGTGGTGTTACGCCTGCGGAAAACTTGTATGAAACTTTAGCCAAAAATTCGCCTACATGTGCAACCAAAGAGTTTTTGTTAACGCCTAAATCGTAAAGTGTGTCAGGCCAAAGGTCATCTACATTTTGGAAAATAGGGCATTTGCTCTTGAGTTTATATATTAAGCTCGGGAAAACCGCTATGATGTTTGGATTTGCCGCCCAGATGACGTCAGTTTGCTTAACAACAGGCATTGCAAAGAGAGACGATAAAGCAAAGCTCAAGAATAAAAGCAAACGGTTACCGATGCCTTTTGATGGAAGCCCGGGAACATAAGTCCTCACGACATTGATTTTTCCTTCTTTTTCAACGGCGAGAATTTTCGACTTGTATTTTTTGGGGATAATTCCTGTTGGATAATGGGGAAAAGCTGTGACGACGGTTACGTCAACGCCCACGAGAGAGAGTCCCTTTGCAATGTTAGATGCTCTTGTTGCGCCCCCACCCATATCTGGAGGGTAATATTGGGCAATTATGAGTACTTTCATTCTGTATGGCAGCCGTTTAAAATGCTCATTTTGGGGGTTTGAGCCCTTCCCACTTGAAATTTAACTTACAGGTACCCATAATGAGTTTAGCTACACGCCAAGAAGTATTAGGTATCATGTACTCGTAGGGCGTGAATGTTGGCGCTTTACTGTTAAATTGCGCCAGGGTCAATTCGATTGAATCAAGTAAAACGTCGTTGTCCAACCCTGTTAAAATAATGGAGCCCGCATCAAGACTTTCAGGTCTCTCGGATGCTTCACGTATGGTTACCGCGGGAAAATGAAGCATTGAGGATTCTTCGCTGATTGTACCGCTGTCTGATATTGTACAGCAAGCATTTTGCTCTAATTTAGCAAAATCAAAGAACCCAAAAGGCTTGTGGAACTCGACCAATTTATCCATTTTTATAGTCGATAATTTTTCAATTCTATTTCTGGTCCTAGGATGAGTTGATACTATTATGCGCTTGTTGTATTTTTGCGATAAATTATTTAGGAAATAAAGAATCTTTTGAAGGTTTTCTGGGTCATCTACGTTTTCTTCTCTGTGACTACTAAAAAGAAAATAGTCATTGTTCGCCAAATTTAGCTGGCTCAGGATGTTTGACTGCTCGATCTTTTCTTTGTAATAATTAAGAACTTCAAAAAGGGGTGAACCAGTTAGATATATTTTCCTGTGAGGCAACCCTTCTGATAGAAGATGGCGTCTAGCATGTTCTGTGTAGACTAAATTAAAATCGGCTGTATGATCTATGATTCTTCGGTTGATTTCCTCTGGAACGTTTAGGTCAAAACAGCGGTTTCCCGCTTCCATATGGTAAATTGGAATTTTTAGTCTTTTAGCGATTATGCAGGCGATGCTGCTGTTAGTGTCCCCTAAAATAAGGACAGCGTCTGGACGTTCCTTTTTGAGCACTTCCTCAGTTTTAATTAGTATCTCACCTAGAACTGTACCAACTGAAGCTGTGTTAACACTCAGAAAGTAATCTGGCGATCTCAGTTCGAGGTCTTTGAAGAAGATTTCGTTAAGTTCATAATCATAATTTTGTCCTGTGTGAACTATAATATGATTGGTGTATTGATCGAGTAAAGCCATGACTCGGGATAACCGTATAATTTCGGGACGAGTGCCCAAAATTGTCATGATTTTCAAAGAACTTTTTTGCATATGTTCCATTCAACCAGTCAGCTTATACAATTTGCGGGTAAGTGTCACTGTCATCTTTATTGAACAGCTCATTTGTCCAAAAAAGAGTAAGTAACTCTGACGACCCAATGTTTGTTATATTATGAGTATAAAAAAGCGGGATATCGACGAAAGCAGGGTTCTCGTCGCCGTTTATTATATACTCAATTACTTGTGTGGACCCAATTTTGCGAAGCTTCAAAGAAGCTATACCTTTAATGACGAAAAACCGTTCTATTTTTCGGCGGTGGTAATGGTTACCTCGGGTTTTTCCGATTTTAGTGAAAGAATAAAACGCTTGCCCCCGAGTTTGTTCTTTCACTATTTCTGAGAGACAGCCTCTTTCATCGAATTGTACGATGCCTTTAATTGGAAAATGGGTTGGTTCAATGTAGGATCTAAAAGTGTTGAATAAACAAACATAAAAACGATCATTAAGGGAGGGGATAATATTATTGTCGTAGTAGACTTCTTTGTATTGCTGTAAACTGGAAAGAAGGTCTTTGACTGAGACTTCAGCAGTAGCTTGAGGATAAAGCCTGAACTCTTTTGGGCAACTTTGGATTATTCCATAAATATACTCAACCAGGTCATTAACATAAATTAGCTTTAAAGGCTTATCAACACCTATTTTCGGCTGCTGACCATGAGTTAGTTGATGGCAAAATGTGGCAATCACTGAATTATAAAATGGCCTACCGAATGCACCAAACACATTAGGAATAATAAGAGAAGAAAATGACGCATCGTTCTTTTCTGCCCAACCAATGAATAAGTCGGTTGCACCTTTTTTTGAACGCCCATAAGCGTTTTCTCGTTCTTCTTGAGAGGAAGAGGAAAATATCAGATGAGGTTTGGCTTGAGACTTTTCAAGTGCTTTAACTATTTTGGAAGCTAATTCAATATTGCCCTCGTAAACAGCCTCTTCCGAGCCTCTATTCACACCAGCCAAATGCACAACAATATCGCATTCGGATAAGAAATGTTCAAGCTTTTCATCTTCAACAAAAAACGATTTGTGGAAGGGAACCATTTGAATGTCTTTCTTTAGGGAAAGAAGGGTTGTTAAGTGATAGCCTATGAAGCCTGATTGCCCAGTTACGCCGATTTTCATGCCAATACACCTTGGATTTCTTTAAGGGACAGCAACAAATCTTTAGTCTCTTTTAATGAAAGGCGCCTTGTATTTTCGGAGGTGTAGCCGTCTTTTGGCAGGTCAACTGTTCTTCCTTCGCTGAAGAATTTGTCGTAATCTAGTTTTTTGAAATTTTGTATTTTGTAATAGTCGCCGCAGTCTTGTGCTTTAATTAGCTCTTCGCGGGTTACAAGGGTTTCGTGAGCCTTCTCACCCTCTCTTACACCAATAACCGCCATACCCTTATCATAATTAAATAGCTCAATCATAGCTTGAGCCAATGTGCCCATCGAGGAAGCAGGCGATTTTCGGATAAACATATCTCCATTTTCGCCTTTTTCAAGCGCGTACAGGACAAGCTCAACAGCAATTGGCAGAGGCAGCAAAAACCGAGTCATATTTGGATTAGTTATAGTCAACTTTTGCGAGTGCTTAATCTGTTC
>Ga0114951_10006271_pt1 | contig 10584 bp, 12 predicted proteins | sample AM7aDNAmetaG_FD_88677 | JGI IMG/M metagenome (GOLD analysis project Ga0114951, IMG submission 88677) | Freshwater microbial communities from Finland to study Microbial Dark Matter (Phase II) - AM7a DNA metaG | ecosystem: Environmental > Aquatic > Freshwater > Lake | place: Finland: Lake Alinen...
CAACGGCTTCAATGAGGATTTTGTCGGGTGGGGTCGGGAAGATAGTGAATTTGCCGTTCGGCTTATCAATAACGGGATTTTACGGCGTAATGTCAGGTTCAGCGCTCTTGCATGTCATCTCGGGCATCGTGAGAATCCGAGGAGGTCGCTTGCCGATAATGACCGGATACTCGAACAGGCTATTGCCGGCAAGCTGACCACATGCCGGAATGGCATCGATAAGTATCTTTTAAGCAAATAATTATGAAGATCAGTGCTTTTACCTTTATCAAAAATGGAATGATACTTGGTTTTCCATTCAGAGAATCAATTTGTTCCGTGCTGCCGATTGTCGATGAATTCGTCGTCAACGTTGGTGACAGTGATGATGAAACTCTCCAGATAATCAAGGAGATCGGTGATCCGAAGATACGGATTATCCAGTCGCACTGGAACGACAAGATGCGGGTCGGCGGTTATGTGTACGGTCAGCAGAAAATGATTGCACAATTCAACTGTACCGGCGATTGGGCGTTCTATCTGGAAGGAGATGAAATAGTGCATGAGGAGGATCTGCAAAATATTGTCAATGCCTGCCGGAAACATCTTCCGGATGAGCGCGTTGAAGCGCTGACGTTCGACTATTATCATTTCTATGGCAATGCAAACAGTTATCTTGATTCACCGGCCTGGTATCGTCGTGAGGCGAGAATTATTCGAAATTCGATACGCTCTTATGCCCCAGATGGGTTGTATTGGCACGTGCTCACCAGCAAAAGCAAGATTGCCCGTTATCCGAATGCTGCCCATACCGGCGCATCAATCTTCCACTATGGGTGGGTGCGGAGCGAGGAGGAGATGAACCGAAAATCGGAGCATGTGCAGAAGTATTGGAACAAGAATCATAAACAGATTGACTACGGAGAGATCGACCAGCAGATTATCCGTCTGTTTACCGGTTCTCATCCCGCAATTATACGCGAATGGCTTCCGACAGAACCGGGAGTTTTTCAGGCAAATTCCAGTCATGTGCTCACTCGTCGGGAGAAAAAGCATCGGTTCATGTTACGCCTCGAACGCTGGTTCGGGCTGGAACTGAGTAAAAAACATTTCATCGCAATACAGCCGTGATCACAGGAAAATCAGGATATATCGACTTCACTGAAATCCGCTTTACGCTATATATTCGCACACACGCTTTTGTCGGAGCGCTTTTACAGCTTCGGGGTACCGGTCAACCATACATCCTGTGTTTATGAACTCTTCCATTGTTTTATTGCCAAACTGGATAGGAGACATGCTCCTGGCCCTTTCCGTTGTTATGCGATTGCCTGAAAGTCGCCGCACACAGACAACGCTTCTGGTTCCCGGGCAGATGAGTAGTTTGGTGAGAATGTTGTGTGAGTTACCGGTGATCGAGTATGGCCGAAGTGATGCGGACAAACGAAAACGTACTGTGGAAGCCGTGCGCATGGGGAGGTTCCAGACTATGTACCTCCTCCCTTTTTCCTTCTCTTCTGCATGGTTTGCTATGAAAACCGGTGTGTCTGTCAGAAGGGGGTTATCTCGGGAAATGAGGCGATTTCTCTTGACCGATCCATTGCCAAGAGATGTTGTTAATCTTAATAATAAAAAGTTGCACCATATCACCCATGAATATGCTGAAATTCTCGATACTCCATATCTGCCTCCTGAAGAGTGGAATGGGGTAACTATTCTGCCTGATGCGAATTATACCGGATCGATTGTTTACTGTCCAGGTGCGGCATACGGGCCAGCCAAGAAATGGCGTCATTTTTCTGAACTCGCGTTGTTGCAGGAGCGCTATAACATTGTGATACTCGGATCGCGTGAGGATGGTGAACCAGCGCAGGAGATTGTGCGGACGGCTCCTGAACGGGTGCAGGATTTGACCGGCAAGACTTCGCTGACAGAGGTTGCCGCTATCATGGCAAGTGCTCGAGCAGTCATCTCAAACGATTCCGGTTTGATGCATCTTGCCGCTTATATTGGAACGCCGGTTATTGGTCTTTTTGGTTCTACCAGTCCTGTATGGACGCATCCCATCGGTAAAAAAAGTATTGCGCTCAATGTGCCTGAGCCATGTGCCCCATGTTTTGATAAAACTTGCCGTTACCAGCACTACCGCTGTCTTGAAAATATTACCCCAAAAACTGTCGCAGAGGCAATGGAAAAGTTATGCAGCTCGTAAAAATTGCAACGTTGTCAGTGTTCCGATGGGTGATGATAACCTTTCACGGTTTGCTGCTTTATTGAGAAGCCATCAACCAGCGCCCACCACTCGCCAGTTGCTCTCTGATGCGGATCGACGGTATGCATGCCTGTCAGGTTCCACCACTCATTCCCTGGTTCCACTACTGGTTTATTCGATGCCAGCTCTTCGTTATAACTGTTTTCTGTAAGTTCAGTTATTCTGAATGTCCAGACTTTGGTGCCGTAGTTTGGGATCTCATCTTGTGCATATCGATAGATGGCTCCATTGTAAAGAATTACTCGTCCTCCAGGGCGAGCGAATTGGGGACTGTTGGAGACGACAGGACTTTTCGGATGTTCTTTCCAAGGCCCGGTCAAGGTTTCAGCAATGAAAAGGTGAAGGTTTTTTGACTTAGGCGCGTAACTGAAAAGGTACCAGCGGTTTTGGTAGTAAATAATTGATGGATCAACCGTTGCGGCTAAGCCTTTTTTGCCTTTGACAAGGGTTGCGCTATGCTGCCACTCATCAGGAAAATGCTTTGCCCGATAGAGTTGAATGCCGCCTGATCCCATACATTCAGGGATCATATAATAGTCGCCTTCTGCCATAAAGACATAGGGATAGGAGAGGTGAAAACGCTCTTTCAGAATGACCTTTCGATACTTCCATTGTAATCCGTTATGGCTGAAGGCCCAGGCAATTTCACCGATATTTCTTTTGTCGTTTAAGACTTCAAAAAAAAGATGGTAGCCAGCCTCACTCTGTATCATAAATGGATCTGCGACAAAACGGGCAGAAATATCGGTGACCTCTTTTGCTGTGATCACAGGATTTGTAATGTTTTTGGATGGCAACAGCTCAAGAGGTGATACTCCTTCGTAGATGCCGATAGCCCATGTTTCCTTGCTTCGCCGCAAAACCTTTTTTTTGCAATGCTTTCTGTAGCGGGCTATGACGAGTGGTACCAGAGCAATGATGAGAAGGCTGATCAGCAATGAAGGTATAGTCATGACTCTGGAGATGATTGAGACAATGTATTCGATGTTGACGATTTTTGTGGTCAGGTCAGAAATTGCCTGTTACGAAAGCTTGTTCAGCATTTCATGTAATGCTGTTGAAACTTCGGCAGGTTCAATATCAATAATGTCAGGTGTTTGCGATATTATAACTTTTTGTATGGTGCTCAGTGGCCCGAACTGTTTACGATCAACGGGATATTCTCTATAGAGGGCTATCAGCGGAGTGTCGGAGCATGCTGCTATATGAACCAGAGAGGTGTCTGGGGTGACAAGGAGCTTGAGCTTTTTGACAATTTCGCCGACCTCATAAATATTTTTGGTTGAAGGTGACGGTATGACGTTGGTATGTGGTTGTTCGAGTTGTCTTTTTTCTTCAAGATCTTGAGGAGTTGAAAAGATGATAAAAGGTGTGTCAGGGAAAGCTTGAATGAGTTCAGACCATTGTTGCAGTGTTCGGTGCCCTCCACTGTGGCCTGCACTGATATTGATGCCGACGAATTTGTCTTGCTGAAGCGTCTCTATGAAAGATGCCGTTTCCGCCGAAACAGGCATGACAGGCAAATATGGTCTGCATGGACGCTCAAATGTTTTGGTACCGAGAATGTTCAGAAGTGAAAGGTTTTTTAATGACTCATGGGTATCCGGCTCAAGTTTGATGAGGTAGTCGAACAGACCTTCGTGATAGGGACTAAAGTGGCTTATTTTGTGCCGGGCACGGATGAGCATGGACTGCACAAGAAAATGGACAGAAGGGTGATCTTTGGGGTTGAAAAGCAGGTCAAATTTTTTTGAAAGAAGATCGTTGTAATATCGCCTCATGTTCTTTTTGGCATGATACACGGCGGTAATATTAGGGTCGGCGCTGAAAAAATTTAAGATAATCTGACTGAAGGCGATGATATAGATTGAAAGCTCCGGGTACTCCCTTCTGAGGGTACCGATAAGCGGGGTGAGCAAAATACAGTCACCATAGCATTCGCGAGCAAGAATGACGATGCTGTCTGGCGCTTTCTGAAGAAACGGCTTTGTTCTTCTCCGTTTGGCGATGACCTGGAGGGTTTTTGCAAAGCGCTTGCGAAATAACCAGTTATGCTTTTTCATATTCCAGTAATGAGAATTTCTTATTTTATTACTTCTGCAATCAGCAACTCGTACCTGCTTACGACTTTTTGTAGCGCAAATTTTTCTTCTACAATGTTACGAGCTGCTTTTCCGGCCTGTCTATAATCAGATTGTAACAATCTTATGACACCATCAGCCAATTCGTTGCTGTTATAAGGTTTTACAATATTGCCTGATGTGTTGTTCACAATCACATCAACTAATCCACAGCCTGATGTTGCCACTACTGGTATGCCTGATGCCATAGATTCAAGCGCACTCATTGACATGCCTTCTGCTGGTGAAGGCATTATTGAGATATCCACTTCTGAGAGTATTTCAGGGATATCTTTTCTGAATCCGGTAAACTGTACTCTGTCCGATATCTTCAGTTTTTTTGTTAACTCTTTTAATTTCAGCTCAATACTTCCCGTACCAACAATAATGAAATGAATATTTGTGATTATTTCAGCTATTTTCGGAATTGCATTGATAAAGTATTCCAGCCCTTTATTTTCGTCAAGTCTGCTTATTACTGCGGCGACATATTGATCCGGGTTACTGCGGCATTTTTCTGCTTTTGTTTGCTTGAACCGGAGGAGGTCTATCCCATCATAAATAACGGTGATTTTATTTTCTGGCAGAGAAAAATCTTCAATAAGTTCTCGTTTGATTTTATCTGAAATCGCAATAATTCTGTCAACCAGTGTAGAGTAAAGAATGCGGTTAATCAGCTTTTTTACTCCCTTTTTCCTGTAAGGAACATTTCGAGTCAAAATAACTTTCCTGGCTGTTACTTTGGCTGCCAATGATGAGACCCAATAAAATTTCGGAGAGCAGATTTCTATAATGTCAATGTTGTTCTCCTTGATAAGCCGTATAATTTTTGGCATTACAAAGAGGTTGACATCAGATTTTGGATTAATGGTATATACCTGGATATTTTCTTCTGGAAGGCGTAGCGCAAGACCACTTTCAGGCAAACAACAGACGGTTACGCAATGACCACGTTTTTTAAGTTCTTTACTGAATAAAAGTATTCGGTTTGCTCCACCGGACCAGTGTGGTGTGGCATCGAAAATCATGATATTCATCCGTAACTTCTTTAATTATTTGTGTTATCTTGATGTTGAATCATGCTTGGCAATAGTGGTTTTCCAAGTATTAGGAAGAGACAAAGTATCACATTCTTATGGATTCATTGTAACGCATAATTTTCAATGCAGACTTTTTCCTTTTCCGACCATTTTGCTGCAAAGCGCCCTTCTTTTTTTACAAATACCCTCGTTTTGATCAGCATTATGGTGCTTTACCCGATTGCAGGCGCGGCTCTTTTCTCTCTTGTTGGAGCAGGTCACCAGGCGAGTTCGGCACTGTTACATCCCGTCAGGGGTATGCTTCCTCTGCTTCGCATGATTCAGTCTGTCGGGCAAATTCTTGTACTTGCCCTGCCAGTTTTGCTCCTTGCTGGTTGGCATACTGGCAAGAAAAATCCTTTTTCCCCGGAGAGCCTCGCTTTTTTAGGAATACGCAGGCGTGTTGATTTTGGTCCTGTTGCTTTTGCCGTCAGTGGAATTTTTCTGCTTCAACCGCTGTTGTATACCGTGACTGCGCTTCAGGATATCTATCTGTGGCCTTCTCTTGGCAACGCAGGAGCAGAGGTGGTTCGTCAGCGTGATGTGATGGACTTATTTATCAAAGAGCTGGCGCAGGTGGGCACCTTTCCTGAATTTTTGTCGGTTGTCTTTGTTTTTGCTCTTACCCCTGCAGTTTGTGAAGAGCTTTTTTTCAGGGGCTATATTCAGCAGAATTATAACCGTTCCATGTCGACAGGCAGAGCCATTCTTTTGACAGGTTGTGTTTTTGCTTTTTTCCATCTGAGTGCAGCAAATCTTCTACCCCTTGCTTTACTTGGGTGTTATATTGGCTATATTTACAGCAGAACAGGGAATATTGCGTTCCCTTTTTTTATTCATCTTGCGAATAATCTTGCTGCACTGTTGTTGCTGTTATGTTCAGGGGAAGGCGATTTAATATTGGGATCTCATCCTGAAAATTTTGTCAACACTCCTTTGTGGTGGTTTTTTGTTGCTGGTAGTTCACTTCTGTTAATTAAGGTTCTTTTGCTATTTTCGGCACCCCTCTTTACTGAGGGCTGAACGCCAGATGAGCAGTAGCGCTGACAATAAGGCTGATGAGTTGTTTAAAATATGATGTATGGGTAAACTCTTGAGTGTTAATTTATTACAGAGGGTCATTGTGGCGCTTGCCGGAATACCCTTTCTGCTCTGGCTGATCAAGGTTGGTGGTTTATGGTTTTTTGGTTTCTTTTTACTGCTGGCACTTCTTGCTGTTTTTGAGTTCCATCGTCTTGCACGGCATAAGGCCCATCCTCCAGCGCTCTGGATTGTGTTGCTGATAACGCTGCTTTTTCAGGTGAATTTCTATATGCATCTGGCGGAAGTTTGGGAGTTGTTACTTGCGGTTGTTCTTGCTCTCCTGGTTATGGAGCTTTTTTTAAAAGAGGGCTCTCCTCTGCTTAATCTTGGCGCTCTTTTGCCCGGTTTGCTCTATGTAAATCTCTCTTTCGGCTCTCTGTTGAGGCTTCGTCTCGAAGCCCCTGGCGGGAGAGGAGAGATCATGGTTTTTCTTATGTTTTTTTGTGTCTGGGCGGCTGATATTTTTGCCTATTTCGGAGGAAGCGCACTCGGTGGAAAATTTATTCATCGCAAATTATTTGAGCGCTTGAGCCCTCATAAAACATGGGAAGGTTTTTTGTTTGGTTTGGCAGGAAGTATTATTGCATCAATGAGTTACAGCTTTTTTATTCCCCAGTTGCCATTAACGACAGTGATACTGACAGGATTGCTGATTGGTCTGGCAAGTCCGGCTGGTGACCTTATCGAATCCATGTTAAAGAGAGATGCCGGCGTAAAGGACTCTTCCGGTTTGATTCCTGGGCATGGAGGAGTGCTTGACCGGTTTGACACGATCATGTTTGTTTCCCCATTTATTTACTTTATTACGTTTCATCTCTGAATTGAGAGCAAGACGGCCGGGGTTTGCAGTAGCGATGCTAAATGTTTTTATATATTACCTGTGAAATTTCAACATACAGATCATCCGTATCACATTCATCCACAGGCATGAGTATTAATCGCCAGAGGTTGTCATAATGAAAATTGAAGGTCTTCTTTCCAATAAATATATAGTTTTAAACCTTGACCTTTCCTTGAAAAGCCAGGTCATCGAAAAAATGATTTCCATTGTGGACGATCATCCAGGAGTGACGGATATCAGCAAGCTTCGGGAGGATGTTCTTAAGCGTGAACAGGATATGTCAACGGGTATAGGTAAGACATTAGCCCTTCCGCATGCCAAGAGTGCGGGGGTGAGCCAGCCGGTTATGGCTTTTGCGACTTTAAAGAATGAACTTAATTTCGATTCAATTGATAATGAACCGGTAAAAATTGTTTTTCTTCTTGCAACTCCTGAGGAGATGCTTGCTGAGCATTTGAAGCTCCTTGGTCGGATTACAAGGCTGGCAGGCAGGGAAGATGTTCGTCAGCGTCTCGTTCTTGCTCAATCACCAGAAGAGATTATTGAGCTTTTCAGGGAAGAGGAAAAGGATTTTCCGGAGATATAGTTATGTCGCAGTATCAGGCAGTCAAGGGTACAAGGGATATTTTTCCTGAAGAGTCCACGCAGTGGAAATATGTTGAAGGGATTGTTCATACTCTTGCATCGCTGTATGGTTTCAGCGAGATACGAACTCCGGTATTCGAGTACACGGAGCTTTTCCAGAGAGGTATTGGTTCAACCACAGATATTGTTGGAAAAGAGATGTTTTCTTTTCAACCGGACCCGAAAGGGCGCTCACTAACCTTGCGTCCCGAGATGACGGCCGGGGTCATGAGAGCCGCACTTCAGAAAAATCTGTTTTCTTCCGCTCCTTTTCACAAACTCTTCTATATCGGAGAACTGTTTCGCAAGGAGAGGCCGCAGGCTGGACGGCAGCGTCAGTTCTCACAGTTTGGGGCGGAACTGCTTGGAACCTCCACCCCTGCAGCCGTAGCAGAAGTTATCACGTTTATGATGCAGGTTTTTGAATCTCTGGGCTTAAAGGGTCTGAAACTCAGGATCAATACCCTTGGTGACACCGCCGAACGGGCTCGATACCGAGAGGCTTTGCAAGCCTATTTTGCTCCCTTTCACGAAATTCTTGACGATGCATCGAAAGAGCGTCTCGAAAAAAATCCGCTAAGAATTCTTGATTCAAAAAATCCTGCAGTGCAAGAGCTGGTTGATGGAGCACCGAGATTGTACGATTATCTCAATGATTCTTCTCTTCAGGATTTTGAAAAAGTGCTTTTTTACCTCTCTGAACGTTCTATTGCTTATGATATCGATTATCGTCTTGTCCGAGGGCTTGATTACTATTGTCATACAGCGTTTGAGGTGACAAGTTCAGAGCTTGGAGCGCAGGATGCCATAGGTGGTGGAGGGCGTTACGATGGTCTTGCCCGTGAACTTGGCAGTTCTGCAGATGTTCCTGCATCCGGCTTTGCTGTTGGAATGGAGAGGCTGTTGATAACGATGGAAAAGCAGGGCCTTTTTGCTGCACTAAATCCTCCGGGACCGCTTGTTTATGTTGTGGTGCAGCAGCAGGATCTGACTGATCACGCTCATCAGATTGCCTGGCGATTGCGCAAGGCGGGTATAAGTACCGAAATAGATTTGGCGGCAAGGAGTATGAAAGCGCAGATGAGAGAAGCAAACAGGATAAGATCCTCTTATGCGTTGTTTATTGGTACTGCAGAATATACAACAGGGAACTATACCCTGAAAAATTTGGCAACTTCTGTACAGACAACACTCTCTTTGGAGGCTGTGCTTCAGATTCTGCATAAACCTGCAGCCAGGGAACTGCTTGACGTATGACGATAAAAAGACATAAAGTAACGCTTTACGGAAAAAAAGAGTGCTGCCTGTGTGACGAGGCTCTTGAAATTCTGCAAAAAGTTGCTCTATCAGTGCCTTTCGATTTGGAGAAAATAGATATTTCCGATAATCAGGATCTTCTTGCCGAGTTTGGCCTTAAAATTCCAGTCATTTTCGTTGACGGTGTTCAGGCATTCAAATACCGGGTGAATGAGGCTCGGTTCAGGGCATTACTGCATACTTGATAAGCCAAAGCAATCTGTCAGGGATATAGGTGCAAGAATATGACCCCTGAAATGATCAACGATAACGTTCTGTTGCGATGCTGAAGTTTCTTCTTCTTGTTATTGTCTTTTCTCTGATGATGCGTTTGGTGATGCGATTAGTAGCGCGTCTGTTGCGTGGAAAAGTTTTTTCTTTCAATAAAACATTTGATCGTACCGGCAATTCACCTGCCTCATTTTCTTCAGGGGAGCAGCTCGAAGAGGCCGATTTTGAGGTTATCGAAAGTCATCTCAATGATAAAGAGAGGGATGTTACATAAGGTATTTTGCTGTTGACAGATTTATTCGTATAATGGCGTGCTTGATTTGAAACGGGGAGTGGAATTATCTTAACTGGAGTGGGGGTTCCCCACTTTTTTGTTTTCTATAAAAGTTCGTATGAGGTGTTCATGCAAGAGCGCATCAGTAATTGTGTTCTCCAGGTTATAGCAGAGTCCGAGGGTACTCGGGGCGAAGGGGTCTATCTTATTGATCTCAAGGTAAAAGGAAAAGCAAGTGGCAGGAAAATAGAGATATTGATGGATGCTGATAGTGGTATCCGCATTCATCAGTGCGCTTATCTCAGCAGACGGATCAGAGAAAAGCTTGAAGGTGATGATGAACTTTTGGAGTTGATCGGTGAAAATTTTGACTTGATGGTCTCCTCTCCTGGTCTTGGTGAACCCATTATTATTTCCCGGCAGTACATAAGACATCTTGGAAAGCTCTTGCAGATCAGCTATATCGACTCTCTTGGTGAGCAGGCCGAACTGCGTGGTCACCTTCAGGAGGTATCTCTTTCTGAGGAGAGTGAGGCTCGGATTGTCATTATACCGGAAAGAGAAAAAAGAAATAAGCAGCAGCCAAAAACAGAAGGGATAACACTTTACCTCAATAAGGTAATCCGTGCGGTTCCTGAGGCGGAGTTATAGCAGGTTATAAAGGGGTAGTGGAAATTTTCTTTTACAAAATGTACAATCTAAGAAAGAGATGGTCAAAAAGAAGATAAAAGATGAGGGACAGGACAGGAGGTTGCAGATTGCCAGTGCATTTGGAGAAATTGAGC
>Ga0114951_10006273_pt1 | contig 10583 bp, 10 predicted proteins | sample AM7aDNAmetaG_FD_88677 | JGI IMG/M metagenome (GOLD analysis project Ga0114951, IMG submission 88677) | Freshwater microbial communities from Finland to study Microbial Dark Matter (Phase II) - AM7a DNA metaG | ecosystem: Environmental > Aquatic > Freshwater > Lake | place: Finland: Lake Alinen...
TTATTTTTATTTTAGCTACAACTGAATTAGAAAAAATTCCTGAAACAATAATTTCTCGATGCCAGAGTTTTATTTTTAAGAAGCCGACGGATTCAATACTTGCGACCGTAGTAACAAATGTTGCTAAAAAAGAAGGGTATATTCTAGAAACTGGAGGTGCTGAATTAATTGCACTTCTTGCTGATGGTGCCTTTCGTGATGCCTTAGGAACACTTCAAAAAGTTATTTCTTTTTCAAAAGATAAAAAAATTAGCTTGAAAAATATTGAGGAAGTTACAGGTGCTCCAAACACAGTACTAGTTGATAATTTTTTAGAATCGATAGCTTTAAATGACATTGAAAAAGGTTATGAGTGTATTAGGAGAGCGAGTGATCAAAATATTGAAATGAATGTTTATTTAAAAATGATTTTAGCTCGTTTAAGATACGCTTTAATGCTTCGGTATGCCCCGTCTTCTAAAAAATATATAGAAGGCGTATTAAGTGTTCGTGATATGGAATACATTACAAAATTAATTTCTACTAAACCAGAACATATTTCTTCCTCAGCATTGTCTATTCTACTTGAAGCTTATCAAGAACTTCGTAACTCTGTAATCAGTGAACTTCCTTTAGAGCTTGCGCTGGTTAAAATTTTAAATGCCGAAAAATAATAAAATTTGGGATGTTGTCGTTATTGGTGGCGGAGCATCAGGCATGATGGCTGCCGCGGTTGCTTCTTCACGTTCAAAATCAGTGTTAGTCTTGGATAAAAATAAGCAACTAGGAGAGAAGCTTAAAATTACTGGCGGTGGAAGATGTAATATTACAAACAATGAACCAGATATTCATAAATTACTTAAAATGTATGGAGAAGGTGCTCCTTATCTGTATTCACCCTTCTCAATCTTTGGAGTAAAGAATACATTTAAATATTTTGAGTCTCGGGGTTTACCACTTGTAGTTCAAGCGCGTAATCGTGTTTTTCCTGTAACAGAGAAAGCAAGTGATGTATATGAAATATTAAAAAAAGAATTAGAAAATAATCATGTAACAATAAAAAGCAGTTGTGTTGTAAAGAAAATAAACTTTAAAGGTGACTTGATAGATTGTATTGAGACAAACAACGGAATGCTTTTTGCTAAGTCTTTTATCCTCGCGACTGGTGGTTTGTCTCATCCTGAGACCGGCTCGACAGGGGATGGATTTAAGTGGCTTAAAGATTTAGGTCACACGGTGAAGAATCCTACTCCTAATATTGTGCCCCTTGCGGTCAAAGAAGATTGGGTGAAAAGTTTAGCGGGGATATCACTTTCATTCATGAAGATTACTTTTTTCTTTGAAGGTAAAAAGCAATTTTCTAAAACTGGCAAAATACTTTTTACCCATTTTGGACTTTCAGGGCCTCTTATTTTAAATAGCTCTAAGAAAGTTTCAGATTTACTTGAAGAAGTTGGTAACGTTTCTGCCTTTATTGATGCATATCCAGATACAAACGAAGGCAAATTAGAAGAATCAATTATTAAAACTTTTGATTTAAATAAAAATAAAATATTAAGAACAGTGTTAAAAGATATAGTTCCAGAAGGTATGTCGAAAGCGATAGAATTGATTGACACGGGAATTGATTTTAATATGAAGGTTCATAGTGTTACCAAAGAAGACAGGAAAAAACTTGTGAAGTTGCTCAAAGCTCTACCTCTAACTATTACAAATTTGATGGGTTATGAGAGATCAGTTGTTTCAGATGGAGGAGTGTCTCTCAAGGAATTAAACATGAAAAATATGTCCTCCCTTTTGTATAAGAATTTATTTGTGACGGGAGATTTACTTAACATAAGTAGAAACTCTGGAGGTTATAGTTTACAGATTTGTTGGACTACTGGATATATTGCAGGTATGTCAGCTTAATCTATCTTTGATTCTTTTTTATAAATAGATACTAGACTATAAAGTAGACTTAATACTATTGGGCCTATTAATATTCCTATTGGTCCCAAGAGAGTAATTCCCCCTAGCATTGCAAACATAATAAATAGCGGAGGAATATCTGAGTTTTTAGAAATTAAATACGGAGTAAGGAAATTAATAATTGTTCCTACTAACGCAAATGACCAAATGAAAAGTCCAAAAGCATGAATATGCATGCCTGTAAAATATAGAAATAGAATTGCTGGTCCAGAAATTAGAAAAATGCCGATGTTAGGAACAAATGATGCGATACCAGCTATAACTCCCCATAGCGCAGGACTAGGAACTCCAAAGATTTTAAACCCAATCCAGGACATAACTCCCTGGATGATAGCTATTACAAAAGTACCTCTTAATATTCTTGTAATTGATGCTTTGATACTTTTTAAAATTTGTTCTACGTTTTTATCAGAAAGAGGAAGTAATTTTATTAAACCGTTTTTCCATTCCTGCCCATTTCTTAATAGAAAAAAAATAGTAACAAGAGTAAGTATGAACATTAACAGCGTGTTAAAAGTAGCTGTAAAAAAACTGCCCACATTATTTGAGAGGAAAGAAAATAATTGGGTTATTCTTTCGTAAGTATTGAAAGTAAAACCACTCGGCATGAAATTATTTATTGATCTATCAAGTGTTTGTATAAAAGTGCTTGCTCCACCATTACTTAAGACAGAATGATATGCACTTTGTGTTTGATTAAAAATGACTGTTCCAATAAAAAATAAAGGAATACATAATAAAATTAAAAAAAGAATGAGTGTAACAAATGATGCCATTCCTGGGCTATTGGGCGTTAAGTGTTTATTTATCCAAAAATAAATTGGTTCTAGAATTATAGTAAATGATCCTGCAAGAATAAATACTGTTAAAAATGGATAAATAATTATAAGAGTAATTACCATTACAATAATTAGCAATGTGTACAAAAACCTTTTTTCCATTAAAGATGTTTCCATCAACTAATTATATCACAGGTAAGTATTTTATTTAATTAAAGTTGACATTAAAATTATACATTCCCATTCCACAAATTCCCTGAAGGGGGATACCTGCTTTGGGTGTACCAATATCTATTTCAGTTTCACCTGTTTGAGGTAATATTTTTCGATAGCTAATTGATGGGATTGCTAGCGATGAAGAACAGTCGTACGCACCGTTTGTTTTTACTATTAGCTTTGTTGGAATTCCAGCTTTAGCTGTTGATATTCTTGGGGTATATCCACCACCAGCATTAATTGTGATATATTGAATCCCATCTTTAATTTCAGAATTTTGTATTTCTTGTGTTACTTGTTGTGTTTGCCTTGATACATTTTGTGTTTTTGGTACAGAGGTAATAATAAGTCCAATTCCAAAAACTAGGGCTACTGCAATTATAATATAAGCTGTTTTGTTCATCTGGTTAGTGAAAAATGGTATTTGCATAACCACTTCTATTGTTAATTTTAATAATTTTTATTAATTATAAATTATATGTTAAATAATGGATTGATAATTCCTAAACTTATCAAGCCTGCTAATAATGCAAATATACCAAGACCTAGGACTACTATCCCAGATGCTTTAAAGAATAATGGTGCATTTTTTGAATGTGCGAGTTTAGCTGATCCAAAGGATAACAAACCAAGTACTGGTAATGTACCTAATGCAAATGAAAACATTATGAAGAATCCGGAAATAAATGATCCACTTGAAAGTGCTGCTATTTGCATTGATTGTGTAAAGCCACAAGGCAAGAAAAATGTTCCTATTCCAATTACAAGGGGAGCTAGGGTGCTATTTTCTGTTTTTCTAAAAAAAGAAAATATATTACTAGGTAGTGTAATTTTACTTTTCTTAAATATTCCAATCAAATTAAGACCAAGTATTATCATTACTACTGATGCTATCAAACCCAAAATAGCAGAAAATAAAAAGTTTATTCCAATCGCTTCTCCAATAAGACCAAGAATGCCTCCTAAAATAGCAAATCCAAATAGTCTTCCTGAGTGGAATAATATAAATGGCCTTGTCGGTGATTTATTGTCTTGAGTAACTTTTGCTGACAGCGAAAGAACTAGCCCTCCAACAATCGCAAGACAGCTAGAAACTGATGCAATAAGACCAATGATGAATCCTGTGACTGGAGTGGTTTTGCCACCAATCCCAAAATTAAGTAAACCTGATTTCTGTAAAAGGAAAAATAATATTAGAGCTCCAAGCCCAATCGGTATTGCTTTCCATAAGAGATCATTGTTTTCCTTTTCCTGGAGTACTTTTTCAAATGATAAAGTATATCCATTCGGTTTAATTTTATTGTTTAAAATTTTAATAATTTCTTTGCCACTTTTGTCACTTTCTGTTTCTATTTCGACAGTTTCTTTTTTTAGGTCAACTTTAGAATTATTAATAAAATCTTGCTCTCCTAAAACATCTTCAATTAATATTTTGCATGAAGCACAGTGTGTGCCTGTTACGTGGAATGTATATTTTTTCATATTTATATTTTTTGATTTAGCGAAATCATGTCGCATGATCGTCAGCTAAATGCGACGCGTTTTAATTCTTAATGAGTTCGACACAACTGAAACAGATGACATGGCCATAGCAAGTCCTGCAAATACTGGATTTAATAGCCATCCAAAAATAGGATAAAACAATCCTGCTGCCAGTGGTATTCCTATGACATTATATCCGAATGCCCAGAATAGATTTTGCTTAATACCTCTCATCGTAATTTTTGATAATTTAACTGCCTTTACTAGTTTAGAGATGTCGCCATTTAGTAGTGTTATTCCCGCTGATTCAATTGCAACATCAGTGCCTGTTCCCATAGCGATACCGACATTGGCTTGAGCAAGTGCTGGAGCATCATTTACGCCGTCTCCTGCCATAGCAACAATTTTGCCTTGAGATTGTAGTTGTTTGATTTTTTCTAATTTATCTTTTGGTAATACGTGAGCAATAACACTATCAATACCAACTAAATTTGCTATGTAATTGGCTGCCTTTTCGTCGTCTCCAGTAATCATTATTACTTCAATGCCGAGCTTGTGTAGATCGGAGATTGCATTAATTGCTTCAGGTTTTATTTCATCCGCCACCATTACAAAGCCTAAAACTTCATTGTTGTTTGCCAGGATAACAGGAGTTTTTCCTTGTAATGTATATTGTTCAATAATTGAATTATCAAAATTTAATTTTAAATCCTCTATAAGTTTTACATTTCCTATATAGTAATCATTATTATTAATTGAACCCTTTAGCCCTTTCCCCTCAATGTTTGAGAAGTTTGTAACAGAAAGAATGGGTATATTTTTTTCTTTTGAATAATTTAATATAGCACGAGCGATTGGATGTTCGGATTTGTTTTCAAGAGATGTGATTAATGAGATAAAATCAGTTTTACTTAATTTTGAATAATTATTTATATCAACAAGTGTTGGTTTACCTATAGTTATAGTTCCTGTTTTATCAACTATCACAGTATCTACTTTGTGGAGTTTCTCAAGAGTTGCAGCATCTTTAATTAATATTCCTTCTTTTGCTCCCTTGCCGACACCAACAATTATTGCCGTTGGAGTTGCAAGTCCTAAGGCACAAGGACATGCAATCACCAATACTCCTACAAACGACATTAGACCATAAGAGAGTTTTTGTGAACCAGTTCCAAATATTAACCAGGCTCCAATGGTTATGAACGCAATAATAAGAACAATCGGAACAAAAATTGATGAAATTTTATCAGCCAATGCTTGAATTGGTGCCTTGCTACCTTGAGCTTCTTCGACCATTTTGATGATTTGGGCAAGCAGTGTTTCAGAACCAATTTTTGTTGCTTTTAATATAAATGAGCCACTTGTGTTTATTGTTCCTGCAATGACTTGGTCGCTAATTTTTTTCTGTGCAGGCATTGGTTCGCCTGTTATCATTGATTCATCTATATATGACATACCTTCCATAATCACTCCATCCACTGGAATTTTTGTCCCTGGTTTTACTATTATTAAATCATTGTGCACAACATCGTTTATCGAAACTTCGACTTCTTTGTTTCCTCGAATTACAAGTGCAGTTTTTGCTTGGAGATTAAGTAATTTTTCTATAGCGTCACCAGTCTTTTGTTTTGATCTAGATTCAAGATATTTACCCAAAGTAACAAAACCAATAACTACGATTACTACATCGAAATATGTATATTCAGGTAGTTTCATTAATATTTGAATTTGAGGGAACAGGGTAATAATAGTGCTGTATGTATATGCAGTTAACGTACCGATCCCTATTAGAGTGTCCATGTTGGCTACTCTATATTTGATAAATCTTATAACACCGGAAATAAATGGCTTTCCTACCCAAAATATTAATATAGTAGAAAGTATCATTAATATAATGTTAAATAGTTGCATTGGAATTGGAATACGCGGAACTATTTTAAATGTTTCAGCTATAATATTCCACATCATAATTATAAATACTAGTAATGCCAAGGGCAGCACGAACAGGGTTTTGTTTTTTTGTTCAGCCAATTCTTTTTCCTTATCATGCTTTGACATAGACATTCCCAGGTGTTCACTATGGTCCATGCTTGGCATATCATTCATTCCATCGCTTAATATATATCCTAATTTTCCTACTTCAATATTCATTTTATTGATATTAATTTTATTGTCATCAAAATCAACATTTGCTTTTTCTGTAGCAAAATTAACGTCTACATTTTTAACGCCATCAAGTTTTGATAGTTTACTTTTTATGATTGCTGAGCAACTTGCACAGTGCATTCCTTTTATATTTAATATTTTTTTAACCATATCTATGAAAGTGTATTTAATTTAAAATAATATTATTTTCGCTTGAGTCCATAAACTTTTAATATTTCTTTTGTTGCTTTGGCAGTTTGACCTTTCTGAATTTGGTGTACTAGACAAGTGCTAAGGTGACTTTCCATAAGAGCATCTTCTACTCCTGACAGTGCTTGTTTAATGGCCGAAGTTTGAGTGATAATATCAATGCAATATTTTTTATCTTCTAACATTTCTTGTAATCCACGAACTTGACCCTCAATAATTTTTAAACGCCTAATTAGTTTTTCGTTATTATTCATACCGTTAGAGATAGTCACCCAAAGGTGTGGCGTATCTTATTAATTTTAATTTATAAAATTGACCTTAAAAGCACCTCAGACATTCCACTAGAAATATTACACACACATCTCTAACGGGATTCATAATAAAAGTATATACCCCCTGGGGGTATTGTGTCAATATTTTAGATAAAATAAATAAAAAAACAGATGTTGGGTTGACGTTGACACCTCAATCAGCAGATTGACCTACTGGGAATAGCAGCGGATGTCCAACGTCGGAATTGTCCAACATCTGTATTATTTATTTTAAAATTTCAGTTAGTGCATCAATCACAGGTTTCATCTCTAATATTTCTTCTTCCTCTGTGTGAAGTATTGCTGGCTTGTTTGTGCTTTTCGAAATATATAATCCGCGAATGGGCATTTGTTGGGGACCCTTACCAAATTCTTGATTTGTTAAAATTACTTCTCTGCGGGGTTCTGTGTTTTTAATATTTCCGTTTAAATCAATTAGTGTTAGTGAAATTATCCAAGCTGCATCAACTTCACCTCCATATTTAGTGGCTATGCCTTTCCAGAAATTAAGAAGTTTTTCATCAGTTTCTTCTATTGTTAAGGTTTGTTCATCAGCTCCACCAAGGGCTATTCTTTTGGGTGTATCTATAAAACCTTCACCTTCAACATAAAAACCAGTATCATTCCCGAGTATCGGCATATCTACTTTCCCGAAATATGCTTGAGCTTTTAATAGGGCATTATCTTTTAATGTTGCTCCATTTTCCTCAACGTCGATAGTTTCTATCCCTAATTCTTTGGGTGAAAATACTTCAAGCTCTGGGTCAACTTGATTTAAAATTTTTTTGAATAAATTTACTTTTGCGATATTATTTGTTGCAAGTAATATTTTCATGTGTATTTTTTATTAATTCTAATTTTTCTTCTCTTTTTAATTTTTTTAATTCTCCTTCGCGCTTTCGAGCTTCGCTATAACTTTCTAATATTTCGCTATACTTTAATATAACCGGTCGTCTAATTTTTGTATAATGAGCCCCACTTTTTAAATTGTTATGTTTGTATAGTCGTTTATTTAAGTCGTTGGTACTTCCAACATAAAGTGTTTTATCTGAACATTCAAGTATATAAACAAAATACATAATTCTGATTATAGCATTAATTTTAGATCACTAGAGTCATATTTATGCTATAATTTGCTTCATGTCACAGAAAGTTCAAGGGAATATATCAGTAATAGCAGCACTTTTTGGCAATGTTCTTGTTACTGTTTTAAAAACATTGGTTGCTATTTTTTCTGGATCTGCCAGTATGTTTGCTGAAAGTGTCCATAGTTTTGCAGACACACTTAATCAATCTCTTCTACTTATTGGTATAAAAAGATCAAAAAGACCGGCTGATAGATTGCGTGGGTATGGATATGGAATTGAGAGATTTTTTTGGTCACTAATATCAGCTTGTGGAATTTTATTTATTGGTGCTGGTGTTACAGTTTATCATTCAATAGATTCTTTACTTCGTCAAAATAGTACAATTCATGATTATAATTCTTTTGTTATTTTGGTCTTGTGTATAGCTTTTATTATTGAAGGCGCAACTTTAATAATTGCTCTTAGTGAATTAAAAAATAAAAGAAAATTTTCTATGAAAATTTTTTCTGAAGCGGATCCTGTAACCCTTGCTGTTGTGTATGAAGACGGAGCTGCTGTTCTTGGAGTTCTTGTCGCACTGACTGCACAATTTTTAATGCATCTTACTGGTAACAATGTTTATGACTCTATAGGTGGAATAATAGTCGGATTAATTCTCGGTTTCTTGGCAGTGCTTTTAATTGTAAAAAATCATCAATATATAATAGGTAAGTCTTTGGATGAAGGTATAACTGAAGAAATAACAGAATTTATGTTGGAGGACCCATGTATTGAAAATATTTCAGATTTTAAATCAGTTGCCGTGGATATAAATAAATATAGAATTTATGCGACAGTAGAATGGAATGGATCACCTCTGTATGAAGAAATTTATGAAGCAGGGGATTTAAGGGAAGAATTTGATAATATCAAAGATGATTTTAGAGAATTTACGAAATTAATGTTTAAAATGACTGATAGAATTCCCAGACTCGTTGGGAGCCATATTGATAAGATAGAGAAAAATGTTAAAGAAAAATTTCCCCAAATTGTATATGTTGACATAGAGATAAATTAATTACTATTAATTTTAGTAATATTATTTAAATAACTATTCTTTTGAATTTTAAAATAAGTATATTTATTTAATTTGAACTACTACCGTTTGTTCTTCTTTTGTTAAACTTTGAAATATTTCAGATGAAGATTGGTCAAGTTTGTTTATTAAAATTTTATTATTTATTTCTTGCTTATAAAAATTCCAACTTTTTACTGGCCCAATATTTTCAATTTGCTTATTCGCAATTAGATATTTTAAAAGTTGAATTCTTGTTTTATTTAAGTATTTTATTCCAGGGTCTATTTTGCTTATATATGGAGATTTTTCAAGGTGTCCATAAATATTAGCAAAGGGGATATTGTATTGTTTCATTAATAATGCAGTTAATTTTATTAGTGTAGTTGATTGAGTGTTAAGTGGGGGATTTTTATTATAATATGTTCCAGTTGTTTCAATTTGAATTCCACCAAGACTTAACGACTTTGTGACATTCTGAATGTTAGAATCATTTGTTAACCTTCCTTGAGTTATTGTCGTTGCTTCCATTGGAAGCATTTGTAGTATTGCATTCGGTCCAACACAGAAGTGCACAGAAACAGGATCACCAGCTTCTGTTCTTTGTTTAAGAATGTTGTATGTACTGATAAGTCTTTGAGATATATTTTTTGATGAATATGGAGTAGCTCCCGCATCCCAGTGCCACCATATCGACACAGGTCTTACTTGATATGATTTATTGCCATATTGGCTACTTGATTTCGGTAAATATTTAGTTTGGTAATTGATGCCTAAATTTACCATTTCATTTGTGAATGTTATGTCGTTTGATTTTTGCTCAACATTTTGCGCATATATTAAGGGGAATGGTAATATAATTAAAGAAAAAATAGTAAAGATAGATATTACATATATTTTATTTAATATTATGGTCATATTTATATTATAGTTCTTTTTTAAAAACAATGTATTTTACTGTTAGATTTAAATACTTTTATGGGTTTTGCTTCTTCATGTAAAGTTCATAATTGAAGAGTAGTATATAATATATTATTATATAAAATATGGTTATTTAGATATGGAAACAATTGAAATTAAGAAAGATTCGAAAAAGATTGAAATTAGCAAGGATACAATAATCATTATTTTATCAATAGGAATTATAATTGTATCAAGTATTGCAATATGCTTAGCAGTTAGGGGTACTCACGAGAATAATAGAGGTAGGTATGGACGTGCAAGAATGATGGGGCAATATCAACAATTTAGAGGATATACTTTTGATAATAATGTAAATTCCTACGATCAAGAAATACAAGATAATCAAAATACACAGCCAGTTCCAAACACTAACTCAATAGTAAAA
>Ga0114951_10006274_pt1 | contig 10581 bp, 10 predicted proteins | sample AM7aDNAmetaG_FD_88677 | JGI IMG/M metagenome (GOLD analysis project Ga0114951, IMG submission 88677) | Freshwater microbial communities from Finland to study Microbial Dark Matter (Phase II) - AM7a DNA metaG | ecosystem: Environmental > Aquatic > Freshwater > Lake | place: Finland: Lake Alinen...
AACGTCATCCCGGCGCGCACGTTGACCTGCACCTGGTTGATGCCCGTGAGCCGGTACTCGACCGGGTCCTCGACGGTGATCACGTTCTTCTCCGGCGAGTTGAGGATGTTGAGCGCCGCGTAGAGCGTGGTGGACTTGCCGGAGCCGGTCGGGCCGGTCACCAGGATGGCGCCGTAGGGCTTCGTGAACGACTTGTGGAAGCGCTTGAGCGCCTTCTCCGAGAAGCCCAGGTCCTCGAGGTCGAGCATCACATTCGACTTGTCGAGGAGACGCATCACGACCTTCTCGCCGTACACCGTGGGCAGGGTGGCGACGCGCATGTCGATGGGCTTGCCGCCGACCATCAGACCGATGCGCCCGTCCTGGGGCACGCGGCGCTCGGCGATGTCGAGCTCGGCCATGATCTTCAGGCGGCTGGTCACGCCCGCCTGCATCCGCCGGGGGATCGACATGACCTCGTGCAGCACGCCGTCGACGCGAAAGCGGATCACGAGCTCCTTGGCCTGGGGCTCGAAGTGGATGTCGCTGGCGGAGTCGTCGACCGACTGCGCGATCACCGAGTTCACCAGCTTGATGATCGGCGCCTCGTCGGTGGCCTCGCGGATGTCGGCCATCTCGCCCTCGGCCTCGGCGAAGGCCGCGTCCTCGGCGGCGCTCTCGTCGACCTCCGGCCGGTCGCGATAGATCTTGGCGATCGCGCCGTAGATGTCTTCTTCGCTGGCGATCGCCGGCTGGATTGTGAACCCCGTGATGATCTCCAGGTCCTGCAGGGCCAGGAGGTTCTGGGGGTCGACCATGGCGACCAGCAACGTGCTGTTGTTGAGGAAGCGGATGGGCGCGGCGCCGTAGCGCCGCGCCAGCTTTTCGTCGATGTACCCCGCGGCGGCCGGCTCGAGCGGGGTGTCGCTCAGATCGAGGAAGGTCACCCCGAACTTGGCGGCCAGCGCTTTGGCGAGGTCCAGCTCCGTGAGGACGCCGTCGTCGATGAGGAGCTGCCCGAGACGTTTGTGCGTCTGCTTCTGACGGGACAGCGCGGAGGCGATCTGCTCCTCGCTGACAAGTCCCATGTCCCTGAGGATGTCGCCGAGCCGCAGCTTGGAAGCCCGGTGGCTGCGCACCATGCTCTCGAGCACGTCGTCCGTGGTGACGCCCCGCGGGGGCTCGTCTTCGGCGAGCGCCTCTGCGAGTGCCTCCTCGGGGGGGCTCAGCAAGCTGTCGACCGTGTCGGGAGGCTGCGGTGGCGGCGAAGCGTCGTCAAACGGGCTCCCGGCGGTCGTCATGATCGATTCCAGCTCCGCTCCTCCGTTACCAGACGGTCCGCTGATGACCGTCTTCGTGGTCGGGTGTTCACCTGTGCCGCGCAGCATCTCGCATCACGTCCAGAGGCGCGGACGTTGCGGTCCACAGTTCGAACGCTGCGGCCGCCTGCCGGACGAGCATCTCGAGGCCGCCGATCACCGTGGCTCCGCGTGCCCGCGCCCGCGCAAGCAAGTCGGTCTCGCTGCGGGCGTACACAACGTCGACTACGACTTGCCCCACTGTAACAGTATCGGTCAATTGCGCGGGGACTTTACCTGCGCCGTTCATTCCCAGCGCCGTCGCGTTGACCACCAGACGCTGCGCGGCCACGTGCGCGGCGGTCAGGGCCTCGAGCGGCAGCCAGCGGCAGGCGGAACCCGGGACGGCCGTGGCCGTGAGCGCCGCCAGGCGCTCGGCCGCCGCGGCCGTGCGGTTGACCACGGTGAGATCAACGCCGAGGCGCGCCAGCGCCAACGCCGTCGCCCGCGCCGCTCCTCCCGCTCCGAGAAGGAGGCCCGGGGCGCCGCGTAGCGAGTCGCCGCAGACGTCGACCAGGGCACCGCGGAAGCCTTCGACGTCGGTGTTGTAGCCGAGCAGCTCGCCGCCCTCGACGACGATCGTGTTGACCGCCTCGGCGAGCGCCGCGTCGCCGTCCACCCGGTCGAGGTACGGCAAGACCGCGCCCTTGTGCGGGATCGTGACGTTGGCGCCGCGGAAGCCCAGGGCCGCAAGGCCCTTCACCGCGGCGCCCACGTCTTCGTCGCGCACCGGCAACGGCACGTAGAAGAAGTCGAGGCCGAGGGCGCTGAAGGCCGCGTTGTGGATGGCCGGCGACAGCGAGTGCGCCAGCGGCCGGCCGATGATGCCGATGAGCTGCGTGGTTCCGGTGACCGTGGTACCCCTCCCGCGTGAGCGCCGCGCGACGCCTTCGCCGCCCCCTAAGATTTGCCGCGGCCGCAGCGGCTCCTGCGGCGGACCGGGCGACGGCCACGTCCCGGGCGGTCACTGACCGTTGGCTTCGGCCTTCCGCTGGTCCGCGAGAAACTGCGCGTAGCTGCTGGAGAAGTAGTGCCGCCCGCTGCCGTCGTTGCGGGCCACGAAGTACAGGTAGTCGACGTGCGCCGGGGCCGCGGCGGCCAGCAGCGCGGCCAGCCCGGGGTTGGAGATGGGCGCCGGCGGCAGGCCGGGATGTTTGTAGGTGTTGTACGCAGAGTCGATCTTGAGGTCGTTGAAGCTGAGCACCGGCTTCGTCTTGCCCAGCGCGTATTGCACCGTCGAGCAGAACTGCAGGAGCATGCCTTTGCGCAAGCGGTTCCACACCACCGCGGACACGAGCGGCCGATCGTCCGGAACCAGTGCCTCGCGGTCGATCATGGAGGCGATGATCACCACGTCGTACGGCGTGAGGTGGGCCTTGAGGGCGCGCGCCATGTCGACCTTGGCGAAGTTCTCGTTGAACGCCGTGAGCTGCTCGTCGACAAACGCCCGCGCCTTCACCTTGGGGTCGACCTCGTAAGTCGCCGGGAAGAGCATGCCCTCGAGCGTAGTCCCACGCTTGTAGCCGCCAAGGCGGAACGGCGGCGGGTCGTCACGGGCCACGGCCACGTAGTCGGCGGCGGTAATGGTGTCGACCCCCGCCGCCACGCGTCGCGCGGCCTGCTTGAGCGTGAGGCCCTCCGGGATGCCGACCTTGACGGTGGGCGGGTGCTCGCCTTTCGCGAGCAGAGCGACGAGCTCCTCGTAGGGCTCGTTCTGGTGAAGCGTGTAGGTGCCGGGCATGAACTTCGTCGCGTAGCCGTCCGACTCGGCGCGGATCACGAAGGCGCGGGCGTGCTTGACGACGCCCTTGGCTTCGAGCTCGGCGGCGATGGAGCTGAGAGTCGCACCCGTGGGCACGACCACCGTGACCTCGCGGCCCACGGCGCCGGAGGCGAAGTAGCCCCGGGCGTACCCCGTGCCCGTGCCGAGGATGAAGGCGAAGACCGCGACCAGGAGATAGCCGAGAATGCGGCGGCGACCCTTGCCGGGGCGCGAATGTCGCGTGCCGCGGCGATGAGAGAGCTCCAGATCGTCGCCGGTGAACGATGCTTCCAGGTCTGCCCAGGCGTCGGCGGGGCTACGCCGGGCGGGCGTGGACGACCGTCCCGCTGAAGGCTGCGGGGTGCGCGTGCCGGCGTCGTCAGGGCTGCCTGTCACCGATCGTCCTTAGATAGTCCTCGAGCAGGGTAGCCGCCGCGCGGGCGTCCCGTGCGGCCTGGCCGCCGCGCTGGTCGGCGAGGCGCGACGTGAAACGCTCGTCGTACAGCTCGACGGGGAGATCGAGGGCGGCGGCGAGGCGGGCGGCGAATGCCCGGGCGCGCCTCGCCTGGGCGTGTTCGCGCCCGTCGAGCGACACCGGCAACCCTACCACGACGCACGCCGGCGCCTCACTCCCGAGAAGGGCGAGCAGCGCCGCGAAGCCGGCCTTCGTCTCGACCCTGTCGATCACGGTGAGTGGCCGCGCCAGGGTCGCCGTCTCGTCGGAGACCGCTACGCCCGTACGCACGGCCCCGTGATCGAGCGCCAGGATGCGCACTCAGGACCCTAGCAGCTCGCGGACCCGGGCCAGACCGGCCTCGAGACCGGCGGGGATTCCGGCGGCCGCCGGGCCGCCGCCGCGCGCGAGGGTCGGCTTGCCGCCGCCCTTGCCTTCGACGGCGGGCAGCATGGCGCGCAGCACGTCCTGCGCGTGCAGGCCGCGACCGACCGCGGCGTCGCTGAGCGCGACCACCAGCGCGGCACGCCCGCCGATATCGGCGGCCAGCAGCACGGCCGCGTCGGGCCGGCGGGCGCGGATCTCGTCGGCGATGACCAGAAGATCGTCGGCGGAGGGGACCTGATGGTGGGCCGCCAGAACAGGGACCCCCCCGATGTCTTCGAGACGCGCGAGCAGATCGTCGAGGCGGCCGCCGACCTCGCCACTCTCGACCGACTTCAGCGTCGTCTCGAGCTCGGCGACCCGCGCGGCCATCTTCTCGACGGTCGCCGCCACCCGGTCCGCCTTGACGCCGAGCGCAGCCGCGATGTCGCCCCAAGAGGCCTCAAGCCCACGGTAGTGCTCGATGGCCGCCGCCGAGGTGATGGCCTCGATGCGGCGCGTGTTGGCGCCCACCGACTGGCTGGCGGTGATCTTGAACAGGCCGATCTGCGAGGTGGACGACACGTGCGTTCCGCCGCACAGCTCGCGGCTGAAGTCGTCGATCTCGAGGACGCGCACGAACTCGCCGTACTTCTCTTCGAAGAAGGCCAGAGCGCCGATCTCGGCGGCGTACTCCCTGGTCGTCACGAACGGGCGCACGGCATGGTTTTCGACGATGCGCCGGTTGACGAGGTCCTCGACCTGCCGTAGCTCTTCGGCGGTCGGCGCCCTGCGCAGGCTGAAGTCGAAGCGCAGGCGCTCGGGGCGCACCATGGAGCCGCCCTGACGCACGTTCTCGCCGAGCACGATGCGCAGGGCATTGTGAAGCAGGTGCGTGGCCGTGTGATTGCAGGCGGTCTGGTGCCGGCGCACCGCGTTCACCATGGCCTTGGCGCGCTCGCCGGCCACGACGGAGCCCTCGATGCGGCGGGCGACGACCACCTGGTCGTTCTCAAAGCGCACCACCTCGTCGACCTCGAGCTTGCCCGAGTCGGTGTGGATCCAGCCCGTGTCCGCAACCTGACCGCCGCCCTCGGCGTAGAACGGCGATTCGGCGAGCTTGACGGCCACGCGGCCGTCGGCGAGCGCGCCGCACACGCGGATCACCGTGAAGACCTCGAGGCGCTCGTAGCCGACGAACGACACGGGCAGGCCCGCATTGTCGCGCTGGAGCTCCTCGAGCTCGCCGGGACCGGCGTTGAAGGCGCCCGCCCTCTGGGCGGCGCGGGCGCGCTCGCGCTGCTCTTCCATGAGATGCTCGAAGCGCTCCTCGTCGACGCTCATCTCCCACTCCGCAGCGATCTCGCGGGTGAGATCGAAGGGAAAGCCGTAGGTGTCGTGCAGCTCGAAGGCGACCTCGGCGGGAAGCTCCGCGCCGGCATCGCGGGCGCGCCGCAGCGCCTCGTCGAGGATGCCCATGCCCTGTTGCAGAGTGTGCCGAAAGCGGACCTCTTCTTCGCCGATCACTCGCAAAATGTCGGGGCGCGCTGCCCCGAGCTGCGGGTAGGCGACGAGCATCTGCTCGACGACGCTCTCGGCGAGCGTCGCCAGGAAGGGCCGTTCCAGGCCGATGGCGACGCCCTGCTGCACGGCGCGGCGGATGATGCGCCGCAGGACGTAGTCGCGCCCTTCGTTGCCGGGCAGAACGCCGTCCATGATGAGAAAGGCCGCGCCGCGCGCGTGCTCGGCCATCGTGCGGAGAGCGCGGGTGACGGCCGGCGAGGCCGCAGGCTCGACGCCGGCCAGCTCCGCGCCCCTCGCAACCAGCGGCACAAAAAGGTCGCTGTCGAACACGTTGGTAACGCCCTGGGTGATCGTGGCGATGCGCTCGATGCCCATGCCGGTGTCGATGCTGGGCCTGGGCAGCGGCGCAAGGGCGCCCTCCTCGTCCATCTCGTACTGCACGAACACGAGGTTCCAGTACTCGAGGAAGCGATCGCAATCGCAGCCCGGGGCGCAATCGGGGTCGTCGCAGCCCATCTCGGGACCGAAGTCGTAGTAGAGCTCGGAGCAGGGCCCGCACGGCCCGGTGGGCCCGGCGGGCCCCCAGAAGTTGTCCTTGCGCCCGAGCCGCACGATGCGCTCGTCGCCGAAACCGTGGGACTTCCACAGCGCGACGGCCTCGTCGTCCTCCGGCACCTGATCGTCGCCGCCGAAGACGCTGACCCACACCTTGCCGCGGTCGATGCCGAGCCGGTCCGAGAGCTCCAGCGACCACGCGATGGCCTCAGCTTTGAAGTAGTCGCCGAACGAGAAGTTGCCGAGCATCTCGAAGAAGGTGAGGTGGCGCGCGGTCTTGCCGACGTTCTCGATGTCCGACGTGCGGAACGAGCGCTGGCAGGTCGTGATGCGCAGGGCGGGCGGCGTCTCGACCCCGAGGAAGTAGGGCTTGTACTGCTGCATGCCGGCGGTGGTGAACAGCACGCTGGCATCGCCGGCGGGCACGAGGCTGGCAGGCTCGCCGGCGAGGTGCCCTTTCTCGACGAAGAAGTCTCTGAACAGGTCGCGGATGTCGGCAGCGTTCACGTGGGGCCTCGCGTGGTCTGGGGTGGGATCGTCTATCTGGGGTAGTCGCCGGAAGGCCGCATGATCTGGGGGTTGTCGAGCTCCCCGATCTCCTCGCGCAGCTTCTCGAGCGAGCGCCTGATGAGACGCGACACGTGCATCTGCGAGATGCCGACGCGCTCGGCGATCTGGCTCTGCGTGAGGCCCTCAAAGAAGCGCAGGTGAAGGATGTAGCGCTCGCGCTTGTCGAGCTTGGCGAAGCCGGGCGCCAGCGTGGTGCGGTCTTCCATCGTGTCGTAGGCTTCTTCTTCCCCACCGAGGTAGTCGATGAGACCGGCGTCCTCCTCGCCGCCCTCGCCGTTGGGCGAGGCCTGCAGCGAGACGGAGTTGTAGGCCTGGCTGGTCTCGAGCGCTTCGAGCACCTGTTCGGGGGTCGCGTTGGCTGCCACGGCGAGCTCGTTGATGGTCGGCGAGCGCTGCAGCTTGGGCACCAGCTCGTCGATGACCTTGTTGAGGCGGATGTTGAGCTCCTGCAGGCCGCGCGGCACGCGCACCGACCAGCCCTTGTCGCGGAAGTAGCGCTTGATCTCGCCGACGATGTTGGGCGTCGCGTACGTGGTGAGCTCGACGCCTCGGCTCAGGTCGAAACGGTCGATGGCCTTGATGAGCCCGATCGCACCGACCTGCACGAGGTCGTCGAATTGCTCGCCGCGCGAGGCGTAGCGGCGCGCGAGAGAACGCACCAGCGGCAGGTACATCGTGATGAGCTGCTCGCGCGCCGAGCGGTCGCCGTAGAGGTGATAGCGACGCAGCAGGTACTGGTCGAGCTTCTCGGAGTCGTCGCGCCCGCGGCCCTGCGCGTCGGCGGCGGGACCGCCGTGAGCGGAGCTCTCCTCCTCGTCCTCGGCGGTGAAGGCTCGCGCCTGGCCCGGCGGCGCCTCGAGGTCGAGCGGGTCGCTGACCCGGCGCTCGTCCGGACTGCTCACGCGAGGCCGACTTTGCGCCGCTTGACCAAGACGACGCGATAGGCGCCGCCCTCGTCCTCGATCAGCACGTCGTCGACGGTCGTGCGCAATAGCATGCAGAGGTCGAGGCAGTCCTCGGCGTGCGTGCTCACGTCGGCGCGCAGCTTGGCGGATCTGAAGGTCCCCGCCGTGAACCGAAGCACGCCGTCGTCGATGAGAACCTTCACGCTCAGACGGTCCAGGGCGTCCGCGTCGAGCGCCGTGCGCAGCATCTCACCAGTCGCCAGATAGAGGTCCTCGAGATCGTCAAGAGAGAAATCGAGGCGCGCGCCGAGACCGCCCAGCACCATGCGCACTGTGGAGAGCGCGTCGCGAGTGGCCGGCACCTCGAGGTCGATCCTCTCGGCCATGCGCCGCCTCAGCCGTCCGCGGCCGGCGGCAGGCTTGCCGCCGTGAGCTGCTTGGTGAAATCGGCTTCGCGCTCGCGGGCCGCCGCCTTGCCATCCTCGATGGCCAAAGCGGCTTTGCGCTTCGCGTCGCCGGCCCAGCGCTGCGCGTCGTGCGGAAGCTGCCGGATGATGTCGAGGTAGCCCTCGCCGGTGCGTGCGCGCCGCGTCTGCACGTAGTAGGCCAGCGCGGCTCCGGCGGCGATGCCGCCGACGAGGAGCTTGCTCGCGAAGCCCATATCAGGCTCCGTCGGGCTTCGCGTCAGCGGCGGCGTCGGCCGCCGCGCCGCCGCCGGCGGTCGCCGTGTCGGTGGGCTCGGCCGCGGCAGAGTCGGCGTCATCCGGCGCCTCGGCAGGTGCGGCCGCGTAACTCCAGCCGCCGGTCGCGGGCTCGCCGCCCTCCGCCGGGCCGGCGGGCCCTGCGGCGAACGGGGCGTCGGCGGACCTGTCGCGCTTCATGAAGCTGGAGACGGCGGACTGCACGCCGGCGCCGAAGGCGGCGGCCTTGCGCGCGGGCGTGGTGACCGCGCCTTCCACGGAGCTGGCCATCTTGTCGAGCTTGTCGGTGATGCCGGCCACATCCCTCGTGATCTCGTCGACGTTGCCCAGGTTGGCGTTGACGCCGTCGAGCGTAGTGCCGGCCTTTTGCATGAGCGGGATGCCGTTCTCGTCGACGTTCACGAGGACCTTGTCGACGCGTTCCAGAGCCTTGGCCGCCTTGAACAGCATGTAGGCCAGAAAGATGGCTACGACCACGAAGAAGAAGGCGGCGGCGTACCGCAGCACGAGGGACGGGGTTTCCATCGCGGCGGTCACGAACATGGTGTCCATGCACCACTCCTTCCAGACCGAGTCAGGCTCCTACATCTGCGCGAAGCGTATCACACTCTCGCGACTGCTCAGGCTGCCGCGGAGGCGCTCAGGCGGTGCCGGCGAGAACGCCGCCGCCGACCACCACATCGCCCCGGTAGAACACCGCCGACTGCCCCGGTGCGGCGCCGGCGAAAGCCTCGCCGAGCCGCACTACGACGCGGGTCGTGCCGCGACGCTCGAGCGCGGCGACGGGCACCGCCGGCGAGCGGTAGCGGAGCTGCACGAGCAGGCCGTCTCCGTCGCCCAGCCCACGGTCGACGAGGTCCCGCACCGCGACCTCGCGCACGTCGAGCTCGTGGCGGCCGCCGACGACGACCTCGTTCGTGGCCGCGCGGCGTGCGAGCACGAACAGCGGCTGACTCGACGACACGCCGAGGCCGCGCCGCTGGCCGATCGTGAACCGCCAGTGCCCGCGATGCGTGCCGAGCACCGCGCCGCCCTGAGCGACGATCTCCCCGGTCCGCGGCTGCACGCCGCGCTCGTCGAGGAAGCGCCGGTAGCCGTCGGCGGCGAAGCACACCTCCTGGCTCTCGGGTTCGCCGGCCACGGGCAGGCCGGCCGCCTCCGCGGCCGCGCGCGTCTCGCGCTTCGTCGTCTCCCCCAAGGGGAACTCCAGCCGCGCCAGCACCTGCGCCGGCACCGCCCACAGCATGTAGGACTGATCCTTGGCGCGATCGGCGCCGCGCGCCACGTAAGGCTCGCCGTCGCGCCACACGAGGCGCGCGTAGTGGCCGCTGGCGACGCGCGCCAGGCCCAGCTCGTCGGCGAGGCCGACGAGCGCCGCCAGGCGCCCCGGGTTGCAGCGCACGCAGGGATTCGGCGTCTCGCCGCCGAGATATGCGGCCACGAACGGCGCGACGACCGCGGCCTCAAACTCGGCCTCGCGGTCGACGAAGTGGTGCGAGAGGCCGAGCCAGGCGGCCGTCTGCCGGGCACGCTGCAGGGCGCCCGGCGAGCAGCAACTGCGCCTGTCGCCGCCGGCCCACAGGCGCACCGTAGCCGTCTCCAGCGTGCGCCCCTCGTCGATCAGCTTCAGCGCCGCGACGGCGCTGTCCACTCCTCCGCTCAGGGCGACGAGTGCTCGTGTCCTTTTGGGAGTGCCTTGAGGATCTGAGGGACCTCGGCCTCGCGGCCCGCCCTGGTCAAGTAGTCCTGTATTGCGAGGTGCAGCGCGTCCGCGGCGAGGTTGGAACAGTGCATCTTGTTGGGCGGCAGGCCGCCGAGAGCCTCGGCGACCGCCTTGTTCGAGATCTCGGCGGCCTCGGCGAGGGTCTTGCCCTTGACCATCTCGGTGACCATGCTCGACGTAGCCACGGCCGCGCCGCAACCGAAGGTCTTGAACTTGACGTCGGCGATGCGGTCGTCCTCCACGTCGATGCTGATACGCATCACGTCGCCGCACACGGGGTTGCCGATCTGCCCGACGCCGTCGGCGTCTTCGATCTCACCGACGTTGCGCGGGTTGCTGAAATGGTCCATGACCAGGTCGGTGTACATGTCTCAGCCTTTCACGTAGAGCGGACTCATCTGCCGCAGCTTCTCGACGATCGGCGGGAACACCTGGATGAACGCGTCGGCCTCGGCCTCGGTGTTCTCTCGACCGAGGCTCAGACGCAGGCTGCCGTGAGCCTCCTCCGCGCCGAGCCCCAGAGCCAGGATCACGTGCGACGGCTCCAGGGAGCCGGAAGCGCAGGCGGAGCCGCTCGACACCATGAACCCGTGCGTGTCGAGCTGCAGGAGCATCGACTCGCCCTCGATGTAGCGCACCGTGAACGAGACGTTGCCGGGCAGCCGCGCGGTGGGGTGACCGAGGTAC
>Ga0114951_10006276_pt1 | contig 10579 bp, 3 predicted proteins | sample AM7aDNAmetaG_FD_88677 | JGI IMG/M metagenome (GOLD analysis project Ga0114951, IMG submission 88677) | Freshwater microbial communities from Finland to study Microbial Dark Matter (Phase II) - AM7a DNA metaG | ecosystem: Environmental > Aquatic > Freshwater > Lake | place: Finland: Lake Alinen...
ATCGTAACCTTCACCATACAGGCTCGGAAATAAAAATATTACGACACCCAGTAAACCGGCAGCAACAAACCAGCGGCTCCATTTCGATCTGATTTTTTTCATCAGGTCATCGACCCCCGTAATAACCCTGCTGAAATAAAGCGAAACTACACCGGTTAATGCACCGAGAAGAATATAAAGAGGGACTTCCCTCAACTTGAAAACTTCGGCAATTTTCAGAGGAAGCAAAATATCCTGTCCAAGGAAGAGATCGGATGTGAGGGTCCCGCATATAGAGGCTAAAAGCAATGGCACTAAGGAGGAAAGTGTGAGATCGAGCATCAGCACCTCGATTGTAAAAATAATAGCTGCGATCGGGGCCTTAAAAATTGCTGCCAGAGCACCGGTAACTGCACAACCTATCAGCAGGATGATCTGTCGGTAATTCAGATGAAGCAGCTGTCCAAGATTCGATCCGATTGCTCCTCCCGTCAGTACGGCTGGCCCTTCAAGTCCAACTGATCCTCCAAACCCAGCCGTAAGTGTACTGGTGAGGGCCGAAGAAAACATATGGTGCGGTTTAATGGCGCCCTTAGTTCCGGATATTGCATGAAGAATAACAGGGATTCCCAAGCCGATCCTTACTTTCAGAACAGAGTGAACCAGCAAGACCACCAGGGCAATACCAATAGCGGGATAGATGAAAAACCAAAAATTATGCATTTCGGCAGAAAACCCGTGCGTGAGAAATGTCCTGATTAGATGCACCCCATTTTTCATGATCACCACCGCTAACCCGGAAAGCAGGCCGATAAGTGCGGCAACAACAAGAAAAAAGTTACGGGTTGATACATTCCGGATTCTCCATCTCAGGAATCTTACCAGCAGATTGTACTTTTTATGCGGCTTCGCACTCATAATTTCCAAAAGAAAGGGTTAAAAATAACCACTGTGAAGATACTTCAATTTCTTTTAACACATATTTTAAATAGCTCTCCCCGGACGATTCAACCGGAATCCTTATCTTTATCGGTTTGAAAAATTAGTAATCTATTGGATATGAAAAGAGATACAGAAGTTTTTGATTTGATCAATAAAGAGATTCAAAGGCAAAAGAATGGAATTGAACTTATTGCCTCGGAAAATTTTGTAAGTAATCAGGTACTTGAGGCCATGGGCTCGGTACTCACCAATAAATACGCCGAAGGCTACCCCGGGCACCGCTATTATGGAGGTTGTGAAGTTGTAGATCAAACAGAGCAACTGGCAATTGACCGTCTGAAAGAACTCTATGATGCTGAATATGCGAATGTTCAGCCTCACTCTGGAGCTCAGGCCAACATGGCAGTTTTTCTGACCGTTCTTAAACCTGGTGACACCTTTATGGGTCTCGATCTTTCGCATGGTGGCCATTTATCGCATGGATCACCGGTCAACAGTTCAGGAATTCTTTATCATCAGGTTTCCTATGGCGTTAAAGAAGATACCGGCCGTGTGGATTACGACATGATGGAAGAAGTGGCAATGCGCGAAAAACCAAAAATGATCATCGGTGGTGCATCTGCTTATTCCAGGGAATGGGACTATGCCAGAATGCGGGCCATTGCTGACAAGATTGGAGCTATCCTCATGATCGATATGGCTCATCCAGCTGGCCTTATCGCTGCAGGACTGCTTGATAATCCTGTAAAATATGCACACATAGTAACCTCCACCACGCATAAAACTTTACGTGGTCCACGAGGCGGAATCATCATTTTGGGTACTGATTTCGATAATCCCTGGGGAATTGCCACAAAAAAGGGGGAAATACGCAAAATGTCGTCACTCATCGATTCAGCTGTGTTTCCTGGAATCCAGGGAGGACCGCTGGAACATATCATTGCAGCTAAAGCTGTTGCCTTCGGCGAAGCTTTAAGCCCGGAATTTACGGTTTATCAGAAACAGGTTAAGAAAAATGCGGCTTTAATGGCAGAAGCCTTTATGAAAAAGGGTTACAAGGTCATTTCCGGCGGCACGGATAACCATAGCATGCTGATTGATCTTCGGACAAAAGTTCCCTTGGTAACCGGCAAACAGGTTGAAAATGCATTGGTAAGAGCCGATATCACAGTCAATAAAAATATGGTTCCATTCGATTCACGCTCACCTTTCCAGACTTCAGGTTTAAGGGTTGGAACACCTGCAATAACCACCAGGGGAATGAAGGAAGCTGATATGGAACAGATTGTCAATCTTATCGATCGCGTTGTCACGGATCACGAAAATGAGGACCTCATTTTAAAAACAAAAAAAGAGGTGAATGGAATGATGAGCAGTTTACCCATGTTTGCAGATTAATCTCAGTAACACTCAAATGAAAATTAAAAACGTTCTCCTGACTTCCGGTTTAGTGCTTTTCTCAGCAGCCAGTATGGTCTTAGTTGTTCGCAATTCAAGACATGATTTCCGGAGAGATTATGAAAAATTCCTGGTCTCAGAATACAAGGGTCTTCCTGAGATAGACAAGGATGATGTGAAAGGTCCGGGTAAAGAAGAGATGGATCGACCTGACGCTGCAGCATTCGATGATTATATCAAGACGCTTGATCCCGCCTTAAAATCGGTACCCTCTGAACGGATAATAGCTGCTAATAAGACCACATCGGCTCTTTCCAACCTTAAGTCGGGCAACAATACCCTCATCTGGACTCATTATCCGACCAATATGGGCGGTCGTACCAGAACCCTGATGTTTGACCCGAATGATCCCGCAGGACTCAAATTATGGGCAGGATCAGTGACAGGAGGACTTTGGTATAATACCGACCCGTCAGGTGGTAATGAATGGACCCCGGTCAACGATTTCTGGCCTAATTTATCAATCAGCTGCATGACTTATGATCCGAACCATAAGCAAACTTTTTATGTAGGAACAGGTGAAAGCCAGACAGCCCTCATAATCTATCGCGAATCTTCCGGAAAAGGGACCGGTATCATGCGGTCGACCGACGGCGGATTAACATGGGCCCAAATGCCCTCTACCCTAAACTGGCCCTACGTAACAGATATTTTGGTAAGGAACGAATCCGGCGTAAGTGTCATCTACGCAGCAGTGGTTTCCGGATATTATCAGGGCAAGGCACACGAAGCATTACCTACGAACGGATTATACCGGTCGGTTAATGATGGAGCAACCTGGACACAGGTGTTGCCAAATATTCCAGGCAAGGATTATTCCTATGCACCCTCCGATATTGAAACGACTGCCGATGGCGCCAGAATTATTGTTGGAACAACCTACGGTATGCTGGAAGGCGCCACCGATAATGACCGGTCGGGCGCTGCCTGCATTCTCGCTTCAACCGACGGTATTAACTGGACCGTGAATAATACTTACCAGCAGTCGATTTTGAAGGAATCTGTCAACATGTACCCGGGCAGGGTGATGTTAAGCCAGGCCCCTTCGAATCCGGATATTGTATACGCCATTGTTGCATCAGGATATGTGAGGTCTGATAAATTTATCGGATATGGTTGCCAGTATCTTTTAAAAAGTACGGATAAGGGAGCAACCTGGACCAGCATAAACTATCCAAGTGGATTTGCTTCATTGGCATGGCATGCATTTGTCATTACAGTCAGTCCACTGAATCCAAATATCATCTGGGTAGGCGGTCTCGATACCTGGAGAACGACCAATGGTGGAACAACCTGGACCAAGCAGTCCGATTGGGCCCAAATGTATGGTAATGGAGCCGATGATTATGTCCACGCAGATATTCATGTCCTGAAATACAAGCCTGGTTCCGACACCGAACTTTATATTTGCACAGATGGTGGTATTTTCAGTACACGAACAGCCAGTGCGCCCGACTCAGGAATGAAATTCTTTGAGGTTGCCAACCATTACAGCACTTTGCTTTATTATTCCTGTGCAATGCATCCTGATGCAGGTGCCGTTCATTTTGTAGGAGGATTGCAGGATAACGGTTCCATGTTTTATCGAAAAGGAAATGTTCCAACATTCAGAGACATGCTATCTGGCGGTGACGGTGCACTCTGTTTTATAGACCAGAATGAACCGACCATCATGATCACCACGGTTTACAACAATGCCATTTACCTGTATACCGGAGCCAAAGAAACAGATCCTACAGGAGCGGGATATAAAGGACTCGGGACAGGAACATTTGTAAATCCGATGGATTACGACTGGAAAAACAATATACTTTTTTCCAACGGCGGAAACGAACCTCTGCAATACCTTAATACCCTTCACGTCCTGAATGTTGCAGCTACAGGTATTACCGGAAGCAATACCGGGAAACTCATTGCCACTCATTCAACGGTGCCTTATTCAAATATCAAATGGTCAGAATCTTCACCGGCAAATCAATCCAATATCTTTATCGGCACACAGGCAGGTAAACTGTTTAAATATGCTGATGCCTCACATACCGGCACTCTAACTGAGATTACCTCACCTGATTTTCCTGCCGGAAACATATCGAGTATCGATGTTGCCGGGTCGGAAGACACTTTATTGGTGACCTTTTCAAACTACGGAGTGGTATCGGTCTGGCTTACACAAAACGGAGGCACTAATTGGAAAAACGTTGAGGGGAACCTTCCTGACATGCCTGTTCGCTGGGGCATGTTTCATCCAAAATCGGGGAAACAGGTTATGCTGGCCACCGAAACCGGAATCTGGACCACTGATAATATCGTGGCTCAGAATGTTATCTGGACACCGGAAATTCATGGCCTGGCGAATGTCAGAACCGATATGGTGAAGTTCCGGAAATCCGATAATACTGTTTTGGCTGCGACGCATGGAAGGGGTCTTTTTACCACAACCTGGGCCCCAGTTTACACCAACGGTATCAATGATCAATCCATTGCTGACAAAAGTGTTATGGTATTCCCAAATCCAACATCAGGACAATTCCAGGTCAGGATCGACCAACCGGTTAATGCAGAACTTAACGTGATGGACTTGACGGGAAGGATAGTTGTGACAAATAAGGTTGAGGATAACGGAACCTGGCAGAGATCGTATGACCTCAGCAGAGAACCAAAGGGAGTTTATATCGTGAAAGTCACCTCCGGAGGAAAGGTTACGGCATCGAGATTGATCATTAAATAAATACTTCAGGATCAGGCACTATCACATTCTCAAACCGGCTAGAGGAGTTTGAATTTATAAGTAATTGTTCCCTTTTGCTGCACTGGTGCATCGGGAGAAGTTGCCTTATTGAATTTTGCGGTTAAAGCTGCCTTCCGGGCAGCTTCCCAAAGGGTTGAATTAGTTGTTGTAGTGCCTTTTGCTCCTGGAACGGCATTGATCACTTCGCCATCCTTATTAACGGTAATTGTAACCACAACATCGCCATAATCATTTACGGCATATTCTGGTTTTGCCAATCCTCCGATGACATTGCGGCCATCCAGGCTAAAGGATATTCCAGCGCCTCTGCCACCACCCGGTCCACGGTTCTTTGAATCCACAGATCCGGTAGGGTCCCCCTGATTACCCATAACCTTGCCATTGCCTTCGCCGCCTGTTCCACCATTAATTGCAGCGCCACCAAAGGATTTACCCATTCTGCCCTTGATGGCATTCACCTGCGACTGTTGCTGCTCGGCCTTTTTCTTCTCGGCTTCTATCCGCTGGTTTTCAAGATCAGCCAGCCGTTTGTTTTCGAGATCTGTTTGCCGTTGGATTTCCCGCTCTTCCTTTTCTTTTTTCTTTTTCTCGTCCAGGATTTTCTTTTCAGCCAATGCCTTTTCATTATCCTCTTTCTTAATCACCGGCGCCGACTCTGTTTCCTGAGTTATGATTTTTGATGCTGTCGCCTTCACCTTTTCCCGCGCAGGCTTGGTTTTTGCCGGCGGAGTTGCAACCACTGCTGCTGGTTCTGGCCGAAAAGCAGCTTCTTGCAATGCTGGTTCCTTATCGCCCATACCCTCCAGATCTGTTCCGAAATTAACTGTCAGACCCTCTGCCATCTCCGGCGCTACTGCCTTGGTACCTCCGGTCAATTTCAATAAAAGAAGTAATAGGATTATGGCCCCGTGATAAAGTACAGTACCAATTAAACCCTGATATTTAGTCGCAATTTGCATTTGTAATGTTCACCCAATAAAAGTATTGAAAAAACGAACCAAGAGAACTGTTTAGTATAACCGGTTTTCAGACCATTTGTTAACCCCTATTTCCGCGACCACTTTTCTTTGTATTTCCGGATCAGGTCACCGAAAGTATCGAACTCTTCTCGATAAAAGACACCAACTCCCTGGGTATAAGGAGCATACTCATATAATAGATGGTCGTTTGCGCGGGTAAATGCCTTAACCCTGACTTTTCCTGATTGTTTAATTTTATACTCAACATCCACATCTCCTACAAGTTGGCTTGTATTACCAGTAGTTGGCCGAACGTCATAATTTCCATTCACATTAATAGTCATCCTGTTGTTCAGAAATTGCTTCGAAAGAGCGACTTCCACTTCATCGCTTGTCAGCTGATCTCCGGGCCGGTAATTAAATCCGACATCAAAATCATTTGTGATCTGCGATAGCCAATAGCTCAGCTGGTTTGAAAGCACTTCGGTAGTTGTGGAAATCCCGGCTTTCTCATAACGGCTGGCTGTACCGCTGCCAGTGCCCTGCAAGGGTGTAAAACGGTTAAGCACCAATAATGATATTACCTGCTTGCTTAGTTCCTCCTTCGACAGGTTCTGAAGTTGTGTTCTGGCGATATCGTTGCTGGTCGGCGGAAGATCGATATTGAAAGCCACTAAGGGAGCCTCCAGATATCCGGTCATCAGCAGATGGCATTCGACAGGCAAACGCTGAGTAAAATCTGTGGTGCTCTCATCCTGCAGTAAATCATATAATGCGGCCTTTGTGCGATAAACTGCATCAATATCCAATTGCGCATTCGAAACGTCACCGGTCCATTTCAGCGTTGCACCAGGCTCAATCTGCAGCCTCTTAACGGGCATTCCCTTCAGGGTAAGCTGATAATCACCCTGATCCATTGTGTAATCTCCGGTCAGAGTCCATTTTGAGTCAGGGGGGATAAATACATGTAGGTTTCCACTGCCTTTTGCGTGAATAACATCCCCAACCTTGGAGTCAATGATCAGCTGCAGATCCGCATCCGGTGTAACATCCAAATCGATATTGACTGTTGCGCCATTCAGGTTTACCTCATATCCTTTGGCACTTTCTGAGGAAAAATCCATCAGATCGGCATCTGCTTCCTCTTTGGGTTTTTCGACATAAGTGATAAAGTCAATCATTCTGGCCTCATCAGTCGTAAAAACCGGAACAAAGAATTTTGTTTTCTTACTGGATCGGGCTGATACATCTATGACCAGATTTTTTAGCGGACCTTTTATTGTACCCACACCCGTTCCATAACCTCGTCCCCAATAACCCTCATTTCTCGATTCCACCTCATTGAGAAGAACAAAATCAGTGAAACTTACATCAAAATCAAGGTTTAGCGTGCTGAATTTATTATGTATTACGGAACCGGAAACGACAGCATGATTTCGTTCCTCATCTTGCATATCGACATTGGTTACAGTAAAGGCATTGGGCGTAATAACCACATTATGACTGAAATAGAATCTTGTATTTAGATAATTGACCACAAAAGAGGCATCCTGTACCATGGCATTGCCATTTATCAAAGGAACACTGCGCGTCCCCCTGATCTGAACCTTTCCGGAAGCCTCCCCCCTGACATCGAGCAGTTCGTCATAAACAATAGGATTGAAAATATCCATCCGGAGTTTATCAACCGCAAGGTCAAAATCCAGACTGTCGCTGCCAGGATGATACTGGCCGTGAAGCTGAAGTGTCTTCACAGAATTACGCTGGATCAGAACATCCATTAAAACAGGTTCGCCGCTACCTGTAGAACGGCTCGAAAGGGTTGCCAAACCCATCGGCTGTCCATTTACCTTTAAACTATCGATCCGCGCTTCGGTAAGGAACATTCCTCCCTTATTCATGTCAAATAGCCGCGCTTCACCAGTGGTCCGCCCCTGAATATTAAAATCTTCAGAACTTATAACCCGTCTCAGGTTATCCAGATTAACCTTATGAAATCTCACATATAGCGTGTCGGCGGGATCGATCGAAGCTGCCCCGTCGAGGCTGAGGTTTTCATCATTATGAGCAATCCGGAAATGATCAATATGGATCTTTTGGCGATCTGCCACGATTTTGAAATTATCAATAGTCCATAAACTGTCGTTCAAAATCATTTCGGACGCGGGAAATTTGAATAACCCGGTAAGATATCCGGTCTCGGATTGAGACATAAACCCGGTACATCCGATCTTTCCCCGCGGCCCCTTTGTTCCGTTCGCATTCCAATTCAGGATTGCCGTCATCTGGTTATCGCCCAGGGCCCCATCCAGCTTAATTTTCTCAAAAACGGTATTGCGGTCGAGCTGGATCTTGTCAAGTCCTCCTGCCAGAACCAGTGAATCGCCTTTTGATTGGATCAGTATGTCGAGACCGGTAAATTGCCCGCCGGCAGTGACAAATTGTGGAGATATACCCTCGAGGGATATGGTTTGGTTAACAGCGCTGTAGAATCCCCCCAAACGGGTATTATCCTTGCATTGAAATCCCGGAAAAAGAACGCGCGTAAGAGGAGTAGCATTCTTGAGCTGGACATTAAAAGTAAAATCATTAAGATGATCATATCTTATTGTCTGCGTTTTGGTTAACGCAGGAATAAACTTGGCAATCAGCGAAGTGACCTGTGCAGTCAGGTCATCAATATGAACATTCCCAACCACACGGGCATCCAGATATTCAGAGGATAAGATAATTTTTCGCTGGCCAAACTCAGGAACCGACGACAAAGTAAGTTCAGTTATTGGCAATGTGCCACGGCTGTTGGTATAGCTCGAGTTTTTTACCGTAATTTCTCCATCAATATCGTCAATGGCAGTTCCAGTCAGGTTCCCATGCAAATCAACTTTCAGTTCAGCTTTGGTATCATTTGTAACCAGGTTTATGGCACAAAGATCAGCATGATTGACTAACAGGTTAAAATCAACCGTTGGCCTGTCTTTTCCAAAATCAAAGTCACCGGTCAGATCAATATTGGCATTAGGGTCACGCAGTTTAAGTGATCCGTTAAACTTACTGTCCGTTGCTTTTCCATTAATACTCAGATACTGAAAGGTATACCCATTCAGATTAAATTGGCTCACCTCACCTGATAATAATGCCGATACCGATTTATCTCCGTCCCAAACCCCATCCACATCCAGGTTAAACGTCATACCTGAAACTCCGGAGGTTGCATCAACCCATTGGTCAGGATTAAAATCTGAAGCTGAAACAGAACCCTTAAAATTGTATCCTTTTAAAGGCCTGTTTTTATTCACCTGGAGATTTGTCGTGAAAGAGCCGTAGTCAAAATTCCAATTTCCTGAAGTAATAAAATTCTCAAACGTACCGGTGAAAACTCCTGTATATTCCAATGTTCCCAGATCCGTGAGCGGAACCGGAACTTTTAATTCGAATCCCGGGATTTGACCTGATAAAACATCTCTGACCAAATTAGGCATATTCAAGGATAACGATCTGGTTTTCAGATCGAAAAATGCATCCTGCAAGTTTCCGGGATAATTGTATACGAGATCGCCCTCAAAGTTGACCAGGTTTTGCATGATCAGGCTGGCATTCATCAGGCGGGCATTATCTGGTGATCCTGTAAATACCCCCGAGATTTCCAAAGGAGTTGTGAGCCCGGTATTTGTGCCGGTAAGCAAGGTAAAATCAGCAGGACCAATATAGGTATTCCGGCCAAGGACCACATCGAGGTCAAGTTCCGCAGGTTTCCCGTTCACTTTCCATAAACCTGTTGCATTGGCACTAACTGATTCGATCAAACTATTGCCTGTCTGCATGATAAGGTTGTCAGAATGAATGGTATTTGAGTCGACAACCACATTGGCCGAGAATTTATTCATGGAAAAGCCGCTCTGTTCATTAAACGACAGGAGATCGATATCAGCTTTTACTTTATCGCCATCCAGATCAAACCTTTTCACTGAGATTTCGATATTCTTCAAAAGCAGGTTATCCCAGGTCAGTTGCCCGGGTTTGTTTATACTGCCAAACATCCGGTACTGGAATTTTCCGTTTCGGACCACAAACTGAGTGGCCGCCAATGAAAATGGTTGAGATTCGCCAGTGGAGTCAGGGGTACTTAATGCCTCAAGCAGGAGCTCATAATTCATCTGTCCCGATGGCAGCTGGCGTAATTGAACCAGAGGATTTTCTATTTCCAGGCGGTTGAGGCTAAGCCTATTTTTATCGAGATTAAGTTTATTTACTGAAAGCGACATTGATGGAACATAAATCAGGGTATCATTCAACTGATCGAGGATCAGGAAATCAAGAATTTCTATCCTGTGAGGCCAGCGGATATTTACTTTCCTTACCGAGAGTTTACCATCATATTTTTTTTCGATACCTGCCAGAAAACGATTAACCATCCACGTCTGAACCTTCTGCATCCTTATGGTCACAAAGGTCAATGCGAGGATAATTCCTACAATCAGGAAAGCAGTTAATG
>Ga0114951_10006277_pt1 | contig 10577 bp, 9 predicted proteins | sample AM7aDNAmetaG_FD_88677 | JGI IMG/M metagenome (GOLD analysis project Ga0114951, IMG submission 88677) | Freshwater microbial communities from Finland to study Microbial Dark Matter (Phase II) - AM7a DNA metaG | ecosystem: Environmental > Aquatic > Freshwater > Lake | place: Finland: Lake Alinen...
AAGCAAAACCTGCAAAAGATGACTCAAAGGGATCTGCTGACGCTCCAAACGAGAAAGCTGTTATTAACCTTGAAAAGGAATTCAAGGAACACTCTGTAGCTGAATTCTTCAAAAAGAACAAACAAATGCTTGGGCTATACGGAAAAGTAAGAACACTCACAATGGTAATACACGAATATGTATCTAACTCTCTTGATGCATGCGAAGAAACAGGAATACTGCCTAATATTGATGTTAAAATTGATGAACTCGGAGACGAATACTACGAAACCACTGTTACTGATAATGGACCGGGAATAAGCCAAGAAAATGTTGGAAAAGCATTCGGAAAGCTCCTCGCAGGAACAAAGTTTCACAGATTAATGCAATCAAGAGGACAACAAGGAATAGGGGCTGCGGGCGCAACAATGCTCTCCCAAATGACAACTGGAAAACCAACAAAAGTAATAACTGGAAAAGAAGGAAAAAAAGCAATCTCGCTTGAACTTACAATTGACCCTAGCAGAAACGAACCAAAACTTGCTAACATAAAAGAACTTGAAAAAGAGTTCAGAGGAACTGCGGTACAAGCAAAATTCAAAGGAGTTTTATACAGAGACTCTGATCAGGGACCACTAGAATATTTACGAAGAACTGCTATTGCTAATCCCCACGCACAAATATCTTTTAGAGACCCACTCGGACAAAAAGTAGTTTTTAAGAGAACTTTCCACAAAATACCCGAGCTTCCTACTGAAATAAAGCCGCACCCAAAGGGAATGACAGTTGATGATATACTAACATTCAGCAAAAACACGAAAGGAAGAACGGTTTCAAGCTTTTTGACTAACGACCTTGACCGAATGGGTGCTAAAGGAATAGAAGAAGTGAAAAAGAAAGTACACTTTGATATGAGTAAGGACCCTAAGAGCTTAACTTGGGAAGAAGCCGAAGAAATAGTTAAAGCATTCAAAGAAATTGATTTCATTGCACCTACAACTGACGCTCTACGCCCAATCGGAGAAGAACAAATCAAGAATTCTTTACAAAACATTGTTCATCCAGAATTTTTAACAGTAATGACAAGAAAACCTACTGTTTACGCTGGCGGATTCCCTTTCCAAGTTGAAATCGCAATCGCTTTTGGCGGACAAGCCGGAAGAAAAGTTGGCGAAGAAACACACATGGAAATAATGAGATTTGCAAACAGAGTGCCACTACTTTTTGACACAGGAAACTGCGCACTAACAAAAGCCGTTCAAACAGTTGACTGGACAAGATACGCAATCAAAGACGCAGAAAGCTCCCCGCTCACTGTTTTTGTTAACTTCATCTCCGTACACATCCCATACACCGGGGCAGGAAAACAAGCAATTGCTGACGAAGAAGAAGTACTTGAAGAAGTTCGCTTAGCACTAATGCAAACCGGAAGAAAAGCCGGGGTTTATATCGCACACAGAAGAAGGGACGCAGAGAACCAGCAAAAAAGATTAATGTTCTACAAATACATCCCTGAAATCACAAAAGCACTAAGCATGTTAACCAGTGCAAAAGAAGCTTCTTTGAAAGAAAAAATGGAGAAACTTGTACTTAACAAATTAAAGATTGAAGACGCACAAAGCGCTGCAGAACAAGAAAAATCAAGACAAACCATTGAGAACGACGAAAATAGTTTTATTACTGAAGAGAAACCAGAGAAGAAAGAAAAGAAGAAGGTGGGCAAATGAGTACTAAGGACGCAGGAAAAAAGAAAGCTACGGTTGAAAAGGTTAGCCCTAAAGAAATTGCGGGAAGAATAAAGAAAACCGCTGAATCGATGGTTACTGAAATTAACAAAAACCAAGACCCAAGTTTCACAACAATGCAAAGAGGAAAAAGCAATGTTGTTTGGAACGAAGACAAAGGATACTTAGCTTTAGGAGAGAAAGAAATTAAAAGAACTTTTTTGAATATTGCACACGCGAGGAAGTTCATGCAAACAACGCTCATAATGAATAAAGCGTTTGATTACCTTGATCACAACAAAACCGCTTCTATTCGTGAAATCTATTACGAATTAAAGCACACAATTGAAGGCACAAAAGAAAACACTTTTGAAGGACAGGACGAATCGGATCCAATCATAGTTGATCTTGAACACGCAGTAGACACGATCAGAGAGAAACTAAATTTGCACGCAAATCCTAAAGGAACACTCTATGGAAACATTACGCTCCTTGATAGAATGCACCACAACGATAAATTCAACGCAGCAAAACTTGGAAGAGGCGGATGGTCCATCATGTCAAGACTTGAGCCAGAAGAAATCGAAATCGTTGACTCTGACGCAGAATATTTACTTGTGTGCGAAACAGAAGCAATATACGAAAGACTTATTGAAGAAGGATTCCCAAAAGACAATAAGTGCATACTAATCGGAACCGGAGGACAAGCCGCAAGAGGAACAAGAAGACTTATCCACAGAATTAATGCAGAACTTGATCTACCCGTATACGTCTTCACGGACGGGGACCCATACGGATGGTATATTTACTCTGTAATAAAACAAGGATCGATGGCTCTTGCTGCCCACTCGGAATTTATGTCGGTTCCTGACGCAAAATATATTGGAATGACAATAGAAGATATTAAAGATTACAAACTTGAATCTGTAACAGAACAAATGAAAGAAGGGGACATCAAAAGAGCAAAAGAAATGCTTGCTTATCCTTGGTTTCAGAACAAAGAATGGCAAAGCGAACTAAAACTTGCACTTGACCAGAAATTAAGAATCGAGCAACAGGCCCTAGCAAACAAAAGACTTGACTTCGTCGCTACGCACTACTTGCCTGAAAAAATAAAGAATAAGATATTCTTGCCTTAAGCGCGTAGCGGGCTTTTTAGCTTTCTTGCGCGAAGAGGCTGATCACTAACAGTTCTTCGAATTACTAGCGGGCTTTTTCTTCTTTTTGCAAGAGCTACTGAAACTTCCTCCAAAACCTGCCCTGCTATTTTCTTCTCGCCACCAAAACGGTTTTGCAATTCATTAGCCGAAACCTTTTTTCCAGATCGAGCTCTACGAAGAATAAATAATCTCATTTTTTGTCGGCGCTTAATCAGACGCTGAAGAACACTAGGCTGCAAGTTTTGAGGCTTTTTCACAAACCAATTATTCTCAGACAACTGTCCAGTATTAACCCAGTTATCGCGATAATTTATCACAGTGGCTTTTGATATTTTTAGACCACTAGCTATCTCTGAAAGAGTGTTGTATTTAACATTTACAAACGCACTGAAAAGCTCATTTTGCTTTTCCCCAGACAATTTCTCGAAAGTTCCTTTTTTGTTTCTTTGAATCATAAAAAAAAACCTTAAACAACCCAACTTATTTCTTAAATAAAACTTTTCGCTTCTCAGCTATTCTCTGATCAACATACTTAAGTATAGTGCTGTGAATACCTACTCCGGCCCCATAACGCGCATCACTCAACCTTTCTTTCAAATCCAACAACTGTGCAAGACTCATTTCTCGAAGTCTTTCAAGACTCTGGACAGCGGTTTCTCTACGCCCGTTTAATTCTTTAATCCCTTTTGAACTTATACAATATTCTCGTTTACCCTCAATACCAGCCTCGATTACAAGTTGGCTCTTCCTTAGCCTACTTAACGCCCCAAAAACAACAACTTTGGGCTCGCCCGTCAAAGCCACTAACTGCTTAACGCTAAGAACTCCGCTTTCGGGGGAAGTAAACCCCCCAAGCAAAGAAAGCACATCTTTCTTTAGATTGTTTACTCTAATATTTGCGCTAGACGCCTGTCCCCGCCTTGTCCAGTTGGCTAAAACGTACTTTCCGGTCAATCCCAGTTTTTTGGCTAACTGCTTGTGAGTAAGTTATGGTCAGTAGCAACGTCAAGCAAATTTATTGCCACAATTCTAGCCTTACGCTTTTCAGTTTCAAACGCTTCACCAAACTGGGGAAGAACTTTCTGCATTCGTTCTACGGACATCCCGAGACCTGGTGCAGCCTCATTAATACCTAAATTTATGTTGGCTGCAAGCATCTTCCTTAACTTTGAGATCGCCTCGGGCCTGGACTTGTCTACTAGCCTGTACTTTTTAGGAGTTTTTCCTTTTGCCACAACTTCGGCACGAATAGAAGCATTTATTTTTTTTATCATTCGAGGACTTATGGGGGCGCGCGGATGACTAACTTCTTTTGCTATATCTGCAAGGCTCTTTCTTTCATATGGCCCACTTGCCTGATTATGCAACAGATGCCGTCTTATCTCTCTTTTTTTTTCAGGAGATAAATTCAAAAAAGCTGTATTTATACTTCGTAGAAGTTCGACCGCCTGACGAGCCGAAAGCGTTGGTTGCTCTCCAAAACGAGCCTCAGCGCGCTGAGTAAGTAGGCGTTCAGTTATCGTTCGTCCATACTTTGAGCGAACTCTATTTGCAACATCAGATACTGTGTAAACCCTGTTAGGCATAATAGTATATCTGAGAATGTGGTTAATATGCTTTTTGAGGAAGCGTCAGTTTTGGGCCAAAATTACTTCCCTAGCCTTATCGGTTTCGTCTGCAGAAAGCAAATCAAACACTCTGCGGGTATCAAATTGAGTAAGGTTTGCTTCCCCGACATTTTTCTCTAAAATCCCTACCCCTATCTCAAGAACGCTTGCTTTTTGAGCCTGAAGAGTTCTTAATCCGTCAATCTTTTTTGAAAAAGCCTCTGTCGAGAACTCTTTTGATACTGAGAAGATCGCTTTACTCTCATACTGTTTGAGATCAATCAATACGTCGCTTTGTGAAAAACCTTTTGCGAGGGTTCCTGAGATTTTTACTCGAACGAGGGGTTTTGTGGGAAATGAAGAGTTCAGTTGTTGAGCAATCTTTTCCTGCACGACCCTTGCAACTTCCTGCGGCTGAGCATTATCAAATTTGAGGTTAAAGTAAAATAGCTTTCTTTGATTTTTGAACGGAACAAATTCAAGTTTCTTTGAAGCAGTATCAAAAAGGAACACTCCTTTATCGCGTTCGCCCTCAAGTTTCTTCATTTGAGTAAAAATTGTGGAACCTGTTAAGAGAAAGCGTTTATTTGAAATATTTTCTTCTCTACTCCAATGAAGGTGACCATCAACCACCAGATCAAATCCGTCCGGAAGATCAGCTAATGAAAGAGTTGCTATCATATCGTCGTCATCGAAAGGCAAAAACTCTTTGAAGGATTGATGAAACATTATTACGTTTGAGAATCCTGGCATTGCGCGCGGGCCATATTTCTCTAAAACCTCTTTTGCGTGCTTTTCTGGAACTCCCCCCATCCCATGAACATACGCTTTCTCTCCATTCTTTTCAAGAACAACGTGCCCGGCGTGAATGTGAACAAGACAATTTGCTTTTTCTAATATTGCTATCGCATTAGCAAAATCTTTTCCTCTAAACTCGTGTGTTCCGTGAATTGCAATAATTGGGGTTCCTTTAACCCACGCACAAACCTCTCCACCAATCTGATGCTTTGTAACTTTTGTAAGAGGACCGTTATTATTATTGAAGCACTCAAAAGTCTTCTCCCAAACTTCCTGTTCTGGAACTGCAGCATCAAAAAGATCACCCGCGTGAAGAATAAAATCTGCTTTACGCTGAGCAAAAATACTTAACGCTTCATTGAAACGAGCAAAGGATTCCTCGAAACGATCATCGCCCTTTGAAGAAAACCCCAAGTGGGTATCGGAAAATATCCCTAGAAGCATAACTAATACTTAGTAGGCAAAAGAGTTAAATTAGTTAGCAAAGAAAGAGTCCTTTTTAATTCAGTCAAACGGCGTCTTTGCTTCTAAAAGCATTAGGGGTACGAAAACCTTTGCACCAACTTTCTTTGAATCTGCCGCCGCATCTTTTTCAGCTATGGCGGTTGAAAAGATTGCTTTTACTTTATGATCCAAGTAAAGCTGTTTTATTTCTTTTAAAGAACTCAAGTTTACCCCAAAAGAAGCTGACCATTCACCCAGTTTGTCAAAATCCTCTAAAGTGCAATTATCTTTAGCGCTTCCTTTCTTTGAGAAGTCAAGAACACTTACCTTACAACCACTCTTTAAGAGAAGCCACCCCAAACGCAAAGCTTCTTTATCCTTTTTTCCTTTTGAAATAACAACTACTCTTCCTTGGGTTCCAACAGGCATTCCCGCTGGCCCTGCAAAGGAACTAAAATAAATGAAAGCATAATTATCGAAAGCTAAACAATATACTTCGGTCTCTGGGGTTGAAAGATCCACTTTGAGTTTAGGTTGAAGATCAAGTATTGCAGAACCAAGTTCTCTTCCTAAATCCTGCGAACGAAACTCTTTTGCAAAACTCTTACCCCTAACCGCAAAAGTTCCTTTTAGTTTACCTTCACAAAGTAGTGAGGCCTTTTTGCACAATTCTCCAAAACCCTTAAACTCAATTCTTTGTGCAAGAAAAAAAGAATGAATACCAAAACACTTACCTAGGGCCGTAATTACTTCCTCGGGCTTTTGGCTCTCAATAAATATTCTTCCGCCAGTAAGATTCATGCCCGCGTAGGGCACTTTTGAACCTTTCAAATAGAAACTCATGTTTTCGCGAAGAACTTTAAGCATGAACTGCTTTACATAATCACTCTTAAGAATCATCTCAGGATTTGAGAGAGCAACGACAAAATTAGGGGAAAACGCTTCAACCATAAAACTACCTAATAAAAAGCCTAAATAAAATCTAACTGAAAAAAGCTCCTACAAAAGTTACTTCTTTATGATAAGCGAATCCGCTACCCCTTTTGTGAGCTTTATAGTATTAGTTTTACCGTACTTCTCTACCTCAATTACCCCTCTGTCAACGAGCTTTTGCACAACTCTGTGGCTTCTTACTTTACCAAGAGATTCGATTCGGGATATTTCTGCTTGAAGCACTTTGCCGTTGTTCTCTAGGAGTTTTTGAACAACAAGCTTTTCGTCGCGGTTTAAGAAATCCACTAGAGCCTTTGTAACCTTTTCAAGATCTTTCTTTCTGCTATCAAGCTTTGCACTAATAAAAAAGAACAACACTGCCCCGATTATGATACCGACTATTATGAAAACTGGGACAAGCTGAGTAAGAAGAATAACTCTCTGTTCGTGTTCGCACTGACCTGTTTCTGGCGAGATACAAGTAGTTGGATTTGTAAGAGAAATTAATGTTGGAGTGTAAAAAATAATTGCAATAACACAAATCAGCGCTATGATTCCAACAATTGAGCGTCTGTTTGAGAGATTAACACTAAAATCCATGATTAATAACTGGCGGAAAGTGTTTTTAATTGCACCTAAAACGAATACAAAAAAAGTATTTAAAGATGAAACTAAAAAACTAATCAAAACTCCACTACATCTAAAATGCCTCTAATAGCTTATTTGGGCCACTTCGGGCACTACTGCAATGGTTTCAAAAACCGCTATTAATGGTTTCAGCACCATTTAGTATAGAAGTCGGTCTTGTAAAAGATCGCTAAGGGGGAATTTGGGGTGATGGCAGAATTCAAAGTAAGTGGAATGCACTGCAATAGTTGCGTATCGTTAGTAAAGATGAATCTTGAAGACCTCGACGGGGTTTCGAAGATTGATGCAGACGAGAAAGGAAACGTGAAAGTTAATTTTGATGAAATAAAAGCGGATGTAAAAGAAATTGTGAAAAAGATAGAACTGGACGGATACAAAGTTGTTAATTACAAAATGAAAAAGATTTAGAGTCAGAATTAATCTTGGAGGAATGCATATGGAAAACAACAATAAAGAAACAACTAATGCAAAAACAAAGAGCGGAGCACGCAAGTACGCCCCTTACATAACAGGCGCAGGAATAGTAGCAGTATTATTGTTTTTGTTTGTGGCGTCCCCGATGCTTGCAAACGCAGGAAAAGTAGGTTTGGCAAATTCGACACCCAGCACAAGCTTATTCACTTCCGCAGCATCGGCGCCACAAGCAAATCTAGCCCAAGCACCAACAGTTATAGACTCTGCAAACTTACAAACCTTCAAGATCTCCGTACAAATACCTTGCTCTGGACACACCCCGCTTATTTTGAGTGAAGTTGGAAAAATGACGGGAGTAGTTTCAATTAAGAATAGTGGCGGATGGAACAGTTTTGAAATAACTTATGATTCTAGCAAAACAACTAAGGAGCAAATCTTGGGAAGCGAACTTTTCAAATCGTATCCTGCAACTATTTTATGAGTTGCAAAAGTAAGATGAAGAATATAAGGGGCTGAATAAAATGGACGAAGACGACAAAAAAACAAATGAACGCGAACTTGTTACCGCAGAACTAAAAATAAGTAACATGGTTTGCGAATCTTGTAACAAGATAGTTGAAAAGTCTGCCCATAAGCTCCCGGGAATTAAAAGCATAAAAGCGGATTATGTTTCAAGTAGCGTAGAAGTTACTTATGATCCAAAAGAAGTATCCCTAAAAGATGTGGAAGCTGCAATAAAAAAAGAAGGATACGGGGTCAAGTTGAAAAAAGAGCCTTTCTTTGAGCCGGACCAGAAAAAGATTGTTTATTTAGGGGCAGGAATACTTGCGCTACTGCTAATGATAGTTGGATACATATTTGTGTCACACACCGTTGGCGCACTTAACATAACCGTACCGCAACTTGATGCTAATACTAGCATAGTGCTTGTACTTGTCGTCGGGCTATTAACAGGTTTTCACTGCATAGGAATGTGCGGAAGCTTTGTTCTTAGTTACACCGCAAAAGCAAGAAAAGATAATCCGGAATCACTTAACCTAAAACTACACGCAAAATATGCTGCAGGAAAACTAATTTCTTATTCAGTAATTGGAGGACTATTTGGATTAGTCGGAAGCGTATTTGTTTTCTCCCCAGCACTTAGAGCTGCAATTGCTATATTTGCGGGAGCGTTCTTGATACTCTTTGGGTTAAAGATGCTAAACATTTTCCCGATTCTTAGAAGACTTAGTTTGCCGCAAGGATTATTCAACAAACTAAGAGTTGGACCTCTGAAGAAAAGTAATAGTAACAGCCCTTTTGTCATAGGACTCCTAAATGGTCTTTTCATTGCATGCGGACCCTTGCAAGCAATGTATATTTTAGCGATGACTGCGGGAAGTTTCTTAGGCGGAGCAACACTTCTTTTTGCATTTGCGATAGGGACACTAATACCAATGCTGGGCTTTGGAGTATTTGCTTCATTTATCAGCCACGGAATGAAAAACAAAATCGTAATGATCTCAGCGATTGTGGTACTCGTAATGGGCGTGCTCATGATAAATAACGGACTTGCACTATCCGGAAATGCAATCGGACCAATTGGATTTGATGGAAATACAAGTATAGCAAAAACTGACGGAAATGCAGCGTATCAGGTAATTGAGATGACTGTAACAAATGCCGGATGGAACCCAACTAGCTTTGTTCTCAAAACAGGAGTTCCTGTGAAGTGGGTCATTGACGGGCAACAACTTAATGGATGTAATAGCACCGTTGTTGTTCCGGCGTACAATCTTAGTTTCTCAATAAAGCCGGGAAAACAAACAATTGAGTTCACCCCTCCAACAGACGGAGTAATTCAGTGGAGCTGCTCAATGGGAATGCTAAGAGGAAAGTTTATTGTAAAGAGTGATGTCAGCGTTGACAGCACTGGAAAAGTAATTTAACAGCGAAGATACATCATTTCAAGGGTAAAAGCATGACTAAGAAAGAGTTTGGGGTAAGCGGGATGCACTGCGCATCATGTGCTCTAGTTATAACAAAAAAGCTTCAGAAGAACCCTGCAGTAAAAAGCGCTAGCGTGAACTATGCAACAAAAAGAGCTACTGTGGAGTTTGATGATGCTGCACTAAAAGAAACCGAGATTATTTCAACGATAAAAGACTTAGGATACTCTGCCTTTGCTAGCGAAGGAAGCGCGGATTTTGAGAAACAAGAAAACCTTGAGAAAAAAGAAATAAAGAAACTAAAAAGGCTACTTATTTTCAGCATTATTTTTGCCGTTCCTGCCTTTTTGATTGGAATGGTTCTAATGCAAATAGGAATAGAAGTTCCTTACAGAAGTTGGGTGCTTTTCGCACTAGCAACACCGGTACAATTCATTGTAGGATGGCAATTCTATAAAGGGGCTTTTAGTGCACTAAAAAACAAAAGCGCGAACATGGACACACTTGTTGCGGTTGGTACAAGTGCCGCATATATTTTCAGTTTATGGAACATTTTGTTTAACCCTATTGGAGACCAGTACTTTGAAACTTCTGCGGTTCTGATAATGTTTGTTATTCTAGGGAAGTGGCTTGAAGCAAAAGCAAAGGGAAGAACAAGCGAAGCCATAAAGAAACTCATGAATCTTCAACCAAAAACTGCGATTATTATTAGAAACGGAAAAGAAATCGAAATATCGGTTGATGAGATAGCCCAAGGAGATTTAGTACTAGTGAAGCCTGGTAATAGAATCCCTATGGATGGAATAGTTGTGAGCGGAGTTTCTTCTGTTGATGAATCAATGGTTACTGGAGAAAGTATTCCTCTTGAGAAGAAAAAAGGAGATATGGTTCTCGGAGGAACAATAAACAAGCACGGCGCACTTGTTGTTAGGGCAACAAAAG
>Ga0114951_10006280_pt1 | contig 10573 bp, 11 predicted proteins | sample AM7aDNAmetaG_FD_88677 | JGI IMG/M metagenome (GOLD analysis project Ga0114951, IMG submission 88677) | Freshwater microbial communities from Finland to study Microbial Dark Matter (Phase II) - AM7a DNA metaG | ecosystem: Environmental > Aquatic > Freshwater > Lake | place: Finland: Lake Alinen...
CGCCAATTGCTTCCGCCAACTTTCCGGTATGGCGTTTGCGCCGTAGTACGCTCCGGCCAGTTGACCGTACACGGCCCCGGTTGTATCGGCGTCGTCCCCGAGGTTCACTGCCAACAGCGCCCCGTCACGAAAATTATCAGTCTTGTAAAATGCCCATACGGCGGCCTCTAATGACTGCACGACATAGCCGGTACCTTTGATTTCCGGCGGTTCGAGATACTGGAACGATCCCTCCGCCGTCGCAGCTACTGCCGGTGCCAGTGGGTGCTGATTCCAGTAGTCCGGCACAGGACTGTAATTTGAACAAAGCAGATCGCTCTTGGACACCCCATTGACTGCGCCGGCGATCAACGCACCTAGGTAACGGCAGGCGTCGATGCACTCGACAGCCCCATGAGTTGTGCAGGAACTTTCGCCAGATTTTTCAATGGCAATTTGCGGGTCGCCAGCGAAGAACAACGGGACGGGAGCCAGACGCATGATCGAGCCGTTGCCGGCCCTGCTCGGACTCGTCGATCCACAAAAGTCCTCGCCTGTGCTCTCGAAGCGGATCAGCGCTGCCCGAGTTGTGTTGCCAATGTCAAAACAGTCGCCGGTACTACTGAGATGACCATTGCGAAACCAATCGCAATAACGTTTCAGCTGGTCGACGGGATCGAAGCCCCGACGGTCAATCAGACTTTCCGCCAGACACAGCGCCATCGACGTGTCATCAGTCCACTGACCGGGCTTGAGTCTGAACGGTCCGCCGCCAACCATGTCGGAAACCGGTTGGAACGATCCCGGCGGGTGAAACTCCAAAGTCGTGCCGAGCGCATCGCCGGCGGCCAATCCCAACAGACTGCCACGATAGCGGTCAATGGTGTTCATGGGGCAACGCTCATCTGCCTCATACTGCTGAGCATCTTGAGGGCCGTGTCGCGCACCCGCTTTTGTAGACTCGGCGGCGCAATCACCCGCGCATGCTCGCCCCAACTCAACACCCAGCGCTGGATTTCTGTCAGGTTGCCCAATTTAAGGGACAATTCGATTTCGCCGTCGTCCAGATCCTTGATCTTTTGTGATGCATGCCAACGTCGCTCCCGCACGAGTCTGGCCGCAAACGAATCGAACCGGATGCGAATCTCCTGCGGTTTGCCACCATCATTGAACACGCCAAAACTGTCCCCCAAGTGTTTCGAGACTGAGAAATCTGCTGGGCGACTGAACCGCTTGCCTGTGGAATGAACTTCCTTCATTCGCGCCAGCACAAAGGTGCGCATTTGCTGGCGATCCTGATCGTAGGCGAACAGGTACCACTGGTTTTCGATGCACCCCAAGTGGTAGGGCTGAACTCGCCGTGGCTCGTGTTTTGATTTTCCCAACTTGCAGTATTGGAATTCCAATTCCTGCGAGCGCAACACCGCGCGGCTGACCGCCTCAAACAATTCCAAGTCGGCAACCGTGGTCCCAATCGACCGGAACGAGATCGCAGAATCCAGATCGGACCAGCGAAACGACACGGTATCGTTCAGTCCCTCGGTCAATTTCTGAAACGCGGCATGCAACGGCTTTTCGAACGGCGTGCCCTTATACTGTGCCAGAGCTTTCTCGGCGATAAATAGGGCAATCAATTCCTGCTCGGTCACCTGGACTGTTGGGAAATTCTCCACCGGCGAGGTGTAATGAAAACCGTTGCGGCGGAAATCGAACTCAATCGGCATGTCCATCCGGTCCCGCATGAAATCCACATCCCGCAAGACAGTCTTGGTTGACACATCGAGATCAAAAGCCAACTGGGTGCAATTCGGGAACTGTCCCTTTTGAAGTTGCTTATGAATCTGGAGCATGCGCGCCAACGGCGGGCGCGATAGACGGTCGGCAACTGGCGGCGATTTCTTCATTGGGTCATCCTTCTGGCTGAGCGCATCGTGACGAATCACGAGTCGGGGTGCAAGCTTGAATCTGTGTTGAGTCGACTGGCACCCTCAACCAACTCGCCAGCGGTCCCGTCCAGTGCCATCCTCAATAAAACGAGTGCGCCGGTCTGGACACTGTTGTACGAGACCCCTGCCTCGAGGCGTTCGGTTGCCAGCCTCTCGATGTGGGCAATCTCGTCAGCCAGCCATTTCCCTTTCCCCATGCGAAAGCGAAAGGAGCGGTGCTCGGTATTCGGTTTTGTCGTCATTGTCGGTCGCCTTTCTTCCCCACTGTCACGCGCCGATTCTACATGGCACCTCGGACAACGGCAGTCCGACGCTAAAAAAGAACTATTTTTAGCCTCAGACCGTTTTTGTCTTACCCCTGTCTTTATAGTGGTGGCAAAACAATGAACACCATGAACCAAGTCCAAGAAAAACCAATTATGTTCGCCCTCTGGCAACACTGTCGTGATTTATTTATCACCCAACCCGCACCATCAATTTGGTTTGATCCCCGTCCGAATCGGCGTATTCGGCGCAATGCATGGCGGGTCGCTGGTGCTTGTTGTCGGCGGCCAACGAATGCATGTCTGAGTCAGGTGGCACAGCAAACGGAAGCGTAATGGCAGCGACGTATTACATTTGGAAATGGGCCGACAACGACTTGCCGGGACAGCCTGCGGACGTCGTAGCGCAACTGTGCGCGGGTCAATTTCCCAGTGCGCTCAAACCATTCAGCCCGAAGCCTGTTCTCGGGCGACTTGCTGGGGTGGCCGACCAACGGCGCAATGAAATGAGCGAATTGTTAATCGAAGTTGAAGAACAACCCAACAGCCAAGCGTCGTTCATCCATCTTTGTGATCCCGCATCGGATTCGCCTTGGCTTGCCGACAAACTGCTCTGGGCGGTGTGGCCAGACAACTTGACACTTTACAGTGAGACCAACAACCGGTTGCTCGGACTTCCTAAACGCAATGTGGTTGAGTTGCCAGGTGGCGATCAACTCGTGGACATTGAACCCGGTGACATACCGGAACAGCTGCATGCATTGGATCGCGGAGGACATTTGATCGCGCTCTCCTGCTACGACCGGGACGGAAACATGTTCCAAGTCTTCTCCCATCGCCACCGGTTTGCCGTCGAGTGGCAGATCATGCCGGAGCGGGATTTCAACCGCCATCAGATCTGGGCAGCCGGTAAACTCGTTCCCAGCCACCGCCACGCTCGTCTTGGGGCATCCAATAGCTGGTTGGATTTATTCGACAATGAGGTACTTGGGATGGCCGATGCGCAGCGACTCTGGGTGGCGTTCCTCGCAAGCGCGGCTCGGCCTGAGAATTACAATTGGCGGGACATTACGCCTGAACTCGTTAAGCCGGGGCACGCATCTCGCCACCGGCACCAAGAAAAGGAGGAGCGACCGCCACTATGATCTCTTCCTACTATCTTTGGAAATGGGCGGCCAATGATTTGCCAGGCAAGCCCAGCGAGGTGTTTTCAACGTTGATTAAAGGTGCGTTGCATCCAGCGTTGCAAACCTTCAACGCGCACCCACTGCTACGTCGCTTGGAATCATTTGCCGAAACCCGCCGCAAGATGGGCGAGGAATGGAATTGGCAGATCCATCCAAGCAACGATTTGATGGCTGCACGGTTTGTATTTCTAACCTGCCCTGATTTCAGCGGTTCCGATGAGCAAGCCGTTAGTTTTAGGAAGACGATGCGGAAATTGGGAATCAGCGGCTATGACGAGGGATGCGGTCACGTTATCCATTCATTGAAACCGAAACTCAATTGCATCCAATATGGGCAGGATCATCAGGAAAGGTATTACGACATCACGCCGGACGATGTGCCGTCACTTTTGCGACGTATCGATCGTGATTTGTCTGATCCGTATGCCATTTTGGAAGATCGGCGATGTTATTTCGTACAGTGCCTGGCCCACGAGCGCCGTTTCCACGTGGAGTGGCGAGAAAACTACGACCCGGACAATAACTGGAATAATTTCGCACACTGGCGTGCATACACCTTGAAACGGTTGAAAGCACGGCGGCAGGCGGCCCCGGCGCAGCGCAAGCGTCCTGATCACGACACGGTCACGTTTGCGGAGACGGTGAACATATTTCAGGCATTCCTGCGTGGTGAATCTAAACCGCCCCGCTATTACTGGCGCGATTTCAAACCGAGTTTGGAGCGGGAAGCTCGCCGAAAGAAAGGCAGGGCCGGAGCGAAATGATCTCGTCATATTATCTTTGGAAATGGGCGGATAACAATCTGCCAGGTAAGCCGAATAAGGTGTTCGCGATGCTAATGCGGGGAGACATGCATCCTGCTTTGAAAACCTTTGCTCCTGCTCCGGTTGAGCGCCAATTGGAAAAAGCGGCGAAATTTGGTCGCAAATCTGGTGAGGAGTGGGACTGGCAGGTCTGCCCCAGCGGGAACGGCAAAACGGCTAGATTCATCCACGTACGCTGTCTGCTCAAGGACGATCCAGCTTATTCTCGAAATCCATTTCTTGACTGGTGGGATGAGCATGGCATTAGCGGCTACGACGAACAGCACGGTCGGTTGATCGAATGCCTTTCACCGAAATTGAATCTCTTTCAGAGCGAACAGTGGTGGGACGAACCTAGCTACGACATTGATGAAAGCGAATTGGCCGTGCTGTTGCGACGATTGCGCCCGAGCGGCCAGAACCCGTTTGCCTGTCTGCAAAATCGGCGTGGCAATTTCGTGCAGTGCATGGGATCCGGGCGCCGGTACAACGTGTCTTGGCATGAACGCCTTACCCCCAAGGATTGGAATCAGATGGAAGGTTGGCGTCTGGAATGTTTCCCAAAAACTGGTAAGCACCGGCACTTCATTCCGGTAGGCACGCCATATTCAATAGTGAAAGGCAGCGATTGGTGCAAGTGCTTCACCGGCAAAACGACCCACGAAACAATCACCTTCAGCGAGATTTTGGCCGTCTTTCGGGCTTTCCTGCGAGGTGAAAAACGCCCAACGAACTATCATTGGGGCAGTATGCAGGAGGAGTTGCAATGAACCAAGATAGCACCACCTATTGCATTTGGAAGTGGGCCGACAACAAACTCCCCGGCAAGCCCAACGAGGTGTTTGCCGAACTAATGGCCGGTAGAATGCCTCTGTCATTGCAAGGGTTCAATGCGCAGCCCATTTTGCGCCGAATCGAACAGTTGGCACTTAAAGACAGATCCCGGGGACACGAATGGGATTGGCAGGTTCAGGCGGACAATGCGACGGGTCATGCACGGTTCGTTTATGTGACTGGTCCAACAGCGCGTTTCAATATATTTGCCCCGGCACCACATCTCGGTGGCACGATCTATCGCCGTGGCCTGTCAGCCTACGACGAGCAACTTGGACGGCTGGCGTATGGCCGTCCGAAGTTGGTCTGCTTCGAGATGGCGACCGAGCCGTGGGTATACGATTTTAGCGAAGATGATCTTCCCGTGTTGCTGCGCCAAATCGATGGTCGGCAGGGCAATTCATCTGGCGTGATTGTGAATTCCCGGCAAGACTTTGTCGGTATTGTGAACGACGGTGGTGTTTACCACAACGTGGAATGGCGTATTTGGATTCGGCATATCGAAGGACCATTTGAGCAATGGCGGGCAGAATCCAAACGCAAGTCTGCCAAATCCCGGCGGGCAGGTGGGCTGTCATTTGCCGACACCTTGCAAATAATTCGGGCTTTTTACCGGGGCGAATCACGACCGACTACCTGCCACTGGCGAAATATCTCATCAGAGGTTCAGGAAGGGCAATCGCTGGAGAAAGGGTAAGAAATGAACTCAAATGCCTACTACCTCTGGAAATGGGCGGACAACGACCTGCCAGGGCAACCCAATGAAGTGTTTTCGGAGTTGCTGCGCGGTAAAATGCATCCAGCCGTACAACCATTCGATGCGCGGCCGATGCTTCAGGAATTGCAGGAAAAGGCAGCTGCGCGTCATGCATTGGGCGAAGAATGGAATTGGCAGGTTCAACCATCTGATACTCCTGATCGGGCCCACTTCATTTTTCTCCGATGTCCTGAAAGCCCTCAGTATGGGTCATGGTTCGATAAGATTGTGTTCGAGCACGGCTTGAGCGGTTACGACGAGCAAAGCGACAAACTCATTAAATGCTTGGTAGCCAAGCTAAATGAGTTCTCATTCGGCGAGAGCCCCGATGAGTTGTATGACATTGTTGCGGATGATCTGCCGGTGTTGCTTGGTCGTCTTTCACCGGAGCAAGCCTATCCCTGGGCACGACTCAACCTCAACAATCGTGCAGCCCCTTACAACGTTTATGTCCAATGCTATGCTCACCCTGATGGCTTCGATGTTGAATGGGGTGGTTTCGATGTTGAGTGGCTTAAGAATCATCGCCGCGACGACTTAACGGGCTACGACCACTGGCGGGCTGGCTACGAGCAGCACCGGAACGCTGAATCTCGTCCACTGGTCCATCATGAAGAGCGAGTATTCAGTGGCGAGTCGCGCACGGTCAAGTTGCAAGAGTTCCAACACGAAAAGCTGCGCTTCAGTGATGTTCTGTGCATTTTTCAAGCCTTTCTGCGAGGTAAGCCTCGCCCATCCCGATATCACTGGCGGAGCATCAAGGAGGAATTGCAGTGACCTTGTCGATCAACACTTACTATCTCTGGAAGTGGGCGGATAACGATCTCTCCGGCAAGCCAAGCGAGGTGTTTTCAAGGCTGTTACACGGCCAAATGCATCCGGCCATACAATCCTTCGATGCACGGCCCATACTTCGCGGCTTGAATGGAATAGCGGCAAAACGTCGCGCGTTGGGCGAAGAATGGGATTGGCAGATTCAACCGGATGCCGCTCCGAATCGTGCCCACTTCCTCTTTCTCCGGTGTCCTGCGATCGCGTGTTGTGGGGGCTTTGGTGAATACTTCATCGATCTTGTCGAGCATCAGTGGGGCTTGAGTGGCTACGCTGAGCAAAAAGGCAGCCTCATCCAGGGGCTACCCCCGAAGCTGAATTCATTCTCGCTCGGGGATTTTTTCGAGGAACCGCAATTTGACATTAGCGAGAGCGATCTGCCAGCGCTACTTGGTCAAATTCATCCGGAAGCACGATGCCCCTTCGCGATCCTCTCGAACCGAGCAAACCACTACGTACAATGCTATGTCCGCCGCAACGGGATCCAAGTTGAGTGGCACAAGTGTCGGCACATTGACGGTGCCAAAGACTGTTTGCAGTGGCGAGCGGGATACAGGAACCAGCGCCACGATAAGTGTAAACCAAAATTCATAAGTGAACAGCGGACAGTCGATGGCGAGAGCCGCATCATCAAGTTTCAGCAGTTTCCACAAGAACAGCTTCGATTTGGCGATGTTCTGCACATCTTCCAAACCTTTTTTTGTGGCGCGCCGCGCCCAACGCGTTACCGCTGGAGAAATCTAAAACACGAACTGGATGTGGAGGTATGACCGCTTCCTATTATCTTTGGAAATGGGCGGACAACGACTTACCGGGGCCGCCGAACGAAGTGTTTTCCCAACTGCTACATGGGCGAATGCATCCGGCAATTCAGGCATTTGACCCGGTACCAGTGGTACGTCAACTGAAACAAATTGCTGCTCAAGGGCGATCAGCAGGCGAGGAGTGGGATTGGCAGATCCATCGTGGACCAACGGGAAAACAGGCATCTTTTATCTTTCTGACCTGTCCACCCGTTCAGCGTTTCGGACAGATGCGTCAGAGATTTTTGGACATGCTCCTGTATTTGGATATCAGCGGGTATGACGAGGAACGCGGCCAATTAATGTACTGTTTCCTCCCGAAGATAAATTGTTGGGAATGCAGCGAGATGGACCAGGAGACATTCTATGATGTTACTGAAGACGACCTGCCGGTTCTATTCCGTCGCATACGCCCGGACTCTCCAACTTCTTATGCGACCCTGATGAATCGCCAGAATCACTTCGTCAATTGTGGCATCTACAAGCGGCGGTTCACCGTTGAATGGCGGGAGCTATACGACCTCGCCGATTTCACTAAGTGTGGCCATTGGCGTGCCGGATACTTTGAGGGTGCATCTGTCCGACGTCTGTTTGTCCCGCCGGACTGCGAATACGAACGGGTCAAGAATTGTGAGTTGGTACCGCAACGGGCAGGTGTAAATGAATACGAACTAATTCTCTACCGGGATACCTTGCGGATTTTTCAGGCATTTCTGCGTGGGGATCCAAGACCGCCGCAATACCACTGGCAGGACATCAAGGATGAACTACCATGAGCCAAGCGAGTGCTACCTACTACCTCTGGAAATGGGCTGACAACAACCTACCGGGGCAACCTAACGAGGTGTTTAGCGAGTTGCTCCATGGCAAAATGCATCCGGCAATTCAGGCTTTCGATGCAGCACCGGTGGTTCGCCAACTAGAACGAATTGCTGCGCAGGGGCGTTCGACAGGTGAGGAATGGGACTGGCAGATTCATCAGGCTCCGACTGGAAGGAAGGCGGCCTTCATTTTCTTAACCTGCCCAGCTGTGCGCGGGTGCAGCAGGATGTGCATGAAGTTTTGTCGGCAACTCTTGCAGACGGACATCAGTGGATACGACGAAGGGCACGGTCGGTTGATTGATTATTTTCCACCGAAGAAAAATTACTGGAAATGCTTCGAAGTGGACGAACCAATGTATGATGTCACCGAGGACGATCTACCGGTACTGCTCCACCGCGACCATGAATCCGCTCCCATTCTGTATGATCGGCATAACAATTTTGTGCAGTGCTGCGGCTATCATCGGCGGTTTATGGTCGAATGGCAGGAACTTTACGATCTCGCTGACCCCAATAAGTGCAGCCAATGGCGAGCCGGATATCTCGCCATCGCACCAGGAAAGCGCAGGCAGTTTGCCACTGTGCAGTTGCATGCGAATCGGCTCAACTCAGACTTTGAGTGGATTGGACAACCGCCGACGAGTAACAGCGCACAAGAACTTATCCTTCACCAAGACGCTCTTCGAATCTTACGGGCATTTTTACGCGGGGAACCTCGACCAACACAATACCGCTGGTCGGACATCACAACAGAGGTTCAATGAGCCTAACAAGTGCTTACTACCTCTGGAAGTGGGCCGATAACAAACTTCCCGGCAGGCCAAACGAAGTATTTTCCGAACTTTTACGCGGCCAGTTGCATCCAGCCCTACAAACCTTCGATGCTCAACCGATGCTTCAGGATTTGCAGACAGCAGCGGAGAAACGGCACGCCTTAGGGGAGGAATGGAATTGGCAAGTCCAAGCGTTTGACAATGTTTCCCATGCCCGATTTGTATTCCTTCAATGCCCTGAGGTTCCGCAATACGGGGCATTCCGTCATGTGTTCGACAAACTTGTGTTTCCACGTGACCTCAGCGGTTACGACGAGCAACGGGGCAATCTCATTCAGTGTTTGTTGCCAAAACTCAATTCGATCACGTTTGGTGAAACCCCTGACGAGGAGTTGTGTGACATCGTTGCGGATGATCTGTCGGTACTGCTTGGTCGGCTTTCGCCAGAACAAGATTTCCCATGGGCAAGACTTGGGGATCGTGCATCCAATTACGTTCAATGTTTTGCGCGTCACGATGGCTACGCGGTTGAATGGCTGGAAAATTACAGCCTCACTAACGACAACGATTACGATCACTGGCGGGCGGGGGAATTGCACCCGCAGAATACCGGACGACAGTCACGCTCCCATAATGAACTACGAATCATTGATGGCGAATTGCGTCACATCAGGATTCAGGAGTTCCCAAACGAAAAACTGCGCTTCGGAGATGTCTTGCACATTTTTCAAGCATTTCTGCGTGGGGAATCGAAACCGACCCGATACCACTGGCGCAACCTCCGACAGGACTTTGAACAAGCGAACCAACAACAAAAGGCAGCACTTCATGAATGAAACAAACACCATTAGCCTCCACCCTGAAATCCAACGGCTGACCGAGGAAAACTCCCTCTTACGGGAAGAAGTCGTCCACCTGCTGACCGAGGCGCATGATCTCGTTCACACCATCAAACCCAACATGATGGCGATCTACCAAACCAAGATCGGCATCTGGGAATTGAAGCAATTTCGGGCGCAATGCCAGGCTGCTCGCCTCAAACGCAAAGTGGAGTTGATCCAAGCGTGTCTAAATCAGGGGCGCTGGCCTGATTTGGCGGCTATCGATGCGCAACTTGAGGAAGAGTTCAAAGCCTGGGAAAACAAAATCCGGCTGGAAAGCGAACGCATTGCGGCGGCGGAAGCACGGTTGCAACATTTGCTGTCGGATGAAGACGACCACGAGTTAAAAAAGTTGTATTACGGCCTCGTGAAAAAACTGCACCCTGATTTGAACCCCGAGCTGACCGAAGACCAAAAGCGTCTGTGGTTGCGGGTGCAGGAGGCGTATGAATTGGGGGATCTTGCGGAACTTCGGGCGCTGGCGGTATTGGCTGACCGCACCGTTTTGCCGTTTTCGACAGCCAGTTCGCTGGAGCGCCTGACGAAAGAGCAAAACACGCTTGAGCAGCATATCCAGCGGTTGTTAAAGGAAATTGAAAAAATTGAGAGTCAGCCGCCGTTGTCGATGCGGTCAGATTTGTTGAACGGCGACTGGGTACGAAATCGGTGTGAGGAGATTCAAACGACAATTA
>Ga0114951_10006281_pt1 | contig 10570 bp, 7 predicted proteins | sample AM7aDNAmetaG_FD_88677 | JGI IMG/M metagenome (GOLD analysis project Ga0114951, IMG submission 88677) | Freshwater microbial communities from Finland to study Microbial Dark Matter (Phase II) - AM7a DNA metaG | ecosystem: Environmental > Aquatic > Freshwater > Lake | place: Finland: Lake Alinen...
AAGATGATCGTCAAGACTACTTCTGCGAAAGAGGAAAAATTCAACCGACCCAAGAAATTGGTCAAGTTGAAGCCCCTTGGTCTTTAGCCAAGGGGTAGTTCACAGGACGGAAATTTGAGATTATCCAATCGGCACGTTTTGGCTTCTTCGTCGGAAATTGTTATTTTGTTTGATTTCATGTTGGGGCAGTCCATTGATATTTCAAATGTCCGCAGTCCCAGATTCTATCATATCCAAAGTTTTGCATATTTTGCCATTCGGTCATTTTGGGTTCTCCACCCATCTCAATTGTTTTTTGTTTTGTAAAATTGAATCTATGAAATCTAATGCGTTCATTTGGCTTGAAATACCAATAGCATGGATCAGTTTCTCGGACCAAGTTGAATCCAAGTTTCATGTAGACGTTGGATACGGATGAACTCCATCTACGGTCCGCGTAGGATATTATTTTTTTGGGTTTATTTGCTCTAATAAAATGAGTTAGGAGTTTACTTCCCGCTCCAATGCAAAGAGTATTTTCTTTGGTGGCAAACCTACTCAATTCAAAACTATCTGGTTCGGATTCTCCGGCGCGATTTCCGCGTGAGGTATTCGGTTTAGAAAATGTCATCACAGAAACCAATTCGTCTTTACTAAATAATCCCAGTCTAATCGGAGAAATGTCGCCTCCCTGTAAATGATTCAATTCCAAAAACATCTTACATTCGTTGAATTCTAACTGGTGCACTTCACATTTTCTAGCATAATATTTTTCTCCGGAGAATATCCCCAATTTTTGCCCGATCTTATGCAATACCATTGATCTATTTAATTCCCACTCATCCTCAAATACGTGGACTAAATGGATTCCGAGCTTTTCACATTCTATCGTTTTATTTAAATGATACTTTTTATCTTTTCCTTGTAATTCGCCGTGCCAAAATAGTCCATCTATTTCAATTGCAATTTTCTTGTCTGGAAAATACAAATCCAATTCCAAATTTCCCGGAATGACTTGTCTATTATTGTGAAGAATCTTTAGTGAACCGTCCAACTTGATTAAGTGATCTATTATGTCGGTTTCTATGATAGATTTGCATCGCGGATAACAGACTGGACATTTGAAGTAACTTTGGTGATACTGTTCAAACTCGTTTCCGCACGTGTTACACTTGGACTTATAGTAATATTCGTGACCATCAACTTCTCGGCATAAAATAGTTACGTTATGGTCTATCTGCATTCGTGACAAAAATTTGTCGGTCTGCATTTTTCCACGTAATTGGATGGCTTCGGGTGAATGCATTGGTAATGTACCTACCGTATTGCTAATGCGTTCAAGTGCTCTAATTCGCATTTTTTCTCGTGTAGATAATGTGCTCGTTTTTTTGTAATTTGGGTTACCGGCACCGATTGCGTTGTGGCCTGTAATGTAATCAACCCTATACGGCGGACGTGGAAACATTGTTACATCCGCACCGCAACCGCACTTGCATGTTGGTTTCACTCCATTAAATATGTATTTTAGAACATAGTCGTCGGCTGATAGTTTGTGTATCCTATGAATATATCCATATAATTGCCGGGATGTACTGAATTGCTTTCCGTCTATTAAACACGTGATATCACCGGATTCACCTGCCGATACGACGTCCAACTTCTCTTTTCTGGAATTGTATTCACCAAACTTTGTTACATAGTCTTCCTTGGTTATTTGATGGGTATCTCTGATATGTGCAAACATACCAACCGATGAATATTCTTTACCACAAATCGCACACGTAAGTTTTTTAATTACTCGTGTACTGATAGGTTTTATTTTTCTAAATTCTCCGAATTTCGCTGCGTATTCGTCTGACGTAATACTATGTGAAAATTTCAAATGGGATGAGAATGCGTATAGAGAAAAACTTCCATTGCATATGTCACATATTTTAGTTTTTGGTTTGTTTACAATAGTTCGCATGATGATAGATTATAGAATATCTAACAAATGTCAAGACGATTTTCCGGGAACAATTAACTCGAATTTAAACTGCCCACAATCCCAGATTCTATTGTATCCCCGACATTTCATAATTTCCCATTCGCTTTTTGTTGGATCAAATCCATCCCGAATCAATATCTGTTTTTTGAATCCAAATCTATGTACTCGCTTATGTCCCTTGATGTACCAATATCCGGGTTTGCTATGTGAAACGAAGTTGAATTTATTTTTCACATAAATATTATCATTTTTATCGGTGAATCGGACATCAGCGTATGAAATGATTTTGGTTGGAGAATATTCACGGATAAATGTAGATAATAATTTCCCAAATATTCCCGTAGATGTAACTTTTTTATCTACGCAAAATCGGAGTAGTTCGTATGTATTTGATTCCGGAGTTTGTCCCAATGATTTTCGTAATCCTGAAAATGTCATAGTGGCGAAGCGTGCACCATTGAAATATGCCGAGTATGTTACTGGGCCGGGGATGAATCCCTGAATATGTTCGGTTTCTATGAACGATTTAACATCCGCAGATGTTTCGCGTCTAATTTCGGACTTTCTCGCAAATATGAGTTCGTTTTTGGTCGTAATTCGTAAAATTGCACAAATCTTGGACTTAACCAGATCTCGTTTAATGTTCCATTCGTCTTCAATTATTTGAATTACTCTATATCCGAGGCAATTGAAAAACTTCAATTTATTTAGATGATATAAGCGGCCTTTTCCGTTTAATTCGGAATGCCAATATAAACCATTTAATTCTATCCCAATCTTTAATGTCGGAATGTAGATATCTAATTCATATGTCTTTTCATTTTCGGTGAATCTTTTATTGGTAATATATGATACCCCAATAGAGTCCAAAAACATACAAAATTCACGTTCCATCTCAGATCTACAATCCACGTGATTTTTTTCGCATACGGGACAAAATGGCGATAATTCGGAACTCTTAAATATGGTTTTATCTATATTACACTCAAACTCGTTTGTATTATTATACATAACATCGGACTCCAAAAATTTTGGAGTTAGATGAATATGAGCTAAATGTTCAACATACAGTTCCCACGTGGGATAATAATTCTTAAATGATGACCGTTTTATTTGTAATTTCCCACGCTCCGATGCTGAGAATGTTATTGCTCCATATCTTTCCAAGTTTGTATTTTTCGCCTTCGCCAGAGATTCAACCGTGCGAGGTTCATATCGTTTAAATTCTTCCAATTTCATCGGATTATCCACTCCGTATTTGGACAGATTAGTTTCTTTTATTTTTTGTTTGATTGATTCTGATTGAAACGCATTTTTCACACCAAATAATTCCATTGAACGTTTTTCACAACCAATCTTAATTTTTTGTTTGGATTCATTTGAATGAGGTTTCCGAGGGAAACAATTTTTTGCTGTATCTGAAAACCATGGGCCTAATTTATGTGCCTTGAATGATAATCCCTTGCCGGTTTTCAGACATACTGGCCGGATGCCGCCGTAATAGCATTTGACGACATATTCTTCAAATGATATGCCATATGTTTTTCTAACATGATGAATCATTGCGCTGGACGATTTGAATGTTTGATTGTCTATTTTGCAGATTTTGGATTCATCTGGCGTTATTACAATTTTATTAGTCTTCATGATTTCTTAGTATGTGGTGTTATGTATACATAGTTCCAATTCCAAAAAATGTCAACATAAATAGACAAAAAGAAAGGGCACCCTTTCGGGTGCCCTCGTTTAATTTCTAAAATAACCCTTTCAAAAAAGTCTTAACTATCAGACTTCGTTGAGGTTACCGATCACAATTCGTCCGTAGAACTCGGGACGGATCATTTTCTTCGCATACCGGGTCATTACACCACGTCTCGGGGTGAAGTTGACCGGGTCATACACCAGCGGAGTTTGAATTAGAGGAATGTATGGTGCATAAACTGCTCCGGTTTCAAGGAAGTTATTTCCACGGAAACCAACCAACATAACGTTATCGGTCATGTAGGGGTTCTTATAGATAGTCCAACGATTGCTCAGTGAACCAACCTTGGCCACACCCATTGCGAACTTGGCTTGATCGCCATCGGTGTTGGTGCTAAATCCCGGAATAGACTCAATAATAGTAGCAACATCCGGTGAACAGACGAGGAAGTTTGCACCACCACGTAGGGTCAACTGATGGATCTTGTTGGATACTTTTTGAATCTTGTTACCGAGAGTTTGGAACCAAGTGCTCTTGACATACGCGGTGCGGTTAGCAGCGGTATCACGGAAGGTATTGGTGGTAGAATCAAACTCGGAACCTACGCGGGCGGACCAATACTCAGTAGTAACGGCCGGTGCGTTCTGGATCAACATGTCAAGGATCTCTAGGTCAATTTCCATTGAAACGTATTCAGACAGAAGAGCGGTCAGCTCGGCCTCTGCGTCAATGGAGTGGTAGGCGTTAAGATCTTGGGCCAGCTCAGGAGTCCACACTGCCTTGAGTTTACGGGTCTTAGCAACAATCGCTTCGCTCTTCAGTTCAAGGTTGACCTCGGGAATACCGATATCAGCATTGAGACCTTGTGGGGGAAGTGGTGTGCCGCGATCTTCAAAGTCGCCACGGCTGTTATCGGACGGCTGTACGTGATACGCAACTTCAACGGTCGCGGGAACGGTTCCGGCGACAACGAAGGTCACGGTTGTGCCTGAAGTATTGGTGTAGGCCGGATAGAAATCCGTGATACCAGAACCAGATACGGTGAAGGCACGAACGCCGTTATGATCAAAGCTTGAACCAGTCCCGAAATCTACGGTGACCAATTGGACGTTGCCCAGTTGGACTGAAGATGATAGAGCAGGCTCAAAGTTAACGTTGATCCAATTTGCCGAAGATGACGCAGCAGCCGGGAGGGTAACGGTCTGATCGTTGATGGTGTAACCAAAGCGACCTTGACCATAAAGACCATTCACAGCGGCGTCGGTGGAACCATTCTTCACGCCAGTACCACCGAAGAGGGACTGACCTGCGAAGCTCGGTTTACCAGCTTGATTTGAACCGTACTTGAAGTCCAGATAAAATACAAGGCCAGAAGGAAGATTCATCGGCTGAACCGATACGAATTCCTTAGCTGCAATTTCAGCGAATACACGACGAACCAACGGGAGAGCTACGCCAGCCCATTGTTCGGAATTGGCGGAAGTACCGGTACGGGTAGCTTCGTCAATTAGTTGCTTGGCTTGATTCTCTAGGAGAATAGCCATATGTGACTTTTCCATGTCAGTCTTGATACCTTCAAGAAGACCGGTCTTTTCCCATTTGCCGATGAGTCCACGGGTTTGCTCCATGAGCTGCGCCATCGGATTCATAGTTTCTGTCAATAATGATCGTACGTTTGCCATAATAATTTCCTTAGTTTTTAGTTTGTGTGTTTACTTACTTTTGATACCAGCTAGCTTCTTGAAGCGATTTGCCATCTCGGCACCTTCGGACAATATAGCTACGGGTTTCGTCGGTTTTGTTGATCCAACAACTCTAGAGGCCAAACCTTCGGTGATAGCCCGAACGGATGAAGAGACCGGCTTCTTCGCTACAGGAGCGGGAGCGGCTGCGACAACTTTCTTGGGTGCACCGAAACTAAGTGATTCGGATAGGTTGACGTAAGTTAATTTAGCTTCACGAACCGATTTCGTGAGGTCAAATTGTTCAATTACCTTGATCTTCTGATTCTTGTTCAAACTTGCAGTTTTGAATATTCGATTCGTGTACAGCAACTTTGCGTTCAAGAGATTTACTTCATTGATGCGGTCTCGCAAATATACAACAGTCTCGCGATATTTTTTATTGTCCGCCTTCAAAATTTTGTTTTCTTTGAGGAAGTTCCATTTTGGTTCGCCCTTTTCTTTCTTATCGTCCTCATCGTTGTCGCCGTCATCGGACTCTTCGTCGTCCTTTTTCTTGGCTTCGTTGACGTCATCAACAACGTCGGTGTTATCTAGGAGTTCGTCTAGATCAATATCTTCGTCTCCGTCATTATCACCGAATCTATTGGTACTTTGTCCGGCGATACCAAGCTCTTCTTCGGCGTCTTCTGCGGTTGGTTCAATGCTGAACCCATCATCGCGTGGCTCGTTTTCATTCATGCCGGCGACTTCATTTTCCAGTTCTTTGAGAACTTCCTCAAGTGAACCTTCCTCCACTTCGGCGTCTGTATTTTCCAATACTTTACCGGTTGCGTTTTTCTCGTTCTTAGACGGTCCTTTAGAGAACTCGTTTGACGCTCCTTGTGGATCGTTGGTGAAGCTTGCTACATCACGTTTAACAGTAACCTTAGAACCGGCGCGTTCAGTTGGCTCGCCCTTGGTTCCGGTTTGTTTATTAATGAGTTTACGGCCTTGTGGATCTTGAGTTTTATGTCCAGAAGTGGTTTTTTTGTAGTCGGGAGAAGCAGTCTCTTCGGTTAGCTCTTCAGTTTGCTCAACCGGATCGTGATTTCCTTGACCAAGCACCGCTTCATCCATGTCGGATTCGGGTTCATCATAACTAATTGGTTCACCTTCATCTTCAATCGGAGCGGAATCTACGCCGACATCGTCGGAATATTCATCTGCCGGAATATCAGAAATTGAAGTGTCAGACACCGAAACGTCATCCGCGACGGTGTCATCAACGGAAGGAGCAACGTCGGTAGGAATTTCATCCTCACCGGCAATTTCATCCTTGATTTTTTCGGACAACATAGCCTCCATTTGGGGAGCAAATTGTTCTTGAAGGGCTTGTTTAGCATTTGCCAATGCTGTGGCGCGGACCGCTTTAGCGTCACAAATTGCTGATTTTAATAGCTGAGAATCCATAATAATTTTAGTTAGTTTTTAATACTGAGATTATTGAGAATCCCAAAATTGGTTAGCAATCTTCGCATCAAATTATGACGCATTCTGAAAAATAAATATGTAGAGAAAAATAAAAAACGCACGTTTTTGTTATATCTCCGATAGTTATATGGCAATAACCGAGGCGTAACATGAATTTAATCTGTAAGAATTGCAACAAACCGTTTGTATATCACAGGAGAAAGCAACATTGCTCCGACGAATGTTTTTCCACTTGGAGACGCCGGCCCGATGTATTGGATGAGACCAAGCGGCGTAGATCGGCCAGTAATATTATAAAATATGGGGTAGCGAACGCGGCAAACTCAGACGAAGTGAAGGCCAAAGCTAAGGATACATGCATACAAAAGTATGGTGCAATTTCGCCAACACAAAACGCGGAAATTTGGAGGAAACAACGTGACACATGTATGCAGCGATATGGAACAGAAAATCCGCTACAAAATCTAGAACTATTAGCACGCCAACAATCTACATTATATGCAAATTATGGTGTGACGGTCCCGACAAAATCTAAGGTTGTAATGCAAAAAATCAAAGATACCGTGTTGAAACGGTATGGAACAGACAACCCAGCAAAACACACAAACGTTAAATCCAAAATGCTGGAGACGAATCTACGAAAATATGGAACCAACCACGCAATGCAAAATCCGGACGTGCAGACATTGGCACGATCAGGACTATCAAATTTTTTCTACGCGCAGATATCAGAGAAATTGGTATCAAATCACATAATTCCGGCCTTCACTGCATTGGAATATACAAATCAGTACGACTATCGCGAATATCAATTCGCGTGTAGTATATGCAATTCCAGCTTTTCAGATCACCTTATGAACGGGCATATTCCGGAATGTCCAATCTGCAAACCGAAGAAACCAATATCTATACCAGAGGAAGAATTGGTAGAATTTTTATATTCTATAGATTCTACGCTGGGAATTGATCGGCACAATAGAAAACTATTATCCGGTCTAGAATTGGACATCTATATTCCATCAAAAAAACTCGCCATTGAATTCAATGGAAACTATTGGCATTCGGAAATATCAGGAAAGAAAAACAAGTTATATCACGTCAATAAGACTGAGAATTGCGAAAAGCTAGGAATTCAATTGATTCACATTTTTGAGGATGAATGGATCTATAAAACCAATATCATCAAAAATAAATTGCGTTCACTATTAGAAATGAATACTTCCGTGTCAATATCAAAAAATAAATGTGAAATTCGCGAAATAGACGCTGACATAGCTATTAATTTTTTGAATGCGCATCATCTACGAGGAGCAGATAAATCGTCCATCCGACTTGGTGCATATGCCGCTGACATTCTGGTTGCAGTTATGACATTTGGTGCAAGACGTCTCCCGAAGGACGCCACTTCTACAACTGGTGCATATGAGATATATAGATATTGTTCTATGGACGGGAGTGACGGACTCGTATCCGAACTGGTTGCATATTTTATCAAAACGTATTCTCCTACAAAAATAACAACATATGTAGATAGACGATTTTCAATCAGAGATCGGTGTGGATTTTCTGGGTGTGGATTTTCCTTCGTGGCAAATACTTCTCCTACTTATTGGTATATTCATCCAAAAAATTCATTGATACGAGAATATAGATTTAAGTACAGAAAAAGCGCACTGGAGTCGGAAGTTGATGTTTTTGATTCCGAAAAAACCGAATGGGAAAATATGAAAATCAATGGATACGACCGAGTTTGGGATTGTGGCAGCTTAAAATACGAAATGATAGTAAAATAATCCAATTAGATAGGCCAGAACCTACAATAAAAAACCGGGCTAATTATTAGCCCGGTTTTTGCTGTCATTGTATGCTATTAGCGTCTGCGCTCGCCAATTTGTTTTGGCTCAACCGATACCACTGATTTTGTTCTGCCATCTTCGCATTCTGCCTGTATGTCTTTGATCTCAAAATATCTATTTAAAACGTGACCAAGATCGGTGTAATAACCATCCATTCGCTGCTCCAGAATGTGTGCCTCGGACGCAATCTTACTGAACTCGGCGCTATATTTTTTCATTTCTCCGATGTTGCGCTTGACCGTTGCTTGATCAAAAGTTCCCTCAGTTGCATCCATCATAAAACGTTCGGCCGCTTCGGAAATTTCAGACAAAGTTTCCGCAATTTCCATTAGATTGTGATCTCTATGGAGATATTTTCCGTATTCGTTATATTTGGAAATCTTGTCTAGAGCGGATTTCTTTTCCGCGACCGGCCACTCCTTCTTCTTAACGGAAGATTCAAATCCCTCCAGTAGTTGTTTGAGTTTTATTGTAGGTTTCATAGGTAAGGTTTAATCTTCAGTTTCGGGTTGTTTTGTAGATGCCAATGATTGCACTTTAGTCAGAAACTCGGCAACTCCGGGAATATTCTTATATGGGATCATATCGTCTGAAAACGTTTGAAAATCTCCCGGCTCATTGATTTTCAATTTCTGAGAGAAGTCGGACGCCAACGAATCCAAAGTATTTGTTTTAACTGCGCGATCAACCAATTTTTTGAGAAGATATGATATGCCGGTTGGAGTATTCAATTTAACATATGAATTATTTTCCAACTCTTTCTTCGCCTGATCGGTTTCGGCTTTGGCTTTTTCCAATTCGGCATTCACTTTATCGCCCTTTTCTTTTTCAGCCGCCACATCGTCTTCAGTTGCGTCGGGCTCCGCATCTCCACCCGCAGGTTCATCACCGGCCGGGGGTGCATCCGGCGCAGGAGCATCCGGAGTATCATTGGCATCAGGTGTCGGAGCTTCACCGCCAATATCAGGAAGTCCTGCCGTTGGATCTTCTGGCGTGGCTGGGGCGGCTGGAGGTGCTCCTGCCTCGGGAGCTGGCTGGCCGGCCGGGACAGGCGGATCAACCGGCTCTTCTTCTGGTGCAGGTACTGCTGGTGCAGCCTCACGGACCTTGCCCTTCCGCTTTTTAGCCTCATTTAACGAACCCCACGATAGATCCACTCTCCCGACATTGGATTTGGCGGCGATTCCTTTAATTATTTGTTGCAGTGCAAAATTTGGTGTAGCCATAATTGTATATAAATATGATGATTAGTTAAAAAGTTTTGATTCTTTCAAAACTTCACGAATAATTCCGGGTTCGGGTTTTTGATTGCTGAGAGCTATGTGGAAAAGATTGGCTTGTTTTACTATGCGCCGGCATAAACTTTATGGTGTTTTTTATTTCAATTCTCCCAAAATATCACGAATGATGGTTTCCACCTTCAGATATTTATCCAGCGAATTCTTGGGAATCATTTTTTTCTGACCGGAGCCTTCTATCAAAACTCCTTCGGTTAAATTCATATACGCTCCACGAGTTGAGGGCGTAGAAACCAAATCGAATGCCAAAAGCTCAAAGTCTTCTTGGACTTCAACCGTATTCTCGTTTATGTCTTTGACTGAACCAAGTCCTCGGCTAGAAATTCCAAGTCTAATATTATTTTTGATTAATTCCCGCGCTATATTGCCGGAAGGTGTAGTTAAAATTTCAATAGTTCCCATCAATGAATCGCCATTCCATGTCAATTCTACAACATTATGCGATACATTTTTTAGATTAATTATGGCGGAATTTCCGGACCAAAAACATTTTCCATGATCTCGGCAATAGAATGTTCCGTTTTTGACCGTAATGCAATGTACCGTACCGGAATAATCAACTTCTTCAATTTTTATGAAGCGGAAATCCAAAT
>Ga0114951_10006282_pt1 | contig 10568 bp, 6 predicted proteins | sample AM7aDNAmetaG_FD_88677 | JGI IMG/M metagenome (GOLD analysis project Ga0114951, IMG submission 88677) | Freshwater microbial communities from Finland to study Microbial Dark Matter (Phase II) - AM7a DNA metaG | ecosystem: Environmental > Aquatic > Freshwater > Lake | place: Finland: Lake Alinen...
CTCCCGGCGAAGATTACCGATAAGTACAACGGGGACTTCAACGAGATCAAGAATACCCTGAACGCATGTATAGATAACATCAATGCACTCGTTCTGGATGCCAATATGCTTGCAAAAGCCGCAATAGAAGGGAAACTGGATACACGGGCAGATGCGACTAAACACCAGGGCGATTACAGGAAGATTATTGAAGGTGTCAACTCGACACTCGATTCGGTGGTACACCCTGTCAACGAAGCGATGCGTATATCAAACGAATTTGCACAATGCAACTTTTCAGCCCGTGTTGATGAAAAACTTCATGTGGAAGGTGACTTTGTCAGGTTCAAAGAAGCCCTGAACGGTATTGGCATCGAGGTCTCCAAAGCAGTCAGTGTAACATCTGAATATGTTGACCGGATTGGTAAAGGAGAGATACCGCAGAAGATCACCGATAAGTACAATGGGGACTTCAATGCGATTAAAAATAATCTGAACGCATGTATCGACGGACTGCAGGGACTCGTTGAGGCGAATGCTGTGCTCGCCCGGATGGCTGACAATGATTATTCAAAAGTTATTGAAGGAAACTACCAGGGTGTATTTAACGATGTTAAGACCCATGTAAATCAGGTACAGGACCGTATAACCCGTGTTGTGGCCATTCTTGTCGATATCAGTAACGGCGATCTCTCCAAAATCGATGTATATCGCAAGATTGAGAAACGGTCGGATGCGGATAATATTGTACCAGCATTTCATCGAACCTTTGATGCACTTGAGGCACTTTCACACGATGCCAATATGCTCGGAAAAGCCGGAGTCGAAGGAAAACTTGATGTACGTGCTGATCTGACTCAACACCACGGTGAGTACAAAAAGATCATAGAGGGAGTGAATAATACCCTCGACGCAGTTATCGGACCGATGAATGTTTCTGCGGAATATGTAGACCGTATCAGCAAGGGGGAGATCCCGCAGAAGATCACTGAAAAGTATAACGGGGACTTCAACGAGATTAAAAATAACCTGAATGCCTGTATCGACGGACTCCAGGGCCTCGTGGAGGCAAATGCAGTGCTTGCCAGGATGGCAGCCAATGACCATTCAAAAGGTGTGGAAGGTATATACCAGGGTGTATTTGCCGAAGTCAAGACGAATGTCAATTTAGTGCGGGACCGGTCTAACCACATCGCCGACATGCTGGTAAGGATCAGCGACGGGGATCTCACCGATGCAGAGGCATTAAGAAAGGCTGGGAAACGGTCGGATGCGGACCGGTTGGTACCAGCATTTATCAGGACATTTGATGCGCTTGAGGGGCTCACCAACGACGCCAACATGCTCACGAAGGCAGCAGTTGACGGGACACTCAAAGTCCGTGCAGATGCCCAGAAACACCATGGTGAGTACAAGAAGATTGTTGAGGGTATGAATGCAACCCTGGATGCAGTCGTTGCACCGCTCAGGGAAGCGATGCAAATGGCGAACGAATTTGCAAAATGCAACTTTTGTGCAAGGTTTGATGAAAACCTTCACATGGAAGGCGATTTCATCCGGTTCAAAGATGCACTCAATAACACGGGTATCGAAGTCTCAAAGGCAGTAAACCTGATCAATCAACGATTCAATGAACTCGCTTCAAGTGCAGAGGAAGCCAATGCCAGTATTGAGGAAGTGTCATCCGGGGCAGAACAAATTGCCAGGAGTACTGCAGGTGTCAGTAATAACGCAGAACGTGGAACAGAAGGAATTGGCCAGGTATTGCGGGCAATGGAAGACCTCGGCCAGACTGTGACGAACGTAGCCCAGAAAGCTGAAAAAGTCTCACAACTGACTGAGGATGCAAACGCGCTGAGCGAAAAAGGTACCGGGCTGGCCGAGCAGGCAGAACTGGGTATGCAGAGTATTACCACCTCTTCAAACGAAGTCGACAAGATTATTGTCGATATCAAGGCAGAGATGGATAAGATTGGGAAGATCGTTGGCCTGATCAGTGACCTCGCCAACCAGACCAACCTTCTTGCCCTCAATGCGGCGATCGAAGCTGCCCGGGCAGGAGAAGCCGGCAGGGGTTTTGCCGTAGTTGCCACTGAAGTGAAATCACTTGCCCAGGAGTCCCGTGCTTCTGCCGAGAATATTGCAGATATGATTGGGACACTCCAGAAGAAGTCAGTTGCTGCAGGTGAAGCAGTTGCGTCCTCAAACCGGCAGGTGAAAGCCGGAAGCGAGGCACTCAGCAATACGCTCCGTGCATTCAAGGATATTGCAAAGGCAATTGAAGGTATTAACAAAAATGTCGTGGAAGTGGCCAGTGTAAGCGAGGAACAGGCTGCAACGGTGGAAGAAGTTACCGCAAGTGTCAACGAAGTGCACAACATGGTGCAGGCAACATCAAAGGATGCGATGGATTCTGCCGCTGCTTCAGAAGAAGCTTCAGCGTCCATTGACCAGATTACCAAGGTAATTGGCAATGTGAATGCGATCGTTGACAATGTCTCGAAAGAGATGGCAAAGTTCAGGGTCTGATGGGGGACGTCCCATGACAGACGACCCGATTACCCATGCCCCCCACAACGGGAATATGGCATTTCAATCAACACAGATCGGAAACAAGGCGGAACCAATCGCAGGAACTTCCCATTCTCTCCAGGCGAACAGTGGTGATGGTGTCAAAAAACTGAGCAATGACATCCAGGTCGTGGAATTTCTCCTCGGGGATGAACATTTTGCCGTCGACCTCTTTGAGGTGCGGGAAGTGGTGGAGTATACAAGGATCACCCATCTCCCTGATACCCCATCTCATATCAGGGGGATAATAGATCTGAGAGGTGAAATAACCACAATTATCGATTTAAAAAACCTGATGCATATTCATGGTGAAAAGGAAGCCGATGAATCCACGTCCCGAATTATCGTCCTTGATGACCGGATCACCAGATCGAAGATCGGGATTATGGTCGATGATGTCCTCTCGGTCTCCACGTTTTCGAGAAAGGAAGTCGATACCTCGGCGGCCCTCATAAACCGGGAACGAAACAACATCATTGGTATCATCAGGAAGAAGATCCGGGTGAAGGACAAAGATATCAATGAACTGATTATCTGGATCGATATCCAGAGGCTCTTAAAGGATGTCGACCAGGAAATTGTGAAAGAAGGGTTTGGTAAGGATACCTCATAGTTGCCAATAGAAATCTGACAATTTTTGGATAATTATGATGCACCGTATCCTCTATGTCGATGATGAACCCGGGCTCCTGGAACTAGGCAAAATCTTCCTTGAGTGTCAGGGGGCATTTATTGTCGATACGGTGACGTCTGCCCAAGAGGCACTCGACCACCTGGAGTCCGTACCCTATGATGCGATTATTTCTGATTACCAGATGCCGGTGATGGACGGCATCACGTTTCTCAAAACGCTTCGTGCACGGGGCAATACTACGCCGTTTATCATTTTCACCGGCAGGGGACGAGAAGAAGTCGTCATTGAGGCACTGAACAGTGGTGCTGACTTTTATCACAAGAAAGGAGGCGATTGCACCCCCCAGTTCGCCGAATTGGCACATAAAATCCGTCATGCCATTTCCCGCCGGGATGAAGTTATCGCCCGGAAGAAAAGCGAACAGGATTATCGTAACCTGATTGAACATGCCAATGAATCGATATACGTTGTGCAGGATGAATTGATCAGGATGGCTAACCCACGATCCGCTGACCTGACCGGGTATTCAGAACAGGAATTACTCTCCCAGCCTTTCACCCTGTTTGTTCACCCGGAAGATCGGGATATGATATTGGACCGGTTCAGAAAACGGGTTGCCGGAGAGGACCTACCGTCCCGCTATTCATTTCGTTTATCCTGCAAAGACAGGACGACCAAGTGGGTAGAATTGAGTGTAGTTGCCATCACCTGGAACGAGCGTCCTGCCACGCTGAATTTCGTGACCGATATCACCGAGCGCAAACATGCCGAGGACGCGCTCAGAGAGAGTGAAACACGGTACCGGGAGTTTTTCAAAACAACCCTGGACTGTGTATTCATCACAACGCCGGAAGGGCAGTTTATTGATTTTAATGACGCCTTAGTAGAAATGTTTGGTTTTAAGAGCCGGGAAGAGATGTTCCGGGTGCCGGTCTCTTCAATTTATGCAAATCCCGGAGAACGGGATGCGTTCATTAAAAATGTCGAACGGGAAGGGTATTTAAAAGAACATCTCCTGCAATTCAGGAAACGAGATGGGACGATCTTTGATTCTCTTATAACTCTCGTGCCCCAGCGGAACCCTGATGGTTCACTGAAAGCATTTATTGGTACATTCAGGGACATCACTGATAAAAAACGGGTGGAAGATGCCTTACGGAAGAGCGAACAGCGTTATCGTACCGTTATAGAAGACCAGATGGATTTCATCTGCCGGTTCCTTCCGGATGGTACTCACGTCTTTGTAAATGAAGCCTACTGCCATTATTTTGGGCTGGACAAGAAAGAAATCATCGGATCCCGATTCAGGCCGAAAATTCATCCGGGTGATGAAGAATCAGTCCGTCGCTTATTCACTTCGCTCACACCGGAAAATCCCGTTGGTATCATAGAACACCGGATCATCATGCCGGATGGCAGTATACGGTGGCAGCAATGGAGCGATCGCGCCACATTTAATCCGGCTGGGGAAGTAGTGGTCGAGTACCAGTCAGTAGGCCGCGATATCACCAACCAGAAAGAGACAGAATTTACACTTCAGAAAAGCGAGCAGCGTAAAAATGCCATTGTTGCAGCGATGCCGGATACATTAGTTATTATATCGCGGGACGGGGTATACCAGGACTATCACTCAAATGATGACGGAATACGCTCACTTCACATGGGTGAGATCATCGGTACGAATATCCGCGATAGTAGTATCAGTCCGGACGCTGTAGAACGGATCCTGCAGATGATTGCCCTCGCAATCGATACCGGGAAACTCCAGCAGATAGAATACGATGTCGCCTATCATTCTGTTTGCCTTCATATTGAGGCCCGGTTCGTCAGACTTGATGAAGACTGGGCGCTTGGGGTTGTCCGGGATGTCACTCAGTTTAAGAAACTTGTTGAGACATTACAAGAAAACGCGTCCCGGTTTAAACAAATTTATGAAACAATAGAAGATCTTTACCTACAGACGGACAATGAGGGGATTTTCCAGATTTTGTCGCCATCCATCATTCTATTTGCAGGGAAAAAAGCTGAGGATCTTATAGGGAAACCGTTACACGAAATATTTGCAAATCCAGAAGAGAGTACACGTATATACTCAATTCTCTTTGAAACTGGTTTTATTCATGACTATAATATCCAGTTGAAAAAGATGGATGGGACTATCACACAAACCTCATTCTCTGCGTTTCTCATGAAAGATACCAGGGGAATGCCCATTGGAGTAAGCGGACTGGTACGGGATATTACCCAGCGAAGGCAGGCAGAGGAGGCACTCCGGCAGGCAAACCGGCAGCTCAATCTTCTGACAAGTATCACCCGACATGACATCAATAACCAAATCACCGTATTGACTGGCTACCTCGCCCTTCTTGAAAAGAAGCCGCATGATACCACTCACAACGAGTATTTTCAGAAGATTAACACTGCTGCACAGCGGATCTTTTCAATTATCCAATTTACCAGGGAATTTGAGGAGATTGGGATTACCCCCCCTGCATGGCACGATTTACGCATACTTGTAGACAAAACAGTAAAAGAAGTTCCCCCTGGAAACATCATCGTAAAAAATGACCTTCCCGTTGGATTGGAAATATTTGCCGACCCGCTCATTGTGAAGGTTATTTACAACCTGATGGACAATGCGGTGCGATATGGGGAGAAGATTACGGTCATCCGGTTCTGTATGCAGGAATATGACGGGACCCGGATTATTGTTTGTGAGGATGATGGTGAAGGAGTCCCGGTCGATGAGAAAGAGAGAATTTTCGTACGTGGGTTTGGGAAAAATACAGGGCTTGGCCTGGCCCTGTCCCGGGAGATCCTCTCCATCACCGGCATTACGATCAGGGAAACTGGGGAACCTGGAAAAGGAGCACGTTTTGAGATGAAAGTTTCAAAAGAGGCGTGGCGTATGGCAGGGAAAGGGGAGATAGTACCATAAATAACTCTGTTATATGGAGAGGTTCATTTCTGTCTGATGTCCACTAATTCTGAATCCTGCGTTTAACAGGGTTCTTTAAGAGACTTTGGGAAATGCAATACTCCAAATAATGACCAGATATCATTTGAATTCGATACAAATTGCTCATAGTATCCTTACTCAGCACAAAAACCAATCGGGGCCAAATGCGGGCGATTTAAACGAACGAGAACGGGGTGAAAAAGTGGGGGTAGTGGGATGATGCTACCCCTGTAGTGGCTGTTGTTCAAATAAATCTGGGATAAATGTGAGTGAATTATTTATATTCGGGGAAAAATGGCTTAACCAGGTGAACCAGGTCAGAGCTCGCAGAAGTCCACGGTGAGATGAGTTTGATCGCCCTCGCACCGGCCGTTTCTATGAATATTTCACCTTTTTATTCCACAGTCCCCTGTGGGCAGTGATATCTTATGAAATGGGAAAAGGGGAGGTACCCGGGGGTATGTGACGAGGGGAAAAATCTTGTTTTTTCCGGTTAATTCCCGAATTTCGGTACAGGAGATAACACCCCATCCCCTATTCCTTGCCTATGTCAGCCTGCGGGAATTACTTACCTTTTAAAATAACGGAGATTTGCTGTTTCAGGTGTGGCAGGTCTTGTTGTGTGGTATTCCAGACTTCATCCAAATCGATACCAAAATACTGGTGAACGAGAAGATGCCGCATGGCAATGATATCTTTCCAGGGGATTACTGGATGCTGTTTTTGAAATTGGGGTGAGATCCCATTTGCAGCTTCCCCTATGACCTGGATATGATAAAGGACCCATACCTGGTGAAGGTCTGACTGGATGAACTCACCATGAGTTGAAGGGAGCTTTTCCATGATACGCATGATCGCCACGTCGATATCAAGGAGTCTGTCATCATCACTTCTCATAAGGGTACTGCATCCTGTATCACGGAATGGCGTATCTGCTCTTTTAATCCATGAACCGATGCGACATCGACATTACAGCCGAGAAGTTCAGTCAGTTCCCGTTGGAATGCCGCGTGGGTAAGAAGAGATGTGCCGGGAGAGAATTCCACGAGGAAATCTATATCACTGCCCTCGTGGGTTTCGTGTCGGGCAACGGATCCAAAAATGCGGATGTCTTTGATCCCGAACCGGGATGCCAGTACGATGATCTCATCCCGTTTTGTCCTGACCAGTTTGTAGAGATCCATGGATCGTTTCCTTTTACCAGTTAGGTATATCCTTTGGATTATTAATGCATTGACCCTTCATAATCCGGTTGTTCATCCTTTATGCCAGGGTTATGATCGTCGACCAATACCACCGTTTATCAGGGCAATTTTTCTTACGTTTATTCCAGGTGTATTTATATTCAGTGAGAGCCGCCACTGTGAGCCCCGGACAACCTCCGAAGACATATGCGCCTCCAGACCAACTGGTTAATTGCCTGCTTTCCTAAAATCCGGATAAAAATGCCAACAGTATCAACAAATTAGTCATGGATGTGCCGAAGAATGATGTAGCCGCCATTGTGAAGCTTCCTAAACGGTGGCGTTTGCGGGATCATGTGTGAGATAAACATGAAGTAAAGGTCAGGTTTTCGTTGAATTCGATACAAATTGCTCAAAATATCCTTACTCAGCACCAAAACCAATCGGGGCCAAACGCGGGCGATTTAAACGAACGAGAACGGGGTGAAAAAGTGGGGGTGGGGTGTTGATATACCCCTGTTAGGATACCGGCTTGTTACATCGGAGGTTAAATAGAGGGATTTAACCGTATTATAGGGTTAATTGCGTGGCCCGGTCCGCTACACCTGGTCCAGATGTGGGGTTGGTTCACTTGATGCAGAGGGGGCGAACTTTCCAAGGACACGTATTGTGAGACGGTAAAAACGGGATTGATGTTTATGACCGATGACCTCGCATACCGGTCGGTCGAATCACTCGATCGTGCGGACCTTCGGCTGCCGGATTCACTTTTGAGCTGCCGGAGTGAACCGGAGGCAGTGCGTTGTACAATTGGATGGGGAAGAAATTCCGCGTGGCAGGATGTCCATCCTCATCGATCAATACCATGCGGGATCAACTTACCTGACTCTCCCGTCTTCTGGAACTACCCGGGACGAGTAGCTCACGGGACTCATCCTCACCGTTTACCTGCTTCCGGGACTTCGTGTCAATGGTGGGCGAATTGCCGAAATCCGGGAGATTGCCGGAGTTCCCTGGGGGGTTCCATTGATCGTGTCATTTGCAGACGTGGAATTCACAGTTCCCGTCACGGACAATGCAGGGGCCGCAGTGGTCGGTCCTGTGGTTACGGCTGCAGTCGTGGCAGTGGTGGTGACTGCGGGTTGGGTGTTTGTCGTGCTCGTGCATCCGGCAGCGAGCACAAGAAGGCAGACAAGGCCTGCCAGGATCCAGACTAACTTCTGTTTCATATCACTCTTCTCCAGAATATCATTCACTTTTCTGTTGGTTTCCCGGTAATTAACACTCCCGGAATTGATTTCATGACATGGGGGGGCAATCCTGAGCATCGCCCGGCCCCGGCGTCCTGGATGCCGCCCCTGGTGACATTGCAGGTTCATCGGGATTATTAGTCTCATCGCTGGGATCGGTCGTTTCAGGGCATGGTCATGGGTATGGATTGTCGGGGTAATCTTCCCGGCCATCACCAATCTGATCGACATTGCAAGCCTTTTCACCACCCGTTTGTGTGCATTCATTGCGTCCGTCAACGCCGCGATCATCATGAACTATCTTTTCCAGCCGCAAGTCAAGGCATATGTCGGAAAAGCCTGAAATCCAACCAATTTTTTCATCCCGTTCGCAGGGAACTCAGGTAACAACCGGCAGCAAAGTGCCTTGTGTTGGTCACGCGGGTTTCAATTAGGAAGACTTAAGGGTTTTTTAAAACAATTCTCTGACTATATGTCACATGGAACAGGATTTGGGAAGTTTACCAAAGAAGAAAAAGTGAACAATTCCACCATTAACTTCTGGTATAGTGAAACTGATGAAAAGTCTCTTGCCGACGCAGTCAAAACCATGTTCACATCAGAAGGCTACAAGCTGGAAGAAGGGACTGATACGAAGGGTACGTATGGAAAAGGCAGTGCGGGTATGCGAATGATCCTCGGCGGTTTTGTGGAACGCCATAAATTTACGATTACCATCACCAAAGAAGACACGATGCAAAAACTGGTGTTCTCTGCCGGCATGAGCGGGTTATCTGGTGGTGCACTCGGAAAATCCCAGACGGACCGGGAATTCTCAAGGTTAGCGCCCAAATTCAAATGAGCAACCATGCAGGTAACATTTGCGCAACAAAAAATTCAACACACTTTTTAAGAGATATTCACCCGCCCGCCAGATGGCGACAGTCTGTGCAATCCCTGAAGCGTTCGTAAGCCAGCTGGGATGGTCGCGTATCAATCAGGTCGTACGGAACTAAAAACCGGCTGGTCGGAAACGATTGTGCACCCCGATTTTGAACACTTCGACACCGGCAGGAAAATGATTTTCCACCATGGCCGTTCCAGGCGGGGCCTGTTTTGCCGCCGTATCTACAATTTTGTGGCACTCCTGCCAGATCGGTGAATGAATCCTGCCACTCTTGTATTCCCCTAAACTGGATCATCGCCTGGTCCCGTCGGGTGATGTCGGTATTGAAATTCAGGGTGGCAGGACGTCCATTCTCATCTATCAATACCGCGCTGAGATCAACTCGCCAGACCATGCCGTCTTCGGGAACCACCCGGAACGAGTGGCGCACGATCTCATCTTCGTTCGTTCATCGCGGTCTGCTGGTAGCTGGGTGATCTAACAGGGGTAGCCTGATAACCGAAACCTGCGAAATTGCCGGAGTGCCCCGGGGGGTTCGAGTGATCGTGTCATTGGCATTCGTGGAATTCCCGGTCTCCGTCACGGACAATGCAGGGGCAGCGGTGGTAGGTGCTGCGGTTACGGCTGCGGTCGTGGCAGTGGTGGTGACTGTGGGTTGGGTGTTTGGCGTGCTCGTGCAGCCGGCAGCGAGCACAAGAAGGCAGACAAGGCCTGCCAGGATACAGACTTGCTTCTGTTCCATATACCTATTCTCCAGAATATCATATTCTTCCCAATAGGTTTCCCGGTAATGAATACTCCCGGAATTGACATCATGACCGTCCGGGACTGACCATACGATGGTTGATCCGGACCAGTTTGCAAATTTCAGAAGAACATTTCTACAAAGTCAACCGGCATCAAAAAAAATTTCTGGCTAAATGGTCAGCGTCAGGTCCATTATTCCGGCCATACAGGTCCTGGACCATTTGATATCTGCTATCCGGTCGGTTTCCATATCTCCTCACTTCACCTGGTAATTCACCACAGTTTGTGGGCGGCGATACGATACCTCATTCAGGACTATACATCACGAATTCTATTCGACAAATATGGATAGCAGAAA
>Ga0114951_10006283_pt1 | contig 10566 bp, 12 predicted proteins | sample AM7aDNAmetaG_FD_88677 | JGI IMG/M metagenome (GOLD analysis project Ga0114951, IMG submission 88677) | Freshwater microbial communities from Finland to study Microbial Dark Matter (Phase II) - AM7a DNA metaG | ecosystem: Environmental > Aquatic > Freshwater > Lake | place: Finland: Lake Alinen...
ACCGAGTGTAAAAATCGACTGACAATCTACCAATCTCACTGCAACTGCTTCTATCTGCGAGCGTCTGCACCATAGCCTGTTTCCACCAAATAGCAACAGAAACCTCAAACTACTGCAAGTGGACGCGCTCGGCGTAATCGCACCAAAGGCAAACACATTATTACGTAGCCGGAACAAAACCGGAACAACGCGCCGCCGACTTCCATCTTGCCAGTGCCCGCTGAAAGGCGCAATATCGCGCCATGAGTTCACGCTCATATCGCTTTGGCGAAAGACAAACTGAGTTTGTCCTTTGCTCATGAGTTCCGGTGAATAATAATGTTCGGTCAGCAGAAGGATGGATGAAGAAGACAATCATTACAGGAGTGATTATCTTCATCGCGTTCTATGTCGGCATCTACGCGGTCCTTTCTCTCTCTGGACAGTATGAGCCCTCAGTGTGGGGGTCGAACGGCGTCAAATGGTGCGAATGGGCACCACGCGGATTTGTCTCCAACTACAGTTGGCGCACTGCCCCGGCGCTCGTGTTCATGCCGCTTTGGCTGATAGACAGAAGTGTCTGGCACACCTTCGATGGTCAGTACTCAGGCCGTTATCCTGTGCACATTCCTGAAATGAAAATACCAAGGACCGAACAAGACGCTCCAGAGGCACGGTCACCCGCGGCGGGCGGCCGACCCTGAGCGTCGCGGTTCTTTTTGCTCTTGACTCTGCGCCGCCGGCGCGTCCGCAATCAATCCCACGGTCGACTTCCGAGGCCGAAAACGACGGCGCGACTTTGGCCGGGGCTTACGCTATTCTGGCACCGATGAGTTCACAACACATTATCGTCGTCGGTGGCGGCGCGGCCGGATTATTTGCCGGCATCACCTGCGCCGAGACCGCGCCCGGCAACAAGGTCACGATCCTCGAACAAGGACCGGACTTCCTCGCCAAGGTCCGCATCTCGGGCGGTGGCCGTTGCAACGTCACCCACGCCTGCTTTGACGCGAGGGAGTTCGCCACACAATATCCGCGCGGCGGAAAAGAGTTGATCGGACCACTCAAACGATTCGGTGCCAGAGACACGGTCGCCTGGTTCAAAGCCCGTGGCGTGAAGCTCAACACCGAGTGCGACGGATGCATCTTTCCCCTCAGCAACACATCACAAACAATCATTGATTGCTTCCTCAATGCCGCCCAGGCCGCTGGCGTGACGTTGCGGTCCAATTGCGGCGTCGAACGCATCGAGGACCGGTTCAAGCTGACACTCTCCACCGGCGAGACGATCTCCTGCGACCGCCTCCTGTTGGCCACCGGCGGATGTCGCTCGGCGGCAGCGGGACAACTCGCCGTGTCGCTCGGACACACGTTGGAGCCGCCGGTGCCGTCGCTGTTCACGTTTGACCTCGACACGCCGTGGCTGCGCGAACTGGCGGGGATCGTCATCGAGCCGGTCGAAGCGTCAGCGCAAGGACTGCGGGAACGCGGCACGTTGCTGGTGACGCACACGGGGTTGAGCGGCCCGGTGATCTTGCGTCTCTCGGCATGGGGCGCACGAACATTACATGACTGCAATTACAAGTTCTCGCTGCTGATCAACTGGCTGCCGAACCTCCCCGTCGAGGAAGTCGCAACCGAACTTCAATGGCGCCGCAGCCAGCAACCGGGCCGTTTGGTGGTCAACACGCCGATTGCTCCCCTGCCCACTCGTCTGTGGGAACAACTCGTCCTCGCCGCCGGCATCGCACGCGACACGCGCTGGGCCGTTCTTCCCCGCGCCGCAATGCACCGCCTGACGCAGCAACTGATCCGCACCAAGCTTCCGGTGATCGGCAAGAGCGTCAACAAAGAGGAATTCGTCACCTGCGGCGGCGTTCGTCTCCGCGAGGTGAACTTCCGCACGATGGAAAGCCGTATCTGCCCCGGCCTCTACTTCGCCGGCGAGTTGCTCGATATTGACAGCCTGACCGGCGGCTTCAATCTTCAAGCCGCTTGGACCACCGGCTGGATCGCTGGTCACGCGATGGTAGAGGCTCGTTGACAGACCGAATTAGTAGCCGTCACTCATCTCAATTCTGTATCGTCCGAGGTGCAGCTTGTCATCGGTCTTGCGCATCTCTATGATGGAAGTGCACTCAGATTCAATATGCCTGACACCATCACCTTCTTGGGAACTGCTGACGGCCTTGCCAACGCCAACCGCAACCACGCCGCCATTCTTGCCCATTTCGGCGGCAACACTATTCTCCTCGACACGGGGCAGCCTTGCAGCCAGACACTCAAGCGGTTGGGCGTCGGGTTCGATGAACTCGACGCGATCATCATCACGCACGCACACACCGACCATATCGGTGGGCTAGCGATGTTGATTCAATCCATGTGGCTCGAAGGGCGTCGTCGCACGTTGCCGATCTGGCTGCCAAAGCAGATCATCCGACCGTTGCTCGCATGGCTCAACGCCTGTCATCTCTTCGCCCCGCGCCTCGGATTCACCATCCGCTGGCGGCCAATCACTGCCGCACCCATCCGCATCGGCAACGTCCGCGTCCGTGCCATCCGCAATTCCCATATGGATGCCACCCGCGCAAAGTACGGCAGGCGATACCCACACGTCGGCTACGATGCGTTCTCGCTCCTCCTTGAAACACGGCGTTGCCGGCTCGCGTACTCCGCCGACATCGGTTGCGCCGCCGATCTCGCCCTCCTCTGCCGCGAGCCGCTTGACATGCTTATTACCGAGTTCGCGCACATCAACGCCAAAGACCTTGCCGCCGTTCTCCGTGACCGCGCCATCCATCGCGTCGTTGTCACCCATGTCGGCAGACATAAACAAGTCCCATCGCGCCTCCTCTGTGCAAACGACGGTGATGTGCTTCGTCTCCCATGACGTCTTCACTGCCACGACGCTACAAATGGGAACTGCTCATGTTGCTATGTGCTGCGTTCTTCTTTCACCAAGGCGACCGCGCCATCTTCGGCGTCGTGCTATCCGCGATTCGGACCGACCTGCACCTGACGGATTCCCAGCTTGGCCTCGTCGGCACAGTTCTGTTCCTGACGCTGGCGCTGATGATGCCGTTGGCCGGGTATCTCGGCGACCGGATGAAGAAGAACCGGGTCATCACGTGCAGTTTGTTGTTCTGGAGTTCTGCGACGCTGTTCACCGGATGCGCGCAGGGCATTGTCGGCTTAGTGCTGCTGCGCAGCGTGGCGACCGCCGGCGGCGAGGCCTTCTACGCGCCGGCGGCTTACTCGTTGATGGCGAAGTTCCACCAACGCACCCGCGCGCTGGCGTTATCCATGCACCAAGGCGCGCTTTACCTTGGCGTGATGACGAGCGGATTCCTCGGCGGCTGGATCGCGCAGCAATGGGGCTGGCGGTCAGCGTTCTACCTATTTGGCGGCTGCGGTATCCTGCTAGGTCTGGTGTTCATTGTCCGCCTGAAGGATGCGCCTTCCGAAACCACTTCGCCCCTCGAATTACTCCAAACGCTTGGCGTCATCTTTCGCGTGCCAACAGCGATTATGTTAACCGTGGGACTGACGGCGATTGTTTTCGTGAACAACGCATTCATGGTGTGGGGGCCGGAGTTCTTGCGCGAGAAAAAGGACTTGTCGCTTGCACTGGCAGGCGGCTACTCGATGTTCTGGCATCACCTGCCCGCGCTCATCGGCATCAGCATCGGCGGACCGTTGTCGGACCGTTGGGTGCTGAAACGTCTCACGGCGCGGCTGGAATTACAGGCGGTCGCGATGGTGCTCGGTGTACCTTCAATCCTGCTGATGGCGCTGGCACCGAACCTGACGGTGGCCTGCACTGGGCTGGCGGCGTTCGGGTTGTTTCGCGGGTTGTACGAATCCAACACGCACGCAGCGCTGTTTGATGTCATCCCGCCGCACCGGCGCGGTTCGGCGGTGGCAATCACGGTGATGATCGCTTTTTTGGCTGGCTCGACGTCGCCGTGGCTGTTAGGCCGGTGCCGCGAATGTTTCGGGAACGCGCACGGTTTGTCTTACGGCTTTGCTGGACTCTCGGTGGCCTATCTAATCGGCGCCGTTGCCGTGGCAACGGCACGCGCCGCGTTCTTCCACCGCGACCGCCTGCCCGAGGCCAGCATCGCGTAACCGTTGACCTGCGAGGCATAGCGGGCTATTAGTGTGGCCATGTTGACTCCTCCCAATGCCGGTCTCGGTGGCGATTTCACGACACAGGATCCGTGGCGAATTTTCCGGATCATGGCGGAGTTCGTGGACAGCTTCGAGGAAATGAGCAAGATCGGTCCTGCGATCACCGTCTTCGGAAGCGCTCGTACGCCGCCCGGCGATCCGTGGTACGACAAGGCCGTCGAAATGGGCCACGTCATCGCCCAACTCGGTTACGCCGCCATCACCGGCGGCGGGCCTGGCATCATGGAGGCCGTCAACAAAGGCGCCGCCGAAGCTGGCGGCGTGTCGGTCGGCCTAAATATCGAATTGCCGCACGAACAGAAACCAAATCCGTTTGCGAACCGGTCGTTGAACTTCCACTACTTTTTCATCCGCAAAGTCTGCTTCGTGAAATACGCCAACGGTTTCGTTCTTTTTCCCGGCGGCTTCGGTACGCTCGATGAATTCTCGGAGGCGATCACGCTCATCCAAACGCACCGCATCGAAAGATTTCCGGTCGTGCTGATCGGACGCGAGTATTGGGGCGGCATGTTGAAGTGGATGGAGAAACGGATGATCGCCGACAAGCTCATCAGCCCGGACGATCTTAAACTGTTTCAGGTCACCGACGACGTTCGCGAAGCCATCGAAATTATTTCCGCCAGCGACTTGAAGCGCCGCAACACGCCCGCCGTCGCGCCGCAAGCCTGACATGCACCAGACCACCACTCTCCCCAACGGCCTGCGCGTCGTCACCTCGGAGATGCCCGGCATGGAAAGCGTCGCGCTCGGCCTCTGGGTCGGCGTCGGCGGCCGCTACGAAACCAAACCCCACAGCGGCGTCTCACATTTCATCGAGCACCTTCTCTTCAAAGGCACGCGCCGCCGCACCGCGAAACAAATCAGCCAGACCGTCGAGGGCATCGGCGGCTACCTCAACGCCTTCACCGGCGAAGAACACACCTGCTATTACGCCAAGGCGAGCCACCGCCATTTCAACACGCTCCTCGACGTGCTCGCCGACATGTACCAGCACCCGAAGTTCGCCGCGACTGACATCGAGAAGGAACGCGGCGTCATCAAGGAAGAACTCCTGATGTACCGTGACCAGCCGGACCATAACGTCCAGGAACTGCTCACCGAAACGCTCTGGCCGGACCAACCGCTCGGCCGCCCGCTCGTCGGCACCGTGGAATCGCTCGACGCCACCGACCGGGAGGTGGTGCTTGCGTTCAAGGCCAAACATTACGCCGCCGCCAACACCGTCGTCGCGGTTGCCGGGCGCTGCCGTCATGACAACGTTGTTGAGAGCGTGCGCAAAACCATTTCTATCGACGCATCCCCGCGCCGCCAGAGATTTTCCGGTGCGCACGCCAACCAACGTGCGCCGCGACTCCATTTTCTCAGCAAGACGGTTGAGCAGACGCACCTCGCACTCGGCATTCTCGGGTTCTCCCGGCAGGACGAACGACGGTACGCCGCCAAGCTCTTGAGCGTCATCCTCGGCGAGAATATGAGTTCGCGGCTGTTCCAGCTCATCCGCGAGAAACACGGACTTGCCTACTCGATTCAGACAGCCGGAAGTTATTTTGCCGATACCGGCGCGTTCATGGTGTCGGCCGGACTCGACACGAAACGATTGCCGCGCGCGTTGCGCCTCATTCTCGGCGAACTCCACAAGGCCGCGCGACAGGCGCCGAGCGACGGCGAGTTGCGCCGAGCGAAGGACTACGCCATCGGCCAGATGCGGCTCGGACTGGAGAGCACGAGCAACCAGATGATGTGGCTCGGCGAACATTTGATGGCGTACGGTTTCATCACCACGCCCGACGAGGTCGAACGCAAGCTCGAAGCCGTCACCCGCGACGACGTGCAGGCCGTCGCCGCCGCGTTGTTCCGCGACGCCCACCTCAACGCCGCCATCATCACGCCGCGCAAGGACGAGGCCGCCGTCCGCGAGATGCTGGCGTTTGCCTGAGCGCGGAAGGGTGTATATTATGCCGCCAGATGGCAGGAGGTTAATATGCAACTGGAATTGACCGAACTGGAACGCCTGGAGTTGACCAACCTTGTGAGCGCCGCGCATACCGACTTGGGCGCTGAAATCCACCACGCCCGCGGCAATCACTACCGCGAAACATTGCGCCAACGCCGCGTCGTGCTCGAAGGCCTGCTCAAACGCCTCGGCGCCGAACTGAAAATGGCCGCGTGACCGTCACCCCGCTTCCATGGCGTGACCCCAGCGAACGCTTCCCCGAGTTCGCCCGACGCCCGTATTGTGTCTGGCTCGACACCGCCACGCACAACGACGCCACGAATCGTGTCTCCATCATCGCCGCCGATCCATCCCACGTCTTCCGCTTCAAAGCCGACCCCGCTCACCACGCCGATCCATTCGACACGCTCGACAAACTTCTCGCCCAGCATCGTCCCGCCGCCGCCATCGGCTACTTCGGCTACGACCTCAAGAACCAGATCGAAGAACTTCCCGCCAAAGCCGAAGACGACCTCCATCTTCCCGACTGCTGGTTTGGCCTCTACGACAGCATCCTTGAGTTTGATCACACCGCCAAAACCGTCCGCGAAATTTCCGGTGGCCAAGGCCTCCGCCGCGCCGCGCCCCATCCCGTCTCCAATCTCCAATCTCCAATCTCAAATCCTCTCCACTCCAACTTCACCCGCGACCAATACCGCGCCACCGTCCGCCGCGCCAAGGACTACATCGCCGCCGGTGACATCTACCAAGTGAACTTGTCCCAGCGATTCCAGTGCGGCATCACCGCCTCGTCGCTGGAGTTGTATGCCGCCCTCCGCAACGCCAACCCCGCTCCCTACTCCGCCTACCTCGACATCGGCGACGCCCAGATCCTCTCCTCCTCGCCCGAATGTTTTCTACGGATGACCGGCCGCGACATCGTCACACGCCCCATCAAAGGCACCCTGCCCCGCCACCGCAACCCGGACGATTTGCTCCGCTCTGCAAAAGACAACGCCGAACTCCTGATGATCACCGATCTCGAACGAAACGACCTCGGCAAGGTGTGCGAGTTTGGCAGCGTAAATGTTCCGGAATTGTTCCGGGTGGAAAGCTACGCCACCGTTCACCACCTCGTCGCCACCGTTGCCGGTAAATTGCGGCCTGACGTCAGTCACGTCCGGGCACTCCGTGCATGTTTCCCCGGCGGATCCATCACCGGCGCCCCGAAGATCCGCGCGATGGAAATCATCGACGAACTCGAACCGCACGCGCGCGGCATTTATTGCGGCGCCATCGGTTACTTCGGCCACGACGGCACCAGCCATTTCAACATCGCCATCCGGACCATCGTCCACCAATCTGGCCTCTTGACCTTTCACGCCGGTGGCGGCATCGTTGCCGACAGCGAGCCTGACGCCGAGTACGACGAGACTCTCGCCAAAGCAGAAGGAATCCTCCGTGCCCTCGACCAACTACGCCTACGTCAACGATAAGTTCGTTCCCGAGAGCGAAGCGAAGGTCTCGATCTTCGACCGCGGTTTCCTCCACGGCGATGCTGCCTTCGAGACAATGCGCGTGTACGGTGGGAAAATCTTTCTACTGCAACAACACCTCGCCCGCCTCTCCGACACGCTGGCCGCGCTCCAGATTCCCGCGCAACCGCCAATGCGCAGCCTGATCCAGGAGTTGGTTATCCGCAATGCCGTCCAAGACGGTGTCGTCCGCCTCACCGTCACGCGTGGACAAGATCAGCCGACCATCATCGTCACCGCGCACCCCCGTAAGTTCGAGGTGCGCCCACTGCGTGCCATCATCTCTGCCATCCGCGTCCACACCCAACTCGCCCAGTACAAAACCGCCAACCGACTTTCCTACACCCTCGCCAAGCTCGAAGCCGAGCGCGCCGGCGCCGACGAGGCTCTGCTATTGAACGAGTCCGGCTGCATCGCCGAGTTCAGCGCCAGCAACATCTTCATCGTCAAGGACACCACGCTGTTCACGCCCCCAATCAAAGACGGCCTTCTGCCCGGCGTCACGCGCGCCGTCGTGCTGGAGCTGGCAAAGGCGCTGAAACTGCCGTCGTGTGAAGAGAGCCTCTTACCCGGCCATCTCGATACCGCCGACGAAGTGTTCGCCACCAACAGCCTCATCGAGATCGCACCCGTCATCAACTGGACGCGCAAGCCCAACTTCACGGCCCGCCTGCACGCCACCTACCGCAAACTCGTCGGAGAATTCCTCACATGATCCGCAATGTATTTCTTTCTATCGGCTCCCTGGGGTTGTTGTTGGTTGTCCTCATGATTGTCCTCGCGTCATGTCGCGGACACTACCAAACGGCCCCGTTCACCGCAGAACCGCCATTGCCATCCGGCTTGGAAATCCGCCATTACCCCGCGCTCGCCATCGCCACCACTTCCATGGCCGACCCCTCCGGCAACAACGCCTTCGGTCAACTGTTCCGCTACATCTCCGGCGACAACACCGCGAAGCAGAAAATTCCCATGACCACGCCCGTCTTCACCGGCGACCTCGGAGAAAAGAAACCGGAAATGGCGTTCGTCATGCCGTCTTCCTTGACAAACCCGCCGAACGCCAGTTCGACGACGGTGGCTGTTCGCAAACTTCCGCCCGGCACCTTTGCCGTGTTGAGGTTCCGCGGATTACGAAGCACGAAGAATGAGTCCAACGCCCTCAGCCGGGCGCGCGCACTCCTGAAAGAAACCGCTTGGCGCGAAACCGGCACGCCGTATTTCGCCTACTACGATCCGCCGTGGATCGCCGGGCCGTTGCGACAGAATGAAGTCCTGATTCCCGTTAGTCCAGCATCAAGACACTGACGCTCACCGTCAATTCGATCGTTCAATCAGCCACCCCATCCATTTGGGAGCTGCCGCTTGTCAACTTCAGGCGCTTGCAGTAACATCTTTCTTGCTCTTGCAAACTATGAGAACCATCCTGACATTGTTCATCGCCGTGCCCCTATTGGCGGCAACGCCGTCACGGCTGAAGTTTGATTCCACTGTCTGCGACTTCGGCACGACGAACACGCCGCCGTCGTTGACGGGGACGTTCACCTTCCAGAACTCCGGCAGCACACCGATGATGCTGCGGCGGCCGGTGACCTCCTGCGGTTGCGCCGTGGCCAGCGTCAAGCCAGAGCGGCTACAGCCGGGGAAGCGTGGCGAACTCGTTTTCACCATCACCCTTGCCGTATACATGCGCGGAGCGATTGAGAAACAGATTTACATCCAGGCCGACAACCCCGGCGAGATGGGCGTCACGTTGATTGCGAAGGCCAACCTGATCCCGCTTTACGACACGGAGCCGATGCAGATCAGCCTCGGAGAATTGCGTCTCAACGCCGTTACCAACGCCACGATCCGTCTTTGGCGCACCGACGGCAAACCGCTGGACATCGCGAGGCTCCAGCCGTCGCAGTCGAACATCACCGCCCGCATCGAGCCGCTGGCGAACTCCAACAACACGGCAACCGTCCAAGTCGAGATTAAAGGTGGAGGCACGCCGCACTGGTTCTACGAGCGGATCGGCTTCTACCGGGAAGGTTCGACGCAGGAGGTGGCGATGGTGCCGATCTACGCGCGGATTGTCGGCGATGTCGTATTGAGCCGCGAGGAAGTTTATTGGGCAATTGTCAACCGCGCCATGCCCGGCTCGCGTTCCTTCCGCGTAAAAGCTTCCGATCCGTCGCGCACACTCACCATCACAAATCTTGCCTGCACGGTACCTGGAGTAGCGATGAACTCTGCGCCCGGCCCCGGCGGCGTCGGCTACGAAGTCACACTCGAACTCCACCGGCTGCCGGCGCAGACGGTGCGCGGCACTATTAGCTTCGACACCAACATGCCGTCGCAACCAAAAGTCACCATCCCCATCACCATCAACATCCTGAAATTTTGATGCTCCGCACGCTTCAACGCGCGTTGTGCACCGTCGCCGCCGGGACGTTGCTTGGCCTCGGCGTCAATGCCGTCTCGCCGCGCCGCATACCCTGGCTTCGCCCGCCCCGCATAACGGTGCCGGCTGCCAACCAGATCGCGCTGGAGAAGGCACGGCGATTGTGGGAGGGCGGCGATGCGGTCTTCCTCGACGCCCGCGCGACGAACGCGTTCGTAGCCGGGCACATCGCGGGTGCGCTGAGCCTGCCGGTGGAAAGCTTCGACGCGGCGTTCCCGTCGGTGCGTTCGCGGCTCGCGACGGAACAGGCGCTGGTGTTGTATTGCGACGGCGAACGCTGCGACGACAGCATCCGTCTATTGCTGAAGCTGCGCCCACTCGGCTACACCAACACGCACGTGCTGGTCAACGGCTGGACGCTCTGGCAACGGGCAAAACTTCCGACGACCAAAGGGGACGCACCGTGAAGTGTTTTGTTCCGGTTTTGCTCCGTCTTCTCCTCGGTGCCGTGTTCGTCGCAGCGGGGGCGCTGAAGGCGCTCG
>Ga0114951_10006285_pt1 | contig 10564 bp, 9 predicted proteins | sample AM7aDNAmetaG_FD_88677 | JGI IMG/M metagenome (GOLD analysis project Ga0114951, IMG submission 88677) | Freshwater microbial communities from Finland to study Microbial Dark Matter (Phase II) - AM7a DNA metaG | ecosystem: Environmental > Aquatic > Freshwater > Lake | place: Finland: Lake Alinen...
ACATCGTTCGCATTCCCGGCACTGAGATCCAGTCGGCCCAAAGGAGCGGCTTTATTGCCACTGCGGATTATGGCCAGATCGCCCAGATGGACGTCGTCATCATCTGCGTGCCAACCCCGCTGAACGACCACCACGAACCCGACCTGAGTTACATTACCTCCACCGTGAACAGCATTGCGCCGCTCCTCAAGGAAGGACAACTGATCATTCTGGAAAGCACTACCTACCCTGGCACAACAGAGGAGGTTGTTGTACCACTGCTGGAGCAGGGCAATCCTGGGAGCCTCCGAGTTGCGCGAGACGAAGAGAGCACTGGATTCTATGTGGCCTTCTCGCCTGAGCGGGAAGACCCCGGAAACAACACAGTCGAGCGACGTAATATTCCCAAGGTCGTTGGTGGGTGTGGTCCAGTGGCACTCAGTCTGGCGTCCGCAGTTTATGCTACCATCTTCAATCGCACCGTTCCCGTTTCGTCACCCGCTGCAGCAGAGATGGTCAAACTTCTTGAGAACATATATCGTTGCGTGAACATCGCACTAGTGAATGAACTGAAGCAACTTTGTATGCGCATGGGAATTGACATTTTTGAGATAATTGATGCCGCCAAGACGAAACCTTTCGGTTTCCAGGCGTTCTATCCAGGACCCGGCCTAGGGGGGCACTGCATTCCTATCGATCCGTTTTACTTGTCTTGGAAGGCCAGGGAGTTTGACTTTCATTCACAGTTTATCGAGCTCGCCGGACAGGTCAATCTGGACATGCCCTACTTCGTGGTCGAGAACATCATGAAAGCCATGAGCGAACGTGGTAAAGCGCTTCATGGCTCAAGAGTCTTGATACTTGGGATGGCGTACAAACGTGACATCGATGATCTCCGCGAATCTCCTTCCCTCACTATTATCGAACTGCTGAAAACATATGGAGCCGAGGTAGAATACAACGATCCCTTTTTCCCTTTCATTGGTCGTGGGCGTAAGTACGCACTCAATATGACCAACACGCCCCTAAACCGACTCCCTGAGTTCGACTGCGTCGTGATTGTAACTGACCACTCAGAGTACGACTACGCCTGGATTGCAGAGAACGCTCAGTTGGTAATCGATACTCGCAATGCCACTAAGGGAATCGAGGCCCTCAATATTGTCAGGTGCTGATCAATCGCCATCACCTCATGTGCTGCTGCTGGGGCGTTTGCCATTTTGCTTTCCGAGATCCGCATATGCCTTTGAAATCGAAGCCAATCGCACCATGATCTCCCTAAGGGATAGTCAGGCTGATTAGGTTGGAAGGGAAACTCTCCATCCCGGTCTCATCCATGCTCCGGACAAAGTAATCGTAGATCCGTTTGCCATTGACCGTGGCATCTGTAAATGTCGTTTCCGTAGTGGGGGAAGGGTTAATCCGTTCGAAGTCAGCGCTCCCACCAAGTGCACGATAGATGTTATATCCGACGACCGGAATGTCCAAATTCGCGGGCGCAAACCAGTTCAGCTCAACTTGATGTTGAATCCCCGTGCCACTCAAACTAATCGTCTTCATTGCACCGACGTAAGCGTTGCTTGTGATGACGAGTTGTCCAGTTGATGCGCCTGCTGAGGTCTTTTCGAATTCGATATTCAGTTCGACGAACTGGCCAGGGTCTATCGTAACCGGGAACGTGGCTCCTGGCATGCTGAAGTCAGCACCCGTCAGCGTTGCAGAAACGACTGTCACTGGAGCACTGCCTGTGGAAGTCAAGGTCAGAGATTGGGTCGCAGGTACGTTCACATCTACACTGCCAAATGCAATGCTGGCCGTATCGATGCTTAGTGCCGGCTGGGGTGTTTGGACAACCGACCTCAAGCCGCCGCAACCGAATACGGCGAGGGAAACAACACAGCAGGACACAATGCGTGAGACTGAGCGCAAAAAGCTAGACTTACAGATTCGCGCATTGCTCTGAGTGCGACTCGGATGCAATCGCAGTCGGTCACGGCGTCGAAATGCTGGTTGTTTCGAAGCTTCTCGCCCGGAAAGGGGAAACCCAAGAGAATTCAGCACGGAATTCTACCTCTTTGAGTTGCCTAATCACCGCATTTTGATAGGCGCTCTGATTGGCATCTTCAGCTTCGGCTCTCGCTATTCTTTTGGCACCGGCATTACAGTTTGATTCCAATCAGACAATAGAATAGCCGAACGCTTTGAAAAAAAGAAGAACCGGGAATGCCGCGAACGCGAACCTCGTTAGTCTGCCAATTCAGAGCTTGGGAAGAGCACATCTCCAGACCCGCAAAGATCCAATATCCGTAGGCTTGGCCAGGTCTTTTGGGGGCTTTCGATGTCCGATTCTGAACTGCCGGGAGCCGAGGAAGCTACATACACTAATGCAACTATTTGCATACTGTCGCAAATGGAATTCACCTTGACAACGTGAACCTGTGCATCTGATTCTATGGTGTACTGCGGTGTCCGAATTCGGAGATCATATTGAGCATATCCGCTCTCGACCGCGAAAATCGAAGCGTTTGCAACAGGTCGCAAAATGATTCAGGCTTGACTAGATCGGGCCTTGGGCTACGCTGTAAGCACTTGGGCGGGGGCTCCATCATTCGTCTGCTGGAACTCGGAGTCTTGCGCAATCCCAGAGAGACACTTTCGAAGCTGCCAGAGAGAATTGAAAAGAGAGCGTATGGCTCGAACCTCGCAATCGGGAGACGATCGCCGGGAAGTGAAACGCTTTGCAATAAGCGCACCGGTGACTGTGATCTGCGGAGACCGGGGGGGAGCTGCCTACACCAGGGATTTGAGTAATCGAGGAGTGTACTTCTATCTTGCCTTGGCCGACAATGTTCTCATCGGCGGCGTATGTCATTTGTCGATTGAATTGCCCCCAGAAACCACCCTTTCAAGCTGGTGCTTAATCCGGTGCTTGGCGCGCGTGGTCCGCACTGACCATGTCTCTGCGGAAATTACTGGCATTGGCGCAGAGTTTCTCGAATATTCAATTCAGAAGAACGGGAAGCCATTCGCTTAGAGTTTGCGTATTCCAAGTACCCGATAGTCAGCCAGCCAACTCTTCATCACATAAACAAGCTTGTTGTTACTTTCGGGATCGGTCGGCAGCAGGAAGAATCCTGGGTCGACCAGATAGTGAATTGAGTTATGGACGATTCCCTCCAGAACTTCGTCGTCGAAGAATTGGAGCCGAACCCATATTCCATGAACGATTGGCGCCCGCGAATGAAAATTCAGATCCTTGTGTTGCGAGTCCCCTTCGAAGCTCTTTACATAGAAAACAGCTTTGATGTCAGTTGTTGAAATCTCCTGCATGATCCCCGATTCGAGATCCCGAATCCAGAAGCTCTCAGGCGAACTTTGCGGCGCGTCCCGAAGCAACGCCTCCACTGTGTCTCCAGGAGGGAATTCCATGTACCCTTTGATCGTTCTGGTTCCGAGTTTCATCACGACCTTTTGCGATCGCGGGGAATTGCCGCCGACTGGCGCGGTCATGCCCTTTGCGTCAGCCCCAGGCTGAACTGCCTCCGCGGCGGAACCAGATTGTACTGCTTGATCTTGTACAAGAGAGCTTTGTAGCTTATCTGCAGATCGACTGCTGCCACTCTGCGGTTCCATCCTGTAGCCTCCAAAGCTTGTGCGATTGCAGTAGATTCAGCGTCGCCCTTCAAATTCCGCACGAGAGATTTTAGACCTCTCCCGCCTGCTGCGTCTTCAACATCTGACACATAGGGTCCCACGAGTTGCGCGGGACCCAAGTCATCCATGACCGCCCGTTCGTCGCCCATAACAAAGTAGCGTTTGATCATATTCTCTAATTCCCGAAGATTCCCGGGCCAGGAATGATTGACCAGTGCCTGCATTAGCGCGGGCGAAATGGGCATCGGTTCGCGTTCGTATTTCGCTGCCACCTTGCGCATGAAGTGATGTGAAAGAATCGGAATCTCTTCAATGCGCTCGCGCAGTGGCGGCATCTTCAATGTAAAGCCGTTCAGGCGGTAATAGAGATCCTCACGAAATGCCTTTTGCGCGATAGCTGCTTTGATGTCGATATTTGTTGCCGCAATGACGCGTACGTCCACTCTGACTATTGACCGGCCGCCAAGGCGGGCGAAGGTTCCATCCTGCAAGACCTGTAAGAGTTTTGCTTGCAAAGTCGCCGGCATTTCGCCAATCTCGTCCAGGAAAATCGTCCCTTTGTTGCACACCTCGAACTTGCCTGGCTTGGATTTGACTGCCCCGGTAAAGGCGCCTTGCTCATAGCCAAAGAGCTCGCTCTCTAGTAGATCTGCGGGCATTGCCGCACAATTCACCTTAAGAAAGGTGCACTTGCCGCGCGGTGACAACTCGTGGATGAGCTTAGTTGCGACTTCTTTGCCGGTGCCGCTTTCCCCGAGAATAAGTACGGGGATGTCTGTGCGAGCCAAGAGCCTGCATTGCGACTCAATCTCACGCATACGCTTGCTGAAAATCACAAAAGATGTCTCTTCATCAATGCGGATTTCCTTGAAGTCATCTTCCTTGCGGCCCCGGCCCGTACCCGGTTCTTTGAGATGTTGTTGCACCGCAAGGTCGATATCTCGCTTGCTCACGGGTTTCAGAATCACGTCTGCGGCCCCGTTCCGCGTTGCCTCCACGACCTCTCGCAACTCCACTGAGCAGGCAAGCACCACGATTGGAAGCGCTGGCAATGAAGCATGGATTTTCGCCACAAGACCTAGCGCGTTCTCCTTGGTATCGTCCTCGGCCGTGTTCCAGTCCATCAGGAGCATTTCAGGTGGCGGGGATATCTTCAGCCAGTTCAGAAGCTCATTAGCCTGGGAAAACAGCTTAACGTCGAAGCGGTCATCAAGGATACGCTGCACATAGTGCAGGATCACTGGTTCGGCATCGAGTACCGCTATTTGAGGGCCCAATTTCATCTGACGCATCATGGGAACTCCTTGGCAGTAGTTTCTACCTGGCCCATTCCACACTTATCAATGCGCTCCGCTCTAAATGCCATCCCTCGCAATTGACAAAACCTGTAACAAACTCGCTGACTTGACCCACCGTAGTGATCGACAGTTGATCCCTGAGATCTCCGCCGAAACGGAAATCACCTTCCACAGAGTTGGGGGGATTCACTCAGGAGAAGACGATGAACGTAGTCGAAACTTGGGAACCATATTAGCACTAAAAGTTGCAAAGAATTCCCCTTTGTGCAAAAAATTACGCACTTTTCACTGTAACGTCTCCACTACCACTGGTTAGTGCTCAGCATTACCGCTAACACGCACAATTTATTACTAGTTAGCAACATTAATAGTTACGAACGTAGTACCGCTTCTGAGCCAAAAGTTGTACTCAAAACAGTCAACCACGTTCCAAATTAGGAGAGAGAATGGTGCCGGTACGCACAATTGAGCCCTTGGACGTGAGCAATTTGCCCCCGATGAATGTGATTTTCGGCGAGTCGCCCATTATGGCTTTGGCTCGAGAAAAGCTGGAACGGGTTGCGGAGACTGATGTCCCAGTCCTTGTGCAGGGCGAGTGCGGAACGGGCAAAGAAATATTGGCCGAACTTCTGCATGCACACTCGCACCGCTTGAAGGGGGCGTGGGTCAAAGTCGTGTGCGCTGCAATTCCGCAGTCCTTGATCGAGTCCGAGCTATTTGGCTATGAAAAGGGGGCATTCACCGGAGCATATGCCACCAAGCGCGGCCGCGCGGAACAAGCTCATTTGGGCACCCTGTTCCTGGATGAGATTGGCAGCCTGGATTTGTCTTCGCAGGCCAAGTTGCTGCAACTACTTCAAGACGGCATCTTCACGCGTGTCGGCGGACAAGTCCCGAGGAAGATTGATTCCCGGCTTATAAGCACGGCCAGCGGAGATCTGAAGCAACAAACCGATAATGGTGAATTCAGGCTGGACCTCTTCTATCGCATCAACGCAGTGACAATCGAATTGCCGCCTTTGCGTCAACGGGTAGTGGATCTACCGATTCTGATTGACTACTTTCTCGATCTGTATTCGCGGACATTTCGTCGCAACCCTGTACCCCTTTCGCGTGACATAACACGCTTGATGCAGAGATATGAGTGGCCAGGAAACATCCGCCAATTGGAGAACATGATTCGCAGCTTCATCCTGATAGGAAATGAAGACACGCTGATTGCGGATTTGATTCCCTCCGCTCCCACAAGCCTCACTGCCGAAATTGACCTCACAAAACCCATCTCGTTGAAAGAGATAACCAAGGGCGCCACTCAGGATCTGGAGCAGCAGATCATCCTCAAGGTGCTTCAAGCGAATGGCTGGAACCGCCGGAAGACGGCCAATTGGCTCGATATAAGTTACAGATCGCTGCTCTACAAACTCCAGGAAGCGCAAATCAGCCGCGCTCCTGCAAGATTGCAGACAACAAGAACTTCGGCAACCAACTACATCCTCTCGTAGGTATAGGGCTGAACTACTCCCCCATGTCAACAATGCTCATGCTTACGCGATCTAATTCACGAGAGGTTCGGAGTTCAGCTTGTCAGAAACCCTCGAAGTAAGTCGGAAAGGAGAAGGCACCAGCCCATGACCAATCCAGTTTCAATATGTGTGATAGGGTCCGGATACGTGGGACTTGTCGCTGCGGTTTGCTTTGCCGAAATCGGGCACCGAGTCGTCTGCGTCGACAATGACGAAGCAAGGGTGAGAAATCTATGTGAGGGTCGGGTACCTATTTTCGAAGACCACCTTCCTGAATTGCTTGCAAGACACCTCAAGCGGAGAGTTGAATTCACCACGGACCTGGGGCAAGCGGTAAAAGGGACTGAAGCTATATTCATCGCTGTTGGCACACCGCAGGGAGATACCGGCGCTGCCGACCTGTCTTATGTTGAAGCGGTCGTCTCTGAGATTGCACTCTCCATCAGCAATTACAAAGTCATTGTGGAAAAGAGCACGGTGCCAGTCTACACAAATGATTGGATTCGGCGCGTGTTGCGGCGACATGGAGTTGACCCACTAAGCTTCGATGTGGTTTCCAACCCGGAGTTCCTCCGCGAAGGCACGGCCGTTGTGGACTTTCTTCATCCGGACCGCATTGTGATTGGCGCCAGCAATGAACGCTCCGCCAATCTGATGCGGCGCATTTACGAACCGCTTACCCGGGGCAGTTATTACACGCAGCCTGATGCCTTGCCGGGCCCGTGCAGCACTTTCAATCCGGCTCGGCTACTGGTGACCTCCACGCAGAGTTCGGAGATCATCAAGCACGCATCCAACGCCTTTCTTGCTCTGAAGATCTCATTCATTAATGCGGTCGCCAACTTAGCTGAGGCAGTGGGCGCAGACATTGTGGATATCGCCACTGGCATGGGCATGGACAGTCGAATCGGCCCAGGATTTCTCAAGGCTGGCCTGGGCTATGGCGGGTCCTGCTTTCCCAAGGACGTAGCCGCCTTCCATTGGGTTGCGCAGCAGCAAGGCATGGATTTTCAACTCCTCAAGGAGATCCGCAGGATAAACGAAGCGCAAAAGGATGTGTTCTTCAACAAAGTGCTTTCAGCGCTGTGGACACTGAGGGGCAAGCGCCTAACCGCATTAGGCCTATCCTTCAAAGGCAATACCGACGATATTCGAGAGTCTCCTGCCATCGACATCATCAAAAGGCTATTGGAGGCTGGATCCGCGGTTACCGTATATGATCCTGCGGCCATGGAACGCGCACGAGAAGTGTTGCCGGCCTCGAACAAACTCCGCTATGCCGGAGACATTTACGAAGCGTCCAATGACGCAGATGCTGTATTGATTCTGACCGATTGGAAGGAGTTTGCAGAGATCGACCTTGCACGCCTAAACTTGGTGGTTAGGTTCCCGATCGTGATTGACGGACGGAATCTATACAATCCACAGAAGATGCTCAGACATGGCTTCACCTATGTCAGCGTTGGCAGACCGGCTAGTTACCAGTCAGTGGAGAGCAAGCCACGCGAGGCAGTATTGTAATGATCGGATTCCGATTGCTAATCGGATTCCACACATGCTTTTCGGAGTATTATCCTGTGACTTTCCGCGTGCTGATAACCGGTGTTGCCGGATTCCTCGGCTCTCACTTGGCTGACCGTCTACTGGGTGAGGGCTTTTCCGTTATTGGTGTCGACAACCTCTCGACCGGTACTCTGGAAAATCTGGCACACTTGGCCAATGAGCAACGCTTCTGCTTCGAGGAGCATGATATCTGCCTTCCCTTTGATCCTGGCCAAGTAGATTATGTGTTCAATCTGGCCTCTCCTGCCAGCCCGCCGGAGTATCTCCGTTTGGCCATTGAGACCCTGAGGGTTGGATCGGCCGGAACGGAAAACACACTGGAAATCGCCCGCAAGTCAGGCGCAGCTTATCTGCACGCGTCCACCTCCGAGTGCTACGGCGATCCACTTGAGCATCCGCAGTCAGAGAGCTATTGGGGAAATGTAAACCCGGTTGGGCCACGCTCGGTCTATGACGAAGCCAAGCGCTATGCTGAAGCTTTGGTGATGGCCTATCACCGCTCGCGCAGCGTCGACACACGCCTGGTCCGCATATTCAACACCTATGGCCCTCGCCTGCTCCCCAGTGATGGCAGAGTAATCTCCAATTTCATGATGCAGGCTGTGCGCGGCGAACCGTTGACCGTCTATGGTTCCGGCAACCAGACGCGAAGCTTCTGCTACGTCGATGATTTGATCGAGGGAATCCTGCTGCTCTCGCGCTCCAATGAGCATCTGCCGGTGAACCTGGGAAACCCCACTGAATTCAGTATCCTCGAGTGCGCGCAGGCCGTACTTGAAGCCACCAACTCAAAGAGCAGACTCCAATTCGAATCCTTGCCAGAGGACGATCCAACTCGCCGCTGTCCTGACATTGCCAAGGCACGTACACTTCTGGGTTGGGAGCCAAAGATTCCACTCAAGGAAGGATTAGCCAGGTCGCTCAGTTTCTTCAGAAGCAAAGTCCTTGTGGGGCCCGGCGCGTGAGGCTGTATCTCATTCGCAAATGAGGCTCCGCCGTGCGGCCCTGGAAACTTCTTGTCAATCCGGTCGTAGAAATACGTTCAAGCGACAATACGCTTGAGCGCAGTGTTCTTGGCCATCAGATAAGCAGTAGACACTGAAAGCAGATACACAGCAACGATGACAAATGGGTACCACAGGCCAGCCGGATACAAAGGTCGAGCATGATCTAGATTATTGAAATATATAAGATGCATCCCATAGACCCCAAGAGTCAGGCTTCCAAATGTGCTGAAACAATGAGCTCTTGGCATCAACGCATTCGACAGCGCAATCAAAGCACACCCGATTCCCATGAAATATGTACCGAATAAGCAGTCCGGTGAATAATTAATGTCGTGTTTGGTTATCAGAAAATAGAGCTCTATAAAATGCACCATATAACCGAGGATGAGAAATCCGCACCCCTTCCAAAGCCAGCTTCGATTTGGCGCCATCGTCGATAAGATGTAACCAGAAGCAAAAAAGGCAGCCCCGCCGAAAAACGTAAAGAACCCAGGCCCCTCGAATAACCAACTTCTCGTGCCTAGAGGAAGATGTATTCCCATGGGAGTATGAGCGTAGGCCCCATTCAGCAGCCCAACTATGTAAAGCATGGCAGAAAATACGATCAAAGTACCAATTCGGCGCATTTTCACGAAACACGCGCAAATAGTGGCGCTGGTCATCAACGCGGGTAGAAAATACAAATGATACATAGTCCCGAAGAACATGGCATGAAGGGGGCGTTTGGTTAGGTCTATTGCATTAAAGTAAAAGATCTTAAGTGAACCGGCAATCCCACAATTTAGATCTTGATAAACGTCATATGGGAGCAAATAGACAAGCGACCATGCCAGATAGATAATCAGGATCCTCTTCAAGAAGCCTAGGAATGTTTGTAGAACGTCAGCACCACCAACGATTTTCTTTCCCCAGAAGTAACCCGATATTGTAATAAAATATGGAACCGTAAAGCGAATCACTTGATTTGCGATTAAATACGGAGACGACCAATCAGCAATATGCCCATTAACAACAGTAGGACTCGCTGTTGCGTGGGCAATAATGACCGCAACAATGGCAATAATTCTGAAGATGTCGACGCCCGGAATGCGTTTCACGTATCCTCGCAAGAAATGATCTTGACTTTTGCTGAAAAGACTACCGTACGGATTTCATGATGTTCTCCATGTGAGCCGTCAATACCTGCGTCTTGGCGGGATACCAGGCCCTAATTCGCCAGACCGAATTGATGCGCCGTTATAGTTCGATCCCTACACCTCAGGTTGCATCCCCCGCAGTCCCCTTCCCTCCGTCCCAAGGCCAAAGGCCTTTGGCTGTCCAAATACAATTCCGATTTCGCGTTCGCCAGAGCCAACCCGGCGGCAGAATGGCAGTTTTCAGGCCCGTCTTCTGCTCTAAACCCAGGCACGCGGCATGTGTAAGCGTCCTGAGTTCCCCTCTTGACTTGATTGAGTTTTCATCTCTTGAAGTGTCCACTTCTTTTTGGTGGACACCTGTTGAGTGTGTCTAAGCGGCTTGGGAGGATTGGGTCTGTAGAGAT
>Ga0114951_10006286_pt1 | contig 10564 bp, 7 predicted proteins | sample AM7aDNAmetaG_FD_88677 | JGI IMG/M metagenome (GOLD analysis project Ga0114951, IMG submission 88677) | Freshwater microbial communities from Finland to study Microbial Dark Matter (Phase II) - AM7a DNA metaG | ecosystem: Environmental > Aquatic > Freshwater > Lake | place: Finland: Lake Alinen...
ATCGAGAAGGAGGCAGTGTTTAAATAAAAATCGACCATCCATGCAAATGAGTCTGTCACGTGCTGTGCAGTATCAGAGAGCAGTGAGCACCTGTCCACCAGCGTGCGGATCCGGCCCTCCTCTGTATCACCCCTGCAAAAGACCGCACGGTCACTTGTGCATATTTCTTCAAGTGCAGTCTTCGTATGGAGTAACCCTGATATAATCCGGCTGAGTTCTTTCTGGTCACTATACATCATTGCAAGGAAATTTTGTGGGAGCTGGTTCATTGACTGGGTTTCCAGGTAGACGAGTTGTTCTTCTGCAGCGAGAATTAAGTCTTCAATAGTACTCAAAGAAATACTGACTGCAAGATACAGGATCCCGGGGCCATTGAGGACAATCCCCTGTGCAGTCCCGTCTGATAATACCCGGTCCGTGATGTCAGCTGAAGACCGGGAGAAGGTCAGTACGAAGTCCTTGTTGAACGCGATGAGTAATCCTTCCCATGTAATCTCCCAGACCGGGGGGTCGCTTTGTTCTTCCCGGATCTTTGGGATCTTGAGGAAAATGGTTGTGACAGGCCCCGTCACATCGGCACGGGGATAGGCTCTTTCACGGAGTTTTACTTCCAGTTGGTACTGTGGTATACGGGTGAGTCGCGAAAGTGCCGGAAGGTCTGCGTTGGTATATCCCGATAAATCGGACCAGTGGTCCACGAATTCCAGGTTTGTCGATTCATCGACTATTATCACGGTCCATGCAGAAGAGGGAACTGGTTGATCATCGTTTATCCCGGGATGGGTAAATGGAAGTGAACGGACCCGCATAGGGTCGGTTGGACCAGGGATATCTGTTAACGCCCGTTTCGCTGTAAAGTGACGGTGGGCTCGTTTCGCTGCAATGTAAAGGACCTGGACTGACTGCATGGCTCTGAGGACCCGTAAATAACGTGCGATACCAATACCGGTTCCTGATAACAATGCAATAGCGGGAATGCCTACAATAAGAACGTCGACGATATGCCACGGCGCAATAACATAGGCGTACCGGTCGTGTGCAACAATCAGGCGGCAGATATATTCGAGAACGAAAAAGATCCAGATTGCAATATCGATGATCGCTAGAAATGCGGCAATGGTTCCCGGTAGTTGTGCATAGTCCAGGAGCAGAAGAATTGGGACCAGTAGAAGCGCAAGGACTCCCATAATCTGTTCCCGGAAGATACCGTCCACAAGCTGCTGCATCTTTTGGTCATGTTCTTTTTGCGCAATGTGGTTCCAGTCCCGCCAGGAAGCAATGCGTACTCCGGTCGGGTTCATCATGTTCGTTTCATTGAGGGGTGCAGTGACCGGGGATTGTTGTACACCTTCAGTTTTCTTTTTCATACATGCTCCGTTGTGCAAAGGGAATTTGTGCCGGTAAAACCCGGAATTTTTCTGATTGTTTATTCCTCTTCAAAGAAGGTTAGCCCTGTTCGTGGCCAGGTGATGGATCTGGTGACCGGGGACGTGACCTGGATAAGCGATTTCATCGCACGCCTGATTTATAAGTGCCGCTTTTTATCCTGTATACACGACTTCGCCAGGTGCCGCATGGTCAATGGGACATCCACATCATTTGGGATATCAGGCATTCACATGTGGCAAATACAACGGTACCAAAAAGATTTATCCGGCACGTTTTTACTCAAATGTTTTCTTAAAGGATTGAGATCTGAAAAGTTTCTCCGGAATTACTGGTTTCCCTATCCCTGGTTTGAAAGGACCTGGATAACAGAATCGTCCCAGGTTCTGATCTGATCTTTACCTTTCTGTGGCGGACTATGTGATATAATCTGATCACAGACCTGTCTAATATACATTTTAGGTCTCTTTAATACTGGCAGATACCTCGATTATCTCTGGAACAAAGGTGTTTGTGTTATTTTACAACACCTGTGAAACCGGGAACCTACATTCGATTATCACGACATTTTTGTATTCCTACCACCCAATCACTCCACCACAAAACGATATCCCCTGTTTTGTTCGTTTAAATCGACCGTATATTCCTTTGTTTTAGTATGGTTGAAAACCTGCCGGGAATTATTGGTGTTTCTGAATTTTGTGTGCAAACTGATAAAATAAATCGATTTCTTTTCTCCAGGTTCTCCATCTGTAATACCTTCAATCAAGGTAGGCCGGGAGGGACAAATGAACATTGATTATTCATTTTTCGCAATCCGTGCGCATTCTTCATCTTTTTAACTCTGACTCTCTGCAGATACTTCATCAAGGGCCATCATCAACCCTCCGAAGATGGTCAGGTTACTCGTCACGATCTCTATCAATAATTTAAAGTTCCGCAATTTATTCGAAAACACAATTACATAAACAATTGGTCAGGACCGTGTAATCATGAACTGCCTTTCCCGGATTCAGTTGCCGCACAAGATACAACCCTTTATTTCCGGTGTAATCTCAACTACTAGTTCATGCAGACGCAGACCGGGATCAGTCTTAAACGGTATAAGGAAATTGGAGAAGTCCTCTACGAATGGGGATTTGGCACGACACTCCTTGAGGACCTCTCACCAGGTCTCAGGAATATGAATATCGGTAACCGGCTCCACCCACAAATCCGTGGAATGACGGTGTACGAGCGGATGAGGCATGTCCTGGAGGACCTCGGGCCGACATTTGTAAAATTTGGTCAGATCCTTTCCACCCGGAGGGAGATGATATCCCCGGAAATATACGAGGAACTGATAAAACTCCAGGATAAAGTTGCGCCTGTTCCATTCGAAGACCTCCGTTCAACCCTGGAACAATGCTGCGGGCCTCTTGATGAAGCATTCTCATCATTTGATACGGTGCCGTTTGCTGCTGCGTCCGTCTCACAGGTCCATCGGGCAGTCCTCAAAGACGGGACTGTTGTTGCTGTTAAAATCCAGCGCCCCGGCATCAGGGAGGCGATCGAGACCGACCTGCCACTGTTTGAGAAAATGGCTGAGAGGATCGAGAAACTATCACCTGATGCCCGCGTGTTCAGCCCGAAGCTCATGGTACAGGAGTTTGCCGTCCAGATCAGGAAGGAACTGAATTTTACGCACGAAGGAAAGAATTCAGAAGTCATTGCTGCATCCATGGCTGATATTCCGGAAATAAAAATTCCAAAAGTGTATTGGCAATATTCCGGGGAGAAGGTCCTTACGATGGAATTCGTCACGGGGTGCCGAATCGATGATGTTGCTACGATTCTATCCTATCAGGTCGACCCGGTGCACATTGCCGATGTAGGTTTTCACGCATATATCAGGCAGATATTCAGGGACGGTTTCTTCCATGCCGATCCGCACCCTGGAAACCTCCTGGTATCACCTGATGGTCGCCTGATTTTTCTGGACTTCGGGATGGTTGCACTGATCAGACCGGAGCGGCGCAAGATCTTCATCAAGGTGTTGATGTCGATCGTCGGTTGTGATGTAGATACACTGGTTGATTGTTTCGAAAAACTCGGGCTCGTATTTAGGAAGGAAGATATCGAGCCGTTAAAAGACGAGTTATACGCGGCCCTGCGGGAGTACCAGACGTCTGAACTTGGCCAGATGAACGTCGGGACCGCCATGGATTCCCTGCCAAAAATTATGCAGAAATATAACGTCGAGGTGCCGGGCTCACTGATGATGGTCCTCAAGGTCATCTGGATGATCTTTGCTGTTGCGGTAAAACTGGACCCAGGGTTCAATTTCAACCAGAGGGTACAACCGTACGTCGATGAAATTCTCGAAGGCAGTTACCTCTCTGCAGAGACCTTGAAGAAACTACCGATAACCTTCATGGAACTGGCAGAGGGCGTGATGAATATTCCGAAGGCGATCAACCAGACCCTCAATACGATTGGAAAAGGTGATTTTAAGCTTGAGATTGAGGCCAATGACTTGAAAACACTCTCGACCAGCATTCAGCAGTCATCGGGAAGGATCATGATATCCGTGATTATCGCGGCGATTGTCATCGGGTCCTCGATCGTAGTTCATGCTCTTGCATCAGGTACAACGATATCAAGTTACCTCTTTTATGCGGTATTCTCTGTATATTTTATTGCGATCCTGGTTGGGATTGTGGCCCTGTATACGATGATGAAAAAATAAATTTGAGTCCTGGTAACCGGGGCTCATACACTTTTGAACAGTTTCCAACCAAAAACGATCGATACGACCCCAAGAAGGACGCACAAAAGTCCCACAATTTTTTCAAAGAAGTGCATGATTGCGGGGAGGTTGAACAAGAGGGCGATACCGATAATGACCAGGATAATACCTGCGATAAATGCAATAAAAGCGATCCAATCCATTGTTATCATTCGGGATATGACAATGCAGGATTTATAATTAACGAATCCGTCTTCTTTTACAGGGGTCCGGGTCAGTCCATATATTAACGAAAGATGCAGAAATCTTCCCGCACGCTTTTTCAAAATATTTTTTAGTCATTGGAAATGAATGAGGTACTGGAATTGTTCTATGGATGATACGCGGCTGAAACCATACTATTCATCGATTATTTTTGTTATTATCGTCGTTTTTATGCTTGTCTCCCTATGGCTCAGGGGAATTTCGGCCGCGACTATCGATTTGTCCCACTATAGTACGTATTATTCTTCAGATGGATGGTACAATTTCCGCCAGATAGAATTAATGATACAGAATTTTCCGCACTATGCATGGTTTGATCCCATGACCGCTTACCCGGTTGGTAAATCAATTGACTGGGGGCCCTTATTCCCATTTATTGCATCAGGCATCTCCATCCTCTCCGGTATGACCGCCCGGCCGGACATGATGGTGATTGCATCGTGGATTGGACCCGTATTTGCCGCACTGATGGTTCCGGTTGTATATTTTTTGGGAAAACAGATCCAAGACTGGAAAACCGGGCTTGTCGCAGCAGGATTAATCGCCTGTTTGTCAGGTCTGTTTTTTGTTTATTCAGCGTTTGGGAATGTTGACCACCATATACTGGAAACATTTTTTTCGACGCTTTTTTGCTTCTTATATCTTTTTACGTTAAAATATTGGCTGTCACCTGCGGATGAGTCAAAAAAACACTCAACTCTCATCACTGGTTTCGGGCTATGCCTCCTCGCCGGGGTTGTGTATTTCATGGGATACCTGAATATACCGACAATAATTCTGTTTGGGCTTATTGTTGCAATATTCACGTTTGTTATATTTTTTTTGGACCGCCTGGCAAAAAGAAGTTCATATTCTATTTTGATCACAAATCTGGGAGTTTTCCTGCCGGTTATCCTGTTCATGCTCATATTTGGTGTGAAACAACCAGGGCTGTCCTTCCAGCAGTATAGCATTGCACAGGTCTTTGCAATTTCTGCCATTATTGCAGAAACGGTTATTTTATTCGTTCTGTCTGAGAAAATTAGAGATACGAAACTGTTTTTATTATCTGTCGTGGGTATCATTATCGCATTTTTTGTTGCAACCTGGTTGCTGGCCGGTGATGTGATCCTGTCACAACTGACGACTTTTTTCGGGCAGCAGCGGGAAATCACCACGATTATCGAATCAAAACCCTGGAATTTTGCATTGGCGATCAATTCGTTCAACTTTGCGTTATTCCTTGCCTTGATCGGTTTTATCATCCTTTTGTACCAGTTATACCGCAAAAAAGAACCGGCACACCTGTTTTTAATGATCTGGTCAGCGGTGGTGTTTTTTGCTACGGTTCAGCACTTCCGGTATGAATATTATTTTGCGGTTAATATTGCGCTTCTTTCATCGTTGTGTATTGTGGCAGGAATAACAACCGGATTGGCCATGCAGGGTAAGGACACAAGGATTGCTAAACAGTCTGCCGTGCAACCCGGCAATAAAGTTTCTGATAAGAAGGAAACAGTTGCAACCGCGAAAATTCGCCACGGCAAAAAGGAAAGGAACAATCATCCGCAATCACATTCCAAAAAATCAGGAATTAACAAGTTCATTGGTGGTGCGCTCCTGGCCTGCGTTATTCTTCTTGCTATTCTTACTGTTGTCCTGTCAATTCAGAATGATGTTGCCCATTCAACAACCCTTGAACGTCTGATCAATAAAAACTGGGTAGAGACCATGGTATGGTTACCTGGACATACCCCCGACCCCGGGGTTAACTACCTGGGTGAATATCAGAAGGATAATTTTGTTTATCCAAAGCAGGCCTACGGGATTCTTGCCTGGTGGGATTATGGGCATTATATCACATTCATCGGGAAACGGATACCGGTCACCAACCCCTTCCAGGATAATCTCGCAGGGCCTTCTGGAGCCGCGGCCTTTTTTATGGCGGACTCAGAGAATGGATCGGTCCGGATAGCAGAATCGATGGGTGCCCGTTACGTGATCACCGATACGTCCACCACAACGGACACGTTTGAAACTCTTGCGACCTGGTATGATAACAAGACTGGTATCAACCCGTATGTCAGATCATTCTTTATCCCGGACCCAGCAAAGCCAGGCCAGTTATTGCAATTAAACGGGGAATTTCTACCGTATTATCACACTACGGTCTCCCGCCTTCAGAATTTTGACGGCTCGATGCAGGTCCCCGGTACGGTCACGTACCTGGTATATCAGAATGAGAACCGGAATGGGTTGTTGTACCCCATGGTGACGACCGCCCAGACTCTTACCGTCGCAGATGCGGCAAATGCACTTAAAAAGTTAGAACAGCAACCGCAGGGAAACTCCGAAGCGGTCATTGTGGGACAATATCGCGAGCCGCTTGAGCCAGTACCTGCCCTGCAACATTTCCGGCTGGTGCATGAGTCCCCAGGGATGTCACCCGATATTATGATCCATGATATGTCCGGCGCTGAAAAGCTCAATTTTGTAAAAATGTTTGAGCTGGTCAAGGGCGCACACATCAGGGGAGAGGGGGCGATTGAATTGCAGGTGGTGACCAACACCGGGAGGACGTTCATGTACCGGCAGGAGAGTAACAATGGTGAATTTATTGTCCCCTATTCGACAGTGAACAATCCTTACGAGGTCAAAGCCAATGGAAAATATCATATCCTCGGTACGGCGAACGGGATAGACGTTACCGAGAGTGATGTAATGGAAGGAAAGGATGTGGTCTATTGATTCTGGTTCTGGAACATTTTTCCTACCCTTGAAGTATATTCTTTTTATTTTATAACTCTCAAAAATGCCAAAACCCAACGGTATCTTTGGTTGGGGGTCGCCAGGAGTAATTTCCGGGGCACACTTACCTATCCTCCCCACGAATTGCATCATATGGGTTCATCCTGCTGCTCGTGTATGCCGGTACCAGGGATGCGATGCCCCCAATTGCGATGACGACGAATAATGCTATTCCGGCCATATAACCCGTATCAGCAACAGCCGGTTGACGAAATGAAACCTGGAGTGCACTGTTGAGTATTCCGGTGGTGTTCAGCAGGAGGAAGGCGATTAAACTCGCAGCAACCCCTGCAATACCCCCGATTGCAGCGAGGAACAACGATTCGACTATCACGAGGGAGAAGATAACATTTCTTTTCGCACCCATCGACCTGATAAGCCCGATCTCACGCTGACGTTCATGGGTAACCATCGCTGCGATAAGCGCTATGAGCGGAAAGGTAGCCACAACAATAACCAGAGATATGATCTTTAAAAGACCAGGGAGGCCCTGGATATCCTGCGAGATGGGATCAAGAGTAAAATGTCTACCGATAACAGTAACTTGTGAAGGTGGGAATGATCGCCTGATACGGGCTCCAATGGGGTCAGGGTCTTCTCCTGGTTGTATTCGTACGAGTACTGCATTGATATCACCACGAGAGATACGCGGGGCAGACAGGGGTACAACCCCCTCTGTCTGGGCAAGAGAATAGGCATCATCCAATCCCATAAAGATGGTCGTATCGGCAGCAGACTGGGTCGGGTCCAGTCTGCCTGCAATGGTATAGGAACGGTTGGATACCTGGACCTTTGACAATATATCCCCTGTTATCTGGTGCCCTACGATAACCTCACCCTGGCTGAGTGGATTTTTTAAGGGTTGTCGTAACCAGGGCTGGATAGTAAAATCGGTTTCCGGATCGAAGCCAAATATATCAACTGGCAATGAAGATAATTCCGATGCATTTATTGTCGCAACATAGAGTTGCGGGCTTATTCCTATAACGCCCTGCACATTCCCAATAGTATCCATACGATTATTGTTCATACGCCAGACTGTTGGTAACGTTTTGACAATCGCAAACGTATTTTCAGGCCCCGATCCTCTTAACAATACCGTATACTCAATAGGGGCTACGATGAAGTCCGCCCCCATCCGGGATACCCCCTGGTTCACACTCCCGACTGCACCTGCGATAAGGTATTGTCCGGAGAAGATATTTGCAGCGATAAAGGCAAAACAGAAGGCCGTTGCCAGGTTTCGTCCAGGTTTATTCCGGATACCTGCGATGATAAAGGACTGAAAACTCATCTTCTTTTTCATGTCAAATCCCTGGTTGTAAGATGGCTAACGGATTTAAGGTCCAAATTTTCGCAAGAAGACGTTTTTGGTTTGCCCACGATTTTTCCCCGTTCCATAGAGTATGATTGTGTCCCGTACGGTATGAGGTCCGGGTTATGGGTGACCATCACGATTGTTGTTCCTTCGTGGTTCAGTTGCCGGAATAATTCCATGATCTCAAATTCCGTATCAACATCCAGGTCTCCCGTTGGTTCATCCGCGATCAGGAGAGCCGGGCCATTAATGAGGGCCCGTGCGATTGCCACCCGTTTCATTTCACCACTTGAAAGTGTGTGGGGGTATGCATCCGCCCGGTCTAAAACCCCTACTTTTTCGAGGAGTTCGAGAGCCCTTAACCCGGAGCTGGGGCTGTATGTGCAAAAAAGTGTGGGCAGCAGTACGTTCTCCAGAACGGTTAATGTGGAGAGAAGCCCTGAGAACTGAAATACAAAACCAATTTCTTTCGCACGCAGCCCCGATACGTCATCATCTGAAAGATGGGCAATATCCACACCATGTACCCGGACGACCCCCTTAGTCGGGCGGATTAGGCCTGCAAGCATACCGAGGAGTGTGGATTTCCCGCACCCGGATCGTCCAAAAATCAGGATAAATTCCCCGGGTTGCACATTTAATTGTACATCATCCACCGCAGATATCTCATAATTGTCCATCCTGAAAGTTTTGGTCAGACCGTCAACGTTAATCATGATTCTCCCCCCCGGATGCTTTCGTACGGCTCTGAACGGATAAAAATTATCACAGGATAGAGTGCGGACACTCCTCCAACCACGATCGAAAGGAGCAGGGCACTACCTCCCTGGACGAGTATCGTTGTTAGTGATGGGATAATAAATGGAATTTTAAGGAGATGCATGATAAAATCCTGGTACAATACAAGGATCGTTGCAGAGACCCCGATCCCGATACATCCGCCCATAATCGCTAAAGAAAAAGACTCTACAAGCAGGAGTCGAACGACGAATGCCTTCGTCGCACCCAGTGCGCGAAGTATTGAAACCTCCTTCCTGCGTTCATGCGCAACCATTGCGGATATTACACCCAGGAGCGGAACTGAAACAATCGTTACCGCCAGAGATGCACCATAGAGAATCCGCGTAATCGCACTCAGCTGTCCGCTTACCGCATTTAAAAGGCCATTCGGCAGTATTGTTTTAGTTCCCGGGACCTGGGCCATAATCTCACTTGCTACTGCAGCGGGTGAAGTCCCGGGATTAACCTTCACCAGGACGGCAGAAACTTTTCCTTCTGGAATTATTAGTTTCTTAACTGCTTTCTGGCCGGATTCTTCGGCCATTACATATGCGTCTTCGAACCGGGTAAAGACCGCATTATCAACCCCCATACCAGTTTGTTTGAGGACACCGACGACATGAAAGGTATGCCCATAAAAAAGGAGGTCATTTCCGACATTCTGGATTATTGCACTTCCGATAATAATATCATCTTTTCCGAGCCTTAAACCGGGGTTCTCCTTCAACCATGCGGCGATGGTAAAATCCCGCTTCGGATCTATCGCTATCATCTGTACGGGAGCGGCGCAGCAAGACGCAAATAACGTGGCAATATAAATCTGAGGACTGGCTTTTGCAACCCCGGGAATTCGTGAAATCTTTTCAAAACCGGAGTCCTCGAAGAAAAAACTGGTGGGTGTACCGGCGAGAATAACGGTCTGCCCGGCCCCGGCGTAATCTTCCGGGACGACAAGGATATCAGCACCCATCCGGGATATACCGGCATCAAGGCTCTGTTGTGCCCCGCTCATCAGGTACTGAGATGAAAAGAACGTTGCAGCGATGATGGCAAAAGCAAATATCGTAGCAATGTTCCGATAAGGGCGGTTTCCAAGGTTTCTCGCAACAAGGCGAAAAAAATGGAAATCCGGAGGTTTACTCATTTATTCCCTTTTCCAGATCAGGTATCCACCGACGATGATTACTATAATGCCGAGGATTTCCAGTGCGGGAAGAGTTAACTGCCGGCACGGGTGATCAGCCAGCCTGCACATACCGGTAAGAACTGTCGGGAACAGGATTACAAGTGCCCCGGTGGCA
>Ga0114951_10006287_pt1 | contig 10564 bp, 14 predicted proteins | sample AM7aDNAmetaG_FD_88677 | JGI IMG/M metagenome (GOLD analysis project Ga0114951, IMG submission 88677) | Freshwater microbial communities from Finland to study Microbial Dark Matter (Phase II) - AM7a DNA metaG | ecosystem: Environmental > Aquatic > Freshwater > Lake | place: Finland: Lake Alinen...
GGGAGAGGGAAAACAAAAGTGGGCTATGGATGTAGCTAAGTTATCGTCTGTAGCCACTAATTATATTAAAGAGAATATTGATTTTAAGGTCTATCCTATATCTTTTTGTGAAGAGGTTTTTAAGGGTAAGCCGAAAGAGAGAATTGATACTATAGAATTAAGAGATAGGGATGGTTTTGTGTTGGTAGAACTTCCTAGAGGTATATTTAGATTAATTGACCCTAATAGAGAGTCTTATGTGGAGTTATGTGGGTATACTGAGAAGCAGGTAGAATATATTAAACAGGTTTTAAATGATTTTAAAACCAATATCTGAATAGGAGAATAATTCTATGGATTTGTCACGAAATTATATTGTTCTTAGTGCTACACCAGAATTACAGGAAGAGATGCCCATGAGTGGGATAAACTTGGGTGATTACATGGCTATAGGTGTAATTATTGATGAGAATGAGGGAGAGTCTACACGGATTTTTAATGTGGGACGGTTAGATATGTTAACTATAGCGGAAGATGAAGAAGATGATGAGTATGTTGAAGAATATGTTGTGGAGTATGAAATAAGCCACCCTATAATAGAAGGTATGGATTTATATAAAGAGGTAGATTACTTTTTTATAAGATTGTTTGAGCAGGACTTTTATCAAATGATGATTATGGAGCAAAAGGAATGTAACCTATATAGATTAATACTTGATTTTAACCACTTTTTCTTTACAGAGATTTCTTCTAAAGGACTAACTGACTTATTTGATACTATGGAGAAGTGTTGGTTAGCTTTTTATATGTCTGTGATACATGAGAAGAGATGGGGAGGTAAGGGTTGGAAAATGTTTAAAAATACGTAATGTTAATGGAGAGGTGAGATATTTTATGTATGACGAAGATAAGTTTCATAAAGAGGTCTTCTTTAAGAATTATAGAAAATTCTTTGATATGGGATTCTATAAGGCTGACAAAGAAGCTTATACTAAAAAGTTGGGACTTGTAGGTACATTAGTAAAAAATGTTAACTTCTCCAGAAACTTGATTATTGTATCCAATATAGATTTATGTAAAGAGATATTTCTGTCTGGATTTATGAATATCCCTACCCTTAGAAGTAGTGTGTTGATGAATGTAACTGAATTATATGAGATATACTTTGGGAATAGACCTGCTGATTTAGTTACAGCAAGACCTGAGAGTGAGGCTTATTCCTCTGAAATAGATATTTTGGAGGATGTAGCTTGTTTTACATTAAACTATCATGAAGCTGTATTTGAGAAGTCTAAGGGGAATAGAGCAAATATTTTAGCACATACTATAATGAGACGATATGAGTATAGAGAGTCTGATCCTAACAAACCACCTAAATTGAATTGGATATTTAGTATGGGGCACATGAACAATTTAGAAGGTGAGTACGGACCTATACTTCAGCTATTTAAGGATAAGAGGGATAACCCTATGTTTGGAATAGTTGATTTGAACACTATGATGATTCCAATAAGTAAGAGTGATAGTAGTAGTGTGAGTAGTAATGTGAGTAGTAGTGTGAGTGGTGGTGAGTGTGGTGGTGAGTGTGGTGAATTGTTAGAGTAGATTTTAGCTAAGGGAGGTATACCTTGAAGAAACTTGTATTTTCATGCTTTAGTAAGATGGATGAGGAGTATAAAAACTTTCTAGAACAGATATTAGTTGAGCATAATACCTATCTTAGTCAAGGATTGGGAATACTGAATAGTATCGAAGCTGAGTGTATTAATTTCATGCTGACTTCTTTTAGGAATTCCCAACAGTTTCCTAGTCAAACTTTGTTTGAGAGTGTATATCCACAAACAATACCCGAGTTTGTAGGTATGACCGAACTACCTTTAGAAGACTTTAGAGTCTATATTGGGAATAAGGTATCCTATAGAACTAACAAGCAAATAGCTGTGAAAATGGAATCCATAAAAAGCCTGATAGAAACCGAAGGTATGTCCGAAGAGCTAATGGGGAGATTAGAAGAATTTAAGAAGCTATCGGATAGAACAAAATCTAAAGATATACAAGTAGGTATGGACTTTAGGAGTATATATGAACAGAAGTTAACTAAACCTGTAGGATTAACTACTGGGATAGAGGAGATAGATCAGAGGATAGGTGGTATGAGTGAGGGAACTATAACCACTATTGCTGGGTTTACATCTCATTTTAAAACAACCCATGCTTTAAATATAGCTCATAGATGTACCTACCATAAAAACTTTAACTTAATATACCTATCCCTAGAAACTCCAAAAGAGGATATGTACTTCAACCTACTATGTAGACATTCTTATGAGAGTAAGTTTAAAGATATTTCCTTTGTACCGCATGATAGGATAAGGAAGTGTGAGTTGTCTCCTGAGGAGTTGGATCATTTATATAATGTGGTAGAGCCTGATTTGAGTTCTCCTATTACAGATGATATGGGTAATATAGTGTACGACGATGAGGGAAAAACCTATAGTAGGGGTAAGCTTATTATTTTAGATGAATCTGACTTTGTATCTATGTCCTTTACTGACATTTATAATACCTTTGAAAAGATTGATGATATGTTGGGTGGGAGATTAGATGGGTTTTTTGTTGATTACATACAGCTTTGTAAGTTTATTGAGAATCAAAAGGGTATGGACGACAATAGGATGATTAACTCCTATGTCACTTTCTTTAGAAGAATGACTATGAACTTTCGTTCTGGTAAGCTGAATAAAAAGCTAATTGGGGTTCTATTAGCACAGATAAATCGTGTGAATTGGATTAAAGCAGTTAAAAAGTGTGGTGTATATGATTTGACTTGTTTAGCAGATGCCAATGAATTGGAAAGAGGATCATATAGGGTAATAACAACTTATACTGATGAGGACATGAAAAATAGAAGTGAAGCACAGTTACAAATACTAAAAAATCGTGGTGGACCTACTATGTGGAATCCTCATAAGATATATGCAAATGGAGAATCCTATGTATTTGGTGAAGAGATGGAGAAGTTTGGAGCTACATTGGGAGGAAATGCTAATTCTGGAATGATGGGAGACATTTTAGGTAGTTTGGGAGATATGGATAATATAATTTAAAGGAGATGATAATGTGAGAGGTAAGTTTGTAAGTTTCGAGGGTGGAGAGGGAACTGGAAAAACTACACAGATAATGAGATTACACAATTATTTAACTGGAGAGTTGGGTATTGAGTGTAAGGTAACTAGAGAACCTGGGGGAGTTAGAATAGCTGAACAGATAAGAGAGATAATTTTAACACCTAGTAATAAGGTAATGGACTCCCTAACTGAGTTATTATTATTTGTAGCCGCTAGGAGACAAATACTGAAAGAGTTGATACAACCTACTCTTGAGAGTGGTGTTTGGGTATTGAGTGATAGATATGTAGATTCTTCGGTGGTTTATCAGGGTATTTGTAGGAATATTGGGGTAGAGTTAGTAAAGGAGTTAAATAATTTAGCAATAGAGAGTTATATGCCTGATTTAACCCTCTATTTAGATATAGATCCTGAAATAGGTTTGGGTAGGGTAGGTAAAAGGGGAGACCTTAATAGGTTAGATGAAGAAACCCTAGACTTTCATAAGAGAGTAAGAGAAGGATATAAAATGTTAACTGAGCAGACTCCTGATAGATTAGTGGAGATTAATGGCGAACCAGATGAAGAAACTGTATTTAAAAGTATAAAAGAGACAATACATAGTAAGTTAATTTACATAGATTAGAGCATACTAGAAGTTATTTGAGAGATGGAGGAGAGTTTATGATGATATCTAGGGATGAGGTTAAAAATGCTTTAAAAGAGTGGAAGGTGGCTTTAGGTCAATGTGAGCATGTTGTTAATGATAATATTGATTTTGTAGCTTATGAGGTAATGGCAAAGCAAAAGAGATATGAGATACTATTGAGAGAATATAAGAATCAGGGACCTGAGCAAGTAGAGATTATAGAGAAGGTAAAGATGATTGATAGGGTAATAGATAGAATTTTTTTAAGATAGTTCATAATATAATAAGTTAACTTTAGAGATAGCCTGTACCCTTATTTAATAGTGGTATGGGTTTATTGTTTTCCACCCTCAGAATAGACCACTTTATATACAATAACCGAATGAGCAAACTCGTTCAGTTATTTATATTTTGAGAACTGAGGTGATATAATGCCAAGAATAATAGGAGAAGATAGTGAGATTGTTAGGAGAATGGTTTTAGAAGCCGCTGAAACTATGGGATGTACAGCCTTATTCTATGAACTTAAAGATAATACCTATACAAAAGACTTTTATAATGACCCTAATACTATATACAAGGCACCTATCACTTTAGAAGTATTGTTTGATGAAAATCCTAAGGTAAAGGTACTTAAAAATTTGGGATGGTATAACGAAGATGAGGAAATAAGACCTTTATTGATATATCTTCCAATATATAGGAATGTAGATAAAGAACTTCTTAATGTAATGGAGAATTGCTTGATTGAGCTAGTTTATTTTGGCGTGAACAAAAAAGCCTCATTCAGAATACAGGCTAAAAGACTTGATTCCTTATTTGGCAACTATTGGATTTGTAAGTGCTGTCCTGAAAGAAATATACAATTTAACCCTGATTTATCTGATGGTTATGACTATCTTAATATAATGACTATCCCTAAAGAGAAAAAAAGCTCCGAATCCCTTACAGCCTCCGACAGTGTGTTTGAGAGAGGTAACTTATCTAGTGATGATTCTTATGCTATGGAGATAATGTCGGGTAAAGAGATGAGTCATTATGAAGATGTTGGTGTTGAGGATTTGAGTAGTGTTGGAATTACTTCTGGGGATGAGGGTAATCCCGATGAAACCTCTGAAACCATTGAGGAGTGATGATTTATGCCTAGAGTGCGAAGGATTGAGGGTATAGTTATAAGTGTTACAGGATATAGATGGAATCCTGGTAGTCATTATATAAAATCACAATTAACCCCTTATGAGTATATGCAATTTCAATACTATATGGCTGAACAACTACAAAAGGAATTTATAAGAGCTATCGATACACAAAGATATAGAAAAGACCCTAAAAAGTGGCCACCTCTAACCATTAACTATTTGAGATATAAACAGAAACACAAGTTAAGCCTAAACATTTGGGAGGCTACTGGACATTTGAAGAAAAACATAAAGGTATTTATGAGGGGGACTTTGATAGTAGTTGGATTTAAAAGAGATGATCATTATGTCACGACAAATGTAAAAATAAATAAGGTAGCTAAGTATGTTGAGTATGGGGGGATAAGGCTTCCTCCTAGACCTTTATTTAGAGCTATAACAGCTTATGTAAGAAAGAATATATCTACCTACTATAAGAGATTTAGAAAAGAGGTGCTTAAAAGACCATGATTGAATTATCAACTAAAAAGGAATTAAGTAGAATAATACTAATAGAGAGTACCCTTAGAAAACCAAAACTAATAACCGAGAGTAGTCAATTTAAGAGTGTTTATATTGGTAAGGGTGGGATGTATAAGACTATTAGTTGGAGAGTGGTTAAAGAATATACAGAGTTTGGATATAAGGTAGTAAAGGAATTTATGAAAGAGCTCCCTAATGGTATTGATGTAGCTTATACTATTGAAGATAACCTCTATATAGGAACTCCTAAAGATGCTAAGTATTTTTGTGAGACTAGAGGGATTAAGCCAGAACTAGCTAATATTAATAGTAATGTATGCTCCATTGGAAAGTGTATATATAAAGATAAGACTCATGAAGATTATGGAAAATGGGCAGGCTATAGCCACCGAGCAATATACTTATTTGGATATGATTATGTAGTAAAAGAAGGGGATTGTGTTGAGGGTTATTTTCCTTTGGGATTTGTTCCGAAGACTGAAGAGGATTGTAGAAATATGGCAATAGCGTTTTCTAATTCTGTGAGTTAAGGGGGAGGATAGACATGAGTAAGCATAATTTGATACTTGAGGGAGTTAAGAAAAAGAAGGATAAGCCTAAAAATGTTGAGTTTGATATATCACAGCTATATAACTATTTAAAGTCTTATGTAGGAGCTAAGTTTAAGACTGGAGAGGTTAAGTTGAAAGAACTTAAATTAGATGTGGATTATTTTTATATAGAGTTATCTACATATAAGGAGAAGTTTGATTCTAAGTATATTATAACCTCATTACAGGATGCTGTAGCTAAGAAATTTGCCATTGATAGTAATGATATAGCTGTAACTAATCAGGAGTATGTTAACCCTAATAATAAGGACAACCTATTAATTACTATAGAATATAAGAAGGGAGATAATCAAAATGAAGCTTAATAAGAGAAGTATGATACTTGAGAGTTTAAAAAGTATTAAGGAAGTTACTAAAACTTTTACTATTAAGGATTTAGCTAATTTTGTTGCAGGTATTTTAACTAAGTATGGTGGAACTAAGCCAGAGGTACAAACAGCAAGTCAGGAGAAGGATGATTTCCTTATACAGATTAAGTATACATCCGCAAAAGAGATTGATAAGAGTGTTACTGATAAGATTTCTAATGAAATTGTTAGTAAGTTTCCAAACCTACCTATATCTAGTGTTGGTGGGGGTTTAGGAGTAGATGTAATAGACCAGAAGCCTATGGTTAAGGGTGGATTTTTAGTTGATTTGGAGATTTACAACTAGGGGGTGATTAAAATTTCTCTTTATGATTATGACAAAGCAATGTATGTAAAGATTTGTGGAACTTACGATGAGGTTATATTTGCCTCTCCTGATGAAGCATTTAAGATTAATGCTTTTCAACATGATGGTAGAGTCATTATGCCCTTTATTAGTGTGTATAGATTAGCTGAATTTGCTATAAATAGAATAACCTATAGTGATGTGAGAGTTAGAGATGGAGCTCCTACACGATTAGGTAATTCTATGTCTAGCCCACTAAGAAAAGCTAGAGGAGTACCTGTAACCCTAACCTATCAAATGGATGTATATTCTAATAAGAGAGCAACTTGTGATGGGATAGCAGCTGAGCTATTATTGAATTTATTGGAGTATCCTTTTGTAGATGTTAATATTGCTATAGAGGGTGTAGAGGGTGGTATGAAACAGCAATTTGAGTTTACAGTAACAGATAATGTAACTGATAATACGAGTATATCGGAGTTTGAGGATGCAGGGAGAATTTTTAGATTAACTATTGAGGTAGTTCTTAATGATGCTATTATATACAGAATAGATAAGACTAATGTCAAGTTGGTTGAGAAGGTTCTTATTGATATTAAAGATTTACTAACCGATACTACGATAGAGCAGTATATTGTGACTGGTGTAGATGAGTGAGGTGCTAAATGATTCCAGGATCGAGAACCCAAGAGTTTATAACAAATAAATTCCAAGATAATGCAAAAAGACCTGAAAGTAAAAAAACCAACCCTATAAAAGAGAAGATAGTAATTGAGGAAGAACCTAAGATAGAAGGTTTACATACTGTTGAGGGTGAGGAAGTGGGAGGAATATTCTATTCTAATTTAGATGATGAAATTCTTCTTGAAGAAGTTGAGTTTAGTTATATACAGGATAAGAAAGAAGATGGTAATTATAATTTTAAAAATAAAAGAAAAAAGAAAAATAATTGATGGAGGTGTTCTAGATGCCTATTATGTTGTCGCCAGGTGTTAAAACCAGAGAATTAGATTTTAGTATGTATGCAAGTGCTTTATCCAGCTGTGTAGTTGGTATGGTTGGTGGAGCAAATAAAGGTCCAATAGGAGTACCTACATTCTGTTCTAATCAAGCAGATTTCCTAAGGATTTTTGGAAACCCAGTTGATGATGATTTTGGACCAATATCCGCTCTTTTATACCTAGCAAAAGGAAGTGCCTTGTGGTATGTCCGTGAGGATGATGCAACATCTGCTAAGGCTAGTATTTCTTTTGATGGTACGGGAGTAGGAACAGCACAAGTTGAAACTGCCACAGTAGCAGTAACTTCTGTTACCGCTGGAGACATTGTTGTAACTGTTACAGCAGCAGGGTTAACTGGATCACCAAAAGCAGTTACAGTTGCTGTAGCTGAAAGTGATACCGCAGCCGCTGTAGCTGGAAAAGTTAGAGTTGCTTTAGGAAATGATAGTGCTATTACCAATTTATTTACTGTTGGTGGGGCAACTATTTATGCAAGTTTAACAAGGAAAGTTGCAGTAGCTAATGATGCTACCCTAAACATTGCTATAGCAGCAGCTAATGGTGTTACAGCAGCTTTAACTTCTGGTCATACTACGGCTGGTAGTTTAGGAAGTGCCATAACAGAAATTTTGACAATTGAGTATAAAGAGAATGGTGATTATTCTCATAAATATTCTTTCAAGATTATTGGAGCAGTAGGACTTAGTTTTACTTTAGTATGTTATGAGGGAAATATCATTAAGGAATCTTTCCTAGCTTCTATGGATTCAACAAGTCCAAAATACATAGGAACTAAGTATTCCGATGAATTTACCTACACTGTAGACATTAAAACAGCAACTGGAATTTCTAATAGTGATAAAACAGCTTTGGCTGGTGGAACTAATGGACTTCCTTTAGCAGTAGAGAATGTTATTGGTGAGGGTACTAGAGGACTTCAGTCTTTTGCTAATCCTAATAGTATTGATATTAGTGTTTTAGTTGCTCCTGGAAGAAGTGAAGCTACTGTAATAGCAGCTTTATTAGGAATATGTGAGAATAGGTCTGATTGTTTTGCTATTATTGACCCTCCTATTGGATTGGAAGTTACTCAAGCTGTAGCATTCCATAATGGTACGGGTGGTGAAACTAATGATCCAGAAGCAGCACTTAATAATTCTTATGGAGCTATGTATTATCCTTGGGTTAAGGTAACTAATCCTGTAACAGCAGCTACTTTGTGGGCTCCACCTTCCGCTGTAATTACTGGGGTTTATGCTAACAATGATAATCTCAGTTCTCCGTGGTTTGCACCAGCTGGTTTAACTAGAGGTAAGTTGACTCAGGTTCTTGATGTTGAAAGAGATTTGTCTGAGGGAGATATGGATCAGTTATATGGTAATGATAATGCCATTAACCCTATTATTAATTTCCGTAAACAGGGAGTTGTTGTATGGGGACAGAGAACTTTACAAAGAGAAGATACAGCCTTGGATAGAGTAAATGTAAGAAGGATGATGCTTTATGTAAGAAAGATTATTGCAACTTCTTCTGCATACGTTGTGTTTGAGCAAAATGACCAAGGAACTTGGACAAGATGGACAAATATGGTTGTACCTTTCTTGGAAAGTGTAAAGAATGGTAGAGGACTATATGAATATCAAGTAGTTATGGATTCGACAACTGTAACACCCGCTCATATTGATAGAAATGAAATGCCAGGAAAAATATTACTTAGACCTACTAAGACAGCAGAGTTTGTATCTATAGACTTTGTTCTTAAGTCTACTGGTGCATCATTTAGCTCATAATTTGGTTCATAATATAAATGATTGGAGGATGATTATAAATGGCTGATGCAGTATTATATCCAAAAGGCCCAATACATTTAAGTGATTTGCAGAATAAGTATAAGTGGGAGCCACAAAGAACTAATCACTTTGAAGTGGTTATATCGGGACTACCTGCTGAACTAACTCTTGCAGTTAACACTTTTAGCCTACCTAATGTAACAACCGACCCTATTGAAGTTCCTCATGGAAATTCTAGAAAGAAGTTTGCTGGTCAAGCTGCTTTCGGTGGAGCTGATACTTTGGAAGTTATCGATTATGTAGGTCTTGATACTGAAGCAATAGTTAATGATTGGAAAATCTTAGTGTTTAATCCTGAGACTGACCAGATGGGTATTGCCAATGATTATAAGAAAAATGCAACTGTAACTGAGTTTTCACCTGACCATACTCAATTAAGAGTTTGGTACTTGGAAGGTGTTTGGCCATCAGGAGTAGCTTTTGGTGATTCACTTACTCAAGATGGTAGTGATGTTAAGAAGATAACCCTATCCTTAGCTTATGATAGAGGTTATAGAAAAGCTACAGCTGGAGTTACGGTGAAAGCATCCTCATAATTAAATATTGGGAATATACAAAATAAATAATAAAGAGAGGAAGAACTTGTTCTTCCTCTTTTTTGGTTTTATATATAAGTACTGAATCTTAAAATCGAAAATAAACGGAGGAAATGGGTTATGGCTAATTACACAGAGAAACATGTTTTACCAAGTAAGGGACTTCTAAATACTGGATTAGGATCTGAGATTGTTATGAGAAATATGACCACAGCAGATGAAAAGATGCTTCTAGGTTCATCTAGTGACTCCTTGGATAATATCTTAAAAGCCTGTATTGTATCCCCAAAAGATTTGATACTGGATGAATTGGTTTCCCCTGATAAGCATTTCCTTATTATGAAGCTTAGAATTATAAGCTATGGAAGTGAGTACTTTGTTAATGCAAAATGTCAGAGTTGTGGAGCTACCTCAGAATATAAGATTAATCTGGATAATTTACCTATAGATACCCTACCAGATGATTTTATAGAGGTCTATGATGAGTTTGAACTTCCTGTATCTAAAAAGATTATA
>Ga0114951_10006288_pt1 | contig 10563 bp, 10 predicted proteins | sample AM7aDNAmetaG_FD_88677 | JGI IMG/M metagenome (GOLD analysis project Ga0114951, IMG submission 88677) | Freshwater microbial communities from Finland to study Microbial Dark Matter (Phase II) - AM7a DNA metaG | ecosystem: Environmental > Aquatic > Freshwater > Lake | place: Finland: Lake Alinen...
CGCCTCGCAGGCTAAAGCCTGCGGCTGCCTTATTAAAATTATTTAATGTTTTTTAAATTCGTTTCCATCCTGCGAATGCATTCTGCGGAACCAAGAGCCGGGAGGACATTCGCCAGTTCGTCGCCGTGTTCCGCACCCGTAATAGCTATGCGAATGGGCATAAACAGGTCTTTGCCTTTAACATTTGCCTTTTTTCCGGCTTCAGCAATCAGCACCTTGCAATTTTCTTTTGTTATCTCATTGGCTTTTAAAACCTCTATGAAAGCATTTATCGTTGCCGCTGCGTTATTTATCCCGCTCCAGACATTTGCCGCTTTCTCATCAACCGCTTTTACCTCGGTATATATGGAAGCAAGTTCCGATATTTGGTCAAAATGTTTTACCCCGGTCTTTATTTTGAGGAGAACATCTTTTTTCCAGTTATCAGGTTTTGAAATATTGTTAAGATAGGGCAGAGCATATTTTAAATAGACTTCTTCCGGTAATTTCTGGATATATTCGTGGTTCATCCAGGTGAGTTTTTTTTCATCAAAGATGGAGCCGCTATGCCCTACATCTTTTATATCAAAGTTTGTGAAAATTTCTTCTTTTGATTTTATCTCGACTCCGTCCTTCGGGTACCAGCCGAGAAGAGACATGTAATTAAACATCGCTTCGGGTAAATAACCCTTGGCGCGATACGCAAGCAGTGAGGTTTCCCCGTGTCTTTTTGAAAGTTTGCTTCTGTCCGCACCAAGAATCATTGAAAGATGCGCAAATTCAGGCATTTCAAAACCGAAGGCCTCATAGAGCAGTACCTGCCTGGGCGTATTTGAAAGATGATCCTCCCCTCTTATTACATGTGTAATTTCCATAAGATGATCGTCGATAACTACGGCAAAGTTATAGATGGGAACCCCGTCAGAGCGGGCGATAACAAAATCTCCAATCTCCTTGGTGTTGAACTCAACAGCGCCTCTTACCATATCGTTAAATTTAACAAGGGTATTTTCGGTAACGGTAAACCTGACAACGAATCTTTCCTTCTTGGCCAGTTTCTCTTTTATCTCTGTTTCTGAAAGTTTTTTGCACTTTCCTCCGTACTTATACGGGGTTCCGGCTTTTACCGCCTGTTGCCTCTCTATTTCAATCTCTTCCTCGGTACAGAAGCAATAATAAGCCTTTTTCAAAGAAAGGAGTTTGTCTAAGTATTCATTATATATAGAAAGCCGCTTCATCTGAGAATAAGGACCAAAGTCCCCCTTTTCTTCGTTTAAACCAAAATAACCCTCGTTCCAATCAAGCCCGAGCCATTTTAGTGAATCCACAATAACCTTGACCGCCTCCGGTGTAGATCTTTCCTGGTCGGTGTCCTCAATTCTTAAAATAAATTGCCCGCCCACCTTTTTAACAAAGAGATAATTAAATAGCGCGGTCCGGGCATTGCCTATGTGCATATACCCCGTAGGCGAAGGCGCAAACCTTACTCTTTTTGCATCAGTCATATTGGTTTCCTTTTTTACTTTTCTTTCGCAGCGCTTTGTTTTATCCGACGCGCGTCAAACTAAAGTACAATGCTGCATAAATCTTTTCAATTTTTTCTTTACCTCTTCCAGTTGGAACTTTGTAAGCTTTCCTTTCCTCTTCCCTTCCGGAATCTGCCAGATAGGAAGTTTTTTATAAGGATCGTTTTTGTATCTCGGAATTATATGCCAGTGAATATGGTGCGTAATGTTTCCCAGATTTTCGTAGTTAATGCGAGCCGGCTTAAAGGCCCTGTCGATTGCGCCCGCGACTGTTATTACATCCGCATACAAAACTTTTTGGTTTTTTTCCGAAAGTTTTCCGAGCTGTTCTTTGTGGTCTTTCGTAAAAAGAATGCAATAGCCTTTAAAGTACTGTCCGTGCCCGAGAATAACATAAGAACTTTTAAACTCCGCAATAAAACCATCGCAAGAACCCGTCTTCCTGATTGACTTTATTTGTTCACAAAAATAGCAGGACATGTTAACTCCAAGCACTAAGATCAAAGCACTAAATTCTAAACAAAATCGTTGCAGTATATTTATGAACAAAGGAACAGACTTTGATAATATTTTATTACTTATTTATATCTTACAAAGCTTCTGTTTAGTGCTTAGAATTTTGACCTTAGTGCTTTCTCTTTCGTTCTAAACTGACTACTGCCTGCGCCTGCATCGCTTTCAGGTGCCCGATTTCACCCAGGCCCTTGGCCGTTGTCGCTTTGACACTTACCTGCTCCGCTTTTATTTTAAGCACCGTTGCTATATTGTATTTCATATCAGAAATATACTGTGAAAGATGCGGCTTTTCCGCCATTATTACAGAATCAATATTTACAAGCGTGTATTCTTTTTTTAGTTTTTTCCAAACAAGCTCAAGGAGAGTAAGACTGGAGGCATCCTTGTACTCCGGGTGGTCCACGCCAAAAATAACACCGATATCTCCTTCATTGGAAGCGCCCAGCAGGGCATCAATGATTGAATGACATAAAATATCGGCATCCGAGTGCCCATCTAATCCAAGATAAAAGGGGATATGCACTCCGCCCAAAATCAGATTTCGCCCGCGCTTTAGCCTGTGAATATCTATGCCAAGTCCTACAAGATTTTTAGACATATCCCGCTCCCATAAAATTATAACCAAGCTTTAGCAGGCAGTTATTGCCCCTTAAAAGGAGCCTCTAATCAGTAAATATACAATCTCTCCGTTAAAGCCTGCAATTACCGGAACCAAAAGATTGTCGTCCAGTTTTGTCACGGCGGTTTCAACTACCGTTGCGGTAACCGCCATTACTATAATAACAAGCCACATGGGTTCACCCGCAGGCACATAGGAATACTCCCACCACATTCTTCCACCGGCAGGAATACGCAGCAAGAGAAACCCTATAAAAATATTAACAACTAGTTCCGCCAGAAAACCTTCCCAGGCCTTTTCTTTTAAAAAAGGTAAGGGATGCCTGCCATATTTGCTCCCTACCACGGCCGCGGCCATATCCCCGAAAGTAACCATTAAAATACCCGTGGCCGCTATTCGCAAATCAAAGATGGCAAGAGATATAATCGAACCCAGAAGAAAATAAATCTCCCCGCCCATATGGTTTTTTTCTTTGTCGCGCCTGAATTCCCATAGTTTTCTAACGAACGGAATTTTTTCCCCTAGTTCCAGCCGCACATACTCAAGCTCAAAAAGTATTATGAGCATAAAAGAGAGGAAAAGAAGCGCGACTTTATGATTGACCGAATTTGAAACCAGCACATAAGAAACAAGAAAAACTACCGAAAAAAGATGTATGGACTTTCTGATCAATTCCTTTTTAAAACTCCAGAGCTCTTGTTTCTCCGGGGTTTTTCTTCTCATTCCACACTTACTGCGTTTCTACCGGCGTGTTTTGATTTGTAAAGCGCTTTATCGGCTTTCACAATCATCCCTCTACCGTCAATAATAGATTTGTCCCAGGATCCGACGCCGACACTCAGGGTAACCCTTATTATTTTCCCGTGGTAATTAAATTTTGTCTGGCTCACAAACTGTCTCAACCGTTCCCCGAGACGCCGGGCACTTTCCACATCCGAAATAGGAGCAATAATTGAAAACTCGTCGCCGCCATAGCGTCCTATAGTGTTAATCTTTCTGGTGTTTTTTCTGATAAGTTCCGTTACCTTGATAAGAATATAGTCGCCCGCGTCATGGCCGTAAGTATCGTTGATTTTTTTAAAATGATCCACATCTATCATCAGCAGGCAAAGCAGGCCGCCATAACGCTTAACCCTTTCCACTTCGCGCTCCAGGAGCGTCTTAAAATGTTTCTGGGTAAAAACATGCGTGAGCCCGTCTCTGGCCACTTCCGTTTTTAGTTGCTGGGTTTTCTTTTGCGCTTCTACAACTTCTGTTTTTAGCTGCTGAGTTTTAATCTGGGCTTCCGCCAGGTCCTTCTGTATTTCCCGGATAATATCTCCGTAGGTAATAATACCCACAAGACGCTTGTTATCGGTGATGGGGAGTCTTCTTATCCGCTTTGAGGCCATAAATTGCAGGGCAGCCCTGGTCTCATGCTTTGGTGACATTGTAAATACCGGTGAATGCATAAGGTCGCCGGCCCTTTTAAAGGACAACGGATTGCTCCCGTTTTGGCCTATGAAACTTACAATATCTCTTTCGGTAATAATGCCTTGCGGGAACTTATCTTTTAGAATAACTATAGACCCTATCCTGTGCTTTTCCATCAAGGCACAGATTTCACTGATAGGTGTATTTGCATTTGCCGTAATAACCGACCTGGACATTAAATTTTGTATCTTCAAATATTTCTCCTCACCTTATTCTTACATCACATTAAACAGAAATCTACATCTACCTGTTTTCGATAACTTTTTTAATTCTTGCCAAACCTTTTTCAATGGTATCAGTTGAGGTCACATAAGAGAGTCGCACATACTCCTCGGTCTCACCTTCATTTTTAGGTCCAAAATAGGTGCGTGCAAGGACCGCAACACCCGCCTTATCAAGAATATAGCCCTGCAGTTCTTTAGCATCCTTAAAACCCAGGTTTTTACAGGCCCCGGTTACATTCGGAAACGCATAGAAAGCGCCTTTTGGGCTTTTACAGGAAAAACCCTTAATATCATTTAAAAGCTTTACTATAAGGTCGCGTCTCTTCCTGTACTCGACCTGCATTTTATCCATAGCTGTTTGATCTCCGGAAATGGCTTCAATTGCCCCGTACTGCGCGAAGGTATTAACACAGGAGTTTGTGTTATTCTCCAGTTTGGAAATATAAACCGCAAGCTCTTTAGGCATAATACCGTAGCCAAGACGCCAGCCGGTCATAGCGAATGTCTTAGAAAATCCGTCCACAATGATAGTTCTTTCTTTCATGCCGGGCAAAGAAGCAATTGAAATAAATTTACCGTCATATAGTATCCTGCTGTAAATTTCGTCCGTCATTATCCAGCAGTTATATTTTCTGGCAAGTTCGGCAATATCCTCAAGATCCTTGAGCGAAAGCACGCTGCCGGTAGGATTTTGCGGAGAATTAAGAATTATCATCTTTGTTTTTTTATTTACAATTTTTCTCAGGTCATTCACATCAAAAGAGAAATCTTTGTTCTCCCAGAGCGGCAGGGCCACGGACTTAGCACCGACGAAATTAGCCACAGATTCATAAATAGGATAGCCGGGATTGGGATAAATTACCTCGTCGCCCTCATTTACCAGTACGGTCACCACATCATAAAGTATATGCTTTGCGCCAGAGGAAACTATTACTTCTTCGGGGTCGAATTCCATTTTACGGAACTCTCCGGCGGCTTTAGCAATAGCCTGCCTTAAGGGTAAAATACCGTTGCTGGTAGTATAATGAGTTTGATTTTCATTTAGCGCCTTTATACAGGCATCTTTAATATTTTTTGGGGTGTCAAAATCAGGCTCGCCTATTCCAAAAGTAATTATATCCTTGCCTTCACGCCGTAGTTTTCCGACTAAAGCACTCATTTCGAATGCCGTTTCGGTACCAAGTCTGCTCATTCTGTTTGCCAATTGCATAAATTTACCTCCATTTATTTCTCGCTTCAGACATTGATAATATTTTACCTTAAAATGACCTATAAAACAACACTTTTACAGTTTAAAATTTTAAGATTACAGCGCCTGAGTTAAGGAAAAGTTATTGAGTTCTTCACTCTGGCGGGAAATGTTTTTCACTCTATTAGTCAGCGTTCTTAAAAACATTTTCAAGAATTTCCCCGGCAGAAGAAAATACCAATAAGCACAATTATCTATTATATTGCTTTTCACTGCCTTTTTAGTTAATATATAGAAAGCACTTGCATCAAAGCCGGTTTTCACATAATTTTTCTGCCTGAAATATGGTTTTCTTTTATAAAAAGTCAGGCAAAAAATATATTTTCCGGAGAAAATCATGGTTGAGCTTTTAAAAACTATTTTTTACGACAGGCATGTCGCACTTTCAGCCACCATGACCGATTTTGGCGGCTGGAATATGCCGCTTAACTACCCGCGCGGAATCATAGAAGAACATCTACAAACCAGAAAATCCGCCGGCCTTTTCGATGTTTCCCACATGGGCCGTTTTATAGTCCGCGGTAAAAATTCCCTTCTTTTTTTACAGCATATTCTTACCAACAATGCCGCAGCTCTTGAGGTAAATCAGGCTCAATACACATTTATCCAAAATGCAAACGGCGGAGCTCTTGACGACGCTTATCTCTATAAATTTTCTCCGAATGAATACATTCTTGTGGCCAACGCCGGGAATCAACTCCGGGACTGGGAACACCTTTCCCATATTGCAAAAAGATACACTGGTGGCGTGGAAGTAGAAGATAAATCTATAGAGATCGCCATGCTTTCCCTTCAGGGCCCCAAGTCAAAAGAGATCCTTAACTCTCTTTTGGAAGAAGGAAAAATACCGGAGCCGGTTAAAAACTCCATAAGTTCCGTAAAAATAAACAACAATAAAGTGCTTGTAGCCAGAACCGGGTACACCGGCGAGCCTTTGGGTTTTGAGATTTTTGTTGCCCGGGAAAATGCGCTTAAACTCTGGGATACCCTGATTGAAAAAGGCGCTTCTCCTATTGGCCTTGGCGCCCGGGATACTCTGCGCCTGGAAAGCGGACTTCCTCTTTACGGCCACGAGTTGGGTGTCGATAAAGAAGGGAAAGAAATTCCTATTTTTTCCGTGCCTTTGGCTAAATTTGCGGTGAGTTTTTCCCCTTCGAAAGAAAATTTTATCGGGAAAGACGCGCTGGTAAAACAGTTTGAGGCGCTTAAAAAATTTATCAAACAGGATTATTCAGATATAAAAACTTTACCAAAAAGAGTGCTGCCCTTTGCAGTTATAGGAAGAGGTATTGCGCGCCAGGGCTTTATGGTTCTAAAAGACGGAAACCAGGCCGGCTATGTAACCAGCGGCACGATGATACCCTATTTTAAAACTCACGGTACAGGGGTTTTTTCAAAGCCCTCGGAAGAACATTCAATGCGTGCCATAGGCCTTGCCCTCCTTGATTCCACGGTCACTGAAGGGGACATGATACAAATTGATATCCGGGGAGTAAAAGCCGACGCGGTTATAGTAAAATGGCATCTAAGAAGCGACGCTCCTCCTTACGCCCGGCCTATTCTGGCGGAACACGCTCCGGCTCCAGAAATAAATAGACCGCCTGCCTCCTCTCAGCAAAAAGCCGGGGAACTTTTAGAAAAAGCTTTTCAAAACACAATCTGGCGCCAGAAGGAATGTATAAATCTCATCCCTTCGGAACAGACCCAGTCGCCGGCAACCAGGCTGCTTACGGTAATGGATCCGGCTTTCCGGTACGGCGAGCACAAAAAGGTAAAATCTTTCTATGATGCTGAGGTTTTTTATTATCAGGGTACAGATTTTATTCAAGAAACTGAAAATCTCATCGGCCTTGAATTCAAAAAATATCTGGGCTGTGAAAATGTCGAAGCCCGGGCCATTTCCGGGCAGATGGCGAACATGGCGGTTTTCGCGGCAATGCTCGATTACATAAACCGGGATAACAGAAAAGCTGAAACCCGGCGCCTGGAATATGTTATGAATAACCATATAATCCGGGGAGGGCATCTTTCAGCCCAGCCGATGGGTGCGTTGAATAATTTTATCCGTATTGACCCAAAAACAGAAAAGCCTTCTATAATTAATTTTCCTACACTTGCGGAAAACCCTTACAAAATAGATGTAAATGCGGCAAAAAAACTGGTGGCGGATTTTAAGCCTGAACTTATAATCTTTGGAAAATCCATGGTACTTCATCCGGAACCGGTGGGAGAAATAAAAGACTTTATCCGGGCGCAGGGAATAACCTCTATTGTTATGTACGATATGGCTCATGTACTCGGCCTGATCGGCCCGTACTTCCAGGAGCCGTTTAAAGACGGAGCTGATATCGTCACGGGCTCCACTCATAAAACTTTCTTCGGCCCGCAAAGAGGGATTATTGCTTCCGGCTTTACCCCAAAAGAAGACAACTTCAAATTATGGGAAGCAATTGAAAACCGCATCTTCCCGGGTTCCGTCTCCAATCACCATCTGGGAACTCTCCTGGGTCTTTTAATGTCAGCATACGAAATGAATGAGTTTAAAGACGAGTATCAGGAAAAAGTTATTTCCAACGCAAAAGTTCTGGCAAAAGCCTTAAAAGACCTGGGGCTGGATGTAGCAGGGGACTCCAAAGTTTCCTTTACCGAAACCCATCAGGTGATATTAAATGTGGGTTACGCCAAAGGCCCGGAGACTGCAAAACGCCTGGAAGAAAATAATATCATCGTCAACTACCAGGCCACACCCGAAGAAGAGGGCTTTACGGCTTCAGGCGCGATCCGTCTGGGCTCTTCCGAAATGACCAGATTCGGCATGAAAGAAAATGATTTCAAAGAGCTTGCGCAGTTGATAAAGGATTGTATAGACGGAAAACCGGTTAAAGAAGAAGTAAAACTCCTGCGTTCAAAATTCCTGGAACTACAATTCTGCTTCAAAGAACCCGAAATCGCCGAGAAGATTCAAAAACTCCACGGCTTATTATAGTTTCATTATTTTGTCAAGCCATGCATGAAAAACCAGTCAATTGTAATTTTCTACTTACTGTGTCTTTCCTTTGATTTCTTTACATGACCTTTCCGATCAAATTTTTTCCAGGAGGGAGGTTTTGGCCTTGCTTCCGTAGCGTTCAGCTCCATTTGCTGACAAAGATCAAAAACTGCCGGCCGAAGAATATCCTGGATACATTCAGGAATGTGCCTTTTATGCTCAAGGTGATTCTGAACACACAGCACACAATTGCCCCAAATAGGACATTGAGGCTGCGTACATGTGCAATGTTTATTAAGCGAAATCTTAAGGTCTTTCATTCCCCCCCCCCTTTTTTTTTAATAACACAATATTTTTTCGCTATTTAAAATTTATAATACCAGAAGATTGCCGTTTCTATGCTGTCCTTGTTTATACCTTTGTATAGTTCGGTATCAATACCGCCTATTTTAAAACCGTTAGTTTTGTAAAATTTACAAGCGGCTACATTAGTGTTTTGCGTTTCTGCCATTATTCCCGGAAAACCGTTCGCTCTGCTCCACTTCTTTGAGCAGTCCATAAGCATTCTTCCGGCCCCCCTCCTGCGATAAGCCGCTTTAATGGCTATCTCCAGCCGCACATAATTATTCCAGTGTTTCTCAAGAATAACTTCTCCCGCCAATTTCCCGTCAAAAAAAGCAAATATGACAGTTTTCTTCGGATTCTTTATAAACTCTTCAATATTTACTTTTGTGCTTTCATATTTCTTTTTATGCAGTTTTACCGCTTTTTCTTTTAATTCAAACCGCCCGGCAATGAAAGAAATCTCATAAACGGATGAAATAGTAAATTCTTCATCACATTTATTGAGGTGCTGCGCATTCTTCCTGTCTAATTCTTTTATTTCAATCAATTATTTCCTCCTATTCTGTCATTGCGAGGAGTTCACCGTTAGGTGGGTCTTTCGACGCGGCAATCTCCACAATTTAAAATTGCTCCAATACAAACGAGATTGCTTCGTCATAGACCGCGACTATCCTCGCATTTCTCGCAATGACAGCGAAATAAAGCCATTCCCATTTGACGCTATTTCATTTTTAATCTACATACCAGTGCTGGGGGAATATGTTTATAGACATTGCCGAAGAGACTTGTGTTGTTTTCTAAGTTTGCAAATGAAGGTTCTTCGTATGCATCCAGAATAAAACCGTTTTCAAAGAAGCAGCGGAGTATCGTGGTCACCGAACGGTGGAAATAGCGTTGCGGTTTGGGTTGGCCTGCCATCCCGACACCTAGAGTGCTGCCTTCTTTTAAATAATCTCCTACTTTTACATAATATTTATTCTTCACTTCTCCATCCAGATCATCCCTCTCATTTACCAATATACTTACTCTCCCGTTAAAGCAGGGATGCGTTATTGAAAATACAAATTCCCCGTCTTTCTTCAGCAGTTTTGGTAAATATTTAATCAGGGGCTCTATCTTTTCCATATCCATCAATGCCATTGTGCATACTATCGAATCATAAGTTGTTCCTGACAGTTTTTTTAAATCTGCAGTCTTTGTTGCATCAATAACCAGGTATTTAATACTTTTAGGCCCTTTTGCTTTGGCAATTTGGATAAATTTTTCCGCAAAATCTGTTGCGGTGACATTTGCGCCAAGTTCTGCCATTTTCCTGGCAAATTGCCCGTTCCCGCAGGCAATATCCAGTATCTTGTCCCCGGATTTTATTTTAAGCAATTTTAATTGGGTAGGCTCAATCAGAGTTTTATGAAAGTCATTTCCTTCCCCCATTCGTTTGTCCCAAAATTTTGCGTTTGCATTCCAGATATTTTTTACTTCATTATTTTTCATCTTTCCCCCGAGACTGGAGTATTTATTTGTTATATTATTTTTTCTGCTGTCATTGCGAGGAGTCTGCCGATAGGCAGGGCTTTCGACGAAGCAATCTAAGCAATTGGAAATTGCACCAAAACAAGCGAGATTGCTTCGTCATAAACCTGACC
>Ga0114951_10006289_pt1 | contig 10563 bp, 10 predicted proteins | sample AM7aDNAmetaG_FD_88677 | JGI IMG/M metagenome (GOLD analysis project Ga0114951, IMG submission 88677) | Freshwater microbial communities from Finland to study Microbial Dark Matter (Phase II) - AM7a DNA metaG | ecosystem: Environmental > Aquatic > Freshwater > Lake | place: Finland: Lake Alinen...
ACCCGTTAAAGTTTTTACTGACACATTATGCAATACCCAGAATAGTATAAAGTGATAAAGGTGTTATATTATATATAGTTTATTAAAAGAAGAAAAATCAATATTGCATAATGTAAAAAGTTACATTAAAAACATTTGTTGATTGAAAGTATGTAGTTATTTAAATAAGTCAATAAATAACTTTTTATCAGTAAAAATTTTCTCGGGTAAATGCTTAGTCATAAATACAGAGCAACAAGAGTAAATATTGATGAAACATCAAAAACAGGGATATCTATTTTTGGTCAGTTTTTGTTTGCAAAAGTATCCAGAAAAGAAACAGAAAAAATGGGATTTGCTATTGTTATTTCTAAAAAAATAGAAAAAACCTCTGTCGGAAGACATTTAATAAAAAGGAAAATAAGCAGTTATATCGAGAAGAATTTAACCAAAATTAATCCAAATTTCAAAAAAACAATAGTATTTTTTGTGAAAAAAATAGAAAAGCCACTAATATACAATGAAGTTGAAAAAGATGTGGATTTTGTTTTGAAAAAAGTTGTTTTTTGATTAAATATTTTGGTTTGTATATTTACCAATTTTCGTATAGAATTGCTCCATGGCTTTTTTATTTCACAATTTTTTCTATGCGCCGCTTTATAATGGCTTAATTTTATTTATTAATATAATCCCCTTTCACAGCGTTGGAGTCGCCGTTGTTCTTTTTACGTGTTTAATAAAAATTATTATATTTCCACTATCTCAACAATCAATCAGAACCCAGTTTGAGATGAAAAAAATAGAGCCAGAATTAAGTGAAATAAAAATAAAATACAAGGACGACAAAAAACTTCAAGCGGAAAAAACAATGGAATTGTATAAGGTGAGAAAAATAAATCCTTTTGCGGGGATTCTTTTGATGTTGATACAATTACCCATTCTTATCGCTTTATATTGGGTGTTTTTAAAAGGAGGTTTGCCAAAAATTGACTCTACAACGATATATTCTTTTACAAAAATACCTACTATTATAAATATGACTATTTTGGGTGTGAACGTTGGAGCTAAAAGTGTTTTGTTTGCAATCTTTGTAGCAATTGCACAATTTTTACAGATGCAAATAACTTTACCGAAAGCAAAGAAAAAAGAAACAAAGGATGGTAAGACGCCAGGTTTTGGAGATGAGTTGGCGAAGAGTATGGGAGTACAAATGAAGTACGTTATGCCAATTTTGATGTTTTTTATAGCAAAAAGCTTCCCACTTGTTGTGTCATTGTACCTAATAACAAGCAGTTTGTTTGCTATAGGACAAGAATATTATATGAGAAGCCAATACAAAAAAGAAGAAATGAAGGTGGTAAAAAAATAGAAAATCTGCTATAACATTTATCTGTATGAATGAAAAAAATATTAAAAAATTGATTGAAGATATGCTTGTAAGTATGGGGGTCCGCTATGATATTGTGGAAGAGGCAGAAGATCCTATAACTCAAAAAAAGCTATATATAATTAAAAGCCCAGAATCTGGCTTACTTATTGGAGATAGAGGCGAAACCTTTCAAGCACTTTCCCATTTGATAAGAAGAATTGGAAGCAAAGGGCAAGAAGAGGGAGCTGATTTTTCAATAGATGTAAATGATTATCGCTCTTCCATGATAGACAGACTTAAAGTAAAGGCAGGGATACTTGCAAATAGGGCTCGCGACATGAAGACAAATGTTGAGATGGAGCCAATGTCGTCATACGAAAGACTCATTATCCACGGAGTGCTTTCAGGCCAACCAAACATAAAAACAGAGTCAACCGGGGAAGGAAAAGATAGAAGATTGGTAATTAAATATGTTGAAAGTAGTTTATAATTTTATAAAACAATAAAAAAAGAGTTCCTTAAAAGGAGCTCTTTTTTTGTTTAAAATTAATTACCTAAATTTAAGATCCACAAACTCAAATCATTTTTATTTGAGAATGTTAAGTAGTGGTCGTCAGCGCTTATTTTTAAATCATAAGCGTCAACATTCGCATCTTCATTCAAACCAACTTGATATATTTGCTGAATATTTCCTGTCTCAGTATTTATACTCCAAATATTATCACTGAATGCCTCCGTTCCCTGATACCATGCATCTGGATAATTATCCACGTTTATTGTTTGTGGTACCGCACAATATAATATATCAGGATTGTTATTGCCCCAAACACACTTATCTGCAAAAGTTGGTAATTGTAAGTTTTTACTAACTTTATTTTTTACATCATATATATCAAGCAGTAACGACAAATTTTTGTTATAAGAATAGGCTACCAGATTTGCATTTTTATTTGTAAGAGTTGAAAGACCCATCATATTTCCGAGTATTCTATTCATTGTGTATGTCTGTGGATTGAAGAAATATAATAAACCATAATCTCGGTACGTTGGCTTTGTCGTAAGTGTAATTGTGTCATCTTTTGGCCAAGCAATATTCCAGTATGATATTGGAGAATCTAGAACAACTTTTTTTGAGCCACCATAAAAGTCAGTTGTAAAACCAAATGTTCCGGATTTATCACTTTTATCAACAAGATTAAATATCGTGTCCCCCTTTGGATTTGTTGCCATCTCTTTTATATTTGATGACAAAAACAAACCCGTTATTTGGCCAATAGAATTTTGAGAAACCGAGCTTGTATTTATCGTTCCAGAAAAACTGCTGATGTTGTCTGTGTCATTATTTAAATATCTATAAACTAAATTATTTCCAGAATTTGACCAAACACTTTGTTGTATTTTTGTAATGGTTGTATTTGTGATTCTTTGTGGTTGGGATGTTTGTGTTTCTGGTATGTATTCGTAAATATTGCCAACGGCACGGTCAACAAATCTCAAAACATCTTGATTATTTTTATTAACAAAGAAAACTGTACCTGATGTTGGGTTTTTATAAATTTGGGTGAGTTTGGAAACTGTTTGTGTGGAACTTTGATTTTGTGAATTGCCGAGCGTTGGTTGAGTGCTTGTGCTTGTTTTAATTGCAGAAGTGTTGCCGAAAGGATTTGTGTTTGATGGAGACGTGTTTGTTGAAGTGTTTTTATTATTTGAACTAAAATACAAGAAAAGCAAACCACCTATTATTATAAGGATTATTGCGGTTATTATTATGATTGAGTTTTTTCTAGACATTTTTTTAATAAACATATTTTTTACAATCAGCGCTATCCTCACCACCAGGACAATACTTGTCCAAAAATACTTTTAAATTTGCATCATATTGATTGGCTTGGTTTACTGATGCCTGCGGCATATAGTAAGGTGATTCGAGCATATCTGCGCTTGTAACAGATTCTGCAGGTTTGCCTGTAAGATTAACACTTGGCACCCACTTCTGGGCAGTATGATTCCACCTATATGTAACTTGAGTTTGCTTCGTCTCATTAAAATATGTGAAGCTTGGTGGAATTGGACGATGTATCTGTTCTTTTTGCATCACTGCAGCTTCTGCATCTGCTGCGGCTTGAGTTCTTGCAAGCAATGCATCTTTTTGTTTCTTTGTTAATGCAAGGGGTGATAAAAAAGTGTTTTCACAATATATAGTTCGCCCAGAACTTGTGGCGTTTTGGTTTAAAGTCACTAGACATGGATTTATTGTCCAAAGAATTAACCAAGATACAAGAGCTATGCCAAGACCCCAAAGCGAATTTTGTATTTTTGCTTTACCATCCTCTTTTTTCTGCCAAGCATCGGTGGTCATATATAGTATACCTCCCCAAATTATTTGAATGAGTGCTATTGTGACAGCGACAGCTATTCCAAAATTAAAAACATCAGCTAAATATTCAGATAGGTTTGAAGTTGGGGCTGTAACACCAATGAATACGTTTGGCTCAAGAGGAATATAGCAAAGATTACCGTTTGGGTCCTTATTTGTTTTTGGGTCGCAGGTTGCGGAGGTGGAAGGTGTTTGAGCTGCTGGTGTGGTCGCTTGGAAAGTTTTTGCAGACGTTTGAGATGATTCGTAAACTGGTTGGGAGACTATTGGATTTGTTCCATTATCTTTGACTGCGTTAGGAACAGTTACGGTTTGTGGTGAACCAGAAAAATCTGAGGCAGTCGCAGCAAAAATTAACGTAGGAATGGCTGAAGCAATTATAAAAAAAATTGTTGCAATTGATATATATTTTTTTATATTTATTTTCATCATAAATTTTTATTGACCAAATTGAACATCAAAACTTCCACTTGCCGACTGAAGTATTTTGTCGGTATTTTTTATATCTAGAGATATTGTGGCGGTGCTTGCGACTGTTGGGGTAGATGAAGACTGTCTCAAAATAATTTCATTTGCCTTTCCGCTTGCATCAATTGGATTGTTATTTGCATACCAAGTATAGCTTGATTGGCTTGGAGTATCATTCAAAAAATCAAAAGAAAACGGTTTTGCTATTACAGTAAATTCTTCTTTTGTTCCAAGATAATAGCTATCTGTTATTGCTTTGTTATATAAAATTCCGTATAAAGCGTTGTCTTCATAAAAAAGTATTTTTGGTGTATCTTTCGCAATAATTTTTGAAGCTTGTGCAAGAATATTGCCGGAGTCATCTAATATCCGCACGGAAATATTTATATCTCTTACAGGGATTGTGCTGTTTATGATAATTGTGTCTTTACCTAAGCCAGAATTTGGGCCCAAAACACTATCATCTTTTATCCATTTAAAAGTCAAATCTTTTGAAGCAATTTTTACTCCGTCAGTCACAATGTCAGGAAGAGCAATAACCTTTATTTTGTCTTGTGGAGCAAAATATGGCTTACCCAAGTAAAATGGCATAGTATATGACATCGGTTCAATTACCAAATCAACACCGGCTGGGGAGATGTCTTTTGTAGCTTCTTTTATTATTCCATCTATTGTCTGAACAATGACGCGAACAGTTGTTTTATCACCATTATTTTTTGTATTTATTGTAATACTTTTGTTTGAAGTGTCATTTCTAGCAACGTTGTCTACATACCATACAATTTTAGCAGAATTTAAATCTAAAGAATCACTATTTACTGTCACGGTCACACTATCGCCCGCTCTTGGACTGACTGGGGAAATAGTAAGATTGACCGACGACATTGAATTTGAAATAACTTCTTGTTGTGCAAAAACAAAACTAGCTACTGAAAAAAAAGCTAATGATATTAGTGAGATTTGAATTATTTTTTTAAAATAACTTGACATATTATGTTAAATTATATCACAAGATTTTTACAAAACATACTATTGCCCTTGTGACATCTTTATTTCATCTTTTGCTCTTTGGATATTTAATAATTGTGAAGGATCTGAAGTAATGATTTGGTCTTCTGTGTATGATGCAATAATTTTAATTGCCACGTGCTTTAATCCAACAAAGAATATTCCCTCTCCTATGTTTGACTCAATAAGAAGGTATTTTTCTTCATCAGTAAGATTAAAAACTTTCTGTAAATTATCAACAACCGTAGGAGATTGTTTCAAAAGTATAAGCATTGATGAGTTGGTAACAATGGGCAGACCATAAGGAGATTTTAGAAAGTCCTCAACATCTTGCGTAATTGTGGAAAGACCCAAGAAATATTTTCTTCCTCTTTTTGCCATTGAGAACAAAAATGAAGCGGCATCATCGGATTTCATCATAATCCAAGCTTCATCTACCACAAGAAGTCTCTTTTTTCTATTTCTTTTTACCGCATTCCAAATATAGTGAGTGATGATATACATCGCAACGGTTTTTAGCTCTTCCTCCATATCACGAATTGAAAATACTATAAATTTATAGTTAATGTTTATATTTGTTGGTTTATTCAAAAATCCTGCCCAAGTTCCTCTTGTGTATTTTGAAAGTCTTTGAACAATTGATTCGGCGCCTTTCATCCCTGTAAGAACAAGTTCAAAATCCGAAAGAAGAGGGGGTTCAATATTTGAAAAATCAGAATCTGGAGTTATGTCTTTTAATGCATATGTTTCAGAAATTGCTCTATCAACAATCGCATCTTCCTCGGGTGTGAGCCCGCCAAGCATAATTCTAAAAAGACCGACAAGATTTATAATATTACTTCTCAAAACATCCGCCGGAGACTCATCTTCACTTGGTGCTGATAAGTCGAAAGGATTTATGTGGCTCGTTGAATTTAGAGAAATATTAAATGCTTTTCCTCCTGTTGCTTCAGCGAGAAACTGGTATTCTTTTTCTGGGTCAATAACAATAACATCAGTATCAAACATCAAGCTTCTTAATATTTCTAATTTTGTGCAGTAGGATTTACCAGAACCAGATTTTGCAAAAGTTACGGAGTTGTAGTTTTCAAGAGAAAACCTATCAAAAATTACCAAACTTGCGTTGTGTCTATTGATTCCATAAAGTATACCTGTGTCCGATGTGAGGTCAAAAGAAACAAAAGGAAAAATACTTGAAAGTGGAGCAGAATTTAATTTTGAGTGAACAGCGAGAAGGTCGCTTGATATTGGTAAAATGCTTTTAAAACCTTGCTCTTGCTGGAATAGAGCTGGCTTAATATATATCATTTTTGATTCAAGAATAGATTTTATTTCCGCCTCAATTTTATCTAGTTCATCTTCAGTATCTCCATACAAAGTAATATAAAGGCCGACATCAAAAAGCTTTTCTTGTGCTTGTTGCAAGTTATCTCTTAAAGTTTCAATATCTTGGTATGCAGTATCAAGAACAGGGTCTCTAACCAATCCTTTAGCCGCCCTTGTGTTTATCTGGCTTTGCACTTCAGCAACCTTTTTTTGAAATTGTCTTAATGTTTTTGCTGTATCCATCGGATGGATAAAAATTGAAACATTAAAAACTTTATCAAGATTTATCACTGGGGCAAACCAACTTTCTGTCAAAAAACGAGGATAGGAAATGACAAAAAATGTTCGCACTATTTTTTCACCGAGATTTAATTGTTTTGGCGATATTTTTAATGCTGATGGTGCTATTATGTCTTGCAACTCCAAAACACCAGCTTCATATATTTCTTGTGGTAGAAATGAAGTTAATTTTTCTTCTTTCTTTTTTGTTTTTAAAAAATCTAATATTCCCATCCCAGTTATAAAATTATTAAGCTTATAAAGTTTAGTGAAGTAATTTTTTTGATATTTTGATTTTGTGTTATTTTCATTGTTAGATTTGTCTCGGGTTTTATAACGGGACAAGTATTATTGTGGCATTATTGGTTTTTCCATATCGCCAGGATTAAATATTTTGTAGAATAATTCTACAACTTCTTCTGTACCAAGCTGAATAGTTTTGATTCCACATCTTGATAGTCCTTGAGAAATTGAACTGATTCTTTGCTCAAGCTGTGTTCTGTTTTCTTCAAAATGACCATCTTTGGTTGGTGTAACTTCACTTTTACCGAGTAATTGACTAAATGGATTTGAAGATGTTGTTCCAGCAGTTGATTTTGGGGAAAATGGTATAACAACGAAAAATGTTTTTGTCATTATGTTTGTTTGTTCAACAAACTTTTTAATAAACTGAATATATTCTCGTATTTGTATTTTCATCAAATCCCCCACTTCATTTTTGTATCTACCTTCCAACATTGAAATATAAGGTCGGATATCAAGTTCTTTGGATTGTATTGATATTTGTAATGAAAAATCCAATCCGTTTAAAAAATTTTGAAATTGTAAAATAATTCCTTGCTGTTCTTCGGCGGATTTTAAAGCAAAATTTACAGAAGAAGCCATAACAACAGCTCTCATTGAGCCATCTTTTAGCACAACTACTCCATCACGAATCTCTTTTATTGGAACAAATTCCTGTGTTGCTTTGGTTATAGCCATATTCAACAACTATTATACACAAAAAACGAGATAAACACTAAATTTATTGTTTGTTATCAACATCTCGTGTTACAGGGTTTAAACTTTCCTTTATATCAAGACTCCACGTCAAGTCTTTTAGTTTGCTGCCTGCCATTTTTGGGACTGAAACTAGGGGTTTTGCATTTTGGAGTTGTTCGCTAGATGTTGAAACTGGTTTTTTATCGACTTTTCTCCACAAATATAATTTACTGCCAATATAATAGTAAAAAGATGCTTCAACTACATCGATGAATGGTTTGTTGTTTATTTTATAGAAAGCGAGAGCCAGAGCAAAAGCCACTAACGGAATAATAATCAGTATAGCCAATATTTTTATAGGAAAATAGATATAAATTGCTGCTGCGGCTCCAGCTCCGCCCGCCAAATACAAAAACTGTTTTATGGTAAGTGGACCAAAAATTTTGTCTTCAACCTCTATAAATTGTGGAACTTGAAATTGCATTTGATTAGGTTTTAGCTTTAAGCTGTTAGCTACATTATCGCTTCTCTGTATGGATCTCCGCTAGATGTTTTTGGTTTTTCTGGTAATTTTGTTTTTTCTTCAACAACAACTGTTTGTTTTGGGACGACGACGGTATCTGTCAATTTTGTTTCTACAATATTTTCAACTGGAGAAACATTTGTGTGAATTGGTTCCTCTTTTTTTACACTTAAGTCTGTGACCATCGGCAACATTGCATGGTCAGGAATTTCTGGGAGAGTATTAATTTTGATTTCAATTCCTTTTTCCATCGTTTCTGTTGTTTCTGGGTTAGCACTGTTTGATTTGAGAGAGCTTAGAGAAACGGATGGTTCTGTCTGTTTTATTGCTCCTGGATTTTCTATTCCGGAGATAATGTTTTCTTTTGTTCCAGTTTTTTCTTCTGCTGCAACTTCAGCCGCAGTTTCCTCAATAACTTTTTCTAAATTAGCATCTTCGCTAGCCATTTCATCATTAATTTTTTGCAATTCAGTTCTGATACCTTTGAAAATTAATTCATCTACATCATGCGCTACTGTAGCCGCTTGCTCGTTTGAAAGCCCAACATGGTCAATTAAGTTCCCAATGTATTTACTTAATGGTTCAAGACCAACAACAATCAGTGTTGTTTCTGTTTCTAACTTCCCTGATTGGTCTATCATTAACTTATTATTTTTTGCAATCTCTAGTATTTTTTGTTCATAATCAACAGCAGAAATCGCCTGCTGCAGTTCAGCTGGAAGTGAACTTATATAGTCTTTAAAATTTTTTTGATCATCGTTCATATTTTTATGGTTTTTTATCTCCTAATTTATTAAGTGCGTCCAAAATCTTTTCCTGCTCAGTCTTTGCTTTCGATACTGCTTCGTCCGCTGCCCTAGATTCTTCTTCAACCGCTGCTTTACTTATTCCTGGCCTCTTGAAGAATGTCCTAGCGTTTGATGGAACACCTAATTTTTTGGCTAAACCACTCTTTGCCCAGCCAGCTCTCAAATAATCCTTAACATTACTTGTTTCATCTCTTATGCTTTTTACGTAATTATCTTTTAAGTTTCTTGCTTTTAGTTGACTCTTTAGAATTCGATCATCTTTTTTAGTCGAATTCATTATTTTGTTCTCAATTTTATTTAAGATTTTTTTCTTGTATATATCTGTCTGAGTTTGTTGTTGTTTTGTGTTTACTTGTGCGTTTTCAAAGTTTGCTTGTAAATGTTCCTCATCGTCTTCCAGTTTCTGTACTGACATATCATATTGTGCTTTAGTCATAGAACCATTTGCCAAGAGGTCATCCATATCTTTAATTGTTTTTGCTTTATCACTTATAAATTTATTTAATTTTTTCTGTTCATTCTGTTCATCACGTTGAAGTTGTTTGACCTTATCATCTGCAGCTTTAAATGATGGTGCAGCCTTATTCTTAAGTTGTGTATCAAGATCATTCTTTTCGGCTGTTTGTTTCTGCTTTGAAACCCCAACTAATTCTGATTGAAGCTGTTTTTTAACATTTTTGTCTGTTTCAACAGCAATTTTATCTTTCAGGGTTTTCTCTTTTTCGGTGAAATATTGAACATCTTTTCTAAATTTATCCAAATATTCTTTTGAAGTTTTATCAAGTCCTTCAGCTTTCTTTTTTGCTTCTTCGGTTTCTTTTGCTCTTTGGCCAGCATAACCACTCACCTCCTTACCATCTGCAGTTTTATATGTTCCACCTCCTTTTCCAAGATCAATATTTGGCATTCCAGATAGACCAACTACTCCAAGACCTTCAGGTAATGCTTTTAAGCCAGCTTGCAATAGGCCAGCATTTCTTGGGTCGTATGTTGCCTTTGAACCATATGTCGCAACTTTATGAGCTGCACCTGCTAAACCACCCAAAATACCACCTTTTGAACTCATTTCTTGGAGAGCTTCACCATGTTTGTCGAGAAGATTATTTGCGGCTCTACCAACAGTATTTGCACCAAGTGCTCCTATACCACTCATTGCGGCTGAAGCACCGCCAGTTGCCACAGTCATCGCGAGACCAACAATTTGTTTTCCGATTTTATCTGCTATATCACCAATAGGGCCACTCATTCCTTTAACTATCTCTAATGTTTTAAATAGCATATAAATAATAAGAGCAAAACTAAATATTTGTACAGCCAAATTGTCTGAAACTTTTTGGTATAAAACCGCTTGTGAAAGCCTAATTGTTAACAACAAAAAGAACATAAGTGTTGGTGCTATCAAGACTTGGCCCATCAAATTTTTCCACCACCACTGCGTAACTGG
>Ga0114951_10006290_pt1 | contig 10562 bp, 5 predicted proteins | sample AM7aDNAmetaG_FD_88677 | JGI IMG/M metagenome (GOLD analysis project Ga0114951, IMG submission 88677) | Freshwater microbial communities from Finland to study Microbial Dark Matter (Phase II) - AM7a DNA metaG | ecosystem: Environmental > Aquatic > Freshwater > Lake | place: Finland: Lake Alinen...
ACTATAATTAGCTGCATCTCTATATGAATTATAATTTTCACCTTCGTAGGTTAAGCCGACCCTATCCGTGAATTCAATCCATTTTGCAGGTTTTAAATTCAGGCTTAAAGAACCTAATACATTGTTTTTTTGATCAATTTGACGCGCATGTGCAATTTGCCAATAAGGATTTGGGTAATAAGCGTTAAAATATCCATCGACTGCTGCAAAAGGGTCATTTACAATGTCTTTATAGCGGGTTAAAGGTACCTGAGCTGGAGTATTTAATACATTCCAATATACACCTCTTTGCTGGTACATATCACCCCCTGATGTATTAGTATTTGTTTGAGTAAAACCAATTGTGAAATCAGCACCGAAAATACCAAATGATTTGCCACTTGACATACGGACACCACTTCTCCTATTTTTATCGCCTGGTGTGGTACCTGATGTATTAACATCCTGGGCAGACAAATAAAAGTGACTATTGTCATCACCTGCAGAATAAGAAATATCGTTTTGAGAAGTTACTCCGGTGTTGAAAAAGTTAGCTTTTTGATTTGGAACTGCTGAATACGGAACCATTTGATAAGAACCATCTACTAACTTACCACCTAAAATAACCATTTGTCCATTAAATTCAGGCCCAAAACTTTGATTTTCATACGATGTATAGGGATCCGTATTTCTGTCAGGTCCAATCCAAAAAGTATAATTAGGATCATTTGACCCTACAGACTCTCCAGAACCAGATCCAAAACGTGTTTGTAGGTTTGGTAAATATGAAATCTGTTCAAAAGTTGTTGTATTACTAATCTTGATTGTTGGTTTTTGTTTATTACCTTGTTTGGTAGTTATAATAAGTACTCCATTTGAAGCATCATTACCATATAAAGCTGCAGCACTAGCACCTTTAAGTACATTCACGTTTTCAATGTCGTTAGGGTTCACTGAACTTAAATACGTTGCACTAACCGGAGCACCATCCAAAACAACCAATGCCTGATTCGATGCAAGGAAGTGACGATTACCACGTAAAGTAATTTTTGTATCAGGATTTACACCATTATTGATGGTATTAATCTGTAATCCTGAAACTTTACCGGTTAAACCATTCATTACATTGGTAGTTCCACCATTAGTTAACTCTTTGTCTGATACTTTTGCAGTAGATACACCCAACTCTCTTGGATTTCTTTTAATACCGAATGCAGTTACTACTACTTCATCAATTTGTCTGGTGTCTGCATCTAATCTGACTACCATGTTGTTTTTTGCTTCAACTTCAATAGACTTCATACCCACATAGGATATGACCAGATTTTTTGCATTACTCTGTAAGTTGATTTTAAACTCACCTGAAGTACCTGTAATTGTACCAACAGTTGTGCCCTTTACCTTTACAGAAGCACCAATAATAGGTTGCCCGTCATCTGCAGAAAATACTTTTCCTGAAATAGATTTTGACTGAGCATTAACCACACCTACGCTTACCATTATTAGGCAAGCCAATAAGAACGTTAGTTTTCTCATAATTTAACATTTTGTTTATTAATCTTCTTTAATTTGATTTTTTTTAAAGAAAGTTTACTTTATCGACAGGCAAAAATAAAGTATTAATAATTAAAAAACAAGTGTTTTTGATGATAAAAAGAAAAAATATGCAGAATTTTTATTTCATTCTGTAGGTAAAATTTAAAATAATGTCAAAAATGATGTTTATCTGTCGTTAATACGTTAAGGTTAATATTTTGTTATACATTGATTTAAAGATATTTATTTAGAAATAAACTCATCACTTAACGCTCAATTCGGTAATTGTAAATAAAATAAAAAGAAAAAAATAATTAACACAATATTTTAATAGTAGAGTGTTATTTAACTTAACAAACAGACACAAAAGATATATAATTGAGCAAAAACATAGTGATTGAAGAATTTTTTCAACAATAATATACAATTTTTTGTCATTGACTTACAAATAGTAACTGAATAATACTCATTTGTAACTTTGTTATAAATAATACTTAAAAATAGTCTATTTTTCATTATATTAGCAAGTTAGCATATAAATTCAGTTTAATTGCTAATGTCAACGGGTTGTTAATTGGCGTTCAAATGAATGAAAAAAACCATTATAAAACTATTACTTTTTCGAGACTCACATAACATATAAATCCATTCGTTTGGTAACCCATTTCAGCTATCAAATTCATGTATTGTTTTACTTGATTCGAATATGATTTGTATTCAATTTCGCCAAACTTATAGTCAATTATAGTAGCAACATTGTCTTTAATTATTATTCTGTCAGGGCGGTATTGCTCACCCGAAGGAGTAAGTATTGTGGTTTCATTGAGTACCCTGACATCATCGGCAAACCAAGCTCCTGTTCCCGGTAGTTGCCAGAATTTATTCATTTCTTTTGCCACAGTTACACTTTCCGACTCGCTTATTCGACCTTCACGAATCATTGCTTCAATAGCCGCATCCTGATCATCTTTTATGGTAATTTGCCTCAGAATATCATGCATTATAATTCCATAGTTAAGCCTACTTTCTGTCAGGTTTTGGTTTTTCAACAGATAATCAAGGCTTTGGTGGCGGATTTGCAAACGGTCTAAGCTGTTTATAGATGGATAGTTGCTGATTTTCTCATTTTTTTCTGCATTTTTGGAGTCACTATATTGCATTTTTACAGGCTCTCCTAATTCAAAAACTTTTGAAACAGGATTGTACACTTTTGAAAGTGGAATTATTTCAGCATTCAGTCCGGGAGTTTCTATATTAAAACAAACCGTGAGTAAAGCTGACAACGAATTGATTTTATCAAGGCTTTCAGGCTCTTTTTTTTGAGCTGGTGCCATGCAAATCAATTCATGTTTGGCACGGGTGAAAGCGACATAGGCTATGTTTAGGCTGTCGATAAACAAATGCATTTGTTCGTCGAAATAACTTTCGGCAAAAATAGATTGACCTAACTTAGTACTATATTCGATTGGCAATAAGGGCAATTCATTAAATGGGGCTACTGTTGGCTCACACCACAGGATATTACGCATATTACTGTCCAGTTTCCAGTCACAAAATGGCATGATAACTACATTGAAGTCAAGACCTTTAGATTTATGAACGGTCATAATCCGCATCGCACTTTGATTGTCGTGTGTGGAAATACATTGTTTTGTGCCATTTTTCTTCCACCAGTTAAGGAAACTATTCAAATCGACAGTTTTACCAGTTGTATAGCGAAAAACCACATCCTGAAAAGCCTGAACAAAAACGGCCTCGTTGTGCCAACTCCCAATATCGAAGAGCGAAATAATCTGCTCCACCATACTGAAAAGCGAACTGTGACGAAGTTCTTTCAAACGGTCATTTTCATTCGTCGTAAATAATCCCGAGAAAATATTTTCGTTCGGTTCCTGATTCACAAAACAGATATTAAGTGCTTCATTTTCTGATTTATTCAACTTTCCGCGGGCGTATTCATAGTTAACTATGGTTTGCTGAATATTATCTGCCGGATTGATAAAAAGTTGCATAATACCTAAAACAAAACGTACAGAGGCTACTGCACCTATCAGCAAACCTTCGTTACCCATAATGTCGTAACAATATCCGGGTTTTGCATCCGTTGTGGTTTTGTAGTTCAGTAATTTATGGATGACAGCCTGCTCTTCAGCATTTTTTCGCACCAAAATACATATATCAGCTGGACGATAGCCTCTGTCCTGCAAATCTTCCAATATAGCTGGTAATCGGTTCAAACTTTCCGTTTTCCAACCGTCATCAGTTTCGTCAGCATTGATAAAGCTGAATTGAACCCTTCCAACACCGGCTTTTGGAGAAACTTTTTGATGAATATTGGCGTATGCGTGTTCAATTTTGCGAGTCAACGGTTGCAGCGAAGGATAAAGTGCTAAAACGGGCTGAAGATTTTCATTCAGTTTACTTTGAAGCGTGAGAGCAGCCCTTCGGAAAAAGGAATTATTGAAATCAATTATGTTTTTATCGCTTCGCCAATTGGTATCAAGGTTTTCCTCATGAATTTGCTCGGAACGAAAATCAGACAATATCTTTTCGTCCAGCAATTTCCAGTCGGAGTTTCGCCAGCGGTAAATACTTTGTTTCACATCACCTACCACCAGATTAAACTTGCCGGCCGAAAGACTGTTATCCATGAGTGGATGAAAATTTTTCCATTGCAGCACCGATGTATCCTGAAATTCATCAATCATAAAATTATCGATATGTATACCCGTTTTTTCATACACAAAAGGTGTATCGCTGTTGTCGATAATTTTGTTGAGCAGCATGTTGGAGTCCGAAATCAACATAGTATTCTGCTCATCGGTCAGCTTTTTGATTTGAACTGCCAAATCTGATAGAATTCCCAGTGTATTTATATGCTTCAAAACCATCAATGCTGAATTGTAGGTTACAATATCGATGCTAAATAAGTCAACGATTTGCTGGAAACAATGCTGAAGCCCTGAATTGTAAGCGGTTTCGATGGCTGACTTTACATCCTGCGGTTTGGATTTGGTGTAGCAATTGCTCACATCTTCGGCAAAACTTGTGAAACGGGCACTGATTTCTAGTTTTCCTTTGATCAGCTTTTCTAATGTCTGAGTTGTTTTATAAGAGAAATCTTCGTGCGACAAACCGTTACGAGCCATGATATTCAGCCCATTGGTGGCGGTTTGCTTTACTTTAGCTTCGAATTCAGTTTTTATTTGACGCAGATTTTTTCGATAATTCGACAAAAATTCACGTTCATGCAGCTTACGATTGGTGTCTTCGGCTTTGTGTTGGTAGCTTTCTTTAAAAATTTCCTGCCCCAAATCCATAATATTGCCACGCATATTCCAGTTTTCCGACTGTTCCACACGTTCTTCGGCATAGCTGGTGAGCCATTGCAGCAATTGCTTGTTCTCCTCTTTTGATAAATCGAGAAACAGATTATCAACGGATTGTTCCAGCGTTTGTGAATTGTCAAGTTCGAGATTATAACCTCCATGCACACCAATATCGCGGGCAAACGAACGGATTACCTGTTGAAAAAATCGATCGATGGTACTTATTGAAAATGAAGAATAATCGTGAAGAATGGTCGTGAGAATCTTTTTGGCTTTGATGTTTACAGCTTCTTCGGTTGGATAGAGTTTTGAAATTAAATCAGCCCGATAGTCAGATTTTTCTCCCAATGATAACGCATGAAGTTCTTTTAGTATGCGCGTTTTCATTTCATCGGTGGCTTTATTGGTAAAAGTAACTGCCAATATACGACGATGTGCCTGTTCTCGCTGAGATTCGAACAGTAATTTTATGTAATCTTTTGTCAGCCTGTATGTTTTGCCTGAGCCGGCAGAGGCGCGATAGATGTTGAGCATATCTGAAAATTTATCTCAAAGATACAATATTGTTTCATAAAATGCAAAAACAGCATTGGCTGAACTTCAACATTGAAATTCAGCCGATACTGTTAATATATTGTATTCCGATTGGAATTTTACAGTTATTTTTTAGGCGTTGTAGTTGTTGCTCCTGTATATGCATTAACCGGAGGATTCTGGGTAGTACAACTTGTTGCAGCAAACAAACATAGAACAAACACTGAAATAACCAAGACTGACTTTTTACTCACGATTTTCATAACTGGGATTGTATTAATTGTAAATTTGATATTATAACGGCAAATTTATCATAAAGTTGTAACTAAAATTCAATTTCACGACAATATTAATATAGTTTATACAATTACTTAAAATTTATTTTTTTCACCTTGAATCCCATTTCGAGTAAAATATCCACAATTTTCACCATAAAATCACCCTGAACTAGTATTTCGCCATCGCGTGAAGAGCCTCCAGCACCACATTTTACTTTCAGTAGTTTAGCCAGTTCTTTCAGTTCATTGTCTTTTCCTTTAAAATCGGTTATTAGCGTAGCTGGTTTGCCATTGCGTTTGTCAAGTTCCACCCGTAATGGCTCTGACTGACGCTTTTTTGCAGGTTTTGCGCTCGCAATAACTGGTGTTTCTTCAACTTGTGGTAATTCGGATTTTAAACCACTTAATTTATCTCTCCAATCCATAAAACGATTTACTATTTTGTCATTTACTATTTACAATTCCCACATTAGGGGTTAGAAGCAATCATTTTGAAAAATTCCCAGATGATAATTCCACCGGTAACGCTCACATTCAGCGAATGTTTAGTTCCAAATTGCGGAATTTCGATACAACCATCACAGGCATCTACCACACTTTGCAGAACACCTTTTACTTCGTTGCCCAGAATGACAGCGTATTTTTTTGATTTATCCAGTTTCAAGTCGGGCAGCATAGTACTTCCTTCGGCTTGTTCAATGGCAAAAACTGTGTAACCTTCAGATTTTAAATATTTAACCGCTTCATGTGTATCCTCAAAATACTTCCAGTCAACCGTATTTTCAGCACCCAGTGCCGTTTTGTGAATTTCTGCATGAGGTGGCGTGCTGGTAATACCGCATAAATAAACCGATTCCACCAGAAATGCATCGCCGGTACGAAATACTGAACCTACATTGTGCAAACTACGCACATTGTCAAGCACCAGAATGAGAGGAGTTTTTGTTTCTTGCTTGAATTCCTCCACAGTGAGGCGATTCATTTCGGTTATTTTGAGTTTCTTCATAAATTAGCAGTAAATTGGTAAGCAAGTAAACGGTAAGCAAAAAATCCTGCTGATTACCGCTTACTGTTTGTCGCTATTTTAATAGTTTAATTGCCGTTTCAATAATGGTGTCAATACCTTTGGCCTGATCGGAAACCTTCACGCTGTCGCACACATCAGGCTCAATTCCCCATTCGGTACTTTGCATTTTGGAATCAAACATGGGTGAAGATGAGAATCGCACCAACCATCCATTTTGAAGTTCACTTGAAAGAGGTAGACCACCGCCGCCACCGGTTTTATCTCCAACTATTCTGGCATTCGGAGCTTGTTTCATACGGTTCACAAAATCATTAGTAGCACTATACGACATTCGGTTAGTCAGTACAATAACAGGTCGTTGCCATTGTACATTCTCATCGGCAGGGGTTTTTAATTCAACTGGAGTTGAAAATTCGGAATGACCATCACCTGTTTTATGACTCATAAAGCCAGTTACCGTTTCTTCTTTGAAAAAATAGGAAGCAAGTTTTTTTGAATAATCAAGTGAACCACCACCATTATTTCGTACATCTATAATCAAACCCTTGCAGTTTATGAAATATCGTATAATGTAAGCCATATTAGTATCAGTAAAACCATTTGAAAAGTCCTCATAATATATATATCCTATCGTTCCGTTGTTGAGTTTTACATAGTCGAATCCTCCCGCAATCAGGTAATTTGAACCAAGGTAACGACTGTTCTTAATGAGTGAAGAGCTGAAATTTGCCGGATAATCCTGAAACCACTTCCAATACCGGCTTCGGTTGAACTCGGAATATAAATTCACATGTCCATCTTTCAATTCAGCCAGCATGCTACCCATTAAATCAAAAAAATGATATTCACTTTTTACTGTGTCGACTCTTGCACCGTAAACTGTATGTATGGAATCCCAATTGATGTGTTTGTAGTCCAGGTAACAATATTTAGTGTCGATAATTTGCCAAAGTGCCTCAAAATTGCCCTTGTACGTGTTAGGTTGCTGAACAGGTTCGTTCATGCATGCAGGAAGTAAAAGTGCTGAAAGTATGATAATTAAAGTAATTTTCTTCATTTTATATCATTGAGAATTGAATAATTGGAAATTTTAATCGTTAGGAGAAATGAAATTTTTCGGGGCTTTGTTTTTTCTCCCTGCAAAATTAATGACATCAAATGTAGTTCCAATTAGCAAACTATATTCCCGTCGATCGAAAACAAGATTGTTGGCTGTGTATTTCAGGTTGTTCATTCTAAGTCCAAAATTCCATACTGAACGATTGAAAGGAACATCAATCGAAAAAGTTCCAAGTAATCCACGTTTATTATGTAAGGTGCTGAAATGGAATGCATCTGTCAAATTTCCTAAATCGAACATTTCGTAGTATGAAGCACCTGCTTTAGGCACAAACATATAACCAACAAAAGGTGTTTGCAATGAGAGCTTAAGTTTAAGAACTTTTCGGCGAAGTGGAATGTCATACATTGCCAAACCTGTAATATTCAAATTGGTAGCCATATCCAGATTCACCGGATTATTGATGTTTCGCTCCATGTTTTTCAATCCGAAATCAAGATCCCAAAGACTTCCGACCTGCAGTTTTAATTTTTTTCCTATATTAAACCGATATTCCAGTCCCCAGCCATAATTTGCACCAAAATAAAGTAAATCGCTCGTAATTTCCGGATTAATGGCTATTCCTGCAGTAAATCTCAATTTACTCAGCGATAAAAATTTGGTATTTGTAACATTTAGAAACTTTCGTGATTCACCGTTATATCCCAAACCCAAACCACGGTAAGTAATAGGTGAAAGATACGGATCAAGAAATGAAAGAGTTGAAATGTTGAAAGAGTTAGTATTTGACGTAAGCAGGTATTTTTTTTCGTCAGATGTCTGAGCCAAGGCTGCCAAAGTTGCTAGCAATAAAAATAATAGTATGCGGATTTTATTCATCTGATGTGTTTGAGGTGATTAAGTTGCAAAAATAGCGAAAATGTTTTGTATGATACTTCGTTTTATTTTTTCAAAATAAAAAACTCCGGTTTAGTCAGAATTTTATCAACCAAACCGGAGTTTCTTAATGTATAATAGCTCTATTCGTGCCAGTCGCCGTTCACTTTTATCAGTTCCACGAGTTTATCCACCGCATCATCTTCTGGGATATTGCGTTCCATACATTCCTTTTTCTTGTACAGACTCACTTTACCCCGACCTGCACCCACATAGCCATAATCAGCATCAGCCATTTCGCCAGGACCGTTTACAATGCAACCCATAATACCAATTTTCAGACCAATAAGATGCGAAGTTTTGGCTTTCACTCGTGCCACCACCGATTGCAGCTTAAACATTGTGCGGCCACATCCCGGGCATGAAATAAATTCTGTTTTAGTAATTCGTACACGGGTTGCCTGAAGGATTCCGAATGTCACCGAATTGACAGCTTCCACCGATATTGCTCCTTTATTTACAAGGAAAAGTCCATCACCAAAACCATCGATAAACAACACACCAAGATCGGCAGCTGCTTTTATCTGAAGGTATTGCAGGTCAGTTTCGGCATACTCTTGATAAAGTACCACAGGAACAGTTGCACCTGCATTCAATAAAGTGTGGAAAAATGCCCGTTGTTCGCCCACCGGATTTGTATGATTCGTTCCAAGTAAAACAACCACGTCTTTTCGTTCAAGCAATAAAGCCAGTATTTGCGGAGTTAATTCGGGATATGTCAGTTTTAGAAATTTGACAGAAGCAATGTCTTTGGTAAGTGCATCAATTGTTTCAAGAGTATAAATGCTGTAACTTTCTCCATTGGTTGACAGAATTTTTCCATCGGCAATTATATAATCCGGAACAGTTGTAAATCCACCATCACCAGTTGCAATAACCACAGGCACATTTTCACCACCTATATTTCCAACAGCATGTGTTTTTCTGCAACTGTATTCGAAGCGCGAATGAAGCAAATGTTCGGTAGCATCAATGGGTTTATGATCGTTACGTTGGGTAATATAGGAAACCAACAATTGTCCAACAGGTATCTCACATTCTGGCTCTTCGCTCAGCGAAACACGTATGGTGTCGCCAATGCCATCGGCCAGCAAACCACCTATTCCCACAGCCGATTTAATACGGCCATCTTCGCCATCACCGGCTTCGGTAACGCCCAGATGAAGCGGATAACTAAATCCCCGTTTCTGCATTTCTTCCACCAGCAGACGCACGGTTTGCACCATCATCACGGTGTTGGATGTTTTCATAGAAATAACCACATCATGAAAATTCTCCTCCCGGCATATATTCAGAAACTCCAGACATGATTCAACCATACCGCGTGAAGTATCACCATAACGGTTCATCATGCGTTCACTCAATGAACCGTGATTTACTCCGATGCGGATGGCGGTGTTGTTTGCTTTGCAGATATTCAGAAATGGAATAAAACGTTCGCGAATTTTATGGTATTCAGCTTCAAATTCTTCGTTAGTATAATCGCTGGTGTCGCCGGGTTTGATGCTTCCCACGTAATTTCCGGGGTTAATGCGCACTTTCTCCACACGTTGTGCAGCCACATCGGCAGCGTTGGCGTTGAAATGAATATCGGCTACCAGTGGCACATCGCAGTTTTTTTCGCGTAACTGCTCATGAATTACACCAATGCTTTCGGCTTCACGAACTCCCTGAGTTGTCAGACGTACGATATCACCACCGGCTTCGACAATACGAAGTACCTGAGCCACTGAGTTTTCTACGTCGTTGGTATCGGTGTTGGCCATCGACTGTACACGAACAGGCTGATTACCTCCTAATAATAAATTTCCTATATGAATCGTATCCGACAGGCGACGATTATAATTAAAGGGATCTAATTTCCACATATCTGAGTTTGTAAA
>Ga0114951_10006291_pt1 | contig 10561 bp, 16 predicted proteins | sample AM7aDNAmetaG_FD_88677 | JGI IMG/M metagenome (GOLD analysis project Ga0114951, IMG submission 88677) | Freshwater microbial communities from Finland to study Microbial Dark Matter (Phase II) - AM7a DNA metaG | ecosystem: Environmental > Aquatic > Freshwater > Lake | place: Finland: Lake Alinen...
AGGGCAGGAAGCGCGGGCACAAGGCAAGCCAGGGCGAGATAGGCGCAGCAGAGCGCGAGCGCGCGAAGAGACGAACGCATGAGGATCCCCTTGATGACCGTGAAAGTGATGCGAAGAAAAATGCCGGACGCCGCCCCGCTTGGCTCGGGAAAGACGCGGCGCCCGGTTCCCGTAAACTCTCGCTACTTGCCCCAGCCGAACAGAATGCCGAAGATCGGCTGGTATCCCGTTCCGCCCGACACCGAGGACTTCAGGAACCGCACCGTCGGCATCAGCAGATAACCATTCTTGAGCGGAATCGTTGCGGCCGCGCCGCCGTTCCACTGCCAGCCCGTATTCGCTCCACTCCAACTGATGCCGGCCGCCGTGGGCAGATAGATCCCGACCTTGCCGACCGTAGTCAGCTTCTGCGCGATCCCGACGCCAATGTTGCTCGTCACGGTGAAAGGCTTGGTCGTGTTCGGCAGCGCGTCGACCGCGGTAAAGGCATACGTCCCGGTACCGGCCACCAGATGCGCGTAGAGCCCGGTTCCCGCCACGCCTGGCTTCGCGTTGATGCTGTAGGAAGCGCCGGCCGCGTAGAGGTTCTGCAGGCCCGTCGCGGGAGCCACGGGAAGAACGTTCTGCGCCCCGCAGCTCGGCAGCGTAAGCAGCATGAACAGGATCACGCCGACCTTGGCAATGCCAGAGGTCTTCTGGACCTCGTCCGTCGGGCCGCCGAAGATCCCCGGCGAAATCGCATGAAGCAGAACGCTGATGCCGACGATCGCGGCGAAGATGCTGGCATGCGCCGGCTGCGAGAGCCAGTCGTGGGCCAGCGTCGGGACCCCGATCACGCCGCAAAGCGTCACCAGGAGGTGGATATACTGCGGAAACTTGGACATAAAACTTCCTTTCTCGCGAGTGATGGCTTTGGACTGGTTGAGCAGCCCGAGAAGCCGGATGATTTGAATCGGGTTCATTGCTTGTTCTCCCCGTGGCCGGTGAAGGCTAAACGGTTTCCTCTTCCGGTTCGGCCGGTTGTTCCGGCTCCTCGCAGGGGACAACAGGCGGAGTGGGTGGTTCGCCGGGCCTCGGTGGAAGGTGCGGCGGAGCTGGCCAGGTGGCCATGGATGCCTCCTAAAGTGCTGAGATTTTGATTGCGGCGTGCGAAAGCGCCCAGGCCAGGACCACAAGCCCGATTGCTTGCATTCCGGCGAGGATGAACCACATTCCCCGCTGAAAGTTGTAGTTGGCCCACAACTTCTCAACCGTCGGCTTCATTTCCAGAACCTCGTCTCGGATTTGGGAAAACCCGGGTTTGCCGTTCCCCTTGATGAGTTCGGTGAGTGCAGCAATATCATCGGCCTGCCGCTCGCCTGCCGCCTCCATCGCCGCATGCATTGGGCAGTGATCGCAAAACCCATCATGTTGCCGACCATCACTCATGCCGTGCTCCTGCCTCGTGATCCGCCCCCTCCGGCTCTACGGCGCGATTACTGCACTTTCTGGGCGGTCTTGCCTCCTGCCTGTTTCACTGCCGCTCTGAGTTCGAGCGTTTGCGCCGTAAACCATTCCCGGTTCAGTTCTGTCACCGCGTCTTCCGCGTGGTCGAGCTCCCGGTCGAGCGCCGCGCGCTGGTCGCCCTTCGCCGCCTGCCACTCGGCATAAAGCTTGGCGACCATTGCCTGCGCCAGATCATGCTTCTCCTGCCAGTCCTCGCCCATCGCCGCCAAAGCGCAGCTCAGCACGAACGCGCAGAGCGCGCTCCATCGAATCATGCGTTTCATGCTTGCCTCTCGGCGGATCCGGGGCGCTCCTCGCAAAACGCCCCGTCCGCACGGCCGGCGGAGGTTGTTCCGGCCGCCCTCCGCGTGAATCAGGCGCGGAGAGATTTCAATTCATCAGCGCAGGTTCGGCCTGCGCGCCTGGCGCTCGTCCATCGCCATCATGCTGGCGCTGATGAGGTGCGGCGCGGCGCTCTGAATCGCCCGCTGCACCGCAATCTGCACCGCCGCGGGGTCGTTCGCTCCCCGCGCGTCAATGTTCCAGGTGTGATGGTTCGTCACACCGCCGCCGCCGCCCGAGAGCAGCGCCTTGGTGTCCCGGCTGCCTGCGATCCGGCTCGTAGCGCCCACCCGCATCAGCTCCGGGCCGCGCTCGCCCGTCAGATAGTAGCCGCCCGGCTGCATCAGGCCGCCGCCGTCCATGGCTCCAAGAAACTTGAATACCGCCCCCGCAGCCTTCATGAAGCCGCCGGCATCCCCGGCCGCGGAGCCGATTGCCGAGGCCACTCCAGACGCCGCACCGCCGATCCCCGCCATCTTGACCCACATCGGATTACCCTGGGTACCCATCTTGCCCAGGCCGCCCAGCCCAAAGGCTTTCAGCAGGGAACCCTCTGCATCCTGCAGTCCCGTTCGAGCCACGCCGACGAAGATCGATTTCCCCGCGTCCTTCCACTGGCCACGCGCGTGCGGCTCGGTCATTGTGCGCAGGAGTGCATCGTTCATCGTGTTTACCGTGCCCTCGATCATCTCCTTGAACTGCGCACTGAAGTTCTGCGACCGCCGCACCAGGTCCGTGAAAGCCCCGCTGACTCCCTGCTCCATCGCCTCACGCTGCAGCGCCGCCTGATCCTTGAAGTACTCGGCATCCGCCTTGCGGCGTTCGCTGAGAACTTTCTCGTACTCCCGCGTGCCCTGGTTGTAGAGCGCGAGATCCGCATTGAGCGATTGCAGTTCCAGCCCGTGGCGGAGATCGAGCGCGCGGCGCAGCTCCGCGATCCGGCTGCCGGCAGATTGCTCGCCAGCTTCCACGCGCAGGCCGGAGGACTCGACCGTGCCCTGAAAATCTCCCTTCGCCATCTCGCGCTGAGCCTTGTTGGCCGCGAGCTGGCCATCAACCGTAGCTGCGACCCAGGCCTTGCCGCCGCGCACCAGGTCTGCCTGGATGCGGTCGAGGAGCTTGAGCGAAGCCGTGTTCTCGCGGATGATCTTCACGGCCTCATCCCCGGCCAGCTTCGCCATGGCGTCGCCATCACGCTCGATCTCAGCCAGCCACTTCTTGGCTTTTGCGGCGGCCGCCTTCGCACCTTCTTCATGGCCTTCAAGCACGGCCAAATGTTGGGATTTAGTATCGCGGTCGACCAGCTCCTGCAGGCCATGTCCAATTGCACCGATGGCGTTAATGTGGCGCTCAAGCGACAGAATGATGTTGGTCTGGTCTCCCGCAGATCCCGTCTTATTGAACTCCTGCTCAAGCTGTGCGTATTCGTCCGTCATTCCGGTGTCGCTAAAAGTTGAACGAAGCTCTTGATATCTTTTGCGCCTCATAAGTTCCGCGCGATTTTGGTTGTAGTTCTCCTCAGTGATCCGGACCTTGTTCTTTCCGTTCTCAATCTGCTCTTCTAGCGGGCTCAGCTTCCTGCCCCGAAGCGCATCTGCTACCGACCAGCCGTTCGGGTCAAGCTCGTTGTTGTGTCGATTTTCCTCATCCTTCATTTTTTGCTGGTAGTCATCAAGGCTCTTTTTCACAGAGTCATTGGAGGCTGCCCCAAGCAAGCGCTGCCAAAGATTTGCGTTGGAGGAATCGAGGAGCTCACGCTCTTTGTCGATTGCCTTTTGGAGTTGCTCAGACAACTCGAAGGCCGACTTCCTCGCATCATCCAAGGCCTTCTGTAGGGTATTGACCGGCTTGTGCTCCAGCTTGGCGATCTTTTCATCGAGCTTGTCATTCTCAACCTGCTGCGCGAGGTTGGATTTCAAAAGCGAGTCTATGAGCTCCCGTGAGGCCTCTTCCTGCTTCTTCGCCGCCTCTTTCATCTTCTCGCCGTACTCGAAAGCCTTCTTGCCGGCCTCAAAGATAGCCATGCCGATGGCAATCACGGCGAGCGGAGCAAAGGCGGAAGACATGGCGGTAGCTACGCCGGGCATCGTGGCTACGAAGGCTTGCACATGGCGTGGGAGGTGAACGCCGATCTCCTCGCCAAGCACCATGATGCTGCCCCGCGCCTCGTGCATATCCTCCTTCATCTGCTTTGCGGATTCGCGGCTCGCCTTGCGCGCGGCTTCATAGCCCGTTACAACCTTAGCCGAGTCCACAGAGACCCTGATTTGAGCTTCACCTACTACACGAACTCCCATGACATCTCCTTGTCCCAATAGAAAAGCCGCCCTTGGGCGGCTTCTCTATTGAGCCTTTACGTTTCCCATCAATCGAAAGTCGAACGATTCTTAGATTGGAAGGCATACAGCACCCATCCAGCGATCAGAAAAGCCAGCGCTACTACCCCTTCGGCACCTAACGTAACTCGCTGAGCTTTCAGGGCCGCCACTTTGCGCATGTCATCGTCGAATGAATGTTCCCCGAGTAAGCCCTGAGCACTGCCGAGTGCCATCGCCGCCCTCAGTGCCGCGTCGGTCTGCTTCCTGACGGATCGATGTTCCTTTTGCGCTATTTCAACGTCCAGCTCCGCATTTTTCGCCGCTAAATCAAGGTTCGCTATCCGGAGCTCCAGCGTCATATGCTCTTGCGCTTGGTCTAACAACTTAGCAACCGCGATGCCATTTTCTTTGAACCCATTGCCAGATACAATTCCGAAGACAAGGGCAACTGAGAATGCAAGTATTGCAGCTATCTTCCGCATTTGAAAAGCTCCAGGCCGGAAGTATACCATTTCATATCTTCAGCTCTCTTCAAGTGCCGAAAGCTTCAGATCCCCGCTCCCTCCGAATTCTCGTTGAAGTGCGCCGAGACGGTCTGGACAAAGATTTCAAACGCCGCGGCCGCTCCCCCATCAAGCGCAGGCCGGAGATAGGGCTCAGGCACCCGGTTGTGCTCGGACCCAAATTCGACGTACTGGCCCCATTTTCCCGGGTCTTGTTCGGGGCTGCTTGACCCAGAGACGCCGTACATCGGCCCCACCCAGGCGGTGGTCAGTTCCGGGCGGTCCGCGCTCACCTTCCGCATGTACACGCCGATAGACTTGCGGAGTTCGCCCGGCTCGCGGCTCCCGTACCCCTCGGTCAACTCTGGAGCCAAACCTTGCGCCATCGCTCCGAGGTAGGCCGCCGCCGCCTCCACGCCATCGGCGATGGCTGTCCGGTTAAACTCGGCTGGAAACTTCGCCATGGCCCTGTCAATCTCGTCAAGGCCGGTGATCTCAATCTCGATCTCATCCAGCGCCATGTTACTCCTTGAGTATTGCTGCCTTGACGACGTTTTCCGCTCGCCGCCCCCAGGCTCTGAGGTTATTGATCTGTTCCTCTTCCGTGGCGACGATCCGGACGGCCCCCGACTTCTTACTCCTGACACCTAGCCCGAAATCGGCAGGCTGGAGGGGCTTCTTCGGCGCGCCCATGCTGAAGTTCGCAACCGTGCTGGCGACGACGCCAAACGGCCACATGGTCCATTCGCGCGCCTGCGCATGGCGTTCATGGAGGGCATGTAACTGGGCCAGGGTGACCCACTGGAAATCAGCCTCCGAGAGGCCAAGATCGTAGCGGGCAATGGACCAGTGATACAGCCACCATGCGGCGCCGGTCAGGCGCTCGGAGGGTTTGGCGCTTCGCCGCCTTCATCCTTTTTCGGCTCCGGCAGCGTGCCATAGAAGGATTCGTACGCAAGCTTGCAGAGTTCGGCGGCGTTCGCCTCGTTGAACCACTCCATGACAACGTCGATCGTGACCTCCGGATGGTGGGCGCGCAGGCCAGCGTAAAGAAGGCACATGAAGTTGTAAAGCGTCGGGGGAATCGGCTGAATCGCCGGGTTGATGCCGGTGCCTTCTTCGAAGCCCGCGATGGCATTGAAGTTGTAGCGCAACCGATAGGTCACATCGCCTATCACTATTTCCTTTTCCCGCGCCGCAATGTCGATCACAGGAAGTGTCTTGTCGTTCATGGTGCTTTCTCCAATAGAAAAGCCGCCCGGAGGCGGCTTCTTAATGCAAGTTTTGCTCTCAGTTATTTCGCGAGAGCGTAAATAAATCCCGCGACAATGGCCGTCAGGAGGTTGCCCACGAAAACAGCCAGAGCGATCTTCCAGAACCCAACCGTAGAAGCATTCGGCGGCGGCGTCTGACTTAGGCCGGCATTCCGCCTGTCGGCCACGCAGTCGCTCTGCTCTTCGCTCTCACGTTCGCGAAGCCATTCCGCCTGCCTCGCCGCCACCCTCTCTGCTTCTTCGATCGGCATGTCCCCTCCAGATGCGCCAGTGTAGCACCCAAGTAGGCTACCCGGCTTCCTTCAGCCCCAACTCTTCGGCGTTCCTCGCCAGAATGAATTCGAGGCTTCCCATGGCTCTCCAGTCTACACCTGGTCGAGCCATGGAAAGCTGTGACGCCGGTTACAGCCTACGCGCCTTCGGCGAAGGTGATTGCCCCATCGATGGTCAGCGCCGCCGAGAAAGCGACAACCTTGTCGATCTCGACATCATCAATCTCCCAGCCCGTGACGTGGGCATTGAAGGTGATGGTGTCGCCAGTCGTCGTCTGGCCGCCTGCAATATCGATGGGCAGCGCGATCTTGAATGGATAGGCCGTCCCGTAGACCGCGATGGCCGCCGAGCTGAAGGCCGCGGCCAGGGCCACCTGGCCGGGATCCGCGCTCTCCCACTCGCCGGAGATCTGCATCTCGCCCTGGTCAAGCAGCGTCTTGATCTTCCGGCGCCCGGTGTTCGGAGTGTCGAGCGTGGTCACGTCTTCCGTGCCCCACTTGGGCTTGGGCGGCGTGATCTTCTTGATCTTGTTGACCACGGTGAAGGTCGGCGACGCAGTCTGCGTGCCGATTGACAGTACTGCTCCGAGGCCGATGATCGGCTGCGCGGTCTGCGTCATGGCAAAGTTCTCCCTGGGCGGCTGAGCGCCGCGGTTTGAGGTTGAGGTTGTGGATGGACCCGAGCCGGGCGCCTGCTAAGGCGTAAGCTCGCCGCTCCATGCGGAACCATCCTCGAAGGCGATGCTTTTCACCTTCTTGGGCTCCCCGGTCACCGGGTGCAGGACCACGAACGAGCTCGTGCCCTGAATGTCAAACGTGAATCCGTAAACGGTCAAAACAGCTTCCGCCACGCCTTCCGGCTGGAAGCTGAGGTGCGCTTCCTTTACCAGGAGCGGACGGCCTCCGGAGGTCGTAATCAGGTTCCGGCGGGGGTTGTGCTCGTCCGTCCGGATGTTGAGCAGCTCCATGCTTTCCTTTCCCGCGAACTTAGCCAGCATCGGGATAAACGAATATCTGATAGTCGGTTGTGGTGCGGTAGACCCGGGCATCCTGCTCATAGAGATCCCGGCTGCCCACGACGAAGATGCCGGCCACGCGCGTCCCGTCGGGGAGCGTGCCCTTGAACAGATCGAGAACTTCGGAAATGGCCTCCTGCGCCTGCTTGGCGGCGAGATAGGTTGCGTCTTTCGTGCCGCCCGACCAGGTATCCACCTGGATGCGCATGGAGCTGAGCGTCGGCTGCCCTTCGAGCAGATAGCTGGGTGCATTTGAGATCGTCTGGTAGGTCGCGCAGGGATAGGTGGGATTCTCCGGTACCAGGACCGGATAGAAGCGCGTGCCGATGATTGCCTGAACGCCCGCGTCGGCCACCACGAGCTGCTGGATCCCCGCTTCAAGCATTAGCTTGTCCCGTCAAGTTCAAAGCAGTTGAGGTTCATCAGCACATGCCGCATCTCGATGTCGTCGATGATCTGAATGACGTAGACGTGGCCGTCGTAGAAAACCCGGTCGCCGACCCGCGTGACCGGAAGCACGCCCTGCCCCGGATGGCGCACCGTGATGCGCACCTGGGCAGCCGAGGCGAATTCGTTCGACTGAAACATTTGCTGGCCGCTGAGCTGCCGGATCGCCGCCCAGCAGGTCCGGTAAACCACCCAGGCGGTCAGCGGCTGCCCTGCGGCGTCCTGCGAGGCGTTCGCCGTGGCGAGCTGCACCTGATGGCGCAGATCTCCGGCGTCGACCATGGGGCGCTGCGTCCGCTTCATCACGTTACGCTTGGTCAGCATTAAAGCCTCTGGTCCCGGTAGGGATAAAGCAGCGCTTTCACGCCGAAGGGAATGTCGTCGGAGTCGGGCACGCGGTTCTCGTACCAGTAAGCCGCGAGCGCCATGATGGCCAGGCGCACCGAGCTTGGCATCGTCCCGAAGGTGGTAGACTGACCCGCCGCCGTCGCCGAGGCCGCGGCCGCCAGTGTAGCCGCCCCGCTTCCATCGACCGAGGCGATGGTTGTGGCAAGATCTGCCGGCTGCCCGTTGACGGGCGCCCCGGCGCCAGGGATTGTGATGGCCGAGCCCACATCGCGGGGAAGAAACTTGAACGCAGAGGTGAGCGCCGCCGAGCCGTTCGTCATGCCGACCGTGATCGCTCCCCAGTAGCCGGTCACATAATCAACCTGGACGGCATTGGGAACAACGCGCGCCACCGGCCACATCTGGCCGAACATGGGCGTGAGCCGCGCCGGCTGCGAATCGAGATCGGCGGTGAAGTTCGTTCCGGCCGTCATCGGCTGTACCGCGCCGTTGGCGTCCTGGTACTGGAAAGCGACGAGCTGGCGCACCTGGGGCCACGGGAGCGCAATGGCGTAGCGGATCCCGACCAGCACAGCGTTCGACCCGGAGACGAACGGCGAGCTGACGCGCTGTCCAGCCAGCTTGAAATCGACATATCCCGGAAAGAAGTCCATCAGCAGCCGCTTGGTCTGAAAGACAAACGCCCGCTCACAGAACGCTTCCGCCCACTCGCGCGCCGCCGTGATGAACGCGAGAAGCATGGCCGAATCATCGACGGCATCGATGCGCGCGTAGCTCTTGAGCTGCGCGACCGACACCGGCTCTTGTCCCGGCTGACCGATGGTAAGCAGTGCCATGGTGTTCCTTCGCTTGCTGCGCTGCGGTTAAAGTTAGAGCTGATCCGGGGGAGCGAGAATCGGCTGTGCCACGGGACGCTGGTCCGGGGCCGAGAGAATCGGCTGCGCCACGGGACGCTTCAAACTTGCGGAAGGCGCTTTCACGGCGATGCCCGAATCTACCCACGCGACGGCGAGATCCTGATGGATGTCGACGGACTCTCCTGGCGCGAAGGAAAAGTCGGCCAGGTCATAGCGCGGATCCGCGTGGCCCGCGATGGACTGCAAAATAACGATCTTCATGGAATCGCTCCCGCAAAAATTCAAGGGGCCTTGCATCCCGCCCGGAGCGTTGAATCTCCGGGCGAGAGGCGAGGGTTGAGGACTAGGTGGCGGAGTTCTGCCAGAGGGCGACGGGGTGGGTGCCGGCGTCGATCAGGTTGCCGTCGAAGCGCAGGAAGCCGAGGAAGCCAACCTGCAGGTAATCGGCGTAACGCTCGACCAGGCGCATCATGGTCACGCCGCCTGCCACACGACGCAGCTTGTACTTCGAGAGGTCGCCGAAGAGCACCGCATAGGAGCTCGCGGCCATGGTCGGCATGTCGTTGTTGATGACATACGGCTTGTCCAGGATGGTGTTCGGGAAGCCGTTTCCGAAGCCGGCCGAGATTCCGGGCTGCCACAGCGGACGGCTCTGACCGTCAACCAACTTCCGGATGACCTTGAGGGTCGAGTCGTGGAACATGAACTTCGCGGTGGGCATCTGGCGGTAAGCCGGATCGACCAGGTGAAGGAGGTCCACAAGGTTGGGATAGGTGATGGAGGTCGCGGTGCCGGTTGCGCCCTGCGTGGTGTTGCCGGAGGCGAGCGCCGCGACCTGCAGGCCGGTGGGCTCGGCGGTTCCGGTCCCGACCGTGCACTTGTTGTTGATGAGACGGCCGAGGCGCGTGCCCAGCTTGCGCGCCAGATAGCTGTCCAGGTTGAAGTAGCTGTCCTGCATGAGCTGGATCGGGACTAGAATGGAATCCGAAGTGCCGGTGTAGGCATTCAGGGTCACCTGGCTGAAGGTGATGTCGGTCTCGGTGAGCTGCGTGTTGATGCCCAGAATGCGTCCCTTGTTGCCCGTGTCATTGTCGGTGGGCCACGGCAGCGGCTGGCCGGTCTCGGTCTCGAAGACCTCGACGTTGTCCAGGATGCCGCCGTAGAACTTCAGCGCCTCTTCAAGCTGGTCGCTGAAGCCCTGAGGAACGAGGTAGCCGCCGCCCGTGGTGGTCAGCGTCTGCGCGTTCTGGATGCCGCCCGGCCCGGAGACCATGCGGCTCTGCATGAGCTGCTGCTCCGGCTGGCTGAGGCCCTGCAGGCCGTTGCGCAGATACTTCGAGAACGCCTGCGCGTGCGGGCTATCGTCGCGCTTCTTGCCGCCAGTGGCGCCGTCGGATCTGAAGGGCTGCACCGTGGAGCTCTGGGGCTTGGCGAGCCCGGTCTCGATGGTGTCGATCTGCTCGGCGGCCTTGATGCTGGCTTCGATGGTCTCGTGCTCGGCGACCATGTTGTCCCAGCGGGTCCGCTCTTCGGTGTTCAGGCCACGGCTTTCGTTCTTTGCCGTGTCCACCATGGCGCGCATTGCGGTGGCATTCCGCGCCAGCTTCTCACGCAACTGATCTGCGTAGGTCATTCGTGACTCCTCGTTTGGATTGGCGCGTGCCCGCCGTCGCCCGGGCGCCGGTTGCATCGCATACCT
>Ga0114951_10006293_pt1 | contig 10558 bp, 10 predicted proteins | sample AM7aDNAmetaG_FD_88677 | JGI IMG/M metagenome (GOLD analysis project Ga0114951, IMG submission 88677) | Freshwater microbial communities from Finland to study Microbial Dark Matter (Phase II) - AM7a DNA metaG | ecosystem: Environmental > Aquatic > Freshwater > Lake | place: Finland: Lake Alinen...
CTCTCGCGCCATACGGCGCGCCAGTTCCAGATGCTCCGGACCGGCCACTATGGATTTAGGCGGACGGTCCGCGTCTTTTCTCTCAAAAACTCCGGCAGAGAACAGCACACGCAGGATGCGCCTGGCCTTATCCTCTATCGTAGGCACGGAAACCCGGCCTTCCTGAACCGCTTTCTCCAGCGGCGCGGTAAAATAATAGCCCCAGGGCATTTCCAGGTCCAGCCCGGCGTTAGCCGAGCCTTCCGTACTGTGGGTGGCCCCCCAATCGGAAACAACAAATCCGGAAAAACCCCATTCTTTCTTAAGGACCTGGTTGAGCAGGAACGGATTTTCCGCGGCGAAGAGGCCGTCCACGCGGTTATATGCTGCCATAACCGTCCACACGCCGGCATGCACCGCGGCCTCGAAAGCCGGGAAGAAAATTTCGCGCATGGCGCGGCGGTCCGCCCTGACGTCAACCGCCATCCGGCCCGTCTCCTGATTATTGAGCGCGTAATGCTTTACGCTGCCGATAACGCCCTGCCCCTGCAGCCCCGAGACAAAAGCGGAGGCGAGACGGGAGTTAAGATAGGGGTCCTCGCCGTAACTCTCGAAATTCCGGCCGCTATAGGGATTGCGGGCTATATTAACGCAGGGGCCCAGCAGCATATCTTTACCCATGGCCAGGGCCTCAAGGCCCATGGCGGCCGCGGCCTCGTTAATAAGCGCGGGGTCGAAGGCGGCGCCTATAGAAACGCCGGACGGGAACGCTGTCGCCGTAATGTCCCAGCGCGAGACTCCCAGCGGGCCATCGGTCATTCTGATGGGCGGGACGCCCAGCTCTGGAAAGGAGTAGGTCTCCATCTCCCATCCGCCGGCTATCGCTATCTTCTGGGCAAGGGTCATACGGCCGAGCAGATCGGAAACGCGCGCCTCGACAGGAGCCTTGGCGTCTTTATACACAGCCGTCGGCTCAACCGCCGACAAAGGGGCGGTTAAAAGCAGCAATGGGGCAAAAAATTGGAACCATTTATATTTGATCATAGTTTTTATTTCCTTTACGCGCGGTAATATCAGCCCGGAACTAAAGTTTACAAAAGGGCGACGGGAAAAGCAAAATATACGACCGACCGGCCAGGGCTGCAATTCCGCGCTAAAAACGTACGCGGCGCCCCTCCCGGATAATATATAATAAGCCTGACAGTTCATCAGGAATCGCCATGCCCGACAATATAGTCTATTCCACCGATCCGGATTGGGACCCGCCGTGCCCGGCCTGCGGTAAAAGCCCGTGCGGCTGCGCTTCGCTGTCAGGCAAGCCGAAACAGACGGAGCCGGTGCGCGTCTCGTTCCGCCGGGGACACAAAGGCAGCGGCCTGACCGTCATTGAAAAGATTCAGATGCACCCTGCCGGAAAAGAAGAACTTCTAAAAAATTTTAAAAAAAAGTTGGGAGTGGGCGGGACGGTGAAACTGGGGGCGTTGGAACTCCAGGGCGACCACAGGGCCGCGGTGGAAATAGAACTTAAAAACCTGGGCTACAAAGTGAAACAACTTGGGGGATAATATCAGTGATCAGTGACTGGTAATTAGCCAGGCCCTCATCTCTTATTTTCCGCAGTAATTACTCTCCACGCGGTTTCGCACATTATCGTAACTATAGATCGCCTTCATCACCAACGGATAACCGATCTCATCCTCGTTCTTCAGCATTTCAACAATCAATCTGCTTTCCAGATAAGCCAGAGCCGGGTCCGCCCCGGGGACCCTCGAGCAGAAAGCCGAGTTGCTCATATCCCTGGTCTCCATGGCGACATGCTCCGCGTAACCTTCCTTCCGCCAATCAGACATGCCAAAATAGCTCAGCACGCCCACTTTGTTCTTGATCTGGGCTTTCACTATTTCATGGACAATAACGCTTTCAAGCACCCGGCCCATTCCGGCGCCCGTGGGACCGTAGGAGATATTTTTGTCGATATCGGCTGAAACTACAAACACTTTACTGTTTATCGGATGCACACAGGCGAATTCTTTCCTGCAGAAAGGCGCCAGAAATGAATATTCTTTGTAACTCCCTGTCAGATAAACTTCAAAGTTCTGACCGGGGTCATAGAAATCGTCCGCGGATATCTTCGCATATATATCCGACAGCAGTCTGTCCGGAGATTTGGTGAGCGGGTCGTGAGTGTAAAGGGTGAGGTTCTTATAGTCATATTTAGAACTAAAAAGAACAACCGGGTAGATAGTCAGGCCGCAGTAGGCCGCGACCGCCAGCAGCACGCATAAAAACAAAAATCTCATCTTGGTCATAAAACCTCCCCCCCATATAGTGCGCCGCCGCTGAATTTTTTATTGAAACGCTGCGAACATTCACGCTTCCATGAACACTAAGAAAACTTATAAGAATTGCAGGATTCAGGTTAACCGGTCCCGACTATAAAATACCAGATGAGGAGAGCGATCACCAGTGCGATGAGCTTTATACTCCAGTTCCTGGTTATCATTTCGGGAATATTCATAAGGGTTGCGAAGGCTGCGGCTGGGCCGGGGACGAAGGCCTGGAGCTCTTCCTTAAAAGCGTCTTCTCGGTTTTGGATCTGTAAAGCTGATAGAGCATGGTTTCGAGATCTTTAGGATCCACGGCCTGCTGCAGTTTACCGTTCCTGGAGACGGAGATAAGACCGGTCTCTTCCGACACTGTCACGATTATGGCGTCAGCTATCTCGCTTAAGCCCAGCGCTGCGCGATGGCGCATGCCGAGTATCTTGGAAAGTTCCTGCTGTTCCGTGAGCGGCAGAATGCAGCCGGCGGCCACTAAACGGTTATTGGATATAACCACGGCGCCGTCGTGCAGGTGCGTATTAGGGTGGAAGATCGTGAGCAGCAGCTCTTTTGAAACCTCGCCATTAACGCGCACCCCGGTCTCCACAATATCGCGCAGGCCCATGTCCTGCTCAAGCACAACCAGCATGCCGATTTTTTTGGGGACGGCGAACCTGATGGATTCCATCAGCTCGGCGATAAAGCGGTATTCCTGCGAGATCAGGATGCGCCCCAGCGGGTTGGAACCGATATTCGCCAGCGCCACGCGTATCTCAGGCTGAAAAACCACAATAAGCAGGAAGATGCCGGCCAGCCAGAAATTCTGCAGCAGCCACGCGGTAGCGCCCATTTTGAAGAATTTAGCCAGCGAGGTGATGATGGCAAGTATGAAAACGCCCCATACGACATTCATGGCCCTGGTGCCCTTAATGAGCAGAATAAGCCGATAAACGATGTAATAGACTACGAAAATGTCTAAAATATTCTTTAAATAGTTCAGATACATAAAACTCCAGTGGTTAGTGGACAGTGATTAGTGAAGGAGGTTTCCTTACGACATACTGAACCACTTATCACTTCCGTTCGTACAGGCTGCTAAACACCAACCACTTCTCCGGGCGCCTGTCCCTTCATGATCGCATCCATCTCGGCCGCGTCTATAACTTCTTTCTCGATCAGAGCCGCCGCGATAGCATCCAGCGATTTCTTATTGTCCGTCAGTATCCCTTTAGTTTTCACAAAACATTCCTGCACTATACGCTTGACCTCGTCGTCCACATTTTTGGCGGTCTCGTTGGAATAAGCAGGCTGGCGCATTATATCCCGTCCGAGGAACACTTCGGATTCGTCTTTTCTGAGGGAAAGCGGCCCGATCTTCTCGCTCATTCCAAACTCCATGACCATTTTCTGGGCGTAGTTGCTGACCTTGGAGAGATCGTCATGCGCGCCGGTGGTAACCTCGTTGAAAGTCAGTTCCTCGGCCGCCCGTCCGCCCAGCAGGATTGAGAGTTTGTTAAGGATCTCCGTCTTAGAGGTCAGGTACTTATCCTCCAGCGGCAACTGAAGCGTGTAGCCCAGAGCCGGGCCCCTGGGGATGATGGACACCCGGTGCACCGGATCGGAACCGGGCAGCATCCTGGCGACCAGCGCGTGTCCGGCTTCGTGATAGGCAACTATCTTCTTCTCGCTGTCCGAGATCAGGCGGGATTTTCGCTGAGGGCCTGCGATCATTTTCTCTATGGCTTCCTCTATATCTTTCTGTTCTACAAATTTCCTGTCATGCTTTGCGGCCATAATGGCGGCCTCGTTTACAATATTGGCCAAGTCCGCGCCCACAAATCCGGGGGTATGCCGGGCTATGACATTTAAATCCGTATCCGGCCCCATCTTAATCTTGAGGGCGTGAACCTGCAGGACTTCGGTGCGGCCTTTGATATCCGGAATAGGCACGTTAATACGGCGGTCGAACCTGCCGGGTCTTAAAAGGGCGGGATCCAGGACGTCCGGGCGGTTGGTGGCGCCGATCAGGATGATGCCCTCGTTGGATTCAAATCCGTCAAGCTCCACAAGCATCTGGTTAAGCGTCTGCTCTCGTTCGTCGTGCCCGCCGCCAATACCTGCGAAACGGGCGCGCGCCACGGCGTCCAGCTCGTCTATAAATACGATGGCTGGAGCGCTCTTTTTAGCGCGCTCAAAAAGATCGCGCACGCGCGAAGCGCCCACTCCCACGAACATCTCAACGAACTCAGAGCCGGAAGACGTGAAGAACGGAACATTGGCTTCGCCCGCTATGGCGCGGGCCAGCAGGGTCTTGCCGGTGCCGGGAGGACCGTACAAAAGGACGCCCTTGGGCAATTCTCCGCCCAAAAGTCTGTATTTTTTAGGATTTTTAAGATAATCGACTATGTCGTTGAGCTCCTCTTTCGTCTCATCGCAGCCGGCCACATCTTTAAAAGTCACCTTCTGCTTTTTGAGATCCTGCTGTTTGGCGCGCGACTTGCCGAAAGACATCGCCTGCTTGCCGCCCATCTGCGCCTGCCGGAAAAAGAGGAACCACCACAGAAATACAAATATCGCTATCCAGCCCAGGTTTAAAATCAGGCTGGTGATCCAGCTCTTATCGGCCTCGCCTGAAAAGCTTTTTATTCCGCCGGCCTCCATATCCTCCACCAGTTTGGCGTCGGTGAGCGGGATCGTCCTGAACGAGGCCGTATTTGCGCCATCTTTGTATTCGCCTTTTATCAGGTCCGGGCGCACGGTCACCTTCATCACCTCTCCGGCCTTGACCTTGGCCTTAAATTCGGAGTAAGGGATCTCCTTTTCCTTATCGGCAGTTTTTACATTCTGGTAGACGGCTATAAAAAGCGTGAAAGCCAGGACCCAGAAGAGCATTTGTTTCAGATTTTTTTTAAATGGCATTATATTTTTCCTTCAATAACCGTTTTCTTAAGCACGCCTATATATGGCAGATTCCTGTAAAGTTCGTTATAATCCAGGCCGTACCCCACCACAAATTTATTTGGGATCACGAAACCGGCGTATTTGATCGGAATTTTTGTCTTGCGGCAGCTGGGCTTGTCCAACAGCGTGCAAATCTCCAGCGAGCGGGGCTGCCTCGTACTTAAATTTTTCAGCAGATACTTCATGGTAAGCCCCGAGTCCACTATATCCTCGACGATAATAACATCCCGGCCCTCAATATTCTGCTTGAGATCGAGGATGGTGCGGACCACGCCGGTGGATTGGGCGCCGGAATAGGATGTGACCATCATAAAATCCACATTTGTGTCTATATCCATGCGCTTGATCAGATCTGAAAGAAAAAGCACGCAGCCCTTCAAAACCCCCACCAGCGTGACGCAGCGGCCTTTATAGTCCTTTGAAATTCTGGCGGAGAGTTGGGCGATACGCGCCTGCAGCACGATATCGGTGACAAGTATCTCCTCTAAATCCTTATGCATAGGCCTATATTTTAGGTTTTTTAGAGTAAATTTTCCATTGGAAAGTTGCGGGCGGGAAAAACAGGGCGGGCGAAGCAGCGGCAAGTCATTATTCACTCGCCGATTATTCTTGTCGCTGTCCGCTGATCATTGCTTACCGGGGGAAAGTTGGGAGTAAAAAAACCGGGACATTATCTGCGAGACCAGACCGGGGTTTTCCTTAAGCTCCTCCACCGAATTTATCTTGCGGGCAATTGAGATGTCCCGCATAAAAACGGCGTCAAGCTGTTCGGTCTCGCTCTTATCCAGAATGCTGAGGTTAAGCTCGGTATCCGACCGCTCGCCGCGGGGATGGATATTATAGGACCCTATACTGGTATACAACCCGTCCACTGTCATAAATTTAGAATGTAGCGTGTCGCCTTTGCCCTGCTTTAAATACACGTTGGCTCCCGCCCTGACGAACGGAAACAGGCATTTGGCCATGGCGTCGATTATAGGCCTGCCCTCCGCGTCTATGCTCTCTTTGGAATTGGTAAGGATGTTCACTTCCACGCCGCGGGCCCTGGCGTCCAGCACGGCCTGGGTTACAACCGGGATCGCAACCATGTAAGCGTTCTCTATGTTAATAACCCTGCTGGCGCCGTACATCGCTTTTATTATGCTCACGAGTATAGGTGAAGTCTTGGGAGGGTCCTGCAGCATTATCGAGATCCTGGCCGAGCCGGCCTCAAAATCACCGTTATCAGAGCCGGGGTCCAGGGTCTTGAACGGAAGATTCATCTCTTTTACCTTGGAGTTCCATACCCGGGCGAAAATCCTGCGCGATTCCAGCGCGGCAGGGCCGGAGTAAATAATATCAGTGTCGCGCCATTTGAAAAAGTTGGGGTCTTTGTGCGAATAAGGGTCGCCAAAATTCATTCCGCCGACAATCGCGTATTTATCGTCAGCTATCATCATCTTCACGTGCCAATAGTCCCCGCCCCTTTCGGAATCCTCGTACCGGATGATCTCAATGCCGGCGTCCTTCATCATCTTTACCACCCTGCGTCCGTGGGAATAGACGATCTTGTTATCCAGAATGATCTTAATATCAACTCCCTGTTTTTTCTTTTCAATCAACATCTGGGCGGTCTGATACCCGGTGATGTCGTCATAAAAAGCCCAGGTGGAGATAAGCAGACTCTTTCTGGCGTTCTTTATCAGGCTGTCTTTGACCGCAAAAGCTTCTTCACCGTCTATAAGCAGCCTGGTCGAGTTACCGTCCACGAACAGCGCCCCGGTTGCCGATTCAAATTCCTTTACAAAACCGGGCTCAGTAAAAAGAGAAGGCTGGCCCTGATTTCTGGCCTTAAAGGAGGTTTTTTTCACTATATCGTTGACACGTTTTGATATTTCATCAAAAGACGGGGCGGAACCGGTCAAAGGAAGACCGAGGTCGCCGAGTTGCGCTAGTATGGAGTGCCAAATAACAACAGCATTACCGAAATTAGAAATTGGTTCGGGGAGCGGCATGTCGGACGGGACCAGCGGGGACGAGGCGGACAGCGCAGGCATAGGCAAGGCCGCCCGGGAGCCGCTTTGAGGCGCAGTAAAAGCCGGAGCCGGACGGTCCTGTCCGTCTGGCCCGGCATAGACCGGAAGATCCTCGGAAAGCCGGACACCCAAAGCTTCCGCGGTCCTGATTATCCTGCCCTGATAATCTTTTAATTTGGTTTCATCCGCAGCGGCATTGTATACGCTCTGGGCCTGCGCCAGTTGCTGCGATAAAATCATCAGAAAAAGTACGACTTTAGGGTTTACGCCTTTAACCATGATATAGTCTAATGTCCGGGAACGATATTTTTAAGGGTCAAAGAGGCAGAAATAGACATAAAAAAGGCCCAGACCGGTCTGGGCCTTTTAGCGGCGAACACACTGCCGACACCGGAACCGGCTAATCTAAATCCATGGGATTTATCGGTCTTGAGGTGTCGCCGGAATCTTTGATGCGTTTCTTTTCTTTTTCAAAATTTTCCAGAAGCTCTTTTTTCTTCCGTTCCATATCGCCCTGCGCTTTGGAAAAATAATCATCCAGCCTGGACTTGTCATCCTTTATTTTTTTCAGGGCTTCCTGCATCTGGTCCGAGCCCTCTTTAACTTCCGGCTTCACCCAGTGCCGTAAAACTTTGCCGGTCTTTTTTTCCACTTCTATCCGCGCCTTGCAGCCGGGACAATCTATAAGAAACGTTTCTTCTTCCATAATTTTTCCAACGCATGCCATATGCAAGAATGCCACTGGCCATATGCCATTTTAATTCCAACGCTAATTTACTTTATTCCCCAAAGTTTATGCAACTGAGGAAGTATCCTGACATCCTCAAGTTTCAGCGCCGCCAGCCGGTAAAAAGAATCCAGTTTCGCCCGCGACGGCGGCCTTACACCGCCTTTCGGGGTGGCCGGCTGAATAAAAAAAGGGATGGCCCCCCGAACTCGCGAGACCACATTAACCGCTTTATTGAATTCGGCGGCGGCCGTCTTTGAAGTGACCACCACCTTCACAAAAGTTTTTTCCGGAGCCGCTGCCAGAAATGCGGCATGTTCCGTCCAGAAATCCCTGGCTGAAGAGGCCGGCAGTTTAATATCCGCGGCTATCACGTCAAAAGCGCCGGCGATCCTTTTCAGTTCCCGCCAGCGCACCCCGTTGGTTTCAAGATGCGTTTTCAGACCCAGGCGGCGGGCGTGGAGCGCCAGGGCCTTTAGCGCTTCGGCCTGCAGAAGCGGTTCCCCGCCAGTGAAAGAAACGGCCCGCGTTCTTTCCCGGGAGCAGACTTTCTCCATTGTTTTTTTCACTTCGCTAAGCGACCGAAGCTTTCCCCCGCCCTTCGAAGCCGGTTCATCGCAGTATTGGCAGGCCAGATCGCAGCCGGCGAACCTCACGAATAACTGCTTCTGCCCGGCATATAAGCCCTCGCCCTGGATTGAAACAAATATTTCGTAGATGTTCGCTTTCATAATATCAGAAGGTAAAACCCCGCGCCGGATCCTTCATGCCGGCGTCCTTAAAACCTTTAGCTCTCAGCTTGCAGGAGTCGCACCGGCCGCAGGGAGCGGCCCCCCCGGCATAACACGACCAGGAGTGCCGGAGCGGAGCGGCAAGCCGGACAGCCAGCTCTATAATCTCTTTCTTGCTGAGACGTATAAGCGGCGTGAGCAGCTTTATTTTTTTACCGGAAGCGCCCTGGCGGGTACCGGCCACCACGGCTTTCTCTAGCGCCCGGTAAAATTCAGGGCGACAATCCGGATAGCCGGAATAATCTATGACATTGGGTCCCATAACCACGGCTGCGGCTCCGATAGAGTCGGCCAGCGAGACCCCTATCGAAGCGAACACAAGGTTCCTGCCCGGCACATAGGTGGACGGTATTTCTCCCCCGCGGCCGATTTTTGAAAGCCTTAATTCCGGCAGACCTTTTTTATCATCAACAAGAGAACTGACTCCCAGCCATGGAAAATCCAGCTTAATCTCATAAAGCTTAACTCCGAGGGCTGCGGCTATGCGGCGGGCGCAGAGGTTCTCCTTTCTGTGCCGCTGACCGTAATCAAATGAAACGGCCGCGCAGTCATAGCCCTGGTCCATGGCCCAGCAAAGGGCGGTGGTTGAATCCAGTCCGCCTGAAAAAAGAACTACGGCTTTTTTAATTTTCATAAAATTCAAATATCGGACGCATCCGTTATCGTTCCGCAGGCGCCGGAGAGTTTCACCAGGGGCACAACATCCATCGTCCCCTTCTCCAGTATGATATTCAGGTCGCGCTTTCCGGTTTCCGGCCTGAAAGCCATGAAGTCGGCCATCCTGGCGCTCAAGCGTATCTCATCCAGCGCCGCCGCGAACGATTCCCGGCCCTCAATGGCGTCGGCAACGGCGCGCGCGCAAATAAAATCCTCGACATGTTTTTTGTCGTAATAAAGGCAGGCTGGAACGATAAGCGTGTCCATCTGTTTTTCCCGGCAGTGCCGCGCCACAAAGGGCATGTTGGCGAAACAGCCGATAAGGATCTCTTCAGCGTTTACCAGCGACGCGACAGCCGGAGATCCGGAATTGGTTACGATCAGAGCCGGCCGCGAAGCGTCTGAAGCGTGCAGCGCAATATAGGGCGAGTTATCATATTTATCCACTTCCGGCGGGAAGTCGATCTCGGAAAACAGATCGGATTTTTTTTCAATAGCTTTTATGGCCGCGGCGCGGGCGGGATCAGAGTACATCCTGATATCTCTGCGGCCGCTTTTTAGGAGGGCACAGACCGTATTGGAAAACCTGAACAGGTCTATGACTATACCGCGGCCCCGCCACAACCTGGCTTCCTGCGGTTCATAAGCAACTTTCACCAAGCTGCGGCTATTTTGCGGCCGTTGAAATGTCTGTGACATATTTGAAGGCGAGGGCGCTGATAAAGGTTTCCAGCTCCTGATAAACTCCAAGCTGATCCCCGCCAGTCACAGTTTCTTCTCCGATTATGAGGCCGTCGGCGCCGATCCCGGCAGCCATTTTTCTGGCCATTTTTTTCTGACGGTCCAAACCGGACTTATCGTCAGCGGGGAATCTTTGACTGTGGATGATGGCGATGGCGCCCCATGGCTTGCTCGTCTCCTCCTTGGAGGAGAAGACCTGCACTTCAGCGGCTGATCTGGCGGGAAACCAGGGCCCGACCTGGATTATATCGGGCTTTGAAGCGGCGCAGGCGGCGGCCAGAATAATCGGCGCAAAAAAGAACGCCTTTCTCATCTGGGGGGTTCTAAACCAAGCTCCCTGCATATCTTCCTCACGGTAAAATCCGC
>Ga0114951_10006294_pt1 | contig 10558 bp, 6 predicted proteins | sample AM7aDNAmetaG_FD_88677 | JGI IMG/M metagenome (GOLD analysis project Ga0114951, IMG submission 88677) | Freshwater microbial communities from Finland to study Microbial Dark Matter (Phase II) - AM7a DNA metaG | ecosystem: Environmental > Aquatic > Freshwater > Lake | place: Finland: Lake Alinen...
ATGCAAAACTTAAAGGATTTAGAGCTATCCAAAGAGGAGTTAAGGATATAAATTTCTTCCTCTTTAGGTTAGAAAAATTGTTCGCTTAAATTTACTCTCTCCCCAACTATTGCAGGTGATCCCGGAAAAGCCCATTGCAAAAACTTTCTCAACATTAAGCAATCCTTCTAAGCTACGGCTTATAATGTATGGGATTTTTTCGCCCGATAATTCAAACAGGCCTCCTGCTACTTGTAGATTTTTTTTGCGAAGCAATTCATTAATAATACCGGTATCAGGTTTAATGGTATAGCCTACTGCCTTCTTGCCCAGCAGTTTAGTGATTTTTATATTGATTGTTTTATCCGCATAAAATGATTCAGTGGTTAATAAATTATATCTTTTATTGTAAGAATTAACAATAATATATTTAGCTCCTGTTAGGTTTCTTAGCACATCCCGTATGTAATCATAAATATTCTCGTCGCGAGAAATAGAAACATATTTTAATGCCGCCTCAGAGAGCAAGGTAATATTTGCAATATATTGTTTTACCTTTTCATCTTGTGCGTTTGACTTTACAGGTAACTGTTCTTCTGTCTTTTGGCGAAGAGCTGCTTCAGCATCTGATGGGTTTTTCTTTTTCATTATAAATTATTTAGATTTATAAGAGGCTGTCTCAAAAGGAGACCTTTAATATTAAAGATAGTAATTAATAACATTTTTACTTTTAAGATAGCCTCATAATAATAGAGTATCTAGATAAATTTTAAATGCTTTTTAACCAACTTTCTTAAATCATCTTTATTAATTGGTTTTAAGATATAATCATTACATCCTGCAGCTATAGCTTTTTCTTTATCTCCTGATAGTCCAAAAGCTGTTTGTACAATAATAACCACATCATTGTTAAATTGTCTTATTTTTCTGGTGGCTTCATAACCATCCATTTCGGGCATTTTTACATCTATCAAAACCAGATCAATATCAGGGTTATTGCGACAGGCTTCTACAGCCTCGATACCTGTTCTTGCATTTATTATTTCTTTGGCAAATGTTTTAACTACCGTTTTAATAAGGATTTCTGATATTTCATCGTCATCGGCAATTAATATTTTCAGGTTTTTTAATTTATTTTCCGAGTTATCAGGCTGAGCAACGTTTTTAATAAACGGTTTTCCTTCAGCAGCTAAGTAAGGGATAGTAAAATAAAATACCGTACCTTTCCCATATTCACTTTCGACCCATATTTTACCGCCAAGCATTTCCACATAAGCTTTAGATATTGAAAGTCCCAGTCCGGCCCCCTCATACTTACGGGAAAGCAATTCACTGCCTTGCCTGAACCTTTCGAAAATAATTTCTTTCTGCTCCTGAGGAATTCCTATGCCGGAATCTTTAACATAGAATTCCAGCTCATTGTCTTTTTTGTCGCAACCCAGTTCAATAGAGCCTTCACTTGTAAATTTAATAGCGTTCTTTACAAGGTTCGTAAGAATGGCATAAACCTTTTCCTTGTCTGTATTTATAAAAGCTTCTTTAGCCGGCAACGAATTTTTGACAGAAATATGTATTCCTTTTTGCTTAGCTTCCGGCCTGAAGAAATTATAAATATAATCTATCTGTTCGTTTATATCAGTTACTGAAAGAGAAACGTTCATCAGTCCTGATTCTACTTTTGATATGTTAACTACATCGTTGATGATATTAAGCATGCGGGTTCCGCTTTTTTCAATAAGGCTGATGTACTCCTGCTGCTCCTCTCCAGATAACAGGGGTTGTTTGAGCAGCCAAGCAAAGCCAAGAATACCATTCATAGGGGTTCTGATTTCATGGCTCATGTTGGCAAGAAAAGCCGACTTCAGGCGTTCGCTCTCTTCTGCTTTTTCTTTAGCTTTTATAAGGTCTTGTTCAGCTTGTTTGCGTGTAGTTATATCCTGAATAACAGGCAAAAAGAATAAAGGCTTGTTGTTTTCATCGCGGACCAAGCTGATTTTAACCTCGCACCACACTATACCGCCATCTTTTCTAAGATAGCGTTTCTGTATTATTGTAGATTCTATCTCTCCATTAACTATCTGCTCCATCTCCTTCATCCCGAAATCTGTATCTTCAGGGAAAGTCACATCTGATATTTTTTTACCAATAAGTTCATTTTCTTTATAGTTAAGATAATTACAGAATGCAGCATTGCATCTGATAAAACTTTTATCCAGACCAACGATGACAGAGCCAACAGGAGACTTATCAAAAATACTGCGGAATTTAGCTTCACTTTGTATAAGTTCTTTTTCGGCCAGCTTTCGTTCTGTGATATCGGCAACAATATGTACTGCGCCTGTCAAATTATTGCCTTCATCCAGAATAGGGTCAACGGTAACCTCAAACCACTTATCATTAACAGGCATAAGCATTGTTTCTCTTTGTTTGCTGAGCTTCATCCTGATTAACGGGCAACCGCCAATATGAAAATGGCAGTTATGAACTACATCATAACAATAATGGGTTAAAATTTCTTCTTCTTTTTTACCTATTAAACCGGGGGATATTTTATTGGCTTGCAAAATCTTACCATTGGTGTCGAGCAAGAAAACAGAATCTCTGATGCCGTCAAATGTAGATTGCCACTTTTTTGCAGAATCTCTTAAGGCTTCCTCTGTTCTTTTTTGTGCAGTAATGTCAGTAGTTTTACCTCTTATTTTTTTTATTCTGTACTCCTCATCACGAACCATTATTATGGTTATCAGTCCAATGCCACGTGTTTTATCTTTCCTTATAAATTCAATTTCCCTGTTAACAATATTCCTGAGTTTATGATATTCCTTTTTCTGTAAATGCATCATACCTTCCTTAAATTCTTCAACAATCATTTTTACAGATTCCTGGCTAAGATAATCATCGAGCGATTGTTTAAGATGTTCCTCAACAGTATATCCTAGAAATTTATAAACTGAAGGAGACACATAGATAAATGAAAAATCGGGATTCATGACCCATAATATGTCATCAGTGTTTTCAACAATAAACTGTTCTTTAAAGTCGAATAATTCAGTATGTTTTTCCAATATATTTTCCGCCTGCTCTTTAGCAAGCAAAAGTTCTTCGTTTTTCTTATGCAGTGCTATCAGTTGTAGCTCAAGCTCATGAGTGTGTTTCTGCAATACGGTTTCAGTTTGTTGATTATTTTCTTCTTTCATGTTATTTAATTTAAAATAGAACGCTGATGACGCTGATGAAAGCAACGCGGATTAATACGGATTTTTCAAAAATACAATTCCTTAGACGCTTTATAAGCTCAGAACAAGAGATAGAAATTCTTTTATTTTTATTCATATCCATAATATTGTATTAATCTGTGTTTATCCGCATCTCTTTTCCTTTCTTATTATCCGCGTCATCAGCGTTCTATTATTCATCTTAAATCAAAAATGTCAATATTCATATATGACCCCATTTTATGTTTTATAAAGGGTTGTATGAATTCCTTTCTATAATAACTCGTATCGTTGATGATGAGGTACTTAGCCCCTCTTTTTATTTCATCATAAAATTGGTCAGCGGCTATAAAACTTTTCCCGAAGTCGGTAACTCCTTTCTGATCCATCAACGACAATGAAATGTTGGGGCTGCGGTCGTTGATAGAAATAACCCTGTCCGTTCTGCTGATGCCTAACGAGCGTAAATAAGGTGTAACAGTTTCATACGCTTTCAGATAGGTTTCTGAATACCAGTGCAGCCAACGCCAATATACTAGTTCGTTGTTTCTGTTTATAAATGAATATTCCCAATTCTCAATTCTTCTTTCATATTTTATAGCATTTTTTACTTTGACATAATAAATATTATAACACAGAAAAATTAGAAATGCCCACTTCAAGCCTCTCATCATTAACAGTGAAGGATAGTTTTGTTTGATAAAAGCAAAAAAAGTAATTAAAACAAAAGCAACAATAATTAATAAATTCAGCAGATAATAATCGTGCACATCAAAAACTCTGAACCACATTATCATATAAAGAAAACCACCTATAAACAATAATACCGAAATTGTTAAGAGCAATTTGTTTACTTTCTTTCTGAAAACAATAAGCAGCGTAAACATTGCAATAATGAGCAAGATGACAGAAGTGCTAAAAAATTGATAGCCAAGGTTCTCGTTTATTATCCTGGCAAATTCATTTATCAAGGGATAATCCATATTCCAGATAGGTATTATTCCCAATAAGAAATATTCACCATTAAACAGCGCATTGTAATGAGAAGAATACGCATACCATGAAAACGTAAGGGCAATAACCAAAAACAGCGGTATGCCTTGTTTAAAAGGTTTATCAAACAGCTTCTCCGCTCCCCTGAACCTATACAATTTAAGAAGCTCTATTAAATAAATGACACAGATTGAAATAAAAAGCATCGCCGCCGTTACTTTGAGTAACGACCCCAGCAAAAAGAACAGGCAGGCCAGATACAATTTTTTCTGACTTTTTGAATAATAAAAACCATAAAACAAGTACGCACCCAACAGCGAAAAGCCTAATGCAGGGGCGTCGGCGATAAAGTTATTAGTATAAAAGACCAGTATGGGTGAGGTAAACAACAACAGGGTGAGCATGATAGCCCAGACAGAATCTTTTAGAATATTCTCAAAAAGTTTAAAAAGAGCAAGCAATCCGGCAAATACGATAAAGATGTTGAACCCTCTGAAGATCCAGGCTTTAGGTCCTGTCACCTTCCATATTTGAGCAACGGTATAGTAAATAATAGGAAACTCGCCCGAGGCATTGCCTGTATTGCTTTTCCCAATAAAATGCAGCGATGGCTTGAAAAAGTTGAGGTTCTCTTCATAATAATTCACGGCAAACGACCAGCAGTCTGCCTGACGCCATTGGTGAATGGAAGTAGGTTTAAGCTTGATTATTTTGTGATAGTTGAACAAAAACGACATGGCCAAAAGACAAACCACAAAAACTATTAAGCTGTATTTTGGAAAATAACTCTTAAATTTCATAAGGTGCATGTTTTAAAAAGTTACTATTTAGGTATAAAGGTATAGAAGGGGTTTCTTTTTTATTAGATAATGTGTGTTTTTCATTTTTTACCATATTTCCTTTCCCTTATATATATTTTTTCATTATTTTACCTTTATTTCCCTATCCCTTCCTCTTTCCTATACCTGTATTTCCCCTATACCCTATATCTCATTTTCTCAAGACTAATTTATAAAATATTTGACAGTTGTTCTTTAATTTTCTCAAGTTCATCTTTCATTTCAACAACAATTTTTTGTATATCGAAATCATTGGCCTTAGAACCTAATGTATTTATCTCCCTACTTATCTCCTGGGTGATAAAAGTTAGTTTTTTTCCGTTGGAATTTTCATCTTTTAACGTGTCTAAAAAGAAATTGCAGTGCTGATTAAGTCTTATTTTTTCTTCTGTAAAGTCAATTTTTTCAATGTAATAAATAAGTTCTTGTTCAAACCTGTTTTTGTCGATTTTATGTTCTGCTTCTACCGATAATACGCTGTTGAAAAGTTTGTTTTTAATGTTTACAATCCTTTGTTTTTCAAACACTTCTATAGCAGGAATAAGCCTAAGCAGGATATCAATTCTTTTTTCAAAATCTTTCATCAGTGTATGGCCTTCATTTATCCTGTACCTGTCGAGCATGTCAACAGCTACGTTCATAGTATCAAGCAACAATTTAATTTCGTCAGGGTCAGCTTGTTCTTTTTCCTGTTTCAAAACATCGGGCAACCTCATTATAGTAGCCAGAAATTCTTTAGTTTTATCCTGTGTATCCCACGCCAGGCCGGTAAGCTCCTCATGATATTTATTAAACAATGCCTTATTAATAGTATATTGTGAGAAATTCTCAGGATATTCCACATTAATATACACCTCTATCTTTCCCCTTTCGAGCTTCTGACTGACAACATTTCTTAATTCAGCTTCTATTTCTTTATACTGTTGTGCAGACTTTATAGAAAGGTCGCACTGCTTGCTGTTGAGTGATTTTATTTCAATATTAATTTTTTTTCCATTACTCTCGAAACTGCTTTTTCCGTAGCCCGTCATTGATTTTATCATGGTTGTTTTATTTTATGTGCAAATCTTTTTCTTTTTGAGATGACTAAATTAGTATTTTTTTATATATCACGAATTAAGAGAATGCCTTATTAAGTAGCATTTGGTATAAAATAAAATATTTTACTGCTAAGTAAGCCCATGAATATTAAACAAAACGATATTAATTAATACAAGAAAAGCCATCAGATTAACAAAAAAATTAATTATTTTCTATTATTTTTCTTTAAATTTACCTTTTGCATAAAAAAACATTTATTTGTTTGCAACCTTTTCAATTTTTTACTTGTCTTGCCTATTGAAGCTTAAATTTTTTTTATTAATTATAAATCTTTAAAACCTTAAACCATGAAAAAGTTATTACTTTTATTGATTTTCATTGCCGGTTTTGTCAGTTTAAATGCACAAAACCCCAATGATTTAGCCATCAGTGGCTATGTAACCAATGCCAACGGCTTGGCTATTGCCAACCAGCAAGTATGTGTACACTCAGACTCTTTAGGACTTATCATCTTAAACCAGTGTGTTTATACAAACAGTAATGGCTGGTACAACATTATTATTACTAATGGAAGTGTGGTCGGTGCCAATCATAATTACACTGTTACCACGGCTAACTGTAACGGTACTGTTCTTAGTCAGGTGGTTTCGAATAACCAGGGAACGGTTCACACAGCTTCAGTAAACTTTACCATCTGTGCTGTAAGTTGTGTTGCTAATTTCACTTATACGCAAAATGGCGATTCTGTTGCTTTTAACTCAAGCAGTTCGGGTGTGCCAGGTGGCGCTTTTACCTACAGTTGGAATTTTGGTGACGGCAGCACTTCATATCATGCAGATCCGTCCCATATCTACAGTGCTAATGGCACATACAACGTTTGCCTGACAATTGCCAATAACAATGGGTGTTCTGATACTTACTGCCAAACGGTGGTTGTTAATCAGAATGCCTGTGGATTAACTTTTACATATACACAAAATCCCAATGGTGTTTATCATTTTGTGCCCACCATTATATCAACGATACCCAATGCGACATACTTATGGAACTTTGGCGACGGTGTGACATCTACAAATCATGACCCTTCTCATACTTATGCCAACCATGGAAACTATAGTGTCTGTTTAACAGTAACAGGTTCGGGGATGGCCTGCACATACTGCGACTCGGTTTATTTCATCAATAGCCCCAGCGCTTGCAATGCCAATTTCTCTTATCAGATAAGCGGATTAAGTGTTGCTTTCACCAGTGTTATGGCAAATACCATCGTTAACTACACATGGGATTTTGGCAATGGCACCACATCCACTTTGCCAAATCCTACCATTACTTATACAACTGCCGGGCAGTATAATGTTTGCCTTCATGTTATGTCGTCATACTGTTCAGACACTATATGCCAGACAATAACAGTAGGTACAGCAACAAGTTGCAACGTTACATTTACATACACCACCTTAAATTTACAGCCTAACCAGGTACATTTCCAGGGACACCTTACACCCAATTCAGGTACTAATACGTGTCACTGGGACTTTGGCGACGGACAAACCATAACAGGCGGTCTGGATCCTTATCACACATACAGCCAACCAGGTAATTATGTGGTTTGTTTATATATCTCTCAAAGCAATGGTAACATCACCTGTTCATATTGTGATTCCATCTATGTACCAGGGCAGAGTGCATGCGGAGTAAGCTTCACTTATACCCAGACACCAAATGGCATTTATCATTTTACCCCTGTCTTATCAAGCACTATTCCTAATCCACAGTATCTGTGGACCTTTGGAGATGGTCAGACTTCTACATTGTACGACCCATCAAATTTATATGCCACCGCTGGTCATTATACTGTCTGTTTAACAGTAACGGGGTCAGGGATGACCTGTACATACTGCGACTCCGCTTATTTCAGCAGTCCCAATGGATGCAATGCCAACTTTACCTATCAATCAAGTGGTCTAAGTGTTGCTTTCACCAGCTTAATGACAAATTCAGCAGTTCAGTATTTATGGGATTTTGGCAATGGCACCACCTCGACCATGTCAGACCCAACCATTACTTATGCAGCTGCCGGTCAATATACTGTTTGCTTGCATATATGGACAAACAACTGCGCTGATAGCGTTTGTCAGGCAATAACTGTTGGCAACAACACAAACTGTAACGTTTCTTTTACCTACAGTTCTCAAAATCTGTTGCCTAATCAGATACAGTTTTTCGGGATGCTAACACCTAATTCAGCAACCACTGTGTGGAACTGGAGTTTCGGTGATGGAATATCCGTAACAGGTCATCAAGACCCTATTCATCAGTACAGTCAGCCGGGTAATTATTTCGTATGTGTTTATATTGTTCAGAGCAATGGCAACATCACCTGTTCATTCTGCGATTCCGTTATTGTTACTTCTACTCCTCCCGTTACATGCAATGCCAACTTTACATACCAGCAAAACGGAACCACATTACACTTTTTTGTCAATAACTCCGGCATATCTCCAAGCACAACGACTACCTATTTATGGGATTTCGGTGATGGCACTACATCTACTCTTTATGATCCAACACATTCGTTTACTAACCCCGGCACTTATACTGTTTGTCTGACTGTAACCGACATGATAAATAATTGCACTGCTCAATTTTGCCAGAACATTATTATTGGCACAAACACCAGCTGTCAGGCGTCATTCCAATATTCCTACGGGGCTATCTACAATGTGGCATTTTTTGGTAACTTCACCCCTCTTTCCACCTATCTGCAATGGTACTGGAGCTTTGGCGACAGCACTTTTTCCAGCATTCAGAATCCTGTACACAGTTATGCCTATCCCGGAACATACCAGGTATGCTTAACGGTCGTTTCTCCCAACTGCCCTGCTTCTACCATTTGCCAGACCATTACTATCCAGGGCAATAATGCCAACTGCCAGGCTTATTTTACATACCAGGTCAACAATGCCAACGTACATTTCCATGCAATTAATTCAAGCAGCACGCCCAACCAGTATATGAATTACTTCTGGACCTTCGGCGACAGCACTACTTCAACACTTATTGATCCTATTCATACTTATTCTGCTATGGGAACATACACTGTATGCCTTACAATAACTGACTCTATCAATGGCTGTCAGGATCAGTTCTGCCAGACCATCACACTGGGCAGTAATGCACAGCTGGGAGGTCAGATATTTGCAGGTAACGACCCTGCTGATGCTGGCACTGTTTACCTGTTAAGCGTTACGCCTAATTCTCCCAATGCTATTCTGCCGGTGGCTTCGACGCCAATACAACCGGGCGGGTATTACTCTTTCAGCAACATACCTTATGGACAATATCTGATTCAGGCACACCTCGACCCATCATCAATCTATTATTTTGGCTATCTCCCCACTTATTATGGTGATGTACTGTACTGGTCGCAAGCTAATTTTGTAACCATAGGCCAGGTAAACTTAACCATACAATATGATATTCATCTTATTGGCACCCAGAGCAATTCAGGAAACGGACAGATAGGTGGCAATGTATGGTCAGGAAACGGCTCAAAAGCTACATTGGGTGGTGTCCTTGTTATATTACTCGACGAAAATAATGTGCCGGTAACCTATACTTATTCCGATGCTTATGGAACCTTTTTGTTCAAGAACCTTGCATTCGGTACTTACAAAGTATATGCAGAAGTATGGGGCAAAGACCCAGTTTCTGCTTCGGTCACACTTGACGCAAATAACACAGAAGTCAATGATGTATTAATTCTGGTCAATGATGCTACTGTAATAGCCTCTATACCCGGCGACCATACATACTACTTCGATTTTGTGGGCAATCCTTATCCAAATCCTGCATCAGATATCATCTCTCTTGAAATGAGTTTAAAACTAAACGCCAATCTTGATGTTACTATTTACAACATAATGGGCGCCAGTGTTTTACAACAAAAATATGAATATGCCTCAGGTGTTCATAACATGAAATTTAATATCAATAACTTACCGGCAGGTTTGTACTACATTGATATTGTTGCAGATAACAAACTACGTGTTTCTAAAATGTTTAATAAAATTAAATAAGATTTATTTCTGAATACTAAAAGGGCTGGCTGCTAATTATGCATCAGCCCTTTTTTTATTGCCAACCCACACCCTTTAATCCCCTGAAGGGGAAACCAGCTCGATGAGATATTGATAAGGTCCGTTGGGCTCCCCCTCTAGAGGTAAGGGGGTAGTGAGGGCAACCATTTATTTCCTGACTTCATACGCCTTTTATAATATATCAAAACTTGTTTTATAAGTTGCAATAAATCAATAAGATAAAATATAATAAATTTGTTTTTACCGCACTAATAGGTATTTTTGAAAAACAATTAATTCGTTTTTTTATAAAAACATCCTTATAAATTATTTTTTTATTTACCACTTTTCCCATAGATGAAAAGTGGCCAAAAATCGTGGCAAAACAATGCTTCTCCCCGCTCTATCACAA
>Ga0114951_10006295_pt1 | contig 10557 bp, 9 predicted proteins | sample AM7aDNAmetaG_FD_88677 | JGI IMG/M metagenome (GOLD analysis project Ga0114951, IMG submission 88677) | Freshwater microbial communities from Finland to study Microbial Dark Matter (Phase II) - AM7a DNA metaG | ecosystem: Environmental > Aquatic > Freshwater > Lake | place: Finland: Lake Alinen...
ATGTTAATAAATCCTTGTATAAATCAATGAACTGCTGAGCAACATAATCACTCTTTTCCTTTGTTTCAAAGCAAAGGCGAGAGCCGACAGCCGTATACGCATCCGTATAGCCGTAATCCGAATCATCGAAACCGAACCCGGACGACAACTTAAACCAGGGATACCACTTCTTCTGATTAACGTCATCCCAGTCAGGATACCAACCTTCGTTAATACATAGAATAATTGCTTTCAGTTTTTTATAAGCAACTAAATCTGGCGTATCACCATTAGAAAAAAATGATTCAGGATCTTTGTTCAGTTCTTCACAAACATCTTTAAATGTTTTAATTCTGTCAATGATCTTTCCGGAGAATGTCTCATGCCCGAACGTTGATTTTAAGATATCCTGAAACCACTCAGGGGCATCTTTAAAAAGCTTTTTTGCTTTTTCTTTTGATAATTTTAATTCTTCCATGTTGTAAAATTTAAGGGTTTATTATTATTTATTTTCTCACAAAAACTCTGTCGTCATTGAAAAATGGTCCTAATTTCTCTTGAGTAAGGTTTGGGGATACCTTGTATAACTGGTATTTATCATCGACAAACGATTTAACCAGAAATGACATTCCTACTTTTATCCTCTTGCCATCTACAAAATCAGACCAGGTGGCAATCTTTGCAGTTTCCGGCAATTCAATATAATATTCACAATCAAAATCATCTTTAATTAACTCACTCATATTGTTATATATATAATTATTTAAATAATTTTCCAATTTTGTTACCCGTTCGTTGAAAAGTCTGTTTGTTGCCCGTAGATCATTAACAACTCTTATTGAATTCAATACAGTTGCATGATCACGTCCTATGATCATTCCGCAACGGACCAGGGATAATTTTGTATAAGTTTTAACTAAATACATTGCTACATGACGTGGTTCACTGGTAACCTGATCATTACGTTTTTTACAAATCTGTTGGAACGGTATTTTATATTCCGACAAAACGAGATCAATAATTTTTTTGCTGCTCATTTTATCATTAGCTCTTAGAATACCAGGCAATGTATATACATTTACCTCTTTTACATCTACACTGTTTTTCATAAAAAAATGATTTTTGTTTTTAAAAATGTGATTTTTCTGCTCCAACGTTCCAACGTTCCAACAGAAACACTAAATATTTGAATTTTAGCGAATTGATTAAAAATATCTTGTTGGAAACAGGTTTTTACTGTTCCAACAGAAAAAGGTGTTCCAACAGAAAGTATGCATGTTCCAACAAAAAACACATCGTTCCAACAACAATATTTAATAAAATAATTACATAATATATTAATAATTAACATGATACATAAATTTATTATTATTCTGTTGGAACGTTGGAACGTTGGAACACTTTTTTTCCGCAAAATTTTTTGAAAATGTTTTTTTTCACAATATTTTTTAAATTTCGTTTTCATTTTAATTGGGGGTAACAGGGGGTTTAAAACGGTGTATCATCTTTAGAATAATCAATGGAAGTTTGTGACTTACCTACCTGTGGCTCGGCTATTTTATCGAATGTGTTGGAATAATCATTCTGTGATTGCCTTTCCAGGTCTATACCAAGTAATTTATAATTAAAGGCAATGGCGCTTGTATTCATAGATATTTCTTTCTGCGCATCCCAAACGCGTCCGCTTACTGTATCAAATTTTTTCTCTAATTCGTACCAGGTAAACCTTGTGGACTTGATGTGACCAATATATGCCGGATGATCCTTAAGATAAGTCATCAGGTTATTGATCTTAAGTGATTCTGTCTTACGTATGTCGCAATACATCGGATGTAATATATTGAGCCGGAAGAATGCTATCTTGACATCTGATTTAAGATCTATCGTTTCAGTTTCATTCCGGTTCTTCTGGATAACAATGTTGCGAAGGATTTCAATTTTGAATTCCTTGCCTAATTTTATGCCATGGTCCTTATTAAGCAATAATTCAATAGTGTCGAAAAATACTGATACCCGGTTTGTATTCGATATCATTTCGCTCTGTGAAATAAGTTTTGCCCTAGCTATAGCATAGAACTGATCATAGGTGAAAGGAAGTTTAAGAGTGGGAACATGCATTTCCCACAATTTGCATACAGCTGCAAATAGAGAAATGGTATTGAGTACGCGTGTTTGATAAAATACCCCGGATGATTTCAGGTCCTCTTTGAGTTGGGAAAATACCTGACGTTGTATCCTGGTGAAATTTGATGATACTATGCTCCTTTGCTTCAGAATATCAAGTAGGATATTGCTTAGCCCCTCTTTTTCTTTGTCCTTCAGTTTGCGGAAGAGAATCATTTCATCGTCTGACCAATCCGTTTTCTGCGGAACATGAAGTGATACCGTTCTATTCCCGAGTGATCCGTCATCACGTTCTGGCATTTCCTGACCGAGTATAACCGGTACACCATTGATTTTTGATATATCAAGGTCCTTACTGGTGGCGTCCTTACGTTTTTGTTTACCCTCACCATCGTATACTGCAGCCTTGAGCCCCTGAAATTTGATATCTGAGATCTGCATATCGTTGTATTCCTCACAAAGGATGGGGACATCGCGGTTACGCTCGAATATGGTAAAGAATGCAGCATCAGTCCCGGAATTTAAATTGAACAGTGGTGCATCAGGTTTTAGATACAACGAACGGATGCTGATGGCAATCTGTGATTTCCCGCTTTCAGTAGGGCCATATATGAACAATGATGTGAATAGCCGGTCGATCGGGAATATAACGCTCCGGAATGCACACATGATAGCGTTAAGAGTTGCCCATTTGCCGTTATCATTCAGTTTATAGACATCGTTCATGAGCCCGGCCCATTCTTCGAATGTTGTTTTATTGCATTCCCTGTAGATAAAAAAGCGGTCATTCTCATATTTATCATTATCCTGCCTGTTGCCGCTGTATATTTTTGAAAAGGCAGGGCTATAGAACATCATTTCCTTGAATTTAACAAGGCCGAGATCATCCATATAATTTAATTCGCCGTCAGCATAGATAGCATTGGCAAACGCCCAGAAACCTTCCTGTTGCTGTCCGAAGATCTTCAGCTCTTCGCAGATCGGGAACCTGTTGGCTATGCTTGCTATAATGGCTTCATGATGTGTAGCTTTGCCTTTAGTGAATACATTCCCGCCAACTGCAAACAATACCTTCTTAAACTGCGCGAATTCAATCATGTTATCGGATTGTATTTCCAGATAATAGGATTTATTCTGCTCAGCATTATTGATTTTTACAACACGTTTATTATAGCGTGGATCCTGATCGAGGACATGGAACAGAGGTTCCATGTAAAAATTGCCGATGGTCTGCAGGCCGCCATCCATGGTTTTAAAAACATACCTGACGTTTTCACCTTTAGAATTCTGGTATGGAAAATACTGCCAGCGGTTCAGAAATTCCCGATCTACCCATTCCGGGAGATGGTCCGGATCCAGATGAAGTTTTTCGTTATCATCTATGAATTCATTCTGAAAAGAAAATTTTGTTTTACGCTTCTCCATGAACGGCTTCATAACCTTTCTGAAATCAATCTCCTTCAGGCCAAGGTTAGATGCATATTTTTTGGTGCTGATATTGATGGTGGTATTATCAGCCTTTGAAAATAGCTCGGCAGCGTCTTCAATTACCTTATTTTTACGATTGACATCATTGGATATCGGGACATTGAAAATAATAAGCGAACACAGGCTGAAGTAATTGTCAATAAAACTGACATGATCACCTGCATTATTAGTGCATTTCACATTAAAACCAAATTCAAAAAGCTTTTTACACAATGATATTTCTGTATTTAGCTTGAATTCATCATTATATATTGAATCAGTATTATCAGCTAAACAAACATTATGTGTAAGGCTATTGAGCTCCTGCAGTACACTTCTTTCAGGAACGCCGGAAACCAACAGAGAATTATTGTGTTCTTCATCCCAGAGCGATAATAGCGTTTCCTTTTTATAAGTGATAAATGTTGAATCCTGCTTTTTTATATCATCAATAGCCCACTCCATGCCAACAAAGCCGTTCTCAACTTCTTTCAATTCTTTCTTGGCGGATTTTACTTTAAGAAGGGCAGTGTTTACAACCTTTTCAGCAATATTAAACTTTTCAATACATGTTTTTTTGTAAGTGTTTTTCAACACTTCATCCGGAATAATTGATATGGAATGTAATAGATCAGTAATTAATTCAGCCTCACGGATGGGATCCGCTTCAATTTCCTTCTTGTAAAAATTGTATTTGAAATTGATGAAATCAACCTCATTGTTTATCAGGAAGCGGCTAACGGTTTCGAGCTTCTTTTGTTTTGAAACAAAACTGTCGGGATCCTCTCCATCCGGAAGCATCACTGCCCGAACTTTGACTCCCTGGGCAAGCATCAGGTCTATGTTTTTGAACGATGCCTTGATACCGGGAAGGTCCCCATCATAAACAATGGTAATATTGTTAGTGAATCTGGTAATCATCCTGATCTGATCAACCGTAAGGGCTGTCCCGCTGCCACAAACTGTATGTTTTACATTAGCGCGATGGAGTGATAATACATCAATATTACCTTCAACCAGATAACATTTATTATATTGAACAATATATTTCTTCGCCTGGTATAGCCCAAATAACACCTTGCCCTTTTGAAATAATAATGTATCCCTTGAATTCAGATATTTTATATCATCAGACTTATCGATGGTCCTGCCGGTAAAACCGATGACATTGCCGGTAAGATTCATGAATGGCAACATGAGCCGATTCCGGAAAAAATTGTAAGCGCCTTTTTCGCCCATGCCGGCAAGGGATGTATCTATCAGAATACTCTCCTTATATCCATTATTATTACAATATGTAATCAGATCATTCCAATTATTCCTGGCGAACCCAATCCTGAAGTCCTTTATTAACTCTGTGGTGATATGCCGGTCCCTGATATATTTAGCAATTTCGGGATTGCCTATATAATTTTGATAAAATTGAGTGGCTTTTTCATTAATTGATAGAGCGTTTTCCCTGGTATCAGCCTTGGCTTTCTCTTCAGGAGTAAGCTGTATATCTACAATCTCAACATTGTATTTATTAGCAAGGTATTTGAGGGCTTCCGGGTAGGATATTTTCTCATGCTCCATCAGGAATTTGACGACATCTCCGCCGGCACCGCATCCAAAGCATTTATATATTCCTTTGGATGGAGAAACAACAAAAGATGCTGTGTGCTCGTTATGAAACGGACAGCACGAAGAATAATTAACTCCCTTTTTAGACAGGCTGACAAATTCGCCGATAACTTCTTCGATACGGGTAGCAGAAAGGATTTTATCTATAGTTTCCTGAGGAATCATGCAAATAAATTTAACTGATTAGTATGCTTTTTATCGTTAGCAAATCCGAATGTTTCTATTGATGTGATAACCATTTCACGATTATTATCATAATAAAATGTTCCTATTACAAACTTTTCTCCATAGGTAATTTCAATAGTATCTTTAACAAAATCGTGAGCATCAATAAAACTTCTGAATACTTTCCCATCATGATCCTTGTATTTAGAATCAATAATAAAAACGATATACAGTAAATTTGCCGGGTCAAGCATGATTAGAAAAGGCTTTTTTGTACAGGTGTAGGGTTACTTAATTCCGGTATATTCAGGGCATCTATTAATTTATCAAGCTGTTTCTCTTTCAATTTGCATTCCTTAAAAACATAAGGACTGCGAGTCCTGAAGTAATTCTTCTGCCAGCTCCTGAGATCCTTGGCGGCAAAATAGACTTTAAGCAATTGCTTATTTGAAACGGTTTCAGGCATGATTTTAATTTTAAGGTTTAGGACTAATGTATCTCGATGATTTATTAAAAACCCGATATCGTTTCCTTGAAACTCTGCGTTCCAAGATGAGTATTACAACACATATTGCAATACATATAACAATGATATAAATGGTCATTAATCAGAAATTTGATAAGGTTCTTTTGCCCGTTCCTTAATCTCGGACAATGTTTTATCAAGCTCAGCGGCTACATCAGGTGTAAGCTCACCCGACTTTTTTAATTTCCATCTTTTGTTCTGAACGGATTTGATTTGCTGTTTTACAGTACAATCGTTAGCATTTTTTTTACGACGGCCACCATGTTTTGTTTTTAATGGCTCTGAATTTTGTTTTTCTGGTGGAGTTTGTTCAGTTTCTCTTTGTACTTCACCATTATTTTTGTTGGAATCAGAATCAACATTATTAATGGTTTTTGCAAGCGTACACATTACATCATAAACTTTTTTCTGAAGTTCATCGAGTTCGGTACCGATATATTTCAAACATGACTCGGTTGCTTGCTGATATGATTCATTTTCTGAATCTGTGGAAATTTTAATTTCAATGCCGGAAATTGTAATTGTAATCATATTTATATTAATTTATGTTTCAAAGCATAGTCATATATTCCCTGTTTATTTTTTGCTCCGATTTTCCGGAGTATACTTCTTCGATGATTCACTACAGTATGATAACTGATGAAAAGTTTTGCAGCAATCTCATCATCAGGAAGGTTTTTACAGATCAATTTAACTACCTCTAATTCGCGATCGCTGAGATTTGAATTAAATTTAGGATTGCAGATTATTCCTTCATATTTGCATTCACCTCGCATTGGACACGGCACAAATTCGAAATGAAACATTCCTTCAAGATCTATATCAAGAGTTTCGTCACTCACACTCCAATTACATTTAATGAATCTGCGAGCCATTAAATATTTAAAATGGAATGCATTGGTATAAATTGATTTTAAAGCGATAAAACATTCAGAATATTCTTCATGAATACGGTCATAGAGCAAATCAATAATATCAATACACGATTCCTCAAAAATATTGTATCCTCCATTTTGATTAATGAACAGATCTTTCTTATTTGGGCCCCACCCGAATTCTATACCAAAGAATTCCATAATTAAAATTTTATATCAGGATTGATTTCTTTGATTTTTTCTTTACCCAGCTGAGTAATACTTTCGGGTTTTTTGAGCCAATTATAAAATGTAGCTAAAGAAATATAGCATTTTTTTGTAACAGCTTCTCTAAAGACTAACCTATGCGGTCCCAGTCCTTTATAATAGTCCTTAAAAGTCATATTTTAAATTTTTAATAAATATTTTTAATTAATTGAATATTATTCTATAAATTAGAATTGCAATATTATATTAATTAAATGTACAATTGAAAAAATTCAATGAAAATATTCAATGAAATTGAAAATTTATAATTAATCTAAATAAGTATTATGAATTACGATATTATAGAACAGTTACTTAGATCGAAAAATATAACCCAGGCAGAGTTGCTTGGATTTATAAATAAAACCGGAAGCGGATATTGGCATATGAGGAAAAAAAATACTATGCCTTTAAATGTATTTGAAAAAATTTGTGAATACCTTGAAGTGGAACCTGAAATATTCTTCAAGGAAGCACCAGCGGGAAATTTTTTTAACGAAGGTATAATCCAGCATGGACGTACCAATACGGGGACTTTAACGAAAGCATCTAATGTTGAGTTACAAAAATTAACCGAAAATTTACAACAAAGGAATAAAGAACTTGAACAGAAGGTTAAGGATAAAGAAAAAATTATCAAATTATTGGAGAATCAATGTTCTCTCATGGAAAAACATCTGAATAAAATCAATAAGACAGAAAAACAGCAGAAAGAAAAATTAAAACCTTTGTAAAAAACAGATATTTAAGTTGATATAAAAATATTAATGGGTACTGGTGGGACCACTTTATAATCAGCCACTTACAAGAAATTAAATTGTAAGTGGTTTTTTATTTGCACCACAATTTGCACCACAAAGGTAGACTAAAACAATTTGCTTTCCACTCATTATACTTTTTTATTCTATTTCGGGTATTGTTATGAGCTGACTTGCAAATATTACAGAACAACTTCACTTGTCAGTGTTGAGTATTGTCAGACTGTCAGCATCAATCTATCATTATGTTTTTTAAGTAATATTGACCACTCAAATTGAGTTCCAATCTATTATTTTACAACCACTTAAAAACACTAATACTACAAGTGAATGGCCAAAATAGTCTGGGATATAAAAAGTTTTTAAGATTTCTTAAATAACCCAATATCATGATTTGGTAATTTTGTGCTTTTCTCCTTTATAAAAAGTCTCAATTCATTTTTTCCCTGAAAACATCGGATAAGATTAAATTTAATTGTTATTTTTACTTTCAAATCCGGTCTTCTTGAATCTTATTGTTAGATGTTGGAATTTATCATCTAAGAAGCAGAATATCTGATTAATATATCCTTAATTTCGTTTGATTACCACTAAGATATTAACAAACATTATTGATTATCTGAGTTGTAAATTTAATTTCCTTATACTAAGAATGAAAAATCAAAAGTATGAATTCAAATCGCCATTTGTTAGCAAATAAAAAATAGCATGAAAAAAACTTTGTTATTCAGTTTAATTTTCTCTTTTTTGTCTGCCAGCAACTCTATGCAGGCACAACAATGGCACCGTTATAATCCGACAGCATGGTTTGATATAAATGCCGTTGAAATGCCCGCCTCCGGTATTATCGTAATAGGCGGGGGTCAGGTAGAACACGATTCCATCCAGATCATGTTTCAGAGTCCTGATTATGGGTTGACATGGATTGAAAATTCCCATGACGGCCTGGCACCCTGGAATAAATCGATTGCATTTTCCGATTTATTGAATGGATATGGAGTTGGTTACGATGGCAGGATCATCAAGACAGAAGATGCGGGGTTGAACTGGGGTTATTCGGTTTATCCAATTAACCGGGATTTCAACAAAATAGTTTATGCCGGAATCGGGACTTATTATGTTGCAGGAGGCAACAAGACTCATGACTCTATTCAGACCATATTAAAAAGTACCAACTTCGGGAGTACATGGAATGTGGTATACGATACCCTTGGCCCATGGCTAAAATCCATATATTTTATAAATACTCTGAAAGGGTTTGCAGTAGGAGATAACGGAGTGATACTTGCTACCTTAAATGGGGGCAATACATGGACATCAGTTTCTGCACCCTTGTTCAGGGATTATAACGCTATCACATTTATCAATGCCGATACGGGTTACATTGCAGGAGGCATTGCATCAGGGTTATGCCGCAGGACCGTTTTACGAACAACGAATGGAGGTACAAGCTGGAATGTACTTATAGATACCGCCGGAGGGATTCTTAAAGATATTTCTTTTGCTGATGCAATTGTTGGTTTTATTGTTGGAGATAGCGCCACAGTTTTAGGAACAACGGATGGGGGCCTGAATTGGGCACCAATTGTCATTGATACCGGTCTTACCGGAAATGAGTTATTCAACGCAGTGAAATTTCGTGACCGGAGTTTTGGTGCTATCGGAGGAAAATCAGGTCTTTTGTATGTTTATCTAAACTTTCCCATTGAAGTATTTACATTGGGTTCAGAGCAAGTTGGAACAAACGCCGCAACTCTCCTTGGTGGAATAAATACACACACTAAAAATGCAAGGTATTCATTCGTTTATTCTGACAGTTTATCTTTTGCATCTTCTCACTCTACTCAGGAATTAAATGTACAGAATGATACATTATTATTGATTTCCGAACATATTCAAGGGCTTAACCCCGGCATTGTTTATTATTACTATTTAATGTCAATTACTTCATCTGATACCATTTTTGGGGACACTATGGTTTTTTATACAGGGATCAATCCTCCCTTTGAGTTTCAAACACAGGATGCAACAGATGTCGGAACATCATCTGCCAACCTGAACGGTTTTGTCAATAAATTCCATGATCCTGTTCGTCTTTTCTTTGAATATGGCACCAGTCCTGCATTTGGCTTCCAGGCTCCGGCAAATCCAGCATCCGTGAACGACACAATGATGCATAGCATCCAGATAAACATTTCAGGACTTGAGGCAAATAATCAATACTTTTTCAGATTAAAAGGAGTTATGGGGACAAGAACATATTATGGAGATACTAAGATTTTTCATGCAGTTAACTTACCGTGGGTAAGTACGGGAAATGCAACAAATATTACCGTTACCTCTGCTCAATTGAACGGGAGAGTAAATGCCAATAATGCTCACGCAGGGATAAAATTTGAATACGGGCTGACATCATTTTATGGTATGGAGGTTAATGCGTCACCTGATTCTGCATTTGCGTCTATCAATGTAGATGCAAGTTGTTCATTAACAGGTTTATTACCGATGAGTACTTACCACTTCCGGATAAAGTCCCTCGTTTCGAACGGTGTTAGCTACGGAGAGGATATGACATTTAGTACAAATATTTCCCCGATAGCTACAACCTTAACTGCCAGTTCAGTCACCATCAGTTCTGCACAAATGAATGGCATTGTCAATGCGAATATTCATCCGACTGCAATAAAATTTGAATACGGACTCACTTCATCTTATGGAACTGAAGTTATAGCAATCCCTGACAGTGCTTTCGGCACGACGAATACAAATGCAATTTATATATTGAGCAGCCTTA
>Ga0114951_10006296_pt1 | contig 10555 bp, 8 predicted proteins | sample AM7aDNAmetaG_FD_88677 | JGI IMG/M metagenome (GOLD analysis project Ga0114951, IMG submission 88677) | Freshwater microbial communities from Finland to study Microbial Dark Matter (Phase II) - AM7a DNA metaG | ecosystem: Environmental > Aquatic > Freshwater > Lake | place: Finland: Lake Alinen...
AGAAAAAGAAGGCCGGCACTTCCGTCACTTTCACCGCACTGAGATCACAAAATCAATCAACCGTATGATCGCAGTTCGGCTCAAAGACGGCACTTTTTATGACGGCACTGCGGCCGGTAACAAATAGATCGTACGTTTCAAGCCATTATCTTGTTTCTTGATTCGCTCGAAAAAAACGATATACCCATGGAATTCACTCGTGCAGGCAATTCGTTACCATCGTGATCGGTTACAGTCACCAAATACCGGTTCTCTGCTAGTGTGGTAATCATCGACACCTTGTTAAAGCTGACCCGAATGAGAGTGTTGGTCTCAATGTTTGGAGCCTCTTTCTGGGTTGCCGTATGATCCGCAAGGGCTTCCAACACGAATAGTGCCGCTAAAGAAATCGCTGGTTTTGACGCTCTCAAAAAAAATGATTAAAATCTTATTTCACTAGGCGGATCGCCGAGACGGCCGGACGGGTTTGCGGGTTTCCCTTTGCATCCGTGTCCAGCGGAGACATCACGGCTCAAGGCTATGTCGGCCTTAACCTTGATGAGACATTTTTGCCACTGATTCCCCTCTGCCCACATCAACGCATGGATGAGCGCAATCAACCAAGCGCGCCTCATTCTCGGCGAGCAGTTCCATGTCACAGAGCAGGACATGGTTCGGAGAGACATCGACCCGCACCGCGCATCCGACATCGCGCTGATTCGCATCCACCTCCTTGGCTGGCTCCTCGAAGTGCTTGTCCAATCCGGCGACCGCACCGTGCCTATCAAGTGACTTTTTCAATTGTCCACCAAGTGGTAACTATTTACCAGTCTGGGAAACGGTCATAGCAGGGATTTGGGAAACACTTCCTACACTGGCCGTTTGTCCGTCCCGGCGTTGGGCAGTGAGCCAATTGTGGGTTAATGATTAGAGACGGAGGCAGATCATGAGTGACGCAGAGAGCAAAACAGCAGGTAAAGTTGAAACCAAATCAGGTATCAAGGCAGGGTCCAAACCGACAGCCAACCCGCCGGTCAACGCCGAGGCTAAACCAGTTGATAAAACGGAGACCAAGCCTGTTGGCAAGGTGGAAAACAGGCAGGCTGGTAAGGGATCAAAACGCCGTCCATTCAATGCGAAGCAATTTCGTGCAAATTACGATTCGATACACTGGAATAAGGGACAATCCCAACGACCCTGGCATAGGGGGCCGGGAAAATCGGCTGGAGTCATTGATGGCCCAGCAGCAGGGTGTAGTGCAGAGTATTGGCGCAACGACTATTCTTAATCGTGCGTCCCCTGCATCCCATTTCTCCTGTAACGTTGGTCCGATGCTTTCCGACCGCCTCGGCAACTTCCTTGGTCAGATCGAAATCACCACGAATGCACTCACTATTAGGACACTTGAACCGAAACATGGACTTGGCGTTGGTGAGATTAACCATGTACTTGAGTCGATTGCGTTTCTCTCGATTCTCAGAGTCATGTTAAATGTGAACTCGCAACGCTCTGACTTAAACACGCAACACTTGCGCCCTTTGGTTGCGAACCCCGGCAGGAAGGGTTGCGAAACCGGCATCCAAGCAAATCAAAAACAGGCAGTTTTTCGCAACCTATCCTGTTATTTAGGGGGTGGTTTCGCATCACTTCTGCTGTTCTGATGCGAACCGGTGGGCACTGGCAGCGGTCAGATGACGGCTGCTACTTCGACTGACGCAGGGGCAAGAGTGGGAGTGACTGTCGTGGTGGTGCGGAAAGGTTTCATGGAACGCTTCGCTACTTGATACGACGCAGAAGGCCTTCGTTAACACTGCCGGTGATGTAGGCGAGCATTCATTTCCAAGGCATACGATGCATGGTACACAAGAAGCTTTCCTGCGGACAAGGTTTTTGACCAGACGAGATAAAATGACAACAAATGAAATCCAACATCCCGCGATGGTCGCGAGCATAAGTCTGGGAAATGTCGGTTTATACACGAATCTTGTCCCGCACCGTGGATCCGCTTGTCGGGGACCGGTTCACAGCCTATATTCTTCCGCCAAATAACGTTTCAGTGACCGCTTCATTTACATGCCTTCAACGGCGATGCCGGATGGCTCTGGTGATCTGCCTGGTCGTCGTTGCGCACAGTTCTGCTGCCACCAACCATCCGCCGGCACTCACGTTTCCCCCCGGGTTCCCGCGCTTGGTTAAAACCAATCTCCTCGTCACACCCCTGCCGCTCACGTCGCTGCCGACCGTCGACAACGGCGACCATTTCTTCGCCGCCGGTGGACGCCGCATTTCGTTGTTGCGCGTGAACAACGAGGTCGCCGTTCGCTACACCGATGACCGCGATGCCGCCCAATCGTTCCAGCGTCTCCAACTCACTCCCAGCCTGCCGATCCTGCAAACCGCGCTCCGCGCCAGCTTCCGTGCCAAAGGTAATGTCAATGTTCTCCGGCCCGCTTCCAAACACCTCACCCTAGTCCCGCGCCAAATCGCTGCCGCCGCCAACGTCCGTTACGCTTATCCCGTCCTTGTCGATCCGCACACCAATATCCGCCTCTTACCCAGCGATGAACTCCTTGTCCGCCTCGCCGAAGGCACCCGTCTTGCCGATGTTGTCAAGGATTTCAATACCGCTGGCCTGACGGTCGTCGGCGCCACCGGCTCACCGGTTTTGCAGACCTACCTCCTTCGCCTAAACAATCCGAAAACCACTGACCCTCTCGCTGTCGCGTGCACGCTAGCTCAAAATCCTAAGCTCCGCTGGGCCGCGCCCAACTTCACCCGTGAACTCCGGTTCTCCAGCATCCCTAATGACCCGCTGTTCTACCAGCAGCAAGCCCTCCGAAACACCGGCCAGAACGGTGCCGTCAGCAACGCCGATGTCAGCGCCACCCGTGCCTGGGATATCACCACCGGCACCAACGCCATCACCATCGCCATCATCGACGACGGCGTCGACGCCAACCACCCCGACCTCACCATCGCCCCCGGCGGTTGGGACTTTGCCAACAACGACGGGAACCCCAGCCCCACCAACTCCAACGGCCACGGCACCGGCTGTGCCGGAATTGCCGCCGGGAAGATCAATAATAATTATCTCATCGCCGGTATCGCCGGCAGCTGCCGTATTCTCCCCATAAAAATCATCGACGACTCCGGCAACTTCAGCACCGACCAGATTATCGGCGACGCAATCATGTATGCCGCCGATCACGCCGATGTGCTCAGCGACAGTTGGGGCACTGGGGGACCTAACCCCTACATTGACGATGCCATCGACTACGCTGTCACCACCGGCCGCGGCGGCAAAGGTTGCCCCGTCTTTTTCGCTACCGGCAACTATGCCAGCACGTGGGGCTGGGGTGGCAGCCGCATCCGTCTTTACCTTAACGGATTTGGCGGCGACCTCTACGCCGGCTTTTACTACGGCAACAACGGCAGCAGCAATGGCGAGGAAACCGTCCGCATCGACAACGTCTGCATCATCGGCACCAACGGTTACGACCACCTCACCAATGTCTTGCCAGACGAAGATTTTGAAGGGCTTGTTCCCGGCTGGTGGGTCTCTGGCGACGCATTTTGGTGGCTCTCGACATCTAACGCCTTTACCGGCACGGGTGGCTCTATCTCCGCCGCCTCGCCAGCCATCACCAACGGCCAATACGCCATCCTCCTGACGCCCCTCTGCCACTTCACCGGCACCGAAACCATCGCTTTCGCCAGTTCCACCTCCATCGCGACTAACTCTAACTTTTACCTTCTCCTTTTCAACTCCAGTGGTCAATACGTCGCCGGCGCAGACCTTGGCAACGGTGTGCCCAACACCAACACGGCCATCATGTACCCCGCCAGTCATTCCAACGTTATCGCCGTTGGCGCCTCCACCGACTGCGATCGCCGCGCCGATTACAGCGAATATGACGGCAAACTCGATTTCCTCGCCTCCAGCAACATGGGCTGGAACGACATCACCACACTCGACCCGCTCGGCAACGTCGGCTGGACCTCCACTGACTACAAGACTATGTTTGGCGGCACCTCCGCCGCCTGCCCCCTCGCCGCCGGCATCGCCGCTCTCATGCTTAGCGCCAACCCCGCGCTCACTGTCGCCGACATCCGCACCATCATGCATAACAGTTGCGACCAAATCGGCGGCGTCACCTATACCAATGGCACCAACGAATTCTACGGCCACGGTCGCATCAACGCCTACCGCGCCGTCACCAACTCACAGCCCGACCTCGCCCTCGCCCTCACCGCCAGCCCCGCCACCGTCGCCCTCGGCAGCAACCTCATTTACACCATCATCGTCACCAACCTAGGTCCCGCCACCGCCAGCAGCGTCACTGTTACCAACGCGCTCCCCGCCGCCGCCACATTCCTCAACGCCACCACCACCCTGGGCACCTGTGCGACCGACGCCTTCGGCAACGTCGCCTGCACCCTCAGTAGACTCACCACCAACGACACCGCCACCATCACCATCACCACACTCATCAACACCGCTGGCATCATCACCAATACCGCCACCACCGCCACCACTGCCATCGACGCCAACCCCAACAACAACACTGCTACCCTCATCACCGCCACCGCCACCGTTGGCGATGGCCTCCCCGACTGGTGGCGCGCCCAATACTTCGGCGGTAACGGCACAACCACCAACTATCTTTCCTGTGCCAATGGCGATGCTGATGGCACCGGCCAAAATAACCTCTTCAAGTATCTGGCGGGCTTGAACCCGACGAACCCGTCATCGGTGTTTCGAATCACCTCGACAGGGCCGACTGGCTCAAATTTCACGGTCACATGGAAGACAGCCGGGCCGCGCACCAACGTGGTGCAAGCCACCAACGGCGCTCCGGGCAGCGGTTATACCAACAACTTCCAGGACATCAGCGGGCCGATCATCATCAACGTCGTCGGCGACACCGTCACCAACTACGTCGATGTCGGTGGCGCGACAAACCGCCCCGCCCGCTTCTACCGCGTCCGCCTCGGGCCGTAGTCCAGCAGGTGCGCCGTTGATTATTGCGGCGGCGACAACAACGAGTTTATACCGTTGCGCTAGGACAGCGGCAATTTTACCACTATACGGTCGGGTGCTGATTGACAGCGATGGTTTGTGAACTTGGTCTGCTCCGGCACCCCCGGGGTCCCCAAGATGGTAAGTCTTTACCACTCCCGTGCCGTTCCAAGTCACCCATTTTTCTCGTTTGGTCAAAAAACTCGTCCGCATTCCGCGGAGATTGAGTACCCCGTGATGCTGTTAGGGCGAAGCGGGAAAGCAGAACAGGTGAGCGGACTCACTTTCCCGGGCCAGTGCATTGTTAGTCCGAGGTTGAGTGTATATCGTCAACGATAGTCGTCTTGGCGGCGTCAAACCACAGGGATCCGGTTTTACACCGGGTCACAAATCGTCCATCGTGCTGTCCATCTAGGTGCACAAACGGTTTGATAGCATTTTGTAAAATTGATTTATCAACCATTATACTCCTTCCCTTGCCAATATGTTTGTCTGTCTCCTTCTCCATTCCAAACAACCGCGTCTGCCATACAGTATTGTCATAAAGCCTTGTACCGGTGTTTGGATCAACAGCGATCAACACGCCACCAGCCTCCACCCAGTGCTCTATTGCTGCCGCCACGCGGGGCTCCAGCACTGGCGATTCAGCAAGGATCAGCACACGGTAGTGTTGTAATGCGCCATCAGTAACAGATTGGCGAGTTACATAATCATGATCAACAAGCTCCCGGAGCCGACGCGACAATTGATATGTTCGTCCTATTGCGTCTGGAGCCAGTGCCCATGTTTCACGCGAAAGATAATACGCTACGTCTACACTCGGTTGGCGCGGCATCAACCACTTGGTGTTGGCGCGAAAGTTTTGTAATCGCTCAGGGCTTCCCAATACATTGTCGGTGTAGAAATGCAACTGCCGCACTCCAGAGGCGGCAGCGTTATAGATTCGCGCGGCAAGACCTGCCACGGTCACAGCACCCGCCGGCTCGAATCCGCAAAACGTACCGTAGTGTCGCGTGGCAGTAGCTGCCTCACGGGTAAGGGAAAAATTGGTGGTATAATCGCTGCCTTCGTTTGTGATACGGATACCAGCCCCAAATGGCGCAATCGCTTTGGCTTGAGCGGTGAAATCTGCACCCAGCTGAGGATTTCCGTCTCCGCCAGTGCAAAGATAAATCTCAGTCTGTGGGAATGCCTTGCGCGTCTCTGCAACCCAAAAAACCGCCCAGTCCGTCATTGCCTGTTGATACCATTCAACAAAATCATCTCGCATCCTGTCATTTATCGCCTTTTCTGGCATGACCGTCATGACTTCAGTGAAAGTGTTGTAGTGCGTACCCCACGCAAGGTTCAGAGTCGTCAGAGAGTGATACTTATTCTGCATTGCCTTGCGAAATGCCGCACCCGCATCTGAATCACCAGCCCACCAGCCGTGATGGCTGTGGTATTCACCTGTTAATCTCGTTGTCCAGTCACCGGGTCTTTTGTTGGCGGGATAAATGCTCTCTCCGTATACGCCGGTGACACCGATTAACACCGATTCGATCACGCCAGAGTTGCCGTATCGTTCCGCAAATGCCTGAAGAAAGCGGGACACCCAAGGGCGGAAATCAGGATTAAATATGCTTTGAATCTTGCTCTCTTTTCCATGTTCCAGACAGCGCAAGTAGTGTGAGTTCGGTCCGCGCTGAAACCAAAGCGGAGTTGCGTAGGCAGGACCAGCGATGAGAAACGGTACCCATTTCAAGCCTGCAGTTTTATTAAGTATGGCGACCTGATGGTCCCACTTGCTCCAGTCCCACCGGCCCTCCTCCGGCTCGACCCCGGCCCAATCAACATAGCTTTCGACGCTAGTAACACCCAACGCCTTGAATGCATCCGCTTGCGATGGTGAGGCGTCGTTACCAAACGTCAATTCGATGCCGGTGGTATTGAGTGCGGGTAACAGCAGCGCCAATAGCAAAAAACTTTTCATTATTGCATGTTCTGACGGAACTGGCCGCAAACTCATTCAGGTGAATTCTCCTGATTTGTGCCGTGTTCTCAATGAAGCTCTGAATAAATTAACCTTTGGACAGAGTGTTAGGAGTAGGAACATGGGACGAGTATGGGGCGAAACAAAAAACACAATCCGCCTGAATTCAAACGCCTGTGCTGATTACGGGGCAAGAGTAAGTTGGAGCGGGCGAAGGGAATCGAACCCTCCTCGTCGGCTTGGGAAGCCGATGCATTACCACTATGCTACGCCCGCTTCGGGCAAGAAGCAGTCTCGCCGGTTTTGCCAGCAAATCAAGTCAAACTTCGTTTCCTTTCGGCCGACGATGAAACTGTAGATGCAGGCACTTTTTGACGGGCTATCAACTAAGCTGTTTCCCGCTCGTACTTTTTATCCCCGTGGTCGTGACGTAAGTGCGATCAATACTTCGAAATAGATTTAGAGCGTGGTTCACTACTGTCTGGTTTAATGGTATTGACTTCAGTCTTATTTTACCGAGCCGAAACGCATATGATCATATTTTGTTCACTTCATTTTTTGGGATTACTCACTAGCGGCTTGTTGAACAACGTCTATTTTTGAGATTTGCCGTGTAAGGGGGAGAGCGATTGGCAGAATTCAACATGTTTGGATTCTCTGATTCAGGCCGGAGTCGTCTACTTCGCTTATTGTCCAATGGCGTGTTGGTAGTGATGGTTAGTGGGTGAGCCTTCCTGCACATCAGTTTGTCGTCACGAGTTCGAGTCGTGCCATCCGCAATAGGTTATAGGTGCTGGCCACAAAGTATCCCCACGCTTGCGTGCGTTCTTGTCCACGGTAGCGGCTGCGTCTCAAGCCGCCGATGACCTTGATCCAACCGATGATCTCTTCCACCCGTTTGCGAATTCGTTGGCTGGTCTGGTAGCCGGACTTCGTCGTGGTGCGCTGATCGAGTCCAGGAACCTGCACTCGCTCCTTGCAGGCCACATGCGGTGACAACTGGCGTTCACGACAACCGCGCACACGAATGCCTGTTGATGATAGTTCTTGTCGGCACCGATGGTCTTTGGCGCAGTGCCTTGATGTAACTCGGTGTGTTCGTCCAGCTGTCGCAAAGCTATCAACGGTTCTGGTTCCGTAATGGAATCCTGATCCCGCTGAAAGGAGAACTCACAGGTATCATGGAGCATCAGAATCGTTCGCTTGGTTTGTGAGAGGCGACCACGGGTGGCTTGGAAATGACCGTCCATGATGTGCTCTTCGCTCACATTTTTATTGGAGAAAAAGCGATACGCCGCTTTGGTATTGGCCCAGTCCTGACAGGCGGAGGGCACACTTTCGCCAATCCCATTGGACATCATTCTCATCAGTTTAGCGGTGAATCACTCCGCCGTAAGCAGGTGAGTGTAGCGGGTGAGTGGCTGGAAAGCAAATCAGTACACCTATTATACAAAAGGTAGTTCCAAACTCACAAGCCGACGAGGAGGGTTCAAATCCTTCGCCTGTTCCAACTTCTTTCGTCAGTTGCGGACGCTGACAGCCAAAACGATCCAATCGTTGCCGACTTCGGGGCCTTTGACAAGGAGATGTCCGTTCTCGACGATCTTGACGACACTGCGAACTAGTAGCGTCTTGCCGTAATACCATTCCAGTTCTAGCGACTGCTCGTGTTTATCGGAGGATTTCGGGGTGACGAAAACCTGAAAGTTCTGGCCAAGGTCGAGTTGGAGCTTCGTGCCGGTTTTCAACGGCTGTTGCTGGGCGCCGAGTTGCTGGTAGAATTTGTAGCCGAACTTCTCCTTGAGTTTCACTTGGAGGTCGGAAAGGCTAGTGTCCGACTTGCCGCTCTCGTTGGAGGCGCGAATCAAGCGGGCTTGAACATTCGCCGCCCGTGCCGGCAGCGCGAGTAGAAGCGACAGCGAAAGTGTCGCAATCCAGCGCATGATCATGTCTCGATGTTATCGAAACATTCCTGCATCTGGTCGAGGTCGGGCGTCCATTCGAGACCCGACACCCAGATGACAGCGACATCCGATTCGGCGCCTTTCAACGGCGTGGCGACGGTGTTCGGTATGACGGTGTCAACACGTTCGACCATGACGGCGCCGGAACGAGTGGGCTGTTGGAGCATGACGATGCTGCCCGCGACGACGACGAGCGCGGAGGTGACGGTCGCGAGGATGCCGCGATTGACTTGGAGCCAGTCGGCAAACGACAGGCGCGGCATCGGAATGGAAATGGTTTCCTGTTCACGCGCCGCGATCTCGCGACGAACCTTCGACCAGAAGAAATCGGCGGAGTCGCTCATCTCGACGACGGGCGGGCACGCCGCGAGTGTTTCGCGGACGCGCTCGATGCGCGCGAACTCGTCGGCACATTGCGGGCAATGCCGCACGTGCCGCTGGGTCAGCCAGCGGGACAATCCTTTCAGCTCGCCGTCGGCCAGCGCGCTGATGCGTTCTATATTATGACTTTTCATAGCACCTTTCGTAACAACTTCTGCAAATGTTTCCGGGCATAGTGAAGTCTCGACATCACCGTGCCCATTGAGCATCCGACCACTTTCGCTATGGCCGAGTAATCCAACCCGTCAAACTCGCGGAGCTGAACCACAATCCGATGTTCGGGCGAGAGCCGTTCCAGCGCCGCCTCGATCAACTCGCGCAGTTCGCGCCGCCGTACCTCGTCGGTCGGCAACGGCTGGTTCGAGGGCGGCACCTCGATACCGGCATCGGTATCCTGGTCCACCGCTTCCTGGAACTCCACCGTCGGCCTGCGGTCGCGTCGGCGAACGTGGTCAATGCAAAGATTGGTGGTGATGCGGTACAGCCACGTATAAAACGAGGCGTTCTTCTTAAACCCGCGTATCGCCTGCCAACCTTTTACAAACGTTTCCTGACAAAGATCAGTTGCATCCTGCTCGTTCCTCACCATGCCGAGCGCCAGCGCGTACACGCGGTTTCGGTAACGGTTGACGAGTTCGCCGTAGGCTTCCAATCGCCCACGCTGGCATCGTTTAACCAGCTCCCGATCACTCAACTCGGTGAGAACTTCTTGGTTCGCCAGCTTCGACGCCGCGCGCACCGGTTTATTCAAAACCTCTGTTCGTCGCGCAGCCATCAGCCTTTCATCACTCCCATCGGCCGCAACCGCGCCACCTTCCGCGCAATACCGGCCTGATCACAAACCTCCACCACATCCTCAACATTTTTATACGCCCACGGCGCCTCCTCCAACGCCGTCCCTTTTCCGTGCGCCATCATCGTCACGCCCGCCTCGTCCAGCGCGCACCGCAAATCCGCCATCGAACCGTGTTTCGCCGCCGCCGTCCGACTCATCATCCGGCCCGCTCCGTGACAAACTGTTCCAAAAGTCTGCGACATCGCCGCCTCCGTACCGACCAACACAAACGAACAACGACCCATATCACCCGGCACCAACACCGGCTGACCGATCCCGCGATACCGAGGCGGCAACGACTCGTGACCCGGCGGAAACGCACGCGTCGCGCCTTTACGATGCACGCATAATAATTCCCCGTCGTGCCGCTCCAGCTTCGCGATGTTGTGCGGCACATCGAACAC
>Ga0114951_10006299_pt1 | contig 10553 bp, 5 predicted proteins | sample AM7aDNAmetaG_FD_88677 | JGI IMG/M metagenome (GOLD analysis project Ga0114951, IMG submission 88677) | Freshwater microbial communities from Finland to study Microbial Dark Matter (Phase II) - AM7a DNA metaG | ecosystem: Environmental > Aquatic > Freshwater > Lake | place: Finland: Lake Alinen...
CATTACAAAACCGGATTAAAATAATTTACTAAATTTGCCATTCCTTAAAAAAACCTCATTTTCATAACATTAGAATCTATGTTGTCTAACAGAATCAATCAATTATCAGAATCTGAAACCCTGGCAATGTCGCGTAAATGCAGGGAATTAAAAGCCAGCGGGAACAATGTGATCAACCTCAGTCTCGGAGAACCGGATTTTTTCACCCCCGATTACATCAAGAATGCTGCCAAGAAGGCCATTGATGAGAATTTTACCTTTTACCCACCGGTTGCCGGATCTACTGAATTACGCGAAGCAATCTGTAAAAAATTAAAGAGAGACAACAATTTAGATTATACATGCGACCAGATCGTGGTTTCCACAGGAGCGAAGCAATCCATTGCCAATGTTGTCCTGAGCCTTGTAAATCCAGGGGAAGAAGTGATTCTACCGGCACCATACTGGGTTTCATACAAAGAGATTGTCAAAGTTGCTGAAGGAAAATCTGTTTTCATTCCTGCCAAAATAGAACAGGACTTTAAAGTCACTGCTGCACAAATAGAAGCTGCGATCACACCAAAAACCAAACTGATCATCTTCAGCTCACCCTGTAATCCAACAGGGTCTGTATACACGAAAGAAGAGCTGAAAAAGATCGCGGATATCCTTGTAAAGTATCCTGATATATATATCATCGCTGATGAGATTTACGAACACATCAACTTTGTCGGGAAACATGAAAGCCTGGCCCAGTTCGCTTACATCAAAGACAGGGTGATCCTGGTCAACGGTGTTTCCAAGGGGTTTGCCATGACCGGCTGGAGAATCGGGTACATTGCTGCTGCCAAAAGCATTGCCCAGGCCTGTGATAAACTGCAGGGACAATTCACATCCGGCGCTTCGTCGATCGCTCAAAAAGCCGCGCAGGAAGCCATCGGCAGTGATCCTGATACGGCTGAACTGAGAACGATGAAACAGGCATTCCGTGAACGGAGAGACCTGATGCTGCAGCTGCTTGGAGAGATTCCCGGGATGAAACTGAATCACCCCGACGGAGCGTTTTATATCTTTCCAGACATTTCATATTATTTTGGGAAATCGGATGGAAAGACAAAGATTACCAATGCCAATGATCTTTGCATGTACATCCTCAATACCGTTTATGTGGCTACCGTTCCGGGTGATGCCTTCGGAGATCCGAATTGCATGCGCTTTTCCTATGCTACATCCAAGGAAAACCTGACAGAAGCTGTTAAGCGGATAAAAGAAGCCCTTGCCAAACTGAATTAGTGCGCTAAATCAAAAAGACAATAAACTCATTCAAACAATATAAAAAATCATAACATGAAATCACTCGATCTTACTAAGTACGGAATTACAGATGTTACAACCATCTATCATAATCTCTCTTACGAAGAACTTTTCAAGCACGAAACAAATCCTGGTCTCGAAGGATTTGAGAGAGCATTTGTTACAAGCACCGGTGCAATCAATGTTGATACCGGGATTTTCACCGGCCGTTCACCCAAGGATAAATACATTGTCAACGAACAGGAATCAAGAGAGCATATCTGGTGGAGCGCACCGGGAAGGAAGTCAGACAACAAGCCCATTTCGGAAGCCATCTGGAAAGATCTTTATGATAACAGCTCCAACCAGTTATCCGGGAAAAAACTGTTCGTCCAGGATGGATTTTCCGGAACCAATGCAGAGACACGTCTGAAGATCAGGGTCATCACGGAAGTTGCATGGCAGGCACATTTTGTAAAAAATATGTTCATCCGTCCTACGGAAGAAGAGCTTGTTGATTTTGAGCCCGATTTCGTAATGCTGAATTCCTGCAAGGCGATTGATCCGAAATGGAAGGAACACGGACTAAACAGCGAAGTATATGTTGCTTTCAACCTCAAGGAAAAACGTGCATGCATCGGGGGAACCTGGTATGGCGGTGAGATGAAAAAAGGATTTTTCTCCATCATGAATTACCTTCTTCCGCTGAAAGGAATCGCCTCCATGCATTGCTCAGCCAATATGGGCAAAGATGGTGATACTGCCATTTTCTTCGGGTTGTCAGGAACTGGTAAAACCACGCTCTCTGCAGATCCTAAGCGCATGCTGATCGGTGATGATGAGCACGGCTGGGACAATGAAGGTGTGTTTAATTTTGAAGGCGGTTGTTACGCCAAGATGATCAAGCTGAGCAAGGAAAAAGAACCGGACATCTGGGAAGCAATCAAGCGTGATGCGATGCTTGAGAATGTTGTTTATGATGAAAAGACGGCTGTTCCCGATTACGATGATGCTTCCAAAACAGAAAATACAAGGGCCTCCTACCCCATCTATCACATCCGGAACATTGTAAAGCCCGTTTCAAAAGGCACACATCCGAAGAAGGTGATTTTCCTTACAGCAGATGCTTTCGGAGTACTTCCCCCGGTTTCGCGGCTGACACCCGATCAGACCATGTATCATTTTCTTACCGGGTATACTGCAAAGGTTGCCGGCACTGAACGTGGGATCAAGGAACCCCAGCCTACATTTTCTTCATGTTTCGGCGCAGCGTTCCTGATGCTTCACCCGACAGTTTATGCGCAGCAGCTGATCAAAAAGATGAAAGAGCATGGTGCCACTGCATACCTTGTGAACACCGGCTGGATCGGCGGACCTTACGGAGTCGGAAAGCGAATTGACATTCCTCCTACCCGCGCGATCATTGATGCCATCCTTGATGGCAGCCTTGATGAGGCAGAATACACAACCATCCCGGTATTCAATATGCAGATCCCAAAAGCTGTTAACGGTGTTGATCCAAAACTTTTAGACCAGAGGAATCTGTGGACGAGCCAGGAAGACTGGCTAGCGGCTGCAAAAGATCTCGGGTTAAGATTCATCAAAAACTTCGAAGGATTCACTGATAACGACGAGGGAAAAAGACTGGTTGCTGCCGGTCCGCAAGTCTGACATAGTCATTAACCAACTTCTGAATATGGGTTCCGAACGGAAAATCTATACTAAGACCGGCGACCTGGGAGAAACTTCCCTGCTCGGAGGAACCCGCGTGCTGAAGAGCCATAAGCAGGTTGAGGCTTATGGCACCATTGATGAACTGAACTCTTACGTTGGCCTCATCCGTGACCAGCAGATTGATGCACATTACCGGCAGATCCTGTTGAACGTTCAGCAAAACCTTTTTGTTGCTGAAGCATGGGTTGCCGCAGATGAGGCTCATCCGCATGACAACCTTCCCGGTTTGAATGAAGAAAGCATATTGCAACTGGAGGCAGAGATCGATGAGATGAATAAATCATTACCCGAGCTGGCTCACTTCATTCTGCCGGGTGGAAATACAACGGTTTCATACTGTCACATTGCCCGAACCATTTGCCGCCGGGCTGAAAGATCAGTGATTTCCCTACTGCCGGCAGGGCAAAATCCTGAAATCGTAATCAAATACCTGAACCGGTTGTCCGACTACCTTTTCGTCCTTGCACGGAAAGTCGCCAAGGACGCGGGTGTTGAAGAAACTTCCTGGATTCCCTGAGGTTAAAATAAAATCATTTGAAATTTTGATTATTATTTTTATACTTTTGCAAACATTTTCAAAACTACTGACACATGTATTGGACCTTAGAATTAGCTTCAAAATTGGAAGACGCTCCATGGCCTGCTACCAAGGATGAGCTCATTGACTGGGCGATCCGTTCGGGTGCGCCACAGGAAGTGATTGAAAATTTGCGAGAGATAGAGGATGAAGGCGAAACCTACGAGCGAATAGAAGATATATGGCCCGATTATCCTACCAAGGATGACTTTTTCTTCCACGAGGACGAATATTGATCCTGCGGAACCTACTGTTTTGTACTCCTGAATTTCGAATTTTCCTGAGATATATGAATCGTGAAACCACTATTCACTATTCATTTTTCACTATTCACTCTTATCTGGTTATCCCCACCTCATCACAGGGTTCACTTTCCTTGTCGGCTTTATCGATAGAAGTCAGGTAATAAAAATAGAGTTCGCCAGGTATGGCTGAATGATCGGTATAGGTAGTCTCATTTTTTCCTGCCAGTTTCAGTATTTCCGGATCTTTTCCACGCTGGTAGCGATAGATGCGGTAAAAGGAAAGTTTTTCAAACTCAGCCATGCCCCATTTGAGGACCACACCCTGGTCTGTCGTCTGCGCTTTCAGCCCTGCAGGCGGAACCGGCAACTCTTCGGGCAACACCAGGGTAATTGTTGCAAATGATGAACTCGCATTGTGATTCCGGTCGATGGTATAAACCGCATAGGTATATGTCTTCCCATGAACCATTGCCGAATCTGTATAAAAATTGGATCTCAAAAGTGAATTGCCGGTGATGGAAATCTCCTTTCCTGCTGCTTTCCCGGTCTGCGGATTCACCTCTGTCCGCGTTACCTTGTAACCCAGAATCACATCCGGCTGGTTCTCGCCGTCATCCCAGAACAGCCGTGCCCTGCCATCAGCAATCCAGCCGTGGAAATTCCCGGGTGGCGATGGAATTGTACGAATCCCGGGACGAACAAAAGCCTCGTTTGAGTAATCGCTCAGCACATGGCTGAAACTCTCGGTCCGCACCTTGTAAACATAGTTTCTGTATCCGTTGAGAACCTTTGAAGTATCCCGGTAAGTGATGGTCGAATCCTTTGCCCCGACCAGGTCGCTGATGGGCTGAAGCTCATCGCCCGTGCCATCGTTCCTGTAAACGCGCATTCCGTATATGTATGCGTCGTTCACCCGGACCTTCAGCTCAACACCGTTGGGCACCTGGATGGCAGAGAGGATGGCTGGTGTTACCGGAGGACGTGTATCCATCGCAACAGCAGAAAAATAATGACTCTCTTTCTTCTGGAAAGGATAGGTGCCGATCGCTTTCAGATGGTAGAAATAATTCTTATCCGGGATCACATTGGGATCGACAAAAGTGGTATCGCTGCCACCCACTGTTGCCAGCAGTTCATATTTGCCGTCCACCGCATCGCTCCGGTAGATCTCCATCCTTCTGATGCACTCCGGGTTGCTCATTTTCCATGAAACCTTTATTCCCAGCCTGTCGGAAAGCTTTCCGGCCATTGCTTTTTTATAGAACGTCCTGTCAAGAGAACCTTTGTCCATGATGACAATGGAGGAACTTCCCCCCGGGTTTTCGTACTGATCAAACGGGACAATGAAAAATGAGTGCAGCGATGAGGAAAATTCTTTATCGACCGGCATTGTAAAGATGAAGGTTGTGGTATCATGCGACAGATACCTGGCATTGGTTCCCGTGCACTCCACCGGAACATTACGCTCGTACCTGAAGACTGAAAAGAATTTTGCCGGCGAGTTCCCGACAGATATCCACCGGAGGTAAATATCCTTTTGGTTGTTATGAAGTTCTGCAAGCACTGGTACATCCATGTTTACCGCGGAAAGAGATAGTGAGGAGACCGATGTCATCTGGAAAATTGTCCTACCGGTTTTATCGATTTGTGTGATCCTGTATGAAACCCCTGAACCAGGTTTAATACCCTGGTCATAATAGATATTCCCTGCGGAGATTCGTTCAACGATGGTAAAATTAAAGGACTTTAAAGAATCCAGGGACGACTGCCTGGCTGCTTCGGAATAAAATGATTTGAGATCTTCATCTGCAGGCATCAGCTGATGGGGCAATAGTGCATGATTCTTCATGTTTTCTTTCGAAAACGATCCGAAATCGGATGGAAATTTTGTTTCCGCAATTGTTTTAAAATCTTCGGAGCCGGATTTACGTTCAATCCTTATTGATGCAACCGGGTTCCCGCTGGGTATATTTTCCCCAAGGAACACAAACATTCCACCGGGCCCACTTCGTAAGATTTCACGGTCCTGGGTAAAGGCCGGGATTGCGCCACCTGTAAGAAGCAGGAGATTGACGACTAAACTGAAGAGGATATGATTTGTTTTCATTTTTTAAAAATTGATTAAACCTGCAAATTGGCTGAACTGATTTAGTGTGCTGGGTCTGCTCTATGGACAATATTCACTGCACGTATTTCGAGTCACGCTAAAATCTATCCTGGAAGAATTGAGCACATCCTGCATGTACCCGGTCCCCAGATCTCCTGTTTCCAGGGTTCCTGCTTTCAGGTTGCATGAATATTTAATTATTGCACCAATGGTGAACTGGATCAGATTAACAGTTGCACAACATTTAGATCCGGCCGAGCCACAACAAATACCGGTCCCATACAAACCAAGGCATTGTGTGCCTGTAATGCCAACACTGGTAGAAGCACAACCATCAAATGAAAGCAATCCGCTGGATTGATACTGGCCGGTAAGTCCGAAATCAAAATCTACATGCGCATCTACCGTCGTGCATGTAACGGCATTGTACCCGGAGGCATAAATTTTGGCGTGAGCCAGCATGGAAACCCCATAATTGTTGACATCATTAAACGACATCCAGAACCTTTCCGTACCCCCTAATTCGATACCGGCCCTCACCCTTGACAAAATTAGATTATAGTCAATACCCGGCAAGACATCGGCACCCAGACCGCCCTGAAGCAGGAATCCTGAGATTTTGTCCTGGAATGATGGTGGAAGACATTTGTAGGATCCGAACTTGCCGGCTAAGATTGGTGGCACGCTCTGGTAGTCCCCGAGGATCCCGTAAAATTCACCGGTTGCATTCAACAGGCCAGGAAGGATTGGAACCTGCAGGTTCCCGCCTAATTCAAAGTACCATCCTCCGCCATCAACAACCATTGTTGCATAACAATCAGCAGGATAAGGACCAAAAGGAATTTCCTGATGGAATTCTCCCGTGAGCCTTGATTTATCAAACTCATACGTAAGCTTTAACCCGGGAACAGAAGAAAGTCCTGATATTTCAATTTTCTGATCATCAGCTATAACTTCGCCAGTCACCTTGAATTTAACACGGCTATGATGTTCACTGATTCCTTTCAGACCTGTCAATTCTCCTTCATACCAGAGAGTATCCCATTTATTGTTCACGACTTTAATCTGGCCCGTCAGTTCTGAAATGTATTTTGAATAGCGAACAGTTCCTGTTTCCGCAATCGCGATCTTTTCATGGGGATCTATATTGACGACTGCTCCCGCGGAATTCTTGGTGAATGTTGCATTGACAGATGGAAGAACCTTCGGTTCAAAGAATGCACCTTTTGCCACGAGGTTCTGATTGGAAAAGTCGGATACTTCGAAATGATAATTAACATGATGTCTTGTAAAGTGGATTGTTTCAAACCTGGAATGCTCGTTAAACTGCAGCTTTCCATTGACCAGGTTGTATTCACAATCCCCGCCGGTGAACAATTCACCTGTCGTGTCTCCATTGGGAACACCCAGGTAATAGAGTCCGCCGAACTTAAGGGACTGATCCCTCAGCAGCATCGATCCTGCATTGGGCTTAAAATCGACAATCTTGTTCAATCTTACGCGCTCTTCTTTCACGACAAAGTCCTGCGACCCGTCACTGAAAAAGCGGATCATGCTGAGATTGATCCGGTTGTTATTCTCCATGGCCGGTAATCCTTCGATAAATCCGGCAACAGCCGAAGGTTTCAGCGTGCTTGCGTAAATCCGCCAGCGGTTCTGTGATCCTGAAATGACCTCCCGGGCAAGCCCCGTGCTGACATCAGGGCTCCGCGGCACCTGGATCGCATACCCGCCCGGGATCCCCAGGTTGTCCATTTTAACAACTGCAGCTTCCGTATTCAGGTCATAATAGGTCATTCGGATCGTATCGCAATTAACATCTGCCCCGGTTTTAATGACCGAATGGTTGAGCGTAAATCCCAAAGTATTCATTTTCCAATCCTCTGAGTTCAGTGTCCATGCACCCATTTTGATGTTGATGGGTGATTTTCCATTAACAGCAAAATCATTGTTTTTGGTGAATTTCAAATCACCCAGGTCTACAGATATGGTTTCTCCCGGAACATCTGTCGGGATGATCGTATGTAATGTTGTATTCAGAACCAACGCATCCGGTTTCAGGAATGATTTGGAATTGGATGTCATTGCTGCATTGGTGAAGCCCGGTAAAGAATAGACCAGTGATTTCCCCAGGGTATCACAAACATAGAACCCGTTTGATTTGCCGTTCGGGGAAACCAGGTTTGAATCACCGTTCAGCACCGGTATGCTAAGCTTTTCCTTATCGGGTTGATCATTCTGCGCAAGGAATATCTTCGGGAAAATAAATCCGCTGCTGTTGAAGTTTTTATTATCAAGCTTTACCATCCCTTTTATGGCACCGTATAATTCTTTGTCTGTTGCTTTATCAACATCAATCCCGATCTTCTTATCCATGACAAGTACGTTGTATTTCGCAAATGCTTTCGCGGCCATTGTATTGGTTGTAGTTTTTACGGGCAGGCTGACAGGTGTTGACAATGGAATGCCTCTTTTATTCTTCAGTTTTTCAGACGGCTTGATTTTAATTCTGACAAAGTGAAGATCCAGGCTGGGTGATACGAGGAATTCCAGGTTGCTCTTCATCCCGGAGAATGCGCCTGTGATGGTTGCCATCCCGCCTCCTTCTTCTGTGAGGCTTGTGACATACATCGGGAAACCCATGAGGTTTGTTATATCCATCCTGTCGTAAACCTTCAGGTGAAGATCAACATGGTAACAGTCAGGGTATGGGTTATTAAGGGTCATGCTGACAGAATCCCCGATAAAATTGGAGCTTGATTTTACGGCCCTTAAAATCTGCCGGTAATCCCTCATCGGGACGTTATGCAGTTTATAGAACCCTTTTGAATCCGTGGTTGCAGAGACAATCTCAGGATCACCATTGTTTGCCGAAGAGTTCTGTCCGCTGTAAGTAACTTCAAGATAAACCCTGGCATTGGCAACTGCCGAACTATCTGTTTTCCCGGCATACACGTGACCTGAAATACAGGTTGCCGGATCGAGGTATATATTGAGCAGTTTCCAGTTCTGTGATACAGGGATCTTAACATTAACAGTTTGGGTCTCGTAATTTAACGGGCTGTCATCGGGGACTGCAACCCTGACGGAATAATCCTGCTCCTGGTCGTATCCGGCATTTACAAATTCGAACTTAGCCGATCCGTAGTTGTCGGTCAGCATTGTCAGTGGACAATCCAAGGTGACCGGATGGCCATTCAACGTCCGTGTACATGGATAGGTAACACCCATGATCTCGACTACTGCTCCCGGTATCCGCTGGGGAGCATTACCGGTTTTCCCATACACAAATACGACCATCCTGCGCTTCTGTTTAAATAACTGTATCGTTCCTACATCTGTCTCTTTATTGTTAACATTAACTGTGATGATCGTGTCGATGTAGTCCTTTGCCGAGATCTTCAGCTTCTGTTGTACATTGGGCAGCAGTTTCGCAGGAATATCCTTAAAGCACCCAATCATATAGGGATGATAACTCTTTTCCGCATCAACAAAAGCAATATCGCAATAAATCCCATCGCTGGTTTCACCATCTACGACCCGTCCCTTGATCGTTGCGCCAAAGCTCAGCTTGATCGGGATGTTAGCCTTTTCACCGCACAGCAATGCTTGCCCTCCTTTGATCGTAAAGGGCGGAGGACTTGCATATCCATGGCAGTATGCCCAGACCTTTCGTGAGGGCCCCTCGGCCTGGTATTCCGTTCCTGAACCTGTCTCCACAGGGGACAAGATCAGTGCCATATCATCAAACCGGAACCTGCCATCGCTGGTCTGTACCTCCTGTATCTGATCACCATCAAAGACAGGACCATTTTTCAGGTCCATAGAAAATTTCGAAACAAAGTTCACATATTCGTCCCGGTTATAGCTGTATGATACATAGTTCATGAATACAGAACCTGTTTCTGCATGCCATCCCTGCTGACCCGAAAATCTCTCAATCAGGTCCACCACCGCACCGGGAAGCGCTTTTCCATTTTCATCCGTCACGTCTCCCATAATGGTAGGATACCGGCAATGCATCAGAAGGTATGTATTCAGCGGAATCCAGCCATAATCGTTATGAAATTTATCGTAGTCGTCATAAGTGGAGGGATCCGGGTATTTCCTGGTTACAGGTGAAGGATCATAGGGAACAGGGGCATCAGGGAACAGCGTGTAGTTGGCGCTCTCTTCTTTCGGCAGATCGGCATAGATGTAGTATGTATAATTCGGATTGTGATGCCAGACGATGGTGTTGAAGATCACGTTCCCGCCGGCATCAGCGACATCTTCAGCAACAACCTCCAGGTTGAACATGGTCTTCCTGGCTTTGGGCTTCGGATAACCGTCATTGGGAGGGAAAATCCCTGTCGGGTCAGCGATTACCTTTCGCAGGAGGTAAACATTTGCGCCGATCATGTTCGTTTTTTTCAGGGTCGCGCCGTTATTCCCGGGATTCTGATTGTTGGCAAAGGCAGTATAAAGATTGACGGTAAGCTGGTAACTCTTTACGTCAACGGGAAGCAGGGATTGCATCTCCGTTTGCTGGCCCGGAAGGTTGGTATAGGAAAGACCGAAGTCAGGCCGGCTCAGGATGAATTCCTTCAATGGCCCGTCGATCATGATCAGCATCTTC
>Ga0114951_10006303_pt1 | contig 10547 bp, 11 predicted proteins | sample AM7aDNAmetaG_FD_88677 | JGI IMG/M metagenome (GOLD analysis project Ga0114951, IMG submission 88677) | Freshwater microbial communities from Finland to study Microbial Dark Matter (Phase II) - AM7a DNA metaG | ecosystem: Environmental > Aquatic > Freshwater > Lake | place: Finland: Lake Alinen...
CCAAGCTCCTTTTCACTGCATGCTGCACGGGCGTGTCCTCCAAAAATGTGTCCATTGAATCCAACTGGAGGATACGCCCTTTTTCCTGCTCCTTCCAAATTACACACGACAGGGTACACTACCCGCATTCTCCAGCTTGCAAAAACCTCCTTTCGAGGCTATACTGCCGGGACATCCAATCATTCGCGCCTGTAGCTCAATTGGATAGAGTAGGAGCCTACGAAGCTCAAGGTTGGAGGTTCAAGTCCTCCCAGGCGCGCCATATGAGGACAGGAGCTATTCTCCTGTCCTCCTTCGTTTTAACATCACGGCGCGCCGCGGTTGACTCGCCCGCACCCGCGGACTAATATCTACTCGGAAGGGGCGGTAGAAGAGGGAGGCGGCGATGGAGCAGGAAACCAATCGGAGCGAAGGGTGCGCGGACAATTGCCCGTTCTGCCAGCTTTGGGAGGCGTACCGGAAATCGGAGGTCTCCGATCACGTGCGCGGGGTTCAGCGCGAGACGCTGCTGCTGACGCGCAGTCTGCTGACCGCCGCTATCCGCGCCACGGAGGCAGGCATCGGCCCGACCTGCGCGAGCGAAAAGAAAGCCTGACGCGGAGTGGACGGATTCACCGTTCAATATTCAACGAACGGCAGACAACCCACAATGGACAACCGCTTCGCGCGGGATCTTGCCGTTTCTTGAACGTTGGAAGTTGAACGCCGGACCTCGAACGTTGAGTTCGCCGGCGTCACCCGGTTGCCGCCGGAGACTTCGGCGCGACGGCAGCGCCAGCGGGGACCGCCGGCTTGGCCGCCTGCGGCTGGGCCGGACGCGCCCGCTTGAAGAAGTAATGCACCTTGTTCACCGTCTCACGGTGCCCCACGACCGTCACATTCTCCGAGATGTGCAGCACCTGCACCAACTCGAACCCGCTCCCCCCCATCGTATTGAGCTGCTCCTCGCTCAACATCTCCTGGGCCGAACGCGTCACAGTCTTGTAGTCCCAGACGGGCATGGCTTCTCCTCTCCAGGAATTGGCGGCCACTTGCGCGCTCAAGTATATATAGTCCTTCCGGCGCGGGCTGTCAAACGCCGGATGCCCGCCCCGAGGCGCGCTTTGTTGACGATAGCGCCCGGCACAAGTATAATTCATTTTCGCGCGTTTTCGCCTGTTTGCATACGGGCGGCCTTCCCATTTTACGGAGTATTTTGCCCGTGAGAACCACCCTTCCGGCGGCGCTCCTGCTGGCCTGGACTCTCGCCGCACAGGCCCAGACGACCCCCGCTCTTCCCGCGCCCGCGCTGACGCTGGCCGACCTCTCCAAGGTGGTCGCCACGGTCAACGGCAAGGAATTGCCGCTCAGCCAGTTGGCGGCGCTGACAGTCGGCATGCATGGCCAGAGCATGCTCGAAACGCTCATCTATCACGAAGTCGTCCGCCAGGAGGCCCAGCGCCAGGGGGTCAGCGTCACGCAGCAGGAATTGGACGAATTCGTCAAGAAGCGCGTCCAGGACGAGATGGAGAAACAGGCCCGCCAGATGGGGGCGAAGGACTTGCAGGATTTGATCGCCAAGTCCACCGTGGATGCGGCCGAAGTGGAACGGTTGCGCCGGACGACCGAGGAGGCGCTGCGCCCCTTCGTCGGCCCGGAGATGCTGGCGCGCAAACTGCTGCGCAAGGAAGTCAGCGTCTCCGACGCGCAGGTGCATGCCGAGTTCGCCAAGCGCTATGGCGCGCACGTGAAAGTGAGCCAGATCGTCCTGCGCACCCACGCCGAGGCGGATGGGACGCTCAAGAAAGCTCAAGGGGGGGCGGATTTCGCCGAGTTGGCGCGGCAGCTTTCGATTGACCGCGTCAGCGCGAGAGAAGGCGGCGCCCTGCCGCCGATGTCGCACGGCACGCCGGTGGCCGACGCCGCCTTTCTGCTCAAGGCGGGCGAGGTCGGCCCGGTGGTGGAGACGCCCGACGGCTTCCACGTCATCAAGCTCACCGAGAAGACCGCCGCCGACACGGCGACGACCTTCGACAGCGTGAAGGATCAGATCCGCAATGAGTTGTTGGAACAGGAAATGAAGGCTCACAGCGACGCGTGGCTGCTCAAGCTGGCCCAGAAGGCCGATATCAAGCGCTCCTATTGATCGAGGGTGACATGAAAGTTGTAACTTCCGCGCGCGTCCAGATGCTCCCGCCGTACGTCTTCGGACGCCTGAACGCCCTCCGTTCGCAGAAGCGCAAGGAGGGGCTCGACATCATTGACCTCGGGATGGGCAACCCGCTCGACCCCACCCCCAAGGTCGTCGTGGACAAGTTGTGCGATGCCGTGCGCGACCCGCGCAACCACCGTTACAGCAGCGGCACCGGCATCTTCAACCTGAAGAAGGAAGTGGCGCAGGTCTACCATCGCCGCTACGGCGTGACGGTCAACCCCAAGGATGAGATCATCTGCACCATCGGCTCCAAGGAGGGGATCAGCCACCTCTGCCTGGCGCTGCTGGGCCCCGGCGACCTGGCCATCGTCCCGCAGCCGGCGTTCCCCATCCACACCTACGGCGTCTGCCTGGCCGGTGCCAGCGTGCTGGGGGTGCCGCTGGAATGCGAGGAGCAGCTTCTGCGCGACGTGGACCGCGTGATGCGCACGGTGATGCCGCGCCCCAAGCTGCTCATCCTCAATTTCCCGCACAACCCGACCACCATGACCGTCTCGCTCGAATTCTTCTCGGAGATGGCGCGCCTGGCCCGCAAGCACAAGCTGTTCGTGATCAGCGATCTGGCGTACGGCGCCACCTGCTTCGACGGCTACCAGGCCCCCAGCTTCCTCCAGGCCAAGTACGGCAAGGAGGTGGGCATCGAGTTCACCACCATGTCGAAGGAGTTCAACATGGCCGGCTGGCGCGTCGGCTACGGCGTCGGCAATGCCAGCGCCATCGAAGCGCTGGGCAAGACGAAGGCGTATTACGACTACGGGATCTTCCAGCCGGTTCAGATCGCTTCGATCATCGCCATGCGCCACTGTGCGACCGAGGCGGCGGAGCAGGCGCTGCGCTATCAGCGCCGCCGCGACGTGCTTTGCGACACGCTGGAAAAGGGAGGCTGGACCATCCAGCGTCCGCGCGCCAGCATGTTCGTCTGGGCGCAAATCCCCATGCCCTATCGCAAGATGGGTTCGGTCAAGTTCGCCTTCGAGATGCTCGAAAAGGCCGAAGTTGCCGCCGCCCCCGGCACCGCCTTTGGCGAGGCCGGCGAGGGGTACCTGCGCCTGGCCCTGGTGGAGAACGAGAAGCGCCTGCGCCAGGCCGCCATCCAAATCCGCCGGGCGTTCCCCGTGCCGCGGAGCGAGTGACGCCTTATTGCACCACGGAGATATCGGGTGTGCATGGCGCACCGTGGAGGCGGGGCATTGAATCAATCGTCATCGCGAGAGAGCGCCGCGCAGAAGTCTATTGGCTCACGGCCAGTTATCGGCGCGAACGTGGCGATCTTCCTGCTTATTGACCCACGCGAAGGTCGGGTTGTCCCTCCGCGCTGAGGGGGTTTCGAAACCGGAAGATTGCCGCAGTCGGCGCGATTGCAGGACTCATCACGCAATCCCCTGTGGCGCGTCTCCTTCGCAATGACAGCCCGTTGGTCGCCGCCGCATGGCTCTCTGCCCCGGGCACGATTTCTACAGAGCATCTTCAGTTCTCAGTTCTCGACCGTTCTCCGTATCTCCGTGGTGAAGAACGGCCTTACCTGGAGCGAAAGGCACTGCCTTGAGGAGCTTCAAGGGCGGCGTGCATCCGGATGACCGCAAGCAGCGCACGGCGGGGCTTGCGTTGGTTGAAGCGCCGCTGCCCGCGCGCGTCATCCTCCTCATGTCGCAGCATATCGGCGCGCCGGCCAGGCCCGTGGTGGCCCAGGGGGAGCGCGTCCTGACAGGCCAGCTCATCGGGGAGCCGCAGGGATACATCAGCGCCCCCGTCCACAGTTCGGTCACCGGCGTCGTCGCAGCGGTCGAGACATGGACCAGCCGGGTCAGCGGGACGCGCGTGCCGGCGGTGATCATCGAACGCGACGCCTCCGTCCGTGAGCGCTGGGCGGAGGGGACCGATCTGCCGCAGCCGGACGACGCGCTCGCCCCCGAGCAGATCAGGGACCTCATCCAGGCCGCCGGAGTCGTCGGCATGGGCGGCGCGACCTTCCCCACGCACGTCAAACTCGCCCCCCCCGCCGACCAGCCGATCGACACGGTCATCCTCAACGGCGCGGAGTGCGAGCCGTACCTCACCTGCGACCACCGCCTCATGCTCGAGCGCAGCGCGGACATTCTCCAGGGATTGCGCTTCCTCCTGCGCGCGCTGAACTGCGAGCGCGCCCTCATCGGCATCGAATCGAACAAGCCCGACGCGTTCGAGGCGATGAGCCGCGCCGTCGGTCCCGACCGGCGCATCCGCGTCGAGAGGCTGCCGGCGAAGTATCCGCAGGGAGGGGAGCATCAGCTGATCAAGACGCTCACCGGACGCGAGGTCCCCTGGCGCGGGGGCCTGCCCATGGCCGTCGGCGTCGTGGTGCAGAACGTCGCCACCGCCTTCGCCGCATACGAAGCGGTCGCCCTGCGCCGTCCGCTGATCCGGCGCGCGCTGACCGTCACGGGAGAGGGGGTCGAGCGGCCGGGGAACTACCTCGTGCGAATCGGCGCGCCGATCGCCGAATTGCTGGCCTCCGCCGGCCTTCGGCCCGACGCGAAAAAGCTGATCTGCGGCGGCCCGCTGATGGGCATCGCACAGCGCAGCGCCGACATCCCCGTGACCAAGGGGACCGGCGGCCTGCTGGCGCTCACCGAGGACTTCAGCGCGGAGTTTGGCCCCTGCATCCGCTGCGGGCGCTGCGTTAACGCCTGCCCCTACGGCCTGACCCCGGCGGAGATCAGCCGCGCGGTGGAGCGCGTCAACCTCGACGCCGCGTCGGATTGGAACATCCAGGAGTGCAAGGAATGCGGCTGCTGCGCCTACGTCTGCCCGGCCAAGCGGCCCATCGTCCACCAGGTGAAGTTCGGCAAAGCGCAGGAGAAATCCGCCGGTGCGAAGGCATGAGGCCCCGGTGGCAGGCGTGAGGCCGTTGTAGGGGCAAGGCATGCCTTGCCCTCGCCCCGACGCGGGGCGCACGCATCGACCTTGTAGGGGCGCAGCATGCTGCGCCCAACGACGTACGTCACGCACCGATGAGGAGAAGAACTTGAGCACCCCGGATTCGCTGCCGCCGATGGAATGGTCGGTCAGCGCATCGCCACACATCAAGGACCGCGAGAACACCCCGCGCATCATGTGGTCGGTGGTGGCCGCGCTTGCACCGGCGGGGATGTGGGGGCTGTACGTCTTCGGGGTGCAGGCGCTCTACGTGATTCTCCTCTGCGTCATCAGCGCCGCCGCGACGGAGGCGATCATCCAACGGCTCCGCGGACGGCCCGTCACCCTCTGCGACGGCAGCGCGGTCGTCACCGGCCTGCTCCTGGCGTACTGCCTTCCCTCGGCCAGCCCGGTCATTCAGAATGGGCAGGTCGTCGGGCTCACCTGGCTGAAATGGCAGGTGCCCGTGGTCGGCGCGGTGGTCGCCATCGGCATCGCCAAGCAGTGCTTCGGCGGGCTCGGGCACAACATCTGGAACCCCGCGCTGGTCGGGCGCGCCTTCGTCCAACTGGCGTACCCCTCCTGCGTCAGCCTCTCACAATGGCCCTGGCCGGCGGGCCGGGTCGACGCCGTCACCAAAGCCACGGCGCTGGCCAAGGGAGCGCCCGCCGCCTTCTCCCTCCAGGACCTTTTCATCGGAAACGTCCCGGGGTGCATCGGCGAAATCTCGGCGCTCTTCCTGTTGATCGGCGCGGCGTACCTGATCGCGCGCAAGTACGTGAACTGGCGGCTGCCGCTGGGGTATCTGCTAGCGCTGGCGCTCTTTGCAACGCTCTTTGCCTGGGCTCCGCGCCATCCGATCGCCCCGTGGGTGAACGATTTCGCGGCGAGCTTCGTCCAATTCCGCGGCGGAGAACTCCCGCTGGGCGGCTTCGCCTCCGACTGGCTGCGCTTCGTCGGAATGCAGATCTTCGCCGGCGGCGTAATCCTCGGCGCTTTCTTCATGGCCACCGACATGGTCACCAGTCCGCTCACCTCGCGCGGACAATTCATCTACGGCGTCGGTTGCGGCGCGCTGACGGCTTTGATAAGGTTCTTCTCAAGCTATCCCGAAGGGGTCTGCTACGCGATCCTGCTGATGAACACGATCCGGCCCTATGTGGACCGCTGGACGCGGCAGCGCGTGATCGGGCAGACCCGGTGACGACTCCGAAGCAAGGGTGACATGAACAAGCCGATGCACTACGCGCTGGTGCTGACCGCCGTCTGCCTCGCCGCCGCGCTCGGCGTGGCCGGGGTGTTTGCGGTCACGCATCCGCGCATCGTCGCGCTCGCCGCCGCGGGGCGGACGGAAGCCCAGACCCGCGTGATGCCCGCGCCCAAGGGGGAGCTCAAGCTCAACGGCATGGTCAAGGAAGCCGCCGAGACCGATCAGGTCTATGAAGTAAGCGACTCCACCGGCAAGCTCGGTTATGCCGCCAGCGGTGAAGCGCACGGGTACGGCGGGCCGATCATCGTAATGGTCGGCCTCGACCCCGCCGCCGAAGCGATCATCGGCCTCGAGATCGTCACGCAATCGGAGACCCCCGGCTTGGGCACGCGCGTGAATGACCTGCCCGCGCGGCGCACCTGGCTCGGTCTGCTTCGCGGCCAGCCGCCCGACGACCCGGGCAAGCCGGTCCCGCCGTTCCTCAAGCAGTTCTACGGGCTCAAAGCGGGCGAGATTCAACTCAAGCAAAGCGGCGGCCCGGGGAAGATCGAGGCCATCACCGGCGCCACCATCTCCTCGCGCGCCGTGACGAATGCCGTCGCCGCCGCCGTCGCGCGCATCCAGAGCGCCGTCAACGGCCCATCCGGAAAAGCGGATTCATCCTGGACCCCCAGCGCCACGACCGGCGCGACAAAATAGGAGCCATTGAGAGAGACCATGACCAAGAAGACCGCCGCGCCGCAACCGACAAATGAGCAGCCCGAAAACGCAGCCGCGACTCAGCCGGAGACCGGGCCTACCGGCGCCGAAGCGCCGGCCGAACCGCAGCCGGAACACTCCGAAACCGCGCCGGCGGCCGAGCAACCCGAAGCCGCGGCCCCCGCCGCCGAGGCCGCGCCTCAGGAGAAGCCCCGCGCCAAGGCGCTTTCCCCGGAGAAAGCCCGCCAGGTGCTCGAAGCGGTGCTCTTCGCCGCCGATCAGCCGCTGCCTCCGGCCCGCCTCGCTCAGATTCTCGGCCGCTCCTTCGACGTCAAGGACGTGCGCCGCATCGTCGACGAGTTGAACGCCGAGTACGCCGCGCAGTCGCGCGCCTTCGATATCGTCGAGATCGCCGGCGGCCTGCAATTCATGACCCGGCCGGAGTTCAAGCACTGGGTCGCCGAGGCGCACAAGCATCGCCGCCAGGAGAAGCTCACCCCCTCCTCGGTGGAGACCCTCGCCATCGTCGCCTACAAGCAGCCGATCCTGCGCGTTCAGGTCGATGACATTCGCGGCGTCCAGTGCGGCCCCATCCTGCGCAACCTCCAGGAGCGCGGGCTGGTCAAGGCCGTCGGCCGCCAGAACGTCCCGGGCCGCCCCATCCTCTACGGCACCAGCCGCATCTTCCTCCAGCACTTCGGCCTCAAGTCCCTCAAAGACCTGCCGCGCGTGGCGGAACTCACCCCGCCGTAAAGAACGACGAGAGAACCGCCAAGACACCAAGAGCGCCAAGTACGAATGGATAGGGCAAAGGCATGGTGAATGAACGCGAAGAACAGCGACGCAGGGCTGAACCGAGCACAGAAATAGATCGGCTTGCGCACAAGGTGATTGGCGCTGCCATCGAGGTCCATCGCTTGCTTGGTCCCGGCTTTCTTGAGTCCGTCTATGAGGAAGCGCTCTGCGTGGAACTGGAACTTTGCGGCATTCCTTTTGCCCGCCAAGTTCCCATAGCGCTCAACTATAAGGGGCGTAGCATTGGCGAATGCCGTCTGGACCTCATCGTGAGTGATTCGCTGATTGTCGAACTGAAGGCCGTCGACGGCCTTGCTCCAATTCATTCAGCTCAAGTGATCTCCTACTTGAAAGCAACCCACAGAGTTCTGGGCTTGCTCATCAACTTCAACGTCCCCGTCCTGAAAGATGGCGTGAAGCGCGTCATCTTGTCGTGACTTGACAGCAGTTCGGCTGCCGTTGCACTTCTTATCCGTTCTTGGCGGTCTTAGCGTCTTGGCGGTTCACTCTCTTCGTGAACCGGGCTTGACTTCCGGCTCGCGTCGCGCAATACTCCCTCCAGCTGACTCGCTAACGCCTTGCGCTTCGTTTCAGGGGAATCCGCCATGCCGAAAGAAACGGCTCGTCCGACCAGCGCTCCGGCGCGCGAGCCATTCTCTATCGGCCCCGGAATGCAGCTGCTGCTCATCCAGCGCGGCGAAGTCACGGCCACCTACCCCATCGGCTCCGAACCGATCACCCTCGGGCGCGACCCCGAGAACCGAATCTGCCTCCTCGACGACCGCGCCAGCCGCAAGCACGCCATCGTGAGCGTCCGCGATGGCGGCGTGGTGGTGGAGGACCTCCAGAGCAGCAACGGCACCTGGGTGAACGAGCGCAAAGTGTCCTGCCACACGCTGAACTCCGGCGACACCCTGCGCGTGGCGCACACCGTGCTGGTCTACGTCATCGTGCGCCGCGAGACCGCGCCGCGCGGCTGGATCGTCGCGCGCACCCTCACCGGAGGGGAAGTCGCGCTGCCTCTGGCGGAGCGTTCCCTGATCATCGGGCGCGCCGCGCAGGCGGATATTCGGTTCACCGACGCCGGCCTGACGGAATGCCACGCCGTGGTCGTCGCTCAATCCCCCTCGGCCGGCGAAGGGCACACCGTGGAACTGGTCCTGCTCACCGGCGCGCGCCCGCGCCGCATCCCCCTCCCCGACGGTTTCGAAGTGCCTATAGGAGCGCTGACGGTCAAATTCCAGACTCAGCCCCCATCCGCGGCCGCCAGCCAGGAGGCGCAGCCCGCCGCCGCAGGGGCAAGGCATGCCTTGCCCCCGCAAGCGACCGACGTCCCCCTGGAAGATGCCCCCCCGGACGATGCGCCGTTTATCGATGCGCCTCTTGAGGAGGCCCCCCCCGAACCTCCTCCCCCTCCGCCCGCGCCGCATCGCAAAAAGCCGCACGCACCGAAGAAGAACGCGCCTTCCGTGGTGCTGAATCCCTCCATCGGCGACGCCACACTGATGGGGGTGATCGCCAAGGAGGCCGAACGCGTGGAGATCGACTTCGTCCCCAAGACTCGCGCAGCGCATTCAACCGACCTGGATACGCAACGCGTGGTCGACGAGGAATCGGAGGGGCCGAAGGTGACCGTCACGCGCGGGCGGCGGCTGGGGCAGACCTACCTGCTCGGGCCGAACGTATTCACCATCGGGAAGGATGCCAGTTGCGACCTTCGGCTGGACGACCCCATGGTCGCCCCTCAGCACGCCTGGATCCGCCTGCACGGTCCCAAAGCGATCCTGGAGGACCTCGGCAGCCCCGGCGGCACCTGCGTCAACGGCCACCGCACCCGCCGCCACGACCTCACCCCCGGCGACACCATCCGCATCGGGGAGACGGAGATACTCGTGCATCTGTAGCGGAGGAAATTACGTAGCGGCATTCCTGGTTCCCCGCCCCCCCCTCTGCTGCTCGATGAACGCATCCACCATCTGCGACATCGTCATGTTCGCCAACTCCTCATCCGACAGAGTCTCCGGCCGTGCGGCACCCCCCTCCTCTTCTCGCAAGTGCAGGCGGCACAGCACCAACTGCGCCGGGATCTTCCCGGCAGCCGCCGACTCCAGCAACAGCGCGCGCAGCCGGCCGCGGAAGAGCGCCTCCCCCTGTCGCAACTGCCGCTCGAAGCGCCTGTGCAGCAACTCCTCGGGAACATTCAGCGCCGCCGCGATCTCCCCAGCCGTGCAGCCCACCTGCGCCAGATGCAGCACCTGCGCCGTAAAACTCGGCGGCGGTCCTGCCCTCCCTCCTCGCCCCGCCCTTCTGGCCGGAGTTCTCCCATCCGTAATCCGTCCTCTCTGTTCTCCCTTTTCCATCTCTCCGCTCCCTTCGCGTTCTGCGTTCTGCACTCTGCATTCCGGACAGACTGCTCCCTTCCCGCTCTCGGCATATTGCCGGCAGCCGTCTGTCCTGAGTGCGTCGTTGCGTCTGGCGAGTCGGTGCATCTGGGTCCGTCCATGCGTCGGAGTGCGTCGGCGCGTCTCTTGCGCCTGGGTACTCCATCGGACAGACCGGCTGCCGGTCACCTATGAACTGCCAGTCGTTCGGCAGTTCATATCCATGCGCCAGCCGCGCAGTCGTTCGCGCGGCTAGAGCATATTAACATTTTACACCTACGTTGCAGTGACGAAAAAAGCCCTGGCTGTCCTGCGGCGTAACGGCGTCGAGCGCTGAGGCGATGGCTGTCAAAAGCGCGTCATGCGTTCGAGC
>Ga0114951_10006305_pt1 | contig 10544 bp, 10 predicted proteins | sample AM7aDNAmetaG_FD_88677 | JGI IMG/M metagenome (GOLD analysis project Ga0114951, IMG submission 88677) | Freshwater microbial communities from Finland to study Microbial Dark Matter (Phase II) - AM7a DNA metaG | ecosystem: Environmental > Aquatic > Freshwater > Lake | place: Finland: Lake Alinen...
GGTGTAGCCCCGTGAGTCGTGCGCTCCGTCATAGCCAAAGCGCCGCCGGCGGCGGCGCACTCCACATTCTGCGGCGCTTTTTAGATGCGTTTGCCCCGCATCTCAGGCACGGCTCCAATGCAAGCCAGTATCCTTCTATTGGCCGCCGGGAATGCGAAACGCCCCAATTGGCGCGGCGCAACCCATCGCCACTCCGCGCAGGCGATGGCGCGGGGGCGGCCGCTCACCCAACCGCAGTCGAAGGGATGCAGAGTGACGCGGAAGTGGCTGTAGGCGTGACGGACTCTGGCCAGCGGGCGCAGGACTCGCACGCGCACGCCAAGCTCCTCGCGCACTTCGCGAACCAGGCACTCCTCCAGCGACTCCCCCCCCTGCTTTTTGCCGCCGGGGAATTCCCATAGCCCTCCGAGCAGCCCCTCCGGCTTGCGACGGTCAATCAGGATCTTGCCCCCCTTCCTGATAATCCCCACGGCGACGTCGTAATGCGGGATCGCCTTGCGCGCAACGCGCAGAGGAAGCTTCTCCTGCATCCCCTTTGCGAAGGCGCGGCATAACCCGCCAGGTGAACCGATTGGGCCGCGCGGAACAGCAAGGGCGCAGCATGCTGCTCCCCTACCATGCGGCACGGCCTCCGCCGGCATGCTTGTAGGGGCAAGGCATGCCTTGCCCCTGCAACGGATAGGCGCTTGCCGCAGCGGGCATCGGTCGCAATGCGGATGGGAGGGCATGCAGATCGTCGCGCCCAGGTCCATGAGGGCCTGGTTGAAGAAGCTCGCATGTCCTGCAGGGAGCAACTCTTCCGCGAGTTTCCAAAGCCGTTTCTGCGTACGGGCGGATTTCGGATTGGCGCGGATGAGGAAGACGCGGCAGAGGACGCGGATGACGTTGCCGTCCAGAACAGGCTCGTCGCGGTCGAAGGCGATGCTGCTGATCGCCCCGGCGGTGTAGCGCCCGATGCCGGGGAGCTTGCGCAGCGCCTCGGGTTCTTCGGGGAGCCGTCCGCCGTGCTCGGCCAGGACGATTTGCGCCGCGCGGCGCAGGTTCCGCGCGCGGCTGTAATAGCCAAGCCCTTCCCACGATTTCAGAACGCGCTCCATCGGCGCGCGCGCCAGCGCGCGCACATGGGGGAAGCGGCGCAGGAAGCGCTCATAGTACGGGATGGCGGTGGCGACCTGGGTCTGCTGGAGCATGATTTCGCTGACCCAGATGGCGTACGGGTCGCGGGTGCGACGCCAGGGGAGGTCGCGTTGGTGGCGGCGATACCATGCCAGCAGGCGGCGCTGGAGGAGGGCTTTGTTCAGCATGACGACTCCGCAGCCCTTGCGTTGGCATGAGCCGCCGAACGACGGGCCGTTCTTCAAGAGGCGTCGCTCAGACGACGTCCGCCGGCTTGCTCTGCGGGGGCCGGACGTGCGCCGCGTTCATGCCCAGGCAGCGCTTGGGGCATACTTCCACGCAATAGCCGCACACGATGCAGCGGTAGGGGTCGAGCGTCCAGGTCTTCGGCTCGCGCGTGACGGCGATGGCGTCGGCCGGGCAGCGCTTGGAGCAGATGCCGCAGTAGATGCACGTGTCGGGATCGATCTCCAGATGGCCGCGCGTGCCGGCGAACGGCTCGCGCTTCTCAAACGGATAGCGGCGCGTGGCCGGCTTGCCGAAGAGGTTGCGCACGATGTTACTCAGAAGGTTGGGCATGGTTACCTCTCCGTGCAACTGATGCACGGGTCGATGGACAGGGTAATCACCGGGACGTCGGCCAGTTGGCAGCCGGGCAGCATCATCAGCAGCGGCGGAATGTTGGCGTACGTCGGGGTGCGGATGCGGAGGCGTTCGAGGTTCTTGGTTCCGTTCGCCTTGATGTAATAGATCACTTCGCCGCGAGGCTGTTCGACGCGCGAGATGACTTCGCCGTCCGGGTTCCCCTTGACGGGCACGCTGATCGGCCCGGCGGGCATTTTCTTGATCGCCTGGCGGACGATGATGATGGACTGGTAAAGCTCACTCATGCGCACGTCGGCGCGCGCGTAGCAATCGCCGGCGGATTCGGCGATCCCTTTGACGCCCAGGTCGCCGTAGGCGGCATAGCCGGTCTCGCGCAGGTCGCGAGCGACGCCGCTAGCGCGCGCCACCGGGCCGACGGCGCCCAGATCCTGCGCCTGCTGCTGCGACAGCACGCCAACCCCCTTGAGGCGCCGCTTGACGCTGTAATCTCCCAGCATCACGGGGATCAGGTGGTCGAAGTCGCGCTGGAGATTCTCCATCGTCACAAGCACTTCGGCGAGCAGCTCCGGCGAAACGTCGCGCCGCACTCCGCCCACCATGCAGGTGCCGAGCATGATGCGCTGGCCGGCGGTCTTCTCCATGATGTCCAGCGCGCGCTCGCGGCTGCGCCAGAGCTGCATGAAGAGGTTCTCGAAGCCGAAGGAGTCGGCCAGCAGGCCGGCCCAGAGCAAGTGGCTGTGGATGCGGTGGATTTCGCTCCAGATCGTGCGCAGGTAGCGCGCGCGCGCGGGAACCTCCACCTTCATGAGCTGCTCGATCCCCTGGCAGTAGGCCAGCGAGTGCATGAAGCTGCAAATGCCGCACACGCGCTCGATGAGGTAGGGGTTCTGCAGGTAGTCCTTCTTCTCGGCCAGCTTCTCAATACCGCGATGGACGTAGCCGATGGCGGGGAGCGCCTCGATGACGGTCTCGTCCTTGAGCACCAGGCGCAGTTGCAGCGGCTCGGGCAGCACCGGGTGCTGCGGGCCGAACGGGATGATGGTTTTCTTGGCCATGTCAGCCCCCCTTCGCTGGCATCTGAGGGACGATCGGGACGGTCTTGAGCATGGGGGCGTTGGGAGCGCCCTCGGCCAGCAGCAGTTTCCCGCCGTAGTCGAGTTTCATTCCGGTGACCTCGATGCCGAACAGATCCTTGATTTCGTTCTCGACGATGACGGCGGAAAAGACCATACTGGAGATGCTCGGGAGCGTCTGCCCCTTGGGCAGGCGCAGCCGCAGATGGGACAACTGATAGTCCCGGTCGAAATGGTAAATGACGTCGAAGGCGTCCCCGGCGTCCAGGCAGGTCAGCGTGACGAAGCGATATCCCTGGGGCAGTTTGCCGGCGACGGCCTCAAGCAGTTCGTCGCGGGTGATCTCTTTCTGATTTGGAAGCATGTCAGGTTCCTTCCCCGGCATTGACCGGCGACGGCCGTTCCGTCAGGGTGGGCTTCTCGGCCGTCAGCGTGGCGTGGCCGCGGCGCTTCTCCTGCAGAATCGCGGCGGCGCGCAGAATGCCGTCGAACATCGCTTCGGGACGCGGCGGGCACCCCGGCACGAACACATCCACCGGAATCACCTTGTCCACCCCTCCCAGGATGTTGTAGCAGCCGGCATAGACGCCGCCGCTGGAGGTGCAGACCCCGAGGCCCACCACCACCTTCGGGTCCGGCATCTGATCGTACACGTTCTTCAGGACGCGGGCGTTGCGGTGGTTGACCGACCCGGTGACGATCAGCACATCGGCATGTTTCGGGTTGCCGACGTGCAACACACCGAAGCGCTCGGCGTCGTACATCGGCGTCAGGCAGGCCAGAAACTCGATGTCGCAGCCATTGCAGCTATTGCAGTTGAAATGGACGACCCAAAGGGACTTGGCGACATTACCCATTGACATGCCCTCCCGTCCGGCCCAGATACAGCCAGATGATGTTGCTCAGCGCCAGCAGGAGCGGCACGCTCCACATGAAGCCGACCATCCAGCGCGCGGTGAGACGCGCGAAGGCGTTGTCCAGGACGATCTCGCCCAGGAAGCAGACGGCGGCGATGGCCACGCCGATGCGCAGGTCGCAGGCGAAGAACAGCGCGGTGATCGCGAAGAGAGTCGATATCTCGCAGAAATGCGTCACTTCAATCAGCCCGAGGTAGGGGCCGGAGTACTCGATCGTCACGCCCTTGACGAGTTCCTGGTGGGCATGGTGCGAGGTGGCCACGTCGAACGGGGACTTCTGCAGCTTGATGGCCACGACCGCAAGGAACGCAAGGAAGACCAGCGGCAGGCTCATCAGCAGCGGGGTGCCGGCAGCGCCGATCTCGCCGACGTTGAACGTCCCCTTGCTCATGTGAATGCCCACCACCATCAGGATCAGGATCGGCTCGTAGGCGATCATCTGCATGATCGTGCGCTGGCTGCCGATGCGGCTGTACGGGCTGCGCACGGACATGCCGCCCAGGATCAGCGCAATGCTGCTGAAGGCGTGGACGAACAGGATCATCAGCATATCCTGCCCGAGCACCAGCAGCGTCACGACCAGCAGCATCAGCGCCAGGTGCAGGCAGGCGTAGATGATCTGGACGCGGTTGAGCACCATCGGCTCCTTGCCGAAGAGCTTGATCACGTCGTAGAACGGCTGAAGCAGCGGAGGTCCGACGCGCCCCTGGATGCGGGCCGTCAGAATGCGGTCGATTCCGCTCAGCAGGGCGCCGAGCAGAGGCGCGGCGACGACTGCGGCGGCGGCCAGCAGCGCGCGGCCGTGAGGCATCGCCAGAATTTCCTGGAAAGAGATCATATGGCGCCAATCATGCCGAACATGGTCAGGACTATCATCGCCGCCACAAGGTTCGCCCAGAAGGTCATGCGCGACTCGGAGAGAATGTCCTTCAGGTAAACGCTGGTGGACCAGGCGGTCTCACTCTTGTCCATCAGACTGCGGAAGTTGTAGGTGATGCCGGGGGCCTCGACGTTTTCGCCGCACAGGAACGGCGGACGCACCGAGGAGGGCTTGAAGCGCACCAGCGCGCCCAGCGCCGCCGCCAGCCCGACGCCCAGGAAGAGCAGCATCGGCCATTGCGTCAGCGCCGTCACCGAGCGCAGCGGCGCAAACGCGTGATCCGCCAGCGCGCCGGTGTTGGCAAATGAGCCTTTGACCAGCGGCTCAAGGTACGGCATCAGCGGCACCGCCGCGATGCCCGAGATCAGCACCGTCACCGCCAGTATGCCCATCGTGTAAATCATGGTATGCGGCAGTTTTTCGATGGTGTACTTCTCATGGTAGGAGACCGTCTGGATGCGCCCGATCCACTTGGCCCAGAAGAGCACCGTGAAGGCGCTGCCCAGCACGATCAGCACAAGCACCAGGGGGGAGTTGATGGAGGCTTCGATGGCCATCCATTTGCTCAGCAGCATGCCGAACGGGGGCGCCAGCATGCTGACCATGCCGATCAGCGCGATGATCGTGGTGGCCGGCATCTTGAACATGATGCCGCCCATATCCTCGATGTCGCGGCTGCCGATCTCCTGTTCAATCGCCCCCACGGACATGAACAGCAGTCCCTTGCTGACGGCATGGAAGCAGAGGATCGTCAGCGCCGCCGCGTAGGCCAGGGGAGTGTTGATCCCCGCGCAGGCGACGATCAACCCCAGGTTGGCGATGGTGCTGTAGGCAAGCACCCGCTTGGCGTTGCTCTGGCCGATCGCCAGCGCCGAGGCGCAGGTGAAGGTGAAAGCGCCGACCACGGCAATGATCGCGCTGAAGGTGGTTCCGGCGAAGGCGGGGCTCAGGCGCAGCACCAGGTAGGATCCCGCCTTGACCATCGTGGCGGAGTGAAGCAGCGCGCTGACGGGCGTGGGGGCGACCATCGCCCCGAGCAACCAGCTCTGGAAGGGCATCTGCGCGGACTTCGTAAAAGCCGCCAGGCAAAGCAGCGCCACCGGCAGCAGGATGATCCCGCCCGCTCCCCCGCCGGTGATGAGCGCCTGAAGCGTCTCAGCCCGACCGGAGGTGACGGTGACCAGGCAGGCCAGCCCCATCGCCGCGCCGCCGAAGCTGTTGATCAGCAGGGCGCGCGCGGAATTGCGCCGCGACGGCTCATCTCCGTTGTACCCGATGAGGAAGAAGGAGCAGAGCGTGGTCGCTTCCCAGAAGACCGACAGCCAGCGCAGGTCGTTGGCGACCACGAGGCCGTTCATCACTCCCAGGAAGCCGATCAGGAAGAAGAAGAAGGCGCCTTCGCCCGCCGAGGAGGGCTGGGCATGTTCCGCATGGCGGCGCATGTAGCCGATGGCATAGACGACGATGGCGGAGCCGACCAGCCCCACAATCAAGAGCAGGATGATCGCCAGCATGTCCACGTTGAAAGCGGGCCCGCCCGCCGGCGCATGAGGCAGCATCTCGCCGATGACGGCCAGCACCAGTTGCGCCAGCGCCAGCAGCCCGATCATCCAATTCCGGATGCGCACGCTGATCCAGAGAACGAGCAGGCCGAGCAGCAGTTCAAGAATCACCGGCACGCTGTCCCATGAAGCCGGCAGCTCCAGGGTGAAGCTCCCCCCGACCGCCAGTTTGACGCTGGCCACGGCCGTTATCAGCGCCGCCAACACCGCGCAGACGCGACGCGTTCGAGCGCTGGGCGCCACGAACGCAGCCGCCGCAAACAACAGCGGCGCCGCAATGAGCACCAACAAGAGCAGAGCATTCATATCAAAGCCCATTTATATTGGCTGACCGAAAGTGAACGCGGGCGCGGCCGCGGTGCCATTGCGCTGCGAACCGTCCGCGGTCCATCGCGTGGCGGGGAATACGCCGCAATACGCCTAAAAATGCATTTTACGAAGAATCGCACGGAATTGTCAAATACAGCACCATTTCACCATTTCCGCCCTGGGGGGCCCTCGTCAAGCCCAATGCAGGCCTGCCGCGGCTAAAAGGCCTCTCGGACGACACGGGACGATGCAACGGAAAGTACGGCCTCCCAACGCATCCAGAGGGTTGACAAGAAACGAATCCTTGTGGATAATCATCCCAAGTTTGGGCTCCACGGGCTTTGCAAGTGGAATCATTTTTCTGGACCTATCTGGAGGGTGGCTTGAAATGGCCGACATGAAGGCGATTGCAAACGGGATCATCAATGGCAAGCGCGAGCTGGTTGTGGACTTGGTTAAGAAGGCTCTTGCCGAGGGCGTCGGGGCTGAGAAGATCCTGAATGAGGGTCTCATCGCCGGGATGAACGAAGTGGGCCGCCGCTTCAAGGCCAATGAGTTCTACGTCCCCGAGGTGCTGATCGCCGCCCGCGCTATGTCGAACATCAAGGAGAAGGACACGCGCCCGGGCGCCATGGAAGTTCTGCGCCCCGCGCTCGAAAAGGCCGGCGTCAAGTCCCGCGGCAAGGTGATCATCGGCACCGTCAAGGGCGACCTGCATGACATCGGCAAGAACCTCGTCCTCATGATGCTCAAGGGCGCAGGGTTTGAAGTAATCGACCTGGAAATCGACGTCCCGGCCGAGAAGTTCGTCGAAGCGGCCAAGAGCAACGACTGCAAGCTGGTCGGCCTGTCGGCCCTGCTGACGACCACCATGCCGCAGATGAAGACCGTGATCCAGGCGCTCAAGGCGGCCGGCCTGAAGGACGTGAAGGTGATGATCGGCGGCGCGCCGGTGACCCAGAGCTACGCGGACGAGATCGGCGCCGACGGCTATGCCGCCGACGCGGCTTCCGCGGTGGACGTTGCCAACAGGTTGCTGAAGGTCGCCTGACGCCACACGCCTGCTCAAGCTCAAGCGGGAGAGTGTCTGCGGCTCCGGCCGCAGCGCTCTCCCCTTTTTTATCCGCAAAACGACAGGAACCATGAAGAAGACGAACGCACAACTGACGAAGCTCCTGCGCGAGACGCCGCTGGAGAAACTGGTGGACGTGGAAGTCCTTCAGCGCGTCCAGGACCGCCTTGCCGAGACGACCGGCATTTCGGCCATCATCCGCGACCTGAACGGCCGGCCGGTGACGCGCCCGAGTTGCCAGAACAAATTCTGCCGCCTCGTGAACAACTCGCGCGCGGGTGAGAAGAGCTGCCGCGCCAGCAACGCGCGCGCCGTCCGGCGCGCCGCCGAGGAGCACCGCGTCGTCAAATACGTCTGCCACGCCGGCCTCTCCCAGTTCGCCGCGCCGATCGAAGTCGAAGGCGTCTGCGTCGGAACCATCGTCACCGGCGACCTGCCGGAGGGCCAGGCCACGTTCCAGCGCATCCCGGAGCTCTCCCGCAAAATCGGCGTCTCCGAGCGCAAGATGATCGACGCGCTTCAGTCCCTCAAACCCTGGTCCGAGGAGGAGCTCTCCCGCACCATCAGCCTGCTCGTCACCATCGCCAACACCCTGGCCAGCCTCTTCTACCAGGGGGCGGAGCTTCGCGCGAAACTGCGCGAAATCAGCGGGCTCTACGAAGTCAGCAAACTGCTCACCAGCACGCTCGACCTGGAGGGCGTCCTCCAACTGGTCGCCAAGAGCGCCACGCTGCTCTCCGGCGCCAAAGGCTGCTCGATCCGCCTTCTCGACGCGCAGGGGAAGGTGCTGGTGATCAAATCCTCCTACAACCTGAGCCAGCGCTACCTGGACAAGGGGCCGGTGGTGCTGCAGAAGAGCGGCATCGACCGCGCCGCGCTCGCCGGCGAAGTGGTTCAGATGGCGGACATGCTGCACGACCCGCGTGTCCTCTATCCCAAGGAAGCGGCGCGCGAGGGAATCCGCTCCGGCATCAGCCTGGGGCTCATCAGCAAGAAGCGCCCCATCGGCACGCTGCACCTCTACAGCGCCGAGCCCCGGAAATTCGACGCCGACGAGGTGCAGGTGCTGCGTTCCCTGGCGAACCAGGCCGCGGCCGCCATCGACAACGCGCAGCTCTACCAGCAAAGCCTCGAAAAGCGCCGGATGGACCGCGAATTGCGCGTCGCCGGACGCATCCAGGAGCAGTTGCAGCCGAAGCACGCCCCCCTCCTCGACGGGTACGACCTTGCCGCCGCCGGCTTCCCCTGCGGCGAAGTGGGGGGAGATTTCCACGACTTCGTCTCGCTGCCCAAGAACCGGCAGGCCATCATCATCGCGGACGTCGTCGGCAAAGGGATGCCTGCGGCGCTGCTCATGGCCAGCACGCGCGGCGGACTGCGCGCGCACCTGGAGAACTCCACCGTCCCCAGCCGCGTCGTGCGCCGCCTCAACCGCAACCTCTGCCACGACACCCGCAGCGGGCAATTCGTCTCCCTCTTCTGCGGCGTGCTCGACCCGAAACGGCACAGCCTGCTCTACACCAACGCCGGGCACAACCCCCCGCTGCTCCTGCGCCACGGCCGCGCCACGCCGCTGGAAGCCGGCGGGCTCGTGCTGGGGGCGGATGACACCGAGAACTACGAACAGGCCGAGGTGCAACTGCGCTCCGGCGACCTGGTGCTGCTCTACACCGACGGCGTCACCGAGGCGCTCAACGCCGACGAGGAAATCTTTGGCACCAAGCGGCTCATCGCCCTTCTTCGCCGGATGGGGAAAATTTCCTCCGCCGAGATCATCGTCCGCCTGATCAACGAAGTCCACCAGTTCACGAAGAGCACGCGCCAAAGCGACGACATCAGCATCATCGTCCTGCGCGTGCTGTAACTGGGCTTTCCTCCCCGGCCCTGTCGAGGTTCCCGTGATCGCGTTAGGCGTCATACTTGGACTGGTGGCGGCGGCCTTCCAGTCGTTCTGCTACCTCTATACGCGCCTCTTCCTGTCGCGGCCGGGGTATCGCTCCGGGGCGCTGTTCGCACTGTCGCATGCGTGGATGGGGCTCTTCGCGCTGGTGTTGCTGCCTTTCGTCTTCAACGGCGCGCAGGTGGCGCGCGTCTCCGTGTACCTCTGGCCGCTGCTGGGGGCCGTGGGCTTCTACATGGCGGGCCAGTTGTGCCTGTTCCAGGCGGTGAAGGCGGCGGACGCCTCGCGGATTTCGCCGCTGCTGGGGCTGAAGATCCTCATCCTGGCGATCATCACCGTCACGCTGTTTCATAACGCGCTCACCCCGCTGCAATGGCTGAGCGTCTTCATGTGCCTTGGGGCGGCGCTGGCGCTGAACTACTCCGGCGGCGGCGCGCTGCCGGTGCGAAGCATTCTGGCGGTCCTCGGCGCGTGCGTGGGGTATTCCTTCAGCGACCTGTGCATCGTCGTGCTGGTGCAGGCGCTGTCGCCGGAAAACGGATTGCGCGGCATCCTGCTGGGCGCGAGCCTGACGTACATCCTCTGCTCTGTGGTGGGGATCGCGATGGTCGGGATCGGGGACGCGGAGGACCGCACGCCGCCGAAGTGGCGCGCCGCCCTGCCGGTGGCGATCACCTGGTTCGCCGCGATGGTCTTCCTGTACATTTCGCTGCGCCAGGTCGGCGCGGTGTTCGGGAACATCGTGCAGTCCGTGCGCGGCCCCTTCTCCATTCTGATCGGGATGGCCATCGCCGCGCGGGGGCACATCGCATTGGAACGCCCGGTGACCCGCTGGGTGCTGATCCGGCGGCTGGCCGCAGCGCTGCTGATGTGCGGGGCGATTGCGCTGTTCGCTCACGAGCGCGCGCGGGTGGAGGAGAAGGCGAAGGCGGAATGCAGAGCGCAGAACGCGGAAATCAGAATGCCGAATTCAATGGCCGGCCACAACTAGAGCATATTAAGAAATACTGTGGCCTTATCCGCGGTTATTTGGTAGACTGCGGACATGAAAACTCTATCGATCGACCTGCGCGAACGGGTTCTCGCGTCGTATGACACGAAAGAAGGAA
>Ga0114951_10006306_pt1 | contig 10543 bp, 8 predicted proteins | sample AM7aDNAmetaG_FD_88677 | JGI IMG/M metagenome (GOLD analysis project Ga0114951, IMG submission 88677) | Freshwater microbial communities from Finland to study Microbial Dark Matter (Phase II) - AM7a DNA metaG | ecosystem: Environmental > Aquatic > Freshwater > Lake | place: Finland: Lake Alinen...
CTTTCAACTGTCGCTGGAACTGGAAGAGGAAACCGCGACCCCGCTTTCACCCGCACAAATTAAAAACCCGCAGAATCCTCAATGAAATCAGCCTTTCAAACTTTGGCTTTCGTAACACCCTCTAATAGGTCATCCCCACAAATCAGTTCTTTGCTGCGGGCGGAGCGGGATGATCACCACCGGCACCACCAGGTCCACCGCCGCCGGGCGGACGATTGCCGCGCATGCCCTGGCTCATCTTTTCCCATTTGGCGAACTGTTCCGGGGTCAGCACCGCCTTCATTTGCGTCGCGGCGTCTTCCTGAATGGCCTTGGCTTTGGCCCGCTTGTCATCCTGGCTGAGCGCGGTGTCCTCGCGCAGGGCTTTGCGTTTTTCAGCGGAGCCCTTCATGATGGCTTCCACCTTCGGCTTCTGTTCAGGCGTCAAGTCCAGAGCCTTGGCAATGTCGGGGCGGCCGCCTCGCATGCCCGGACCGCGTTCACCGGACGGCGGGCCGCCGGCGGCAGGGGTGTTGGTATCGGCTGCGCGCAGCGAACCGCAGGCAAGGAGGGCGCCCGTGGCCAGCGCGGCAATGAACATGGTCTTTGTTGTTTTCATAAACTTCATTTGGTTGTTGTTTGTTTTCAGCTCCGCCGTGTCATAGGAACGGCAGGATATGTAGTCAGACGGCGACAACTGGTCAAGGTTACAACGTCCGCATCACTTTGGCCGCCGACGCAATTGTCCGCTCGATGTCCGCCGCCGTATGGGCGGTGGAGATAAAGCCGGATTCAAACTGCGACGGGGCGAGATAAACCCCCGCGTCGAGCATGCCGTGGAAAAACTTCTTGAACCGTTCGCGGTCGCTGTGCATCGCGTCCGCCACGTTGTGAACCGGCTGGCCAGTGAAGTAACCGCAGAACATCGAACCGCAGCGGTTGAAGGTCACCGGCACACCGGCGGACTTCGCCGCGTCTTTCATGCCGGCTTCGAGCTGAGCGCCGCGCGCTTCGAGTTGCTGGTAGGCGCTTCCATTTTCCTGGCTGGCTCCGAGTTCCTCCAGATTCGCCAGCCCCGCCGCCATCGCGATCGGATTGCCGCTCAGCGTTCCGGCCTGATACACCGGCCCCAGCGGGGCGAGATAATCCATGATCTCGGCCCGTCCGCCAAACGCGCCCACCGGCAACCCGCCGCCGATGACCTTGCCGAACGTGGACAAATCCGGCGTGATGCCAAACCGTTCCTGTGCCCCGCCGCGGGCGAGACGAAAGCCCGTCATCACTTCGTCGAAGATCAGCAGCGCGCCGTGCGCCTTGGTGATCTCGCTTAAGAATTCCAGATAGCCCGGCTTAGGCAGATAAAGTCCCGCGTTGCCCGGCACCGGCTCGACGATGATGCCGGCGATCGCATTTTTGTTCGCCGCGAAAATTGATTTCACCGCCTCCAGATCGTTAAAAGGCGCGACGATGGTGTGCGACGTGAACGCCGCCGGCACGCCCGCGCTGTCGGGATGACCGAACGTCAGCGCGCCGCTGCCCGCCTTGACTAGAAGCGAATCGACGTGCCCATGATAACAGCCGTCGAATTTGATGATCTTGTCGCGCCGCGTGAACCCGCGCGCCAGCCGGATGGCGCTCATGCACGCCTCCGTGCCGCTGCTCGTCATACGGACTTTTTTCACGCTCGGCACCAGTTCGCAGATGAGCTTCGCCATCGTGACTTCGAGCGGATTGGGAATGCCGAAGCTGGTGCCGTGTTCAGCGGCGGCTTTCACGGCGGCAATGATTTTCGGATGCGCGTGGCCGAGAATGGCCGGCCCCCAGGTCAGGACGTAATCAATCAATTCATTACCGTCCACGTCCCAGACTTTGGAGCCGCTCGCCCGGTTGACGAAAAAGGGATTACCGCCCACGGCGCGAAAGGCGCGCACCGGCGAATTGACGCCGCCGGGAATATATTTTAACGCCTCGGCAAAAAGTTTTTCAGATTGCACTCGATTCATGGGGACAAATTAACAACGAAAACGCCAAGACACAAAGCAGAATGAAGATCGATCCATCGCGAAACAGTCGATGGATTCTGCGACGCAGAATTTTTCAGTGTTTGGTGAATTTCGCGGCTGGCAATCCGGCAAAAAGACTTTGCGGCTGCCCGGCGGCTGGTTATTGTTCGCGCGGGATGTCCGCGATACTTGAATCACTCCAAGGCCACGAGCGCCGCCGCTTTGAGGCCGGCCAGTTCGTCATCCGGCAGGGCGAGCAGACCGACGCGCTCTATTTTCTGATCGAAGGCGCGGTCGAAGTTTTGAAAGACGACGTGCGGGTCGCCACCGCCACCCAGCCCGGTCAGGTCTTCGGTGAAATGGCCGTGCTGCTGGGCGGCGCCCACACGGCCTCGGTGCGGGCCGTGAAACCGTGCGACTTTTTCATCGTCGGCCAGCCGCGCGAATTCCTCAAGGCTTCGCCAGCCCTGAGCCTGCACGTCGCCGAACTGCTTGCCCGCCGGCTCGACACGCTCAACAAATATCTGGTGGATGTGAAGCACCAGTTTGAAGGGCACGACCACATCGGCATGGTGGACGAGGTTCTGGAAGCGCTTCTGCACCGCCAGCCGACCGCGCGCGTCCGCCCCAGGGAATCCACCATCCGTCACGGCGAGCAATAGAACGAGGGGAACCGTCCCGCCTTGAACCGCTGGAGTTCAAGCTTCAGCTTGTCCGCCAGACACGCTAAAGCGTGAACTCCAACTCGCCGGGACGATGCCCGGCGCTCCATTCAGCAGAAAACCCCGAGCTATTCCACGGTGAGTTTCCGGACAGACTGTCCTTCCATGGAAATCCATTCCGCTGTCATCGTGTCAAGGTCGAGCGCGATGTAGGTCGGACACGGCCCGATCTGCTTGCCCGGGTTGAAGACCCAGGTTTTCCCAATCCGATCCACCCACGCGCCCTCGGCATAGAAAGGTGAATTGTGAATATGTCCGCTCAACACCATGTCCGGCTGGAACCGCCGGATCCATTCCAGCAACACTTCATCGCCGCCGAATTTCTTGCCGGTCCAGCACACCGGCGAACCCGCCGGCGGCGCATGATAAACCCAAATCCACCGGCCCCGGACTTTTTGCGCCTGTTCGGTCAGTTGCTGCTCCACTTCCGCCTGTGAGGCTGGCCCGTCCCACCACGGACAGATGGTCACGAGCGCGCCCGGAATCTCCACACTGTCGCCATCCACGAACAAGCCTTCGGCCCGCGATTCCCGGATCCACCGCGCCACGGATTCGTCCGCCGCGCTGCGGGAATCGCCGTCGTGATTGCCGGAACTGACCAGCAGCCGCGTCTTCTGGCAGATGCGCGCCAGATATTTTTCCACCACGACGATCTGCACATCGAAATCCAGGCTGGAGCCGAGGTCGAGCAGATCGCCGCCAATGATGACGGGATCGTAGTCCGCCGCGTTGGCGACCAGCCAGTCGAACTGTTTGAGGGCGTAATGGAGATCGGCGACGAACAACATCTTCATACTCGTCCGCGAATTATGCGCCAAGCCCGCCGGCGCGTCCAAGCCCAAACCATGACCGCCATCCAACCACGGTCATTTTCCTCAAACTTAATGGCAGAATTCCGCCCACAAAAAACTTGGACGCCTGACGCATTTGCGGTGATGATTCTTTCACTATGCCACGCGTCCCGTTTTTGCTTGCCGCCGTTTTGCTTTGCGCGGCGAACCCGTCATTCGCCGCCGGGAATCCCGCAACCCGTCTATGGTATGCGCAGCCGGCTGAAAAATGGACGGACGCCCTGCCCATCGGCAACGGCCGGATGGGCACGATGATTTTCGGCGGCGTCTTCGACGAGCGCATCCAGTTCAACGAGGACACGCTGTGGAAAGGCCAACCGCACGATTACGTCCGTGAAGGCGCGGGTGAGCAACTCACCGAGATCCGCAGCCTGCTGGCTGAGGGCAACATCACAAACGCCATTGCGCTGGCGCGGTCCAATTTCCTGAGTGACCCGGTCCGGCAGAAAGCCTACCAGCCGTTCGGCGATCTACGTCTGCATTTTCCCGGAACGGCAGACGTGACAGATTATCGCCGCGACCTGGATCTGGCTTCCGCCATCGCCAGCGTGAGTTATCGCCTGGGCAATGTGACTTTCAGGCGCGAAATTTTCGCGAGCTATCCAGATCGGGCGATTGTCCTGCACATGACGGCGGACAAGCCCGGACAAATCAATTTCACGCTCACGATGGACAGCCCGCACACAAATTCACAAACGCTCGCGATTAAGACGAATACGCTGGCGTTGACCGGGCAGGTCGAAACCGGCGGTTTGAGATTTGAATCGCGGGTGCGCGTCCTTGCCACCGGCGGAACCATCATGACAAATGGGAATGCCATCGCGGTCGGGAACGCCGACTCTGCCACGCTTTATTTGGTCGCCGCCACCAGCTTCAAAAATTTTCAGGACATCACCGCCGATCCCGCTCGGATTTGCGCCGAAGAATTGTCCAAGGCCAGCAAGCGGAATTTCACCAATGTGCTCGCCGAACATCTGGCTGATTATCAAAACCTGTTTGGTCGCGTGTCCCTGGACCTTGGATCCACCGCAGCGGCGGACTTGCCGACGGACGAACGGTTGAAGCGCGTTCGCACTAGCGGACTGGAGACCGACCCGGCGTTGGCGGCGTTGTATTTTCAGTATGGCCGATATCTCCTGATCGCCAGCAGTCGCCCCGGCAGCCAGCCGGCGAATCTGCAAGGCGTCTGGAACGAAGCCCTCAATCCACCGTGGGAAAGCAAATGGACGCTCAACATCAACGCCGAGATGAATTATTGGCCCGCCGAGCTGTGCAACTTGAGCGAGTGCACCGGGCCGTTGTTCGACCTGATTGACGATCTCGCGATCAGTGGTGCGCGCACGGCCAAGGAGCAATACAAATGCAACGGCTGGGTGGCGCATCACAACACCGACCTCTGGCGCGGCACCGCACCCATCAACAACATTGACGGCATCTGGCCGACCGGCGGCGCCTGGCTGTGTTATCACCTGTGGGAGCATTATCTGTTCACCGGGGACAAAAAATTTCTCGCCCGCGCTTACCCGGTGATGAAGCAGGCCTCGGTGTTTTTCATGGATTATCTCGTCGAGGATCCGAAAACCGGCTGGCTGGTCACGTCGCCGTCGTTTTCGCCGGAAGAGGGCACGCTCTGCATCGGCCCGACGATGGATCATCAGATCATCCGCGCCCTGATGGATGCCACGCTGGAAAGCGCCGCCATTTTGGAGGACGACGAGGAGTTCGCCGCGCAACTCGCCGCCGTCCGCAAGCTGGTCGCGCCGGATCAAATCGGCAGGCACGGCCAGCTTCAGGAATGGCTCGAAGACAAGGACGTGCCGAACAACAATCATCGTCACATGTCGCCCCTGTTCGCGCTGTATCCCGGAGCGGAAATCACGCCGGCGAAAACCAATCTGTTTGCGGCGGCCAAAGTTTTGCTGAAATGGCGCGGCGACGGCAGCACGGGCTGGAGCTACGCGTGGCGCATCCCGCTCTGGGCGCGTGTCGGCGACGGTGAATTCGCCTTCCGCCAGTTGAACGGCCTGCTGCAAAAGCGCACGCTGCCCAATTTGTTTGACCTGTGCGGACCCTTCCAAATCGACGGCAATTTCGGCGGCTGCGCCGGCATCGCAGAGATGCTGCTGCAAAGCCAGCAGACCGAAGCCGGAAGCCAGAAGTCGGAGGTCAGGATTTTGGATTTGCTTCCCGCGTTGCCCAAGGCCTGGCTGGCGGGTTCGGTGAAAGGCCTGTGCGCGCGCGGAGGATTCGAAGTGGATCTGACATGGGCGGACGGCGCGATGACGAAAGCCGTGATCCACTCGAAACTCGGTAATCCGTGCATCGTCCGCGCCAACGGTCAAACGATTGCTTTAAAAACCAAGACCGGTCAGGAATGCGCTTTGGACAGCCAACTCAAACTCATCACCCACGATTGAACTCAAACGCCTCCAGACTTTTCGCCGTTTCGCTTGGCGGAGTGCGCCCGTCCCCGGGCGCAGCAACATTCGCCCGCACCAAGGCGCCGAGATCATTGAATGCCTTTTCTGCGCTTCACCTCGCTGCGCCCGAGAACGGGCGCGCTCCATCATCATGCCGCCGGAAACCGCGAAGACCCATATTTTTCCTTTCGCTGGCAGTCTTGTATTGCACGTTGTTTTTCGCCACGCCGGCTTTCGCGCAAACCAACGTCGCAACTGACAAATGGCAAAGCCTCGTCGCCGGACGTTCGCTCGATCTGACGATTCTCGAACCGACAGCACAAACCGGGAACAAGCCGTTGCCGGTGGTCGTCTATTTGAAAAATCTGGCCGCACCGCGCGTCGGGATGGAAAGCGACGAACCCATCCTCCGCGACCTCCGCAACGCCGGAAACCTGGTGGTCACGCTGGATTACGCTCACGCAACCAATGCCCACGTGCCGTTCCTCAACCGTGACCTGGGAAAACTCCGCGATGATTTCCGCGCCAAGAAAATCCTCCCGCAATCAAAGTTCGACGACGCCCACATCTTCATCGTGCCCGAGGGTTGCCGCCTGAGACGCGACGTGTTGTATGATGGCGACACCAACCGCCCGCTGGCGCTCGACATCATTTATCCATCGCAGCCGAAGCAACCGGTCGGCGCGCTCATCGAATTTTCCTGCGACAACGTGAATCGCATGGGCAACACGTCGCTTTCGATCTGCAGCGACACGATTCTCGACGCCGCGGCCACGGAAGGGTTCGCCATCGCCATGGCGGACCATCCCGTCGCGCCGCCTTACAAGGGTTTGGACGCGATGCCGGCTTGCGGGCAGAAAATCAAGGCCGCCGTCCGGACCTTGCGCGCCGAAGGTGCCAAGCTCGGGCTGAACGGGAAAATTGCACCCGTCGGCTTCTCACGCGGCAGCGGCATGGCGTTGATGCTCGCCACCACGGAGGGCATGAAGGAATTTGAAGGTCACGGCGAGAATCCAGGTGTCAGCAGCGCGGTGCAAGGCGCGGTCGTGATGTCGGGGCGCTTCACGTATCTGGATTTGTTGCCGGACGACCACATGATTCCGCGTTACGAAAAAGTCTGGGGCATACGCACCAACAATTTTGAAGCCTGGCGGCAGCATGGCGCGCTGGATTATCTGACCAACGCCACCCTGCCGCTGTTCCTCACGATCAATTGCTCCGAAGCGCCGGACGCGCTGCATCAGATGACCGTGCTGCGCAAACGCCTCGCCGAACTGGGCAGTGATGAAATTTTCCTGATGGACCGGGAACCGCGCGGCCACAAGGTCACGCTGGATCCGGAAATCCTCGGCCCGATGAACACCTATTTGAAACAGCAATTGAAATGACTTTATGAAAACATTCGCCTTGTTCCTCGCCGGTTTGCTTTTCGCGCAGACGATTTCTTCCGCCGCCGAGTCCAACATTGTTTCCCCATCCACCAACCCCGTCGTCCATCCGCGCTACCACATCGCCGTGTGCGACTGGATGATTCTCAAGCGCCAGAAGCTCGGCGCGTTCCAACTCGCGAAAGATATCGGCGCCGACGGGGTGGAAGTGGACATGGGCAGCCTCGGCCAGCGCGACACCTTCGAAAACCAGCTCACCAATGCCGTGCTGCGCCAGCAGTTTCTCGACAAGGCGCACGATCTCGGGCTTGGCATCCCTTCGCTGGCCATGTCCGGGTTCTACGGCCAGTCCTTTGCCGAACGCCCCACGGTTCCGCGCATGGTGCAGGACTGCGTTGACCTGATGAAGCAGATGAACGTGAAGATCGCGTTCCTGCCGCTGGGTGTGAAATGTGATCTGACAAAATTTCCCGGACTGCGTCCCGTCATTGTTGAACGCCTCAAAGCCGCCGGCAAACAAGCCGAAGCGGCAGGAGTCGTCATTGGCGTTGAAACTTCCCTGTCCGCCGCCGACGAAGTGAAGCTGCTCGATGAAATCGGTTCGCCGGCCATCAAAAGCTATTTCAATTTCGCCAATGCCATCCAGAACGGTCGTGACCTGACCTCGGAACTCCGCACACTCGGCAAGGAGCGCCTCTGCCAGATCCATTGCACGGACGAGGACGGCGCGTGGCTGCAGAACGATCCGAAGATTGACATGCCGAAGGTCAAACAGACGCTCGACGACCTGGGCTGGAGCGGCTGGCTGGTGATCGAACGTTCGCGCGACGCCAAGGATCCGCGTAACGTGAAATGGAATTTCAGCGCCAACGCCGCTTACCTGCAATCCGTGTTCCAGCCGAAGTAACCAACCTCAACCGGCGGCCGGAAACGATTGCAGATTTGCCAACCGGGCGAAGTGACCCTTCCTGGCCATCAATTCCTGCTGCGTGCCGACTTCGACAATTCTCCCGCCCGACAGCACGACGATGCGATGCGCGTGGCGGATGGTGGAAAACCGGTGCGCCACAATCAGCGTGGTGCGGCCTTTCGTCAGCCGGACCAGCGCTTCCTGCACGAGGCGTTCGGATTCCGTGTCGAGCGCGGAGGTGGCTTCATCGAGCAGGATGACGCGCGGGTTGCGCACCAGGGCGCGCGCGATGGCAAGGCGCTGACGCTGACCGCCCGAAAGCCGCGTGCCGCTTTCGCCCAGCGGCGTGTCGAGCTGCTGCGGCAGGCTGCGGACAAAGTCGGCCAGGTTCGCCTCCGCGAGCACTTGCCACAGCGTCGCGTCGCTCACGTTTTCCAGACCGTAAATGACGTTTTCACGCAGACTGCCATTGAATAAAATCGTTGTCTGCGGCACGACGCCGATCTGATGCCGGTAAGTCCGCAAGTCGAGTTCGCGCAGATCATGACCGTCGAGCAGCACGCGACCGCTGCCCGGCGGACGAAAACCGATGGCCATATTGACCAGAGTGGATTTGCCCGCACCGGATTCGCCGACGAAGGCGACCGTCTCGCCCGGCGCGATGTGCAGCGAAACGTCGTGCAGCGCCACTTCGCGCCCGCCGGGATACTGGAAGCCGACCTTTTCAAAAATGATTTCGCCCCGCAGCGGCACGGGCGCGGACGGCTTGCCCTCGTGATGCTCCACCTGCGTCGCCTCCAAAATCTCACCAATGGAGCGGATGGCGTCGCGTCCTTGCGCCAGCGCCGGAAAAACACCGAGCGTTTGCTGCACCGCGCCGATGAGCATACCAAAATACGTATTGAACATGACCGCGTCGCCCACGCTGATTCGGTGTTGCGTGACGAGCCACGCGGAAAAAACCAGACACGCGAGTTGAAACGCGATGAACGTGAACCAGGAACTCGACGCGAACAGCTCCGTCAAGGTGTCCACCTGCAACCCGCGTTCGCGCAGCCGCTGGAAGACCGAGCGCACGCTGCGCGTCTCCTGCTCCTCCAGCCCGTGTGCGCGTGTGACCGGCAGCATCAGCAGCATTTCCGTGACGCGGGCGTTCATCTGCTCAGTCTCCACGCGCAGGGCCTGGTATTGTTCGCGGAACCGGCGGTCGAACAGTTTCAGCAGCGCGATGCCCGCCGGCACCGTGAGCAAAAAGTAGAGCGCCAGCAGCGGTTGCGTCGCCAGCGCGATGATCGTGACGTAAATAATCACTAGCAACCCGTTCATGCCGTTCAACATCAGGTAGCGGCACAATGAATCAATGGCGTCCACGTCGCGGAGAATTTTCGTCTGCAGCGCGCTGGACTGTTTCTCCTCATGAAACGTGAGCGCGAGCTGCTGCAGCCGTTCCACCAGCGCGCTGCGGAGGTTGAATTGCATCCGGCGCAACATCCCGCTCATCATCCGGGCGAACGCCGTGTGGAAGAGCGGATTCAGCGCCAGCAACAGCAGGTAAGCGCCCGCAATCCATAGCACGCGACGAAACGAATTGTCCCGCAAGGGCGTCAGTGCATCGATGATCAAGCCGACCGCGAGCGGCATCAGCGACGCCGGCGATTGTTTGATGATGAATAAAGTGACCGCGCCAAAGACCTTGCCGCGCTGGTCGGCGAACAAGCGCCACAGCGTGCGGCCCGGCTGCGCCGAATCGAACCGGCCGTCCAGCAACGCATCCCACGGATTGCTCTTTTTCTTCAAGGGGAAAATCATGCCGCGCCCGCTCGCGCGAATACAGCGCGAAAAGCGCGCTGGACGGAATGGGAACGGGCAAATACAGTCCTCAGGATGAAAAGGATTCCCGGCCTGATGCCGATGAACGCAAAACCGCTTTGAGGAATATGAAAATTGTTTCACTGCTGTGCGCGGTTGCCGTTTTGACTTTAGCCGGCTGCGCGCACCAGCCCGTCGCCGCCACCAAACCTGCGCCACCAGCCGTAGCAGCCACCGCGCCCGTCACCACCAACGCCATTCCGCCGCGCGAGAAAGATTCGGGCCTGCGCAAGTCCACTTACATCCCACGCGTTTATCCGGTGGACGAACGCGGGTTCTCGCCCGTGGACAAGGCGCTCGCCAAAGCCTATGCCCGCGAGGACATCGTCACCAACGACGACGACGGTTCGTTGAATCCCTACGTCCTCAAGGTCATCTCCGGCTATCCGCTCGACGGCACC